>Ga0172367_10000656_pt1 | contig 52963 bp, 49 predicted proteins | sample Lak10m_FD_114542 | JGI IMG/M metagenome (GOLD analysis project Ga0172367, IMG submission 114542) | Freshwater microbial communities from Kabuno Bay, South-Kivu, Congo - kab_022012_10m | ecosystem: Environmental > Aquatic > Freshwater > Lake | place: Democratic Republic of the Congo: South-Kivu... | reverse complement strand
TACGGATTGACTTATGCCGACTCAGCCCGAAAGCTTGGAATATCGACCTCAGCGATCAGCCAGATTCTGAAGCAATGTTGATGGTGCACCTATGGGATATAAATGTTCATCAACGTCCCTCTTTTTACTCTTTTTACGCGGAGCGGGGCTTGCTTCGTGTTTGAAGCGGAGGGGAATACAGAGGGCATGTCAGTATGGATGTGAATCACGTTTTTGAATTCAGCAATGTCAGGGCTTATCGGGGTGGGACGCTGGTGTTTGACGGGCTTGACCTGAGCATTCGCAAGGGGGAGAATACGGCGATTCTGGGGCCGAACGGGTCGGGCAAGACGACGCTGCTGAAGCTCATTTCGCGCGAGATCTATCCGGTTTATTCTGAAGAGAGCAGGATGCTGGTCTATGGGCGCGATCGTTGGAACGTGGAGGAGCTGCGTTCGCATCTCGGGATTGTTTCCCATGATCTGCAACAGAATTACGGGGCTCATGCGAGGGGGAGGGATGTGATTCTTTCCGGATACTATTCGAGCATCGATACCTGGCCTCATCAGTCGTTCAGTGCTGCCGGGATCGAACGGGCCGAGGAGCTGATGGTGCAGCTTGGTGTTGCCGGCCTTGCCGAACGGCCGTTCGGCAGAATGTCAACCGGCCAGCAGCGCAGGTTTCTGCTCGGGCGTGCGCTGGTGCACAGACCGGAAGCGCTGCTGCTCGACGAGCCGACAAGCGGTCTGGATATTTCAGCCTCTTTTCTCTATCTCGATACGGTACGGAGGCTCATGCAGCAAGGCACGCAGCTTATTCTCGTAACCCACCACATTCACGAGATTCCGCCTGAGATCACAAGGGTCATCTTCATGCGAAACGGCCGCGTGGTGGCCGATGGTGACAAGGCAGATGTTCTGACTTCGGATCGGGTGTCAGGGCTTTTCGATTGCGGGGTTGATATTATCCGGCGCAACGGATACTACCTGCCGGTACCGGGGAGTGAGTGATGAGTGTTGAGTGATGAATGCTGAATTATGAACTGAAAGAGGGTGGATTTGTTTTCCTCGCCTGTCCTATCAGACTTATCCGACCTATTCGTCCTGTTTGACCTATTCTTTTCTTCACAAGGAACTGAACGCCGGCGATGTCTGTTAATGGGGTAATTGCTTCTGAAACCTTCTTGTAACCTTCAATTTCCGAACTTTTATGGCAACCATCACCCTCAAGGGAAATTCCATCAATACTGCTGGCGAACTTCCGGCAGTTGGCAGTCAGCTTCCGGCGTTCTGCCTTGTCAAAAGCGATCTGTCTGAGGTATCTCCGGCTGATTTCGCGGGCAAAAAACTGGTGCTGAACATCTTTCCGAGTCTCGATACGGCTGTCTGTGCAGCTTCGGTGAGGCGCTTCAACAAGGAGGCTGGTGAGCGTGGAGACACGGTTGTACTGTGCATTTCAGCTGATCTTCCGTTTGCACATACCCGGTTCTGCACGGTCGAGGGGCTTGAGAATGTGGTTTCACTGTCGGTGTTCCGTTCACCGGAGTTCGGCAGCGATTATGGTCTGGTCATCACCGATGGGCCGCTGAAGGGGTTGCTCTCCCGTGCGGTGATCGTGGCCGATGCAACGGGCAAAGTGCTGTATGCCGAGCAGGTGCCCGAGATTGTCCAGGAGCCTGATTACGACAAGGCGTTGCAGGCGCTGGCTTGAGAGCTTGTCCGTTACAGGGCAGTCCCGACAGGTCTGGACTGCCCTGATCTATTCTTCACTCAATACTCATCCCTCATCATTCATCTTTCCCTTCCGCTCTTTCTGCATCAAGACTGAAAGATCGATGACAAAAGCCGATTTTTCATTGCTGAAAAAGAAATATTTCCTGGGGGTCTCTCGCGAATACGTCTGTATTTCAATATTATGAAGAAGAATCGCTCCTGTTCGGATACTGGCGTTTTTTTTCATAACGCAAACCTGCAATCCATGACACTCCAAATCCCTTCCGCTGCTTCATCGGTCGAACGCACTCTTCAGGAGATCGACCTTGGGGCTTTGTCTCAAAACAAAACCTATTATTCCTCACCGGCGACCTGGGAGGATGAAGTGCTCTATTTCCTCATGCTTGACCGTTTTTCGGACGGTAAAGAGTATGGGGGGTTCGGTGATGAAACCGGTCTGCCGGTTCAGCAGGAGGGTGAGCGTCAGACTCCTCTGTTCCGTATCGAGACCGATGCCAACAATGCTTCCTGGCAGGAGTGGTTCGATGCCGGCAAGGGGTGGTGCGGCGGCACCATCGCCGGTATGCGTGACAAGCTCGGCTATCTGAAGCGGCTTGGCGTGACCGCGATCTGGGTCAGTCCGGTCTTCAGGCAGGTGACAGGGAGTGACTCCTATCATGGCTATGGTATCCAGAATTTTCTTGATGTCGATCCTCATTTCGGCACGCGTGAGGATTTGCGCGATTTTGTGGCTGCGGCACACCGCCTGGGCATCAGGGTTATTCTCGATATTATCCTCAACCATGCCGGTGATGTGTTCGCCTATCAGGACAACCAGCCATACTTTTACAGTGAAGGCCGTCAGTGGCCGGTATGTGGTTACAGAATGAGGCAGAGCGATCATGGAAGCATTCCGTTCGGATGTTCCGGTGATGATCATCCGGAAATATGGCCTGAGGGGGCGATCTGGCCGGTTGAGTTCCAGAGCGTGACAACCTGGACGATGAAGGGAGAAATCCGGAACTGGGATGCCTGGCCTGAATATCTTGAAGGCGATTTCTGCTCGCTGAAGGATATTCATCTCGGGACAGGCCTCGAAGACCTGGCCCTGAGCTGGGATCTTGAACGGAGGATCAGGGAGTTCCTCCCGTCTGTGGCGCTCGAACATCTTGTCAAGGTCTACCGTTTCTGGATTGCCTGGGCCGATATAGACGGCTTCCGTCTCGACACAGTCAAACACATGGAGCCGGGGGCGGTACGCTATTTCGTGACCGGGATTCATGAATTCGCCCAGAGTATCGGCAAGGAGAATTTTCCTGTTATCGGCGAGATTACCGGAGGGCGTTCGAAGGCCATGCAGACGCTCGACGTGACAGGTCTCGATGCAGCGCTCGGTATCGGCGACCTGCCCGACAAGCTTGAGTTTCTCGCCAAGGGATGGCGCAGTCCCGGCAACCCGGACACCAATGACCAGGAGGGCTATTTCGACCTGTTCCGCAACAGCCTGCTGGACGGCAAGAACAGCCATCAGTGGTATTCGAAGCATATCGTCACCATGATCGATGATCATGACCAGGTCGGCGAGCAGCGCAAGTACCGGTTCTGCGGCGATTCCATGGACAGCTGGCGGCTTCTGAAAGTCGCACTTGGCCTCAATCTGGCTACGGAGGGTATCAGCTGCATCTATTATGGAACCGAGCAGGCATTCAACGGTGCCGATCCGAGGGTTGATGACAATTCATGGGGCGATGTCTTTCTCAGGGAGTGCATGTTCGGTGGAAAGTTCGGTTCGTTGCAGAGCAAGGGGCGCCATTTCTTCAACGAGGAGCATGAGGTGTTCCGGTTCGTCGGCAGGCTCGCCATGTTCCGGAAAGGCGAGATCGCGCTGCGCCGGGGCCGCCAGTACCTTCGCCAGGTTTCGGTGACCGGCAACGAGGGGGAATTTTTCTATCCTCAGCCAGTGAATGGCGAGTTGCGCTGGGCGGTGGCCTGGTCGCGCATATTCGCTGAAACGGAGTGTCTGTGTGCGATCAACACGAGCATCGATCAGCCTTTGACGGTCTGGGTGGTGGTCGATCACCAGCTCAATCCGCCCGGCAAGAAAATGCGCTGCGTTTTTTCAAGCTCTGAGGAGCAGGTGGGCAGCGAAACAGATGTCATGCCGGTCTGCGGCTCGGCAGTGCAGATCACGGTTCCGCCGGGCGGGTTCGTGGTGTATCGCTGAGGCGCGTCATCGTCTGCCGGGACAATCATGCAAAGTGGCGGAGTCGGAAGCTTTTCCGGCCCCGCCTTTTTTCTTACTATTCCACAGGGATGAGGCTGTTTTAAAGCCGGGAGCGCCGAGCGCCTGCTCGGCATCTTGTTGTCGTTTACATTTATTGTTTACTTGAGATTATTACTCCGGCGAAAATAAATCGCAAAAGCCACCCCGGTAAGATATTGGGCTAAAGCCCTGATTGATTATGTTTTATCCGAATACCCCGGACTGAAGTCCGGGGCAATTGTTAAGAGTTTTAACTGCTGAAGCAATAAGATGAACTTTGTTTTCGACACTTGATTTGGTTTAAGGCAGGAATTATGTGGAGCCTTCGGTTCCATTGCTGTCCCGAAAGCATTCGGGACGGCGCTCCCAGGGAAAAGCTTAATTTTTCGGAACACTATCACATTATCAGAAAGGGTCATAATAAAAATATGTTCACAGGAATCGTCAAGGATGTGGGAGCGGTCGAGGGTACCGTGCGGCAGGGGAGCGGGGTGCGGCTGAAGGTCAGCTATACTTCAGCGAAGGAGTTTGGCGATCTCTCTGTCGATGAGAGTGTGAGCATAAGCGGGGCGTGCCAGACGGTTGTCGCTGTCGGGCCGGGTTGGTTCGAGGTCGATACGGTTGCCGAGACGCTCAAGAAAACCACGCTCGGCTCGTTCCGTCCGGGCACGCCGGTCAATCTTGAACGGGCCGTGCGCCCGATGGATCGGCTCGGCGGCCACTTCGTTCTGGGGCATGTCGATGGTGTCGGGCGGGTGACGCGCATCGAGGAGGTCGGCGGCAGCCGCATGATTTCGGTGTCGTTCGACACGCGCTTCGACCAGTGGATCGTTTCCGCCGGCTCCATCGCCATCGACGGCGTGAGCCTTACAGTAGCGTCGGTAGAGTCGGGGCAGTTCACGGTGGCGATTATTCCCTACACCTTCGGTCACACCACCATCACCGGTCTGCGAACCGGCAGCGAGGTGAATCTCGAATTCGATATCCTCGGCAAGTACGTCGCCCGGCAGAAGAGTGTCAGTGCTCCTGCGGAGAGCCGCATCACCGAAGCGTGGCTGAGCGGCCAGGGGTTCGCATGAAGCCCGAAGAGCCGGATCAGCCAGACCTGTTCGGATTTTCTTCGGGAAAGTCCGCCTCGGCGAAGCTCTTCCAGCCTCTCGCCGAACGGGTGCGTCCGCGCAGGATCGACGAGCTGTTCGGCCAGGAGCACCTCGTCGGCGCAGCGGGGCCGATCCGGCGCTACATCGAGGAGGGGCGGATTCCCTCCATGATCTTCTGGGGACCGCCCGGCTCGGGCAAAACCACGCTTGCCGAAATCTGCGCCGGTTCGCTGAACTACCGCTTCGAGCAGCTCTCCGCGACCGACGCGGGGGTGAAGGATGTGCGCCGTGTGCTCGACACCGCCGACAAGACGCGCCGCATCGAGGGTCGCCAGACGCTGCTCTTCATCGATGAAATTCACCGTTTCAACAAGGCGCAGCAGGATACGCTGCTCCACGCCATCGAGCAGGGGCTCATTGTGCTGATCGGCGCCACCACCGAGAATCCGTCGTTCGAGGTGAACCGGGCGCTGCTCTCTCGGATGCAGGTCTACATTCTCCAGCCGCTCGGCGACGACGAGGTGCGGCGGGTGGTCGAGCGCGCCATCGCGGACGATCAGGCGATGCAGGCCGACGGAGTCGAGGTGCGTGACATGGAGTTCCTGCTCGGTTACGCCGCCGGTGACGCCCGCAAGGCGCTCAACGCGCTCGAAGCCGCCGCGTCGCTCGTACCGCGTGGAACAACGCCAGTGGTGATCGAGCGCAACCTTCTCGAACAGGCGCTCCAGCACCGAGTGGCGGCCTACGACAAGGGGGGCGAGGCGCATTACGACACGGTGTCGGCCTTCATCAAGTCGATGCGCGGCTCCGACCCCGACGCGGCGCTCTTCTGGATGGCGCGGATGATCGACGGCGGCGAGGATCCGAAGTTCATCGCCAGGCGCATGGTGATCTTCGCCAGCGAGGACATCGGCAACGCCGATCCCTACGCGCTGACGCTCGCCGTGGCGGTGTTTCACGCCGTCGAGCTGATCGGCCTGCCCGAAGCGCGGATCAACCTCGCGCAGGGGGCGACCTACCTGGCTTCGTGCCCGAAGTCGAACGCGAGCTACGAGGGGATCGGCGAGGCGCTGTCGGACGTCAGAAAGGGCGGCGCCGACGCCGTGCCGCCGCTTCATCTGCGCAACGCCCCGACCGATCTGATGAAGGAGATCGGCTACGGCAAGGGCTACCGCTATCCGCACAGCTACCCCGGCCACTTCGTCGATGAGCACTACTTCCCCGAACAGATGGAGCCGAAAGTCTACTACCGCCCGACCGGCGAAGGAAGGGAGAAGTTCATCCGCGAACGGCTGGAGGGGTTGTGGAAGGATCGGTATCAAAGGTAGTTATTGCACCGGATTGGCTTGAATGGTATATTTTTGAAGCATTTTACAATAAACAGGATTCTGACATGAACCTGCACAGAATTATCGCATTGCTTGTTCTCTTTTTCGTGTGCTCGAACCCCGTCCTCGCTGCGGATAGCCCGGAGCCGTCCGGGAAGCAGGCGCTGGTTATCAGCCTTGACGATGCTGTCCGCATTGGGGAGCAGCATAACCGGGAGCTGGAGATTGCCCGGCTGGACAGGCGGATGGCGGGGCAGAAGGTTCGGGAGTCCTGGGCTGAGGTGCTGCCGCATCTGTCGTCGAGTCTGACGTATACCCGCACGCTGAAGCCGTCGGTGCTGTTCCTGCCGAACAGTATTTTCAATCCGGGAACTGGCGGAACGCAGGCTATCGAGATCAGTTCGGACAACTCTTCGGTAGCATCGCTCAATGTCAGCCAGAACATCTTCAAGCTTTCGGCCTTCGCAGGCATCAGGGCGGCCTCGCTCGTGCGCAAGATCAGCGACCAGTCCTACCGGCAGACCAATGCCGGAGTGGTGACTTCTATCCGCCGCGCCTATTACGATGTGCTGATCGCCACCGAAAAGCGCAAGCTGGTCGAGCAGAGCATTGCCCGCTGGGAGGTGGCACGCAAGGATACCAATGCACTTTTCCGGCAGGGGGTGGCGGCTGACATCGATACCCTCAAGGCGTGGCTGTCGGTCGAGAATCTCAGGCCCGACCTTATCCGCGCACAGAACGGCGAGTCCATTGCGGCCACCAATCTGAAGCGCGTCATGGGCGTCGATCAGGAGACTCCACTGACCCTGTCGGGCACGCTGACTTTCCGTGAGATCGATGTGCCGAAGAGCGTTTCGGCGGCATACAGTGAGGCGCTCGACAAGCGACCGGATGTGCGGAGTCTTTCGTTCCAGGCTGAAGCCGAGAACGCGAAGGTGATGGCTGCCCGATCCGAGGGGCTGCCGGTGCTGAGCGCTTTCGGGCAGCTCGATGCGCAGACGCAGTTCAATGACGGTGAGTCGGTTGATTCGACCCGCTGGCCGGTCTCATCGATGGCGGGATTGCAGCTTTCGGTGCCGATCTTCTCCGGTTTCGCCACAAGCGCCAAAATCGAGCAGGCGAAGATCGAGCGGTTGCAGACCCGCACAAGGTACGAGGATCTGAAGTCGCAGGTCAGGGCCGATGTCGAGGTGCGTCTCTCGAACGTCGTCGAAGCCGGCAAGCGAATTGAGGTGCAGTCGAAAACCATCGCTGTGGCCGAGCGCAGTTACCGGATCACCATGCTGCGCGTGCGCGAGGGAATCGGCTCCCGACTCGAACTGACCGATGCCGAGTTGCAGCTCGATACCGCCAAGACCAATTACCTGCAAGCGGTCTACGATTACCTCGTCGCATCGGCGGAGCTTGAGAAGTCGCTTGGCCGCATCGATCCGGCGGTTGAGGCGAAGAGGTAAGGGGCGAAAAGTGGACGCTGTGGACGTAGTGTGCCTGGTGGACAGGGGATCGAGGCGCGGGGAGGTTCCGCGCTCAGTCGAAGATGCATTTCGTTGAAATTGTAGGGGCATCGCGACGTTCGTGCGAAGATGGGTAACCGCAAGGGGTGAGGGGCTGGGTAGGTTATTTCTGGGAACGCCGAGATCCAGCTCGGCAATGGAGCAAAAGGCTCCTGATGATTCAGGCTCAAAAGCGTTTCGCTTGTCGTGAAACAAAGTTATTCAGAAGTGAATAATCGGTTTGAGCGCCATATAAGATGCCAAGCTGGAGCTTGGCGCTCCCAGGGAATACAAGAAGAAGCGGCAGGCCCGACAGGCCTGCCGCTTCTTCGGAATATTGACAATCCAGCGCCGTCGGTCACCCCTTCGCTACCACCGCCCGGACGACGATGCTCGATGCCTGGCGCGGATCGATGCCAGCCGTGAGCGAGCGGAGGGCGTTAACCGATGCCCGTGTCATCGATCCAACGCCGAACGGCTGTCCGCTAGTTGTGCGGTCGAGCTTTTCGCTGTACCACACGTTGTAGAGCGTGTCGGGGAGCCATCTGCCGAGATCGGGCACAGAAAAGCCGTGCTTTTCGAGCAGCTTGCTAAGCGTCTCCGGCGCGAAGTGGCAGAGGTGACGCGGGGCGTCGAGGGCGATCCAGTTTGCTCCGTAGCGCCGGGCGTCGTCGCTATCCAGATTTGGCACGGTGATGATGAGTTGTCCGCCCGGCTTCAGCAGCTCGCGGGCGCGGTCAAGCGACTGGCCGAGGCGGTGCAGGTGTTCGAGCACGTGCCAGAAGACGATCCGGTCAAAGCGCAGGTTGAAATCGGTGTCCTCCAGCCAGTGCTCCGAGATGTGCGTCAGCCCGGCATTTATTGCTGCTTCCGCAGATTGCCGATCTGTCTCCACGCCGCACAGGTTCGCCTGTGGGACGCCGTAATCGCGGTGAATCCGCAGAAGCAGTCTGCCCGTCGAACAGCCCACTTCGAGGATATGCGCCGCTTTTGCCGGTTTGTCGATTCCCGTCATCACGATTTTTGCTTTTCCCGCAAGCAGAAGCGACGTAACGCCAAGATAGATGCGGTCGCGCAACGAGCGGGCGTTGGCTTGGTTCAGAAACGGGTCGTAAGCTTCCGTGGGGTAGTGCGTCGCCATTTCATCCGCTTCGGGTCTCGGATCGAGCATCACGAGGCCGGAAGCCGTCGATTGCACAAGCTGCCACGGCTGGCTCTTGAGGTTGAAGCGGTCGGGGGCTTGCAGGAAGGGATTGAACTCCCTGCTTCCGGTGATAGGGCAGGGGACAGTTTCCATCTTGCCGGAACTACGACTCTTTTTGTTCGCTCTGGAGCTTCAGGATCGCCTCGCGGAGCTGGACGTAGGTTTTGCGCAGATCGTTGCTGAGCACCTTGGTTTCGCCGAGTACCGGCATGAAGTTGGTGTCGCCTTCCCAGCGGGGCACGATATGGAAGTGGATGTGCTCGTCGATGCTGCCGCCCGCAACCCTGCCGAGATTTGCACCGAAGTTGAAGCCGTGTGGCTTGATGGTCATTTTCAGCGCCTCCATGCAGAGGTTGGCCATTTTGAATATCTCGACCATCGTCTTCTCGTCCAGATCGCCGAACTCGGGAGTCTGGAGGTAAGGGATGACCATGAGATGGCCGCAATTGTAAGGGTAGAGGTTCAGGATGGCGAAGCAGAATTCACCACGGCAGAGCACGTAGCGCTCCTCGTCCTGTTCTGGCGGGATGTCGGCGAAGACGGATTTGCCCTCCTCCGGAACGATGGGCTTTTCTTCCTTGAAGGTCTGCATGTAAACGTCGCGCCAGGGGGAGTACATTCTTTGCATGGGGAATTTCTGCTAATCTGTTACGCTATCCGATTGCTGCGTTTGTTCCGACTTGCCTGGACCGTGATGATTATTAGAGTTTCCGGGAATGCCCTGGTGACAGGGAAAGAGTTGCTTCGAAAGACCGGAAAGTCAGTCGTGTACCAAAGGTGGGACTCGAACCCACACGAGCTTGCGCCCACTGGATTTTGAGTCCAGCGCGTCTACCAGTTCCGCCACTTTGGCATGATAGAATGAACAGTGCGAGAGAAGGGACTCGAACCCTTACGCCTCACGGCACTAGTTCCTAAGACTAGCGTGTATACCAATTTCACCACTCTCGCATCGGTGGGTCTCTCTTTATCTGTCCCGAAAGCTTTCGGAAACGAAATCTTCAACCCGACTTGTCGGGACTCCGGCTTCTGCTCTCCATTTTTCCGGCAGTTGCCGGAATTTTCACGACGATAAACAGCGTTGCCCTCAATGCAGCGCTAATATACGTGGATTTCCGATATTATAAAGATTTTGATCGAATTTTCCTGAATCTGATATAAGGGGTACCTCTGAAATTTCGTCGGGAGCGATCATGATGCGCCTGAACGTCCAGAATAATCGGTATCGGTTGCGATTTCGAGAAAGTTTTTCTTGTCGAAACAGTCGCTTTTGGGCAGACCTGACGAGGCGGAGGCTTCCGTAGCAAGATTTTCTGTTTATCATCGAAAGCGTTATCTTGCATAACGCCTGTAATGCGTCAAATAATAGCATCTTTTTCACACTTTCTGGTTTTCGATGCAGTTCGATATACGCCGGTTCGCCTCTCTGGTCTCGTGGATTGTCAGTCCTGTCGTCGTTGCACCGGCAGTGTATCTGTTCATCGTATTTTTTGGCTACTCCTCGTCACCCCGTCATCTTTCCTGGTTCATCGTGCTTTTTCTGTCGGCGACGGTTGCCCCGATGTTCCTGATCTATGGTCTCAAGAAGATCGGCAGGGTTTCGGATTACAACATCACCTTCAGGGAACAGCGCTTTCTGCCGTTGCTGGTGCTTGTCGGTGTGAATATGGTGGGCTACGAGCTGATGAAGCAGATTGACGCTCCGCGTTTTCTGTCGGCCATTCTGCTTTTCAATGCTGTCAATACGGTGTTCATCCTGCTGGTAACGCTCCAGTGGAAGATAAGCATCCACCTTTTTTCCCTCACCTCGTCGATTGCGCTTCTTGTCCTTTCTTTCGGAGTGCAGTCGCTCTGGCTGCTTCTTTTCGTACCGCTTCTGATGTGGTCGAGAATCCATCTCAAGGCTCATAATTTCATGCAGACGCTTGTGGGCAGCCTCATCGGTTTTCTGCTGATGTATGGTGAGTTCAAATGGTGGCTGTCACTGTGAGCAGAAAGCTATATAGCGTGGTGCTGGTCACATACGGTGAGGTTGAAATACTTTCTGTCCGTTCACTCTGGCCAAGTTCGCGAAAGATCATCCAGGTGGTGACACGCCAGATTGTTCGCCTGCCGAAGCTGCTGATCTATATGCTTGCCGATTTCCGTTCAGCACGCCACTACCTGGACTGGAAACTGCACCGCTACAGGTCCCGTCTGGTGGAGATCAACCGTCGTCAGGCACTCGGGGTGAAAGAGGCTCTTAACAGATATCCCCGATTTGCCGGACAGGAGGAGTCGGTCGAGGTTACCGATGCCTACTATTTTGTTTCTCCCTCGCTGGAGGAGGTGCTTGAGCGGTGCCGACGCTCTTCGGACGGGATTGTTGTGGTGCCGATGATTCCGGTGGAATCGGCTTTTTCCTGCGGGCCGGCCTGCCAGATGGCGACCGATATTTTTGGAGAGGGGCATCTCTCTTTCATCAGGGTTGTCCGTGGTCTGTGGAAGGACGAAGGGCTTCATCGTATTTATCTCGATCATCTGTTCGCTTCGCTTTCATCCGGGTTTACTGCCGGCAGGAAGACGCAGCAGGGGCTTGTGCTGGTCATTCACGGTACGATTGTCAGGAATCGCAGAGGGGAGGTGCCGTCGGTATTTACCGGTCTCAATGAAACCCTGGAGTTTTTCCGGCTGATGCGTGAGAAAATCCTTGCCGATCCCCGAAATGTGTTCGGAGAGGTGAAGCTTGGATGCCTGAATCACAGCAGAGGAGGGGAGTGGTCTCCCGAGACGGCGAAGCGCGCACTCGATGAGTTTGCCGGTGAAGGGTTCTGTTCGGTGGCGATGTTTCCATTCGGTTATTTCGCCGACAACAGCGAGACCGATTATGAGGCCAAAAAGCTGCTCGACCATGCTCCCGTAACGCTTAAGCAGTATATTCCATGCATCAACGATTCTCCGCTTTTCACCGGATGGCTGGCTTCGAAGATCGTTGCCGAGATCGATATTTTCGACGTGCAGCGTGAGGTTTTCGGTGACGATGAATCCGTTGAAAGAACAAATCACAACAGCAGATCATGAACGATACTGACATACACGATCAGACGGCGTTCCGGGCGCCTGCGGAGCGTGAACTGCAATACCGGGAGGCGCTGGAGTGCATCGAAGCGGGTGAGTATGGCAAGGCGATCTCAATGCTCGATGTTCTGGCAGGGCCGGCTTCGAGAGACCCGCAGATACGTTATGCAAGGGCCGTAGCCCTGCTTTCGAACGGAGAGTACCGCAGGGCCGGTACCGATCTTGCCTTCACTGTTGCGCTTGACCGGTCGTTTCTCCAGGCGTACCGGCATCTCGGGTATGTACTGCTTTCGATGGGCAAGGAGGAGGCTGCAATAAAGGTGCTGGATGCCGCACTGCTTCTCGATCCTGCTTTCGTGGAGGCCTGGTGCCTGCTTGCCGATGTCTATATGGATCTTGGAGAGCATGACAAGGCCGTGACAGCCATCGACAAGGCCCTTGAGCTTCAGCCCGAAAATCCCGAAGCTCACTGCAAGCTGGCCATGTATTATATGTCAAGGGGAGATATGAGGGGTCTTCGGACTGAATATGAGTTGCTCAAAGAGCTTGAACCCGGTGTCGCCGCCCAGATTGCCGAACTTCTTCCCTGACAGGTATCGAGAGGATGATGTCGGGGAGTAACCGTTTAACACCAGATCACGATGAAGCTGTTTCCTGATGAGCAGAAAAAAAAGAAATTCATGAAAGGCGGTCTGCCGGTCGTGTTCACCATTGCCTGGACGCCGATTGTCTGGATGCTCCTTGCATCGCTCATGGGGCCGGTTATTGAGCCGGTTTTTCACTCCTGGCAACCGGTTGTACTCATTATCGGTGTGATGACGCTGGTGGCTATGCTGCTTCTGATCCGACTGTTTCGAGGCGCCGGTTTAAAAGTTTTTGATAAAGGTGAGTGATAATTAAAAAATTTCCGTTTCATTGTGTGTTTTCATAAAATAGTTTGAATCGTGTTTTTCCGGTAATGCTTTTTTGTGTTGAAAAAATCAGCTTTTTCGCTGAAGGTTGACAAGATTTTTTTTATATTTGCGGCACTTGATTCAGAGGCTCTTCAGGCCGGTAAAAGAAAAGGGAGCCGATAACTCCCTTTACTTTATAATGTCAAACAAAAAAACATGGATCAGACGTTAAGTGGTTTCGGTACCGTATTCGTGTTTCTCATGCTCGGTATTGTCTTTGTCGCAGGTGGCTACCTGACGGCAAGAATGCTCCGTCCGAGCAGGCCCAACCCGGAAAAGAATTCAACCTATGAGTGCGGCGAGCCCGCTGTCGGCAGCGCCTGGGTCAAGTTCAATATCCGCTTTTATGTTGTCGCTCTCATCTTCATCATTTTCGACGTCGAAGTCGTTTTCCTCTATCCCTGGGCTACCGTTTTCAAACAGCTTGGAACCTTCGCGCTGGTCGAAGTGCTGATCTTCGCCGGTATCCTTGTGGTTGGCCTTGTGTATGCATGGGCAAAGGGTGATCTGGACTGGGTGCGTCCGACTCCGAACATTCCGAAAATGCCGGAAATGCCGAACCGCCGCTCTGGCAAGATGAACGGATAATCTTTCAATCATCATTGATTTTACGCTATGGGTTTGCTTGATGCCAGGATATCGAACCGCAACGTTCTTGTGACTTCGGTTGACAATGTGATGAACTGGGCCCGTCTCTCTTCTCTCTGGCCTATGGGATTTGGTCTCGCCTGCTGCGCTATCGAGATGATGGCCACCAATGCCTCGAACTACGATCTCGAGCGTTTCGGTATTTTTCCCCGTTCGTCACCCCGCCAGTCCGATCTGATGATCGTGGCCGGAACGGTGACCATGAAGATGGCTGAAAGGGTAGTGACGCTTTACGAGCAGATGCCTGAACCGCGCTACGTGCTTTCCATGGGAAGCTGTTCGAACTGCGGCGGTCCTTACTGGCACCATGGCTATCATGTCCTCAAGGGTGTTGACCGTATCATTCCCGTGGATGTTTTTGTCCCCGGCTGTCCTCCCAGGCCCGAGGCGCTGATCGGTGGCCTTATGAAGATTCAGGAGCTGATACGTATGGAGGGACTTGGTATTTCGCGTCAGGATGCCCTGAAAAAGCTTGCTGAAAAGAGTGTTGATCCCCAGCAGGTGATCGATCAGACCCGCAGAGCGGTAACGGCATAACCAATATTATTTATTCAGAGACAAGGGAATGGAAGAAGCAGGAAACCTCATGTCGCCGGCGGTCAGGGAGAGCAAGGCCGCGTGGGATATTATCAGGGAACGGTTCGGTGATGCGGTGTCGGAGTTCGATGCCAACCCGACCATGCCCTTCTTTGAAGTGCTCGATGTTGACAAATGGGTTGACATCGCCCTGTTCATGCGCGATAACTCCCGCATGAAGTTCAATTACATGGCCTGCCTTTCAGGTGTCGATTACCCCGATGAGGGCAAACTCGGCATCGTCTGCAATCTCGAATCGATCGGCCACTTCACCCACAGGATCGCCGTGAAAGTTAAATGCAAGAGGGATGGCGGTTCTGTTCCTTCGGTTTCCTGTGTGTGGCATACGGCCAACTGGCACGAGAGAGAGGCTTACGATATGTACGGCATGGTCTTCGAAGGGCACCCTGACCTTAGGAGGATACTCTGTCCGGAAGACTGGACCGGTTTTCCGCTTCGCAAGGATTACCAGGTTCAGGAAACCTATCACGGCATCAAGGTTCCTTACTGACGCCATAACCCGAAAACAAGCATTCCGAGTCATGCAGGAATTAGGCAAAGCTGAAACGAACTCCACCAGGATCATCCGTCAGGACGACAAGCGCGTCATTATCGAAAAGGATCTCGATACCGAGTACATGGTGCTCAGCATGGGCCCCCAGCACCCGTCAACTCACGGCGTGCTGCGCCTTGAATGCATCACCGACGGCGAAGTCGTCGTCGAGGCGGAGCCCTATCTCGGCTATCTCCATCGCTGTTTTGAAAAACATTGCGAGAATATCGATTATCCCGGCATAGTGCCCTATACGGACAGGATGGACTACCTTGCCGGTATAAACAGCGAGCTGGCATTCTGCATTACCGTCGAGAAGCTTCTCGACATCGAAATTCCCAGTCGTGTAGAGTTCATCAGGGTTATCACCGCAGAGCTGAACAGGATCGCCTCGCACCTTGTGGCCATCGGCACCTATGCTATCGACCTCGGTGCATTTACCCCGTTCCTCTTCTGCTTCCGTGACCGCGAGCATATCCTGAGCCTGCTCGAATGGATCTCCGGCGCGCGTATGCTCTATAACTATATATGGATCGGCGGCCTTGCCTATGATGTGCCGGCTGATTTCAAAAAGCGCGTTGCCGAGTTCGTCACCTATTTCAGGCCGAAAGCTGTCGAACTCTTCAGGCTTCTGACCGAGAACGAGATCTTCGTCAAGCGTACCTATGATATCGGTATCATGCCCGCTGATGTTGCCATCAACTACGGATGGAGCGGCCCGATGCTTCGCGGTTCGGGTGTCAGGTGGGATTTGCGCCGCAACGATCCCTATTCGATCTATCCTGAACTCGATTTCAATGTGCCGGTGCCGGACGGCAAGTTCTCCGTCGTTGGTGACTGCCTTTCGCGCCACCTGGTTCGTGCTCTTGAAATGGAGGAGAGCCTCAGGATCATCGAGCAGTGCCTCGACAAAATGCCTGATGTGGCGGGATTCGATTCACGTGCGCTCATTCCCAAGAAGATCAGGCCCAAGGCTGGCGAAGTGTACGGTCGTGCCGAGAACCCGCGTGGCGAGCTGGGTTATTACATTGTCAGCGATGGTAAATCAACCAAACCGCTGCGTTGCAAGGCAAGGTCGTCGTGCTTTGTCAACCTGTCGGCAATGAAGGATCTTTCAAAGGGTCAGCTCATCCCTGACCTTGTGGCCATCATCGGCAGCATCGATATCGTGCTGGGAGAAGTTGACCGCTGACCGTTTTATCAAGACAACACTTTTACTTCAAGCAGGTTCGCCTATTGATATGAGTTCATCACCATCTCTCAATACCTGGTCCGACGCCCTATCGGGTTTTTCCATCGGCTGGTTTCCGCTCGGGCTGGTTATCGTTGCGGTCATTCCGCTCGTATTCATCGCGTTGTACGCACTGACGTATGGCGTCTATGGCGAGCGCAAGATTTCGGCCTTCATGCAGGACAGGCTCGGCCCGATGGAGGTTGGTTTCTGGGGTATTCTCCAGACGCTGGCCGACATCCTGAAGCTTCTCCAGAAAGAGGATATCGTACCGACCGTGGCCGACAAGTTCCTTTTCGTGATTGGCCCCGGCATTCTGTTCGTCGGTTCGTTTCTCGCCTTTGCCGTTCTGCCTTTCGGCCCGGCTTTCATCGGTGCTGACCTGAACGTCGGTCTTTTCTACGCTGTCGGCATCGTGGCCATCGAGGTGGTAGGCATTCTCGCCGCTGGCTGGGGTTCCAACAACAAGTGGGCACTGTACGGCGCGATTCGCAGCGTCGCCCAGATCGTGAGCTACGAAATTCCCGCATCCATCGCGCTGCTCTGCGCCGCGATGCTTGCCGGTACGCTGAGCATGCAGCAGATCACCATGATGCAGGCCGGCCCCGGCGGTTTCCTGCACTGGTTCCTGTTCACCAACCCGATCGCATGGCTGCCGTTCCTGATCTACTTCATCTCCTCGCTTGCAGAAACCAATCGCGCTCCTTTCGATATTCCCGAAGCCGAGTCTGAGCTGGTGGCCGGGTACTTCACCGAGTACAGCGGCATGAAGTTCGCCGTCATTTTCCTGGCCGAGTATGGCAGCATGTTCATGGTTTCAGCGATCATCTCCATCGCGTTCCTCGGAGGCTGGACTTCGCCGCTTCCGAACATCGGCGGTCTCGAACTCAATACCATGACCAGTGGCCCGGTCTGGGGCGCTTTCTGGATCATCATGAAGGGCTTCTTCTTCATCTTTGTGCAGATGTGGCTTCGCTGGACACTGCCGAGGCTCAGGGTTGACCAGCTTATGTACCTCTGCTGGAAGGTGCTGACGCCTTTCTCCCTGGTTGCATTTGTGCTGACAGCCATCTGGGTGATCAACCATTAATCGTGAGGCTGGTTCAAGAGAGCATACACAGGCAAGCAAGACGAAAAACAAATTATGAGTGAGTATTTCAGCAATATAAAGACCAGTGCGACCACCATCGCAACCGGCATGGCCATCACCCTCAAGCACTTCTTCAATGCGGTCAAGCGCAAGGGAGATGCCGGTATCGACGATGCGGACTATTTTCGTCAGGTTGACGGCCTTTGCACCCTTCAGTATCCGAAGGAGGCGATTCCGACTCCGACTCATGGACGCTATCGCCTGTATGTCAATATCGACGATTGCATCGGCTGCATGCAGTGCGAGCGGGCCTGTCCGGTCGAGTGCATCACCATCGAGACCATCAAGGTGACCAACGACGATCTTGCTGTCTGCGGCAAGACTTCCGGTGGTCAGCAGAAAAGAATGTGGGTGCCACGCTTCGATATCGATACCGCCAAGTGCATGACCTGCGGCATCTGCGTGAGCGTATGCCCGACTGATTGCCTGTACCATACGCCTGTTGCCGATTTTTCAGAGTTCGATGTGAAGAACATGCTCTATCACTTCGGAAATCTTTCGAAGATAGAGGCAGAGGCCAAAAAGAAGAAGCTTGCCGAACAGCAGGCGCAGGCGGCAAAAGAGAAAGCCGCGGCAGGCGGAGTTGCCAAACCGGGCGCTCCGGCAGCAAAACCGGCTCCAAAGCCGGCTCCGCCGGCTGGCGGTCAGGCGGGAGCCGCAACGGTTGCGAATACCGTTTCAGGGATCGACTTTTAAACATTTTAGTGAATGCAACGGCGGGCACCGCTCACCAGGCCGCAACAACGAATGGTGAACGGATGCTGAATACCAACAAGTGCAGATAACCATGAATCAACTGACCATCGCCATCATCTTCTACATCTTCGCAGCCGTTACGGTACTGTCGGCGGCGTTTGTGGTCTTTTCGAAAAATATCATCTACTCGGCCTTCTCGCTGCTCTTCACCTTTTTCGGCGTGGCGGCCCTTTATGTCTTTCTGAGTGCGGACTTCATCGCCGTGACCCAGGTGGTAGTCTATGTTGGCGGCATTCTTGTTCTGCTGCTTTTCGGTGTGATGTTCACCAATACCATCATGCAGACCGAACTCAAGGCAGATGTGCTCCATGTCGTTCCCGGCACTCTTCTCCTGCTGCTTATGATCGGCGGAATGCTCTTCACCTTCTATACGACAGGAAGCTGGATGCCGGGTCTGGAACAGCTGAATGGCAGTGTTGTCGAGAGCATCGGTTTGGAGACCATGTCACGCTACATGCTGCCCTTTGAGATGGTATCCATCGTCCTCCTGGTCGCCCTGATCGGAGCAGCGTTCCTTGCCCGTTACGACAAGGCTCATAAAAAAGAACATTAAGGAGTGTACATGTTAATGGAACAGTTGCTTTCAATAGGTGTAAACCACTTTCTGACCATATCGGCTGTACTTTTCAGTCTGGGCATGTTTGCCGTCATGACGCGCAAAAACGCCATTGTTGTGCTGATGGGCGTTGAGCTGATTCTCAATGCCGCCAATATCAACTTCCTGACCTTTTCAAAATACAATGGAGGCATGGAGGGTGTGATGTTCAGCCTTTTCGTGATCGTTCTGGCCGCCGCTGAGGCTGCCGTAGCTCTGGCTATCGTGATCAATATTTTCAAGACCTTCAAAACGGTCGATGTTTCCAGCGTGGACACCATGAAGGAGTGATCCGCAACGATAAAAAGACTTTCAGCTGCAAATTTCTCTGTAAACCGAAACATGATGCACAGTTTAATCCAGTTATCGATCGCTGTCCTGCTTCTGCCGCTGCTCTCGTTTGTGGTGCTGATTTTTTTCAACCGCAGGCTTCCCCGGATGGGGGACTTCGTAGGACTCGGTCTTGTAGGATCGGCCCTGGCCATCGCTCTGTATATTTTCTGGACGGTGATAGTTCAGCATTACGATCCGGCTTTCAGAATCGCCTGGGATTTCACATGGCTTGATTTCGGCAATGTGCCGGGAGTTGGGCCGTTGCAGGTCAAGATGGGTATCGTGATCGACAACCTGACCGCGATCATGCTGGCCATGGTCAGTCTGATCAGTTTTCTGGTGCATCTCTATTCGACCGGTTACATGGATGGAGACCCGAAATACGGGCGCTTTTTCGCCTATCTCGGCATCTTCACCTTCTCGATGATCGGTATCGTGCTTTCCGACAACCTGTTCTCCATTTACATGTTCTGGGAGCTTGTCGGTCTGTCGTCGTATCTGCTTATAGGCTTCTATTTTCATAAAGACAGTGCGGCTGATGCCCAGAAGAAGGCCTTTCTCACCAACCGCGTTGGTGACATCGGCATGTGGCTCGGCATCCTGATTCTTTATTCGCAGTTCCATACCTTCGGCTATAAGGAGATTTTTGAGCATATCCAGAACGGCGATTTCCACATGTCTCAGGCATGGCTGACCGCTGCCGGTGTGCTGCTCTTCATGGGCTGCGTCGGTAAATCCGCCCAGTTCCCGCTGCATGTCTGGCTCCCTGACGCCATGGAAGGTCCGACTCCGGTTTCCGCACTTATCCATGCTGCAACGATGGTTGCCGCCGGTGTCTATTTCGTGGCCCGTATTTTTGTGATCCTGACTCCTGATGCTCTGCATGCGGTTGCCTTTATCGGTGCTTTCACCGCCTTCATGGCTGCCACAATCGCCATTACCCAGCACGATATCAAGAGGGTTCTGGCCTATTCGACTGTTTCGCAGCTCGGTTACATGGTGCTTGGCCTCGGTGTCGGCTCATACTCGGCAGCACTGTTCCACCTTCTGACTCACGCATTCTTCAAGGCATGCCTCTTCCTTGGTTCGGGCGCGATCATTCACGCCATGCACCATGAACAGGATATGCGCTGGATGGGCGGTCTGTACAAGAAAATGCCCTGGACGTTCGTGACCTTCAGCATCGCAACCCTCGCACTTGCAGGTCTTCCGCTCACCAGCGGCTTTCTCAGCAAGGACGCCATTCTTGCCGGTGCCCTCGGTTTCGCGTCGGTAGAGGGCGGCGGTATCTTCTATCTGATACCGGTCATGGGATTTGCAGCCGCGGTCATGACTGCCTTTTACATGGGACGCCAGGTCTGGCTGGTCTTCTTCGGCGAGAGCCGCACTCATCTCAAGCCGGCTGAGGAGCACGGGCACGATGCTCATGCTGCACATGGTCATGGCCACGACGATCACGGTCATGACAGTCATGGTCACCACGAAGTTCATGAGGTCTCCTGGAACATGAGGCTTCCGCTGGTCATTCTCGCATCTCTTTCGGTTTTCTTTGTTTTCTCTCCCGATCCGCTGGATGGCGGCAAGGGCTGGTTCATGCACCTGGTACAGACTCCAGCCACGGTGGTCAGCTCTGGCGAAGGGACGCAACACCATGGAGGCGCATCGCTCCATGCACCTGAAGCTGGCAAACTGATTGCCGAAGCCCATACTGACAACCAGCATGTCGAAGAGCCTGCCGCTCACAATGCCCATGCTGCTGAAGCTGCACATGGAAATGATGCTCACCACGGGCCGGTCTATGCCGACCCCCGTCAGGCAGAGATCGCTCACATGACGCATGAGAATCATTATAACGCCATCAAGCTTTCGTCGCTCATGCTGCTGATCGGTATCAGCGGAGCCCTGATTGTCTATGTCTTCAGGATCATTGATCCCGACAAGACGGCACAGAGTATCCGTCCGCTCTACCTCTATTCATTCAACAAATGGTACTGGGACGAGATTTACGATGCTACCGTGATCAAAGGATCGATTCTTGTTTCGAAAATTTTCTCCTGGTTCGATGCCAATATCGTTGACGGTATTGTCAATGGTGTCGCAACCGTGTTCAGGAAATTCGCTTTTGCCAATGGAAGCTTCGACAAGTATGTGGTGGATGGTCTTGTCAATTTCACGGCTTTCACCGTACAGACAACCGGTGCCGTCTTCAGGAAGATTCAGACGGGCAAGGTGCAGACCTATCTGGTCATGGTTGTTGTGGCGGTTCTTGGCTGGTTCGCCTTTTATCTTGCACAACTCATGAAATAACCGAACGCTTTAATTTATCTCCGAACATAACAGGTACTGAACATGCTGAGCTTAATTGTATTTCTGCCGATCATTGCCGGACTCCTTATTTTGGCTGTGCCCGCATCGCAGAAGCAGATCATCAGGATCGTCTCGCTCGTGGCATCACTGGCCCAGGGCGTACTGGCATTCCTTATATGGCGCCAATACGATCCGACATTGGCGGGTATTGTCGCCGCACCCGGAGGTTCTCCCGAGGGTTCCTTCCAGCTGATCGAGCGGCTTCCGTGGATAACGCTTGACCTCGGCTCGTTCGGCCCTCTGAACATCGAGTATTTCCTTGGTGTCGATGGTATTTCGATCACGATGGTTCTGCTGACCGCCCTCATATCGATAATCGGCGTTCTGTCGAGCTGGCCGATACAGAAGCAGGTGAAAGGTTATTTCATTCTCTATAACCTGCTCAGCACGGCCATGATGGGGTGTTTCGTGGCGCTCGATTTCTTCCTCTTCTACGTGTTCTGGGAACTCATGCTGCTTCCGATGTACTTCCTTATCGGTATCTGGGGCGGCCCGAACAGGGAATATGCAGCCATCAAGTTCTTCCTCTATACGCTTTTCGGTTCGGTTTTCATGCTTCTGGTCATGATCGGCCTCTATTTCAGCGTCATCGATCCGCTTACCGGTCACCATACCTTCAACCTCGTCGCGATGGCTGACCAGGCCAATTATATCAAGGGCGCAATCCTCGGCCCAGACAGCGTCACCTGGAGATATGTCGCCTTTATCGTACTGTTTATAGGTTTTGCCATCAAGGTACCCATGTTCCCGTTCCACACCTGGTTGCCGGACGCACACGTCGAAGCGCCGACTCCGATTTCGGTCATTCTGGCCGGTGTGCTCCTTAAGCTCGGTACTTACGGCATGATGAGGATCAACTTCCCGCTGTTCCCTGAAGTCTATCAGGCTGGCCTGTATGTGATCGGCGTGTTCGGCGCGATCAACATTATCTACGGCGCATTCTGCGCGCTTGCCCAGCAGGATCTGAAGAAGATGGTTGCTTATTCGTCAATCAGCCACATGGGTTATGTGCTGCTTGGCCTGGCCGCGGCCAACACCGAAGGCATGATAGGCGCCCTGTACCAGATGTTCAACCATGGCACCATCACCGCCATGCTCTTCCTTCTGGTCGGCGTTATCTATGATCGCGCTCACTCCCGTCAGATCGACAAGTTCGGCGGTCTGGCCAGCTACATGCCTGTCTATGCCGGTATCGTCACTGTCGCCTGGTTTGCATCGCTCGGCCTTCCCGGTCTGAGCGGCTTCATCTCCGAGGCTCTCGTATTTGTCGGTGCGTTCACCGCTCCGGTTACCCGCCCGATCGCTATCGTTTCGGTGCTTGGTATCGTTTTCGGTGCCGCATACCTGCTCTGGTCACTCCAGAGGATGTTCCTCGGCAAACGCAAGCCCGATGCCCTGTATGATCTCGAAGTGGACAGCCACGGTCACGAGCACATTCATTTCCATGACTGGAAAGGAAAGCTCGATCTCGATGCACGCGAACTGACCATGCTCGTTCCGCTGACCATCATCGTCATCGTGCTCGGTATCTATCCGATGCCCGTCATGGGTCTTTTGACGGAAAGCATCAACAAACTTGTCCAGGTTCTCGGTCCGGTTGCCATGTCGGCTGTGAATTGATCCGGTTCGTTTAAAAGCATAAATGTTGGAGAAATATGTTCGAAATGCCATCAGGCGCTGAAATACAGAGCATCATCTCGATTCTTAAGGGCGGTGCCGGATATTTTGTCCCTGAAATCTATCTGTCAGCCCTTTTCATGGTGCTGATCATTCTGGATCTGATCACAGGTAAAAAGAACGGCAGGTTACTTGCAACGGTCACGATTGCCGGTCTGCTTGGTAGCCTGTACTTTATCTTCAGGCAACATGCCATGCCGGATACGGAGTTCTTTTTCGGTATGTATGCGCTTGACAGGTTCGGCATCTTTTTCAAGTACTTTTTTGTGGCCTCTGGCATTCTTGCCGTACTGGTCACCGTGATCGACGATCAGCTCGAAAAGCAGGAGTCCGGCATAGGCGAGTACTATGCACTGACAGTGGCCATGGTGGTCGGCATGATGATGATGGCCTCATCGACCGATATGCTGATGATGTTCCTCGCTATGGAACTGGTCAGCCTTTCGGCTTACGTGCTGACCGGGTACCTGAAACGTGAACCACGCTCTTCCGAAGCTGCCCTTAAGTATCTGGTCTACGGTGCTGTATCTTCGGGTATGCTGCTGTACGGGTTCTCCCTGATCTACGGCATGACCGCACAGACCAATCTCACGAAAATCGGCATGGTGCTTGCTGCTCATGGTTACGATCCCCTGGTGATGATGCTGGCTGTACTGCTCATCATGGCCGGTCTCGGCTACAAGATGGGTGCGGTTCCTTTCCATTTCTGGAGCCCCGATGTGTACGAAGGCGCACCGACTCCCGTTACGGCCTATCTTTCAGTAGGTTCAAAGGCCGCCGGTTTTGCGATGCTCATGCGCTTTTTCTTTGTCGCGGTGCCTCATGGTATGGAGGGCTATGTCAGTATGCTCCACATAGACTGGCTTTCAATCCTGATGGTTGTTTCAGCGGCTTCGATGATCTACGGAAACGTTGTGGCTATCTGGCAGAAGAATGTCAAGCGTCTTCTTGCCTATTCATCGATCGCTCATGCCGGTTATCTGCTTCTTGGCATCATCACCATGGATCAGCTTGGAACCCAGTCCGTTCTGGTCTATCTCGCTTCCTATCTGCTGATGAACTATGGCGCATTTTACGTGGTCATTCTCATTGCAAACCGTACCGGCAGTGAAAATCTCGATGATTACAGAGGACTCGGCAAACGGATGCCTCTGGTTGGCGCAGCCCTGACAGTGTTCCTGATCTCGCTTGTGGGTCTGCCTCCGACCTTCGGTTTCATCGGTAAACTGATGATATTCTCGGCGCTGCTCTCAAAAGGCAGTCTGTTCATGTGGCTCGCATTCATCGGTATCATGACCAGCGTCATCTCGCTTTACTACTACATGCTGATTCCGCTGAACATGTACCTGAGAGATTCGGAAAGGCCGGAGGAGGGGGTTGTTGAAACCGGTTTCGGAGCTAAAACAGTAACGGCAGCATTGATGATCCTGACCATCTGGTTCGGTCTTTTCTTCCAGCCGATAGCGAACTTTGCCAAGTATTCATCCGTTCTTTTCGGTACGATTCTGAACTGAAGGATTTTACATAACAGGCAACCAGTAGCCTTAAAAAACCCGGCGTATCTCTGATATAGTCGGGTTTTTTTATTGGAATACAACTGCTTTGATAATAATTTACGGGAGATGCGGGGGTTTTCGGAATAACAATTGTTATGTATATTCAAAGGTACATATTCCGATACCCGACCGGCGGGGATTATTGTAATCATGAGCCGATTTTCAGAATATCATGCTTCTCTATTCACATTCACGGAGGTATACATGCCCACAAAGCAAACATTCGCGGAGGTGTTTCAGTCACGCGGACTCTCCCGGAGGGATTTTCTGAAGTTTTGCAGCCTCACTTCGGTATCTCTTGGCCTTGCTCCTTCGATGCTTCCAAAGGTCGTCCATGCCATGGAGACCAAACCTCGTACTCCCGTCATCTGGCTTCACGGCCTTGAATGCACCTGCTGCACCGAATCCTTCATCCGTTCATCGCATCCGCTCGTCGGCGACATGGTGATGAACATGATCTCCCTCGATTATGATGATACTCTCAGCGCCGCCGCCGGCCACCAGCTCGAAGAGGTCAGGAAGAAGATCATGAAGGAGTACTATGGCAAGTATATCCTCGCTGTCGAGGGCAATATTCCGACAAAGGATAACGGTGTCTACTGCATGGTCGGAGGCGATTCGTTCCTGAACGTCGTCAGGGAGACGGCGGCTGGCGCAGCGGCCATCATCGCCTGGGGAGCCTGCGCTTCATTCGGTTGCGTGCAGAACGCAAAGCCAAATCCAACCGGAGCGAAACCTGTCGCCGAAGTGATCAGTGACAAGCCCATTGTCAAGGTTCCGGGTTGTCCGCCGATTGCCGAGGTGATGACTGGCGTTATCACGCATGTGCACACCTTCGGAAAACTTCCGGAACTCGACAGGATGGGGCGTCCGAAAGCCTTCTACGGTACGAGGATTCACGACAAGTGCTACCGCCGGGCATTCTACGATGCCGGTATGTTCGTGCGCGGGTTCGATGAAGAGTCCACCAGAAAAGGGTGGTGCCTTTACAAGATGGGCTGCAAGGGGCCGACCACCTACAACTCCTGTTCGAAGATACAGTGGAATGGTGGCACAAGCTTCCCGATCGGATCCGGCCATCCCTGCATCGGGTGTTCCGAGCCGGGATTCTGGGACAACGGTCCGTTCTACACCAGGCTTGCTGATGTGTCGTTCCTCGGTACGGACACCACAGCTGACAAGATCGGCATGGTGGCGGTCGGAGCGGCAGCAGCCGGGGCGGCAGCTCATGCGACGGTGACCGCGATCAAGAAGAAGCAGCACGATAAAGAGTCAGAACAGTAAACCAAGGGAGTTCAAGGCATGGCCAGTAAAATAGTTGTCGATCCGATTCCCCGTATCGAGGGACATCTGAGAATAGAAGCGAAGATGAACGACTCCAATGTCATCGAGGAGGCGTACAGCACCGGCACCATGTGGCGCGGTATCGAAGTGATCCTGAAAGGGCGCGATCCGCGAGACGCCTGGGCTTTCGCCGAGCGCATCTGCGGTGTCTGCACGACGGTGCATGCGCTCGCTTCGGTGCGTTGCGTGGAGGATGCTCTTGGCATCGAAATTCCGCCGAACGCAAGGATCATCCGTAACCTGATGAACGCAACCCAGCAGACTCAGGACCATCTGGTACACTTCTACCACCTGCACGCCCTCGACTGGGTCGATGTGGTGAGCGCATTGAAGGCCGATCCGAAACAGGCATCAGACATTGCCCAGAGCATTTCGCCCTGGCCGAAATCCTCGGTGGGTTATTTCAGGGATTTGCAGCAGCGACTTGTGGCCTTCGTCGAGAGCGGTCAGCTCGGTATTTTCTCCAACGGCTACTGGGGCCATCCCGCCTACAAGCTGCCGCCGGAGGTCAACCTCATCGCTGTGGCGCACTACCTTGAAGCGCTTGATTTCCAGAAGGAGATCGTGAAGATCCAGACTGTTTTTGGAGGCAAGAACCCGCATCCCAACTATGTGGTTGGCGGCATGGCCTGTGCCATCGATCCGAACAGCGACACGGCGATCAACATCGAGCGGCTCGCCATGATAAGAAAAATCATCGATGACACACAGGCATTCATCGACCAGGTGTACATTCCTGATCTGATCGCCATTGCAGGTTTCTACAAAGAGTGGCTCCATGGCGGCGGACTTGGCAACTACATGAGTTACGGCGATTTTCCCGAAACCACGCTCGACGATTACAAAACGCTGCTCTGGCCTCGCGGCGTCATTCTGAACAAGGATTTGTCAACAGTCCTCGATGTCGATCCGCGCGACCTCACACAAATCAGGGAGGAGATCGGTCACAGCTGGTACACCTATACGAAAGGCTCTGACAAGGGGCTCCATCCCTGGGAGGGCGAGACGAACCCCAACTATACCGGCCCACAGCCCCCATTTGAATTCCTCGACACCGACAAGCAGTACAGTTGGCTGAAGACACCGCGCTGGAAAGATCATCCGGTCGAAGTCGGTCCGCTCGCCCGCGTGCTGGTGGCCTATGCGAAGGGCGATCCGATGATAAAGGAGACCGTTGGCATGGTGCTCGGCAAGCTCCAGGTTGGTCCCGAGGCTCTTTTCTCGACGCTCGGACGCACCGCTGCCCGCGGTATCGAATGCAAACAGACTGCCGGTTTCATGGGTCACTTCTACGATCAGCTCGTGGCCAACGTCAAGGCTGGCGACTACAGGACATTCAACAGCGAGCGCTGGGAACCATCGACCTGGCCGAATGAGTGCAAGGGGTTCGGCTATACCGAAGCACCCCGTGGTTCGCTTGGTCACTGGATCAGGATAAAGGATGAGAAGATCGACGAGTACCAGATCGTGGTTCCCTCCACCTGGAACGCCTCTCCGAGAGACAACCGCGGAAACTCCGGAGCCTACGAAGCCGCGCTGAAAGGCACGCCGATGGTCGATCCCTCGAAGCCGCTCGAAATCCTGAGGACGGTGCATTCGTTCGATCCCTGTCTTGCATGTGCGTCGCATCTGTTTGACATGAACGGCAATGAAATCACCAGGGTAACTATCGTCTAAACGGAGAAGATCATGGGCAGATTAATCGAGGAAATCTATGTCTGGCGTCTGCCGGTCAGGGTCTATCACTGGGTCAACGCGCTCAGCATCGTCGCACTTCTGGTCACCGGTCTGTATATCGCCTCTCCGGTGATCAATCCTCCGCTCGGTGAAGCGGTCTGGCAGCACAACTTCGTGATGTGGCGCTACGTCCACTACTGCGTGGCCTTTGTGTTCATCGGCAACTTCCTGTACCGTATGTACTACGCACTGCTTTCGGACGACCAGTATGCGAAGTTCGGCGGTTTCAGGCCGTGGTCTCCCGAGTGGTGGGGCAAACCTTTCAGGGAGCAGGTGGCCTCCTACCTTTTTCTCAGGAAGGATGAGCCGAACTATGTCGGTCACAATCCTGTGGCTGCGCTGGCGCACTTTGTTTTCATTTTCTGTGGTTCGACCTTCATGATTCTGACCGGTATGGCCATGTACGCCGAGAATCGTCCCGGCAGCTTCGTTGACGGTGCGTTCGGGTGGATTCTGCCCCTGTTCGGCAGCAGTTACACCCTGCATTACGCGCATCATCTGGCCGCCTGGATATTTCCGCTCTATGTGATCGTGCATCTCTATGCTGTCTTCCGTCACGACATAGTGGATCGCACCAGTGTAACTTCCTCCATCATTACCGGCTACAAGCACAAGGTGGAAGATGAGGCTGCGGTGTAGTGAGTGGTGGACTTTGTGGACGATGTGGACTTTGTGGACAAGATTTGGATGCATCGGCTATTGTGCCTATAAGTCCTATTAGACCTATTCGTCCTATCAGACCTATAAAATCTTACATTTCCAGTGAAGAAAATCAACGTCGTAGGCCTCGGTAATATCCTCTTCGGCGACGAAGCCTTTGGCGTTGAAGTTGTTCGCACACTTGAGGCTTCCGGCCCCTGGCCGGAGAATGTGCAGTTTGTCGATGGAGGCACCCAGGGGCTTTACCTGCTCGACTGGTTCGAGTCCTGCGATGCTCTCATGGTGTTCGATTCAATAATTCCGGTCGAGTACGAACCGAAAGTCTACGTTTACCGCAAAAAGGAATTGCCTGCGTTCATTCACCGTAAAATGTCAGCTCATCAGATGGGTCTCAGCGAACTGCTCGCTGTAGCGAAACTGCATGGAAAGGAGCCGGCAGAGATCGTGCTCATCGGCGCGCCACCTCATGATCTCGGGCTGGGTAACGGCCTGAGCGAACCGATGCGCGGGCATCTGGATATCGCTGTGGAGAAAGGACGTATGGTTCTGGAGGATTGGCTGGCCGGGTGAGTCCAGTCCGGTTATCCACATTCTGGCGGGATACCGGACTGGCGTTTTCGAGGGGGGATAAGCTCCGGGTTCAGCGTGAACCGATGAGCCGGAGGAACTCACTTCTGGTCGATTGATTGTTCATGAACTCGCCGGACATGGCCGAAGTTGTGGTCACCGAGTTCTGCTTTTCGACACCGCGCATCACCATGCACATGTGGGTCGCCTCGATCACTACGGCCACGCCGCGCGGATTGAGCACGTTCTGGATGGCGTCCCTGATCTGCTGTGTAAGCCGTTCCTGAACCTGCAAGCGCCGGGCGAAGACTTCGACCACTCTCGGAATTTTCGAGAGACCAACGATTTTTCCGTCCGGAATGTAGGCGACGTGAGCCTTGCCGAAGAAGGGGAGCATGTGGTGCTCACACATCGAATAGATGTCGATATCCCTGACCAGCACCATTTCGTCGTACGATTCGGTGAAGACCGCCTGTTTGAGCAACTGTTCCGGATCCTGCCGATACCCTTTGGTCAGGAATCGCAGGGATTTGGCAACACGCTCGGGAGTCAGCAGAAGCCCCTCTCGTTCCGGATCCTCGCCTACCCCTTTAAGAAGCGTATAGACGGCATCCTCCATCGATCCGGGCGCAGCCTCTTCATGATCATTTGATTCTTCGAAGCACTCATCCAGCTCGCATGAATATGGATGTGAATGTCTGGCAATGTTATTCTCCAAGGTAGGTGACGCTGTTTTTTCCTGTTTCATGTATTTTGACTTCATGGAGGCAGACCTCCTGGTTGGTAATGGTTCCTAAACGGGATTCGAGAATCTCCCAGATTATGACGGCAAGAATTTCCGTTGTCGGTACGTTTCCTGAAAGTTCGCTGACTTCATGGTTCAGATGGCGGTGGTCGAACCGTGCTGCGATCTCCTCTTCAAGAATCTTTTTCAGGGCTTTGAGATCGAAAAGGTACCCGGTTCTCCTGTCGATGATGCCTGAGAGGGTGATTTCAAGCAGATAATTGTGGCCATGTCCGTATTCACCTGCGCATTTACCATAAATCTGCCGGTTTTCCTCATCTGAAAGATCCGGATTGAACAGACGGTGGGCGGCATTGAACTCGATCTTGCGAGTAACATAAATCTTTCTCGGTTTTTCGAGGATGTCGTTCATCGACAATTTTACTGTTATTACATTGACCGTCTGTCGATTTCTGTCGGATGACGGAGGATATGATGTGATTTTTCAGATAAACCCGGCCTGCCGGTTATAAGTTTCACCCGTCTGAGAGCAGAAATCGCCCTGTTTCAGCAGATTTGTGAGCCAACTATAAAAAACCTGACGCTGGAACTGAAACGGTAGACAGGCCGTGCCTGTTTTTTTTCCTGCGGCGCGGGTCTGATAATGTATTCTGATCCGTTCCTGCAATTCGAAATATCATTGAATAAAACAGTCCTTCTTATTCTTATGGCCAAAACACTTGACGATCTCATCAGGACAAGCGAACTTCCCGTATTCATTGATTTCTGGGCCGACTGGTGCGGACCGTGCAAAATTGTGGCTCCGGCGGTCAAACAGCTCGCCAGCGAATTCAGGGGACGACTGACCGTGGTGAAGGTCAACGTCGACCAGCAGCCGGATGTTGCCGCCCGTTTCCAGGTTCAGGGCATACCTGCGCTCATGCTGTATATTGGTGGTCAGCTTAAATGGCGCACTGCCGGAGCCATTTCTTACCAGCAGATGCGCCAGGAGGTGCAGAAGGCGATTGGGTAACTCTTTTCCATTCTTCCGATCAGTCGGATCAGTCCGATCTGACTGATCGGAAAAATTCAGTCATTCCTTCTGTTCATCAGCATCACATAATAGAGCAGCTGCATGATGGCCTGTGCGGCGGCGGCCACATAGGTGAGTGCTGCGGCATCGAGTACGGCGTTCACACCCTCCATTTCACGCTGGGTGACGATACCCTGTGATACGAGCAGCTCCTTGGCGCGACGGCTTGCGTCGAACTCGACTGGCAGCGTCACGAGAGCGAAAAGTGCTGTGCCGGCAAACAACAGAAGACCGACCCAGGCGAGTGAACTGCCCAGGGTGCCAGACATGAACAGGCCAACCATGAAGATGATTGGCCCGAGCCAACTGCCGAGTGAAACCACCGGAACCATGGCCGAACGGATGGCAAGGGGGAAATAAGCATTTTTGTCCTGCAGTGCATGTCCGGCCTCATGGGCGGCCACACCTACCGATGCGATGCTCGGAAGCCTGTAGACATCTTCACTCAGGCGAAGGACTTTTCCACGGGGATCATAGTGGTCAGAGAGCATACCATGAGTCATCTCGACGTTGACATTGGAGAGTCCTCCACGCTGAAGCAATCTCATGGCTGCCTGCGCGCCGGTGACGCCGCTCTGTGTTGCAACCTGCGAATATTTGCTGAATGCCGATTTTACCCTGAACTGGGCCCAAAGACCAAGCAGCAGGGGTGGAACAGCAAAAACCAGATATGACGGATCGATGAACATGATTTTTTATCAATGATGGTGAAGGGTTTTACGTCGTAAATCTGTCAGAAAAAAACAACCGGGCGTCAGGATAAGTTTCAGTAAAGAGCCATGCTGATGGTGTTGCCGTCGGTTGCAGCATTCATTTTGTCTGATGTTACAACCAGGTTCTTCCTGTAATGCAAGGGGTTTCACACAAAATAAAAAAGCCGCCCGATACTGCTGGACGGCTTTAGTGGTGGGGACAGGACTTGAACCTGCAACCTTCGGGTTATGAGCCCGACGAGCTACCAATTGCTCCACCCCACGATGTTATGGCTCTAAATCTAACAGAATTATCGGGCTTTCCTAATAATAATACGGAAAAATGAAATTAACCGTTAAGATAAGCCGGAGTGCAGCTGTGTCCGGGCAAGCAGTCATCACGAATGGCATTTTCGCTATCCTGATGTGAAGTAACCATCGTTGAGCATTCGCAGGGCTGATGTTCCGGATGCAGGGGCTATCGTCGCTTTTCTGGACTAACAGGATGCCTTTCCCGCTCGGGGATCACTCGTTCCAGGTAAACCTCTATAGTGGGGCATGCTCGCGGCTGACATAGTCCTGATTTCCTGAGTGGCTTCGATGAGGTTCAGTGTCCCGGAGAATGCTTTCATGATCAGACTTTCAGGGTGTTCATAATCGTTAAATCTATTTTCCTTCGTTATACTTCGGATGATAACGGTAACCTTTCGAAACAACACCCATGAAGCTTTCTGAAACAGCTGAAAAAGCCGTTGCCGCCTACGGCGGGATTGAATTGTGGCGGAATGCCTTATCGGTTGAAACGGTGGTCAGTGCCGACGGGTTGGCATTTATCCTGAAAAGGCGCTCTTTTTTCCATCATTCGAAGATGACCATGGACGCCCACCGGCCCTGTTGCCGGTTTACCCCGATCGGTCGTGATCCCGCTATAACCGGAGTGCTCGATGGCGGTGATGTGCGACTTGAGGATACTCAGGGCCGACTTATCGAAGAACGCCGGAACGCGCGGAGTTATTTCAAGGCAGGCAGGCGGTTGTTCTGCTGGGATGATCTCGATATGTCCTGGTTTGCCAATTACGCTTCCTGGAACTATTTCACCTTGCCGACTCTGCTTTTACGTGAGGATATCGACTGGAGTGAGCCGGAGCCGGGCAGGCTCAGCGCTGTTTTTCCCTCCCATATTCCGACACACAGCAGGGTGCAGCAGTTCCGGTTCGATCGTAAGACCGGCTTGCTCATCCAGCACGATTATACGGCGGACATCATCAGTCCGCTCGCTACAGCGGCCAATGTGGTGCATCGTCATTCAGAAAATGGCGACGGGCTTGTGTATCCTTCCGAAAGAGTGGTAACCCCGAGAAGCTTCAGGGGAAATCCGCTGCGCAAGCCTGTGCTGATCCATCTTTACCTTCACGATTACCGGGTCATCCGTCGATAACGGGATACCTCACGGGAACCCCATCCCTTTGCCATTACGATAGCTGGTCAATATGAGGGCATGAGGGCGTTTCAGGGATGATATTTTGCATTCTGGTCTTGCTGACTTTATGCTGTGATTCTCGGGGGAGATGCGTTGCTTTGCATGCTGATAGTTGCGGGCTTAAGCGCAGATTCCTGAGTTTTCCTTTATCCCGTGTCCGGCAATTTCGACCAGCTCGTCCTGCATGATCTCGCTTCGCGTGCCTGTTTGAGCTGTCCTGGAACTGTGCGATTTCGGTATTGTATTGAGCTTCTGTTTTTCAGGCAGGAAGGCATGTCCAATCTGGAGGTTTTGTTTCATGACTTCTCCGGTTTATAATGACACCGCGACATGAGGCTGTGAAATCTGTTAGAAACGACTCGTGTCGATTGAAAACAGTTACAGATATTTGAAAGCAGTTAAAATTCAAGCGTTCTGTGTGAAAACAGTTATCTCTAAATTTTATAATGCAATAGAGTTTTATCGGTGTCGCCGGGGTTTCTTGGAGTTACGAACGAACAGGAACCCTTTTCGATTATATTGATAAGAGATACGGCAAATCATGTATCACTGGTAATGACTCACAAGCGGAACAGATCGATATTTATGGTGCTGCTTCGGCTGATCGCCGTCGTGGCAATGCTTACCGTCATGCCGGTGGCTGGTTGGGCTGGGCAGATTCGCAGCATGTCGCTGAAGGGGAGCGTCAATCCCGGCAGTGCGGCATGGTTTCTCCGGGAGCTTGACGAGGCCAACAAGGCCGGCGACACTCTGCTGCTGGTTGAACTCGATACGCCGGGCGGGCTTGTGGCTTCATTGCGTCTTATGGTGCAGGGCGTGATGGGTTCGAAGGTGCCGGTTGTGGTGTACGTTGCTCCTTCAGGAGCACAGGCGGCTTCTGCCGGTGCATTGCTGCTGCTTTCGGCTCATGTTGCAGCCATGTCGCCGGGCACCGAGACGGGGGCGGCTCATCCTGTCGATATTGGCGGAGGCGAGGAAAAAAAGAGTGTCATGAGCACGAAGATCGAGAACGATCTGGCGGCTTTTGCCCGGAGCCTTGCCCAGAAGAGGGGACGTAATCCCGAGTGGGCCGAACGCGCTGTGCGTGAGAGTATCGCCTCGACGGCGGCAGAAGCTCTTGCGTCTGGCGTGATCGATACTGTTGTGCCAAACCGCAGGGAGCTGCTCTTGTTTCTTGACGGGCGCATGGTGGCGACGTCAGCCGGAGATATGACTATCCATACAAAAGATGTGCCAGTAAAAGAGGTTTCCCCGACCTTCGGCGAACAGGTGATGATGACCATCGCCGATCCGAACATCGCCTATTTTCTGCTGCTTCTCGGTATTGCCGGAATTTACTTCGAACTATCGACACCAGGGGCGGTACTTCCGGGAGTGGCTGGAGCCGTTGCCCTTGTTCTCGGTGCGTGGGCCATGCAACTTCTTTCGGTAAATGTCACTGGTCTTCTGCTTATTCTGCTTGCGATCCTCTTTTTGAGCCTTGAAATTTTCGTTATCAGCGGCGGCGCTCTCGCTATCGCCGGTCTGGTCGCGCTTTTCATTGGTTCGGTCATGGTGTTCAATCAGCCGGAGATTGGCCTCGTGATCAACTGGTGGGTTTTTCTGCCTCTTTTTCTTTCATTTTCAGCGGGAGTCATGTTACTTGTCTTTATGGTGCTGCGTTCGACCCGGAAGAAGGTGATCTCCGGAATGGAGGGGCTCGTCGGCGAGACAGGTACGATCGAACGCGCGAATGCCGATGGCAGGCAAGTCAAGGTGCATGTGCATGGGGAGTTGTGGGATGCCTGTTCAGATGGCGCTGTTCCTGTCGGGGCACAGGTTGTGGTGACGGGTATTGAAAACATGAAGCTCAGGGTGAAACAAAAATAAACAGGAGGAGTGAGATGCTGTCGATGAATATTCTGGTTTTACTCGTGCTTGCGGTGGCGTTTTTCGTCTCGGCGGTCAAGATCATGCCCGAATACGAGCGGGCAGTCATATTCCGGCTTGGCCGGATCATCGGAGCAAAAGGCCCCGGCCTGATCATCCTGATTCCCTACATCGACAGAATGGTGAGGGTTGACCTGAGGACGGTGACGCTCGACGTGCCGCCGCAGGACATCATCACCCGCGATAACGTGTCGGTCAAGGTGAGCGCAGTGGTCTATTTCCGGGTGCTCGACCCGATCAAGGCCATCATCGATGTGGCTGATTTCCACTTCGCCACCTCGCAGCTCGCCCAGACAACCCTGCGCAGCGTGTGCGGACAGGGTGAGATGGACAATCTGCTGTCCGAGCGTGACGAGATCAACGAGCGCATTCAGTCCATTCTCGACAAGGACACTGCACCGTGGGGTGTGAAGGTTGGCAAGGTCGAGGTGAAGGAGATCGACCTGCCGGAGGAGATGCGCCGGGCGATGGCCAAACAGGCCGAGGCAGAGCGTGAGCGACGTTCGAAGGTCATCAACGCCGAGGGCGAATTTCAGGCGGCCCAGCGCCTGGCGGATGCGGCGGAGATCATCACGCAGAATCCGGCAGCCTTGCAGTTGCGTTATCTTCAGACATTGCGCGACATCGCCACCGAGAACAACTCGACAACGATTTTCCCGGTGCCGGTTGACCTCATCAAGATGTTTTTTGAAAAGAAATCCTGAAGTTTTTTTCCAACAGACAACTATCAAACGATACGATCATGATTACCATCAAGTCGATTCTCTGCCCGATGGATTTTTCAGACGCGTCAAAGAACGCGTACCGCTATGCCTGTGAGTTCGCCAGGTCGATGGGGTCGAGGGTGGTGTTGCTTAATGTTATAGAACCGCGTCCGATAGCTGCTGATATGTCTCTGAACTACATTCCTCTCGAAGAAGACCTTGCCGCTGCAGCCAGGGAAGATTTCATTCCTCTCATCAGTGAAGCACAGGCGAAGGGGCTTGATGTCAGCGTCGATGTCATGATCGGCATTCCGGCAGAGGTGATTCTTCAACAGGCGCTTGATCTGGATGTGAGCCTGCTGATCATGGGATCGCACGGCAAGACCGGCTTGAGCCGATTGCTGATGGGCAGCGTTGCCGAAGCGGTAGTGCGCAAGGCGCAGGTACCTGTGCTGATCGTGAAAGCGGTTGAAAAAGAGTTTATCAGCGAGGAGTAGGGGCGCTTTTCTTTTTTCGATCGGTCAGATCGGACTGACCCGTCTGATCTGACCGATCTTCACTCTCCCCTGAACGCCTCCAGTAACGCAGAGGCTCCGCTGAAGGGGCTGAGCGAACCGGCGAGCACCTGACGTTCCACCAGTTCTTTTGCATTCATGACTGATGTTTCGTTGTAGAACTCACGCTTCAGGCGCTCTTCGGCGATCGTGTAGAGCAGGTGACGCAGCTGTTCTCTTCTTTGCATACTCCACTCTCCGCTTTCCTGCATTCTTTCTGCGAACTCGACGATATTCTGCCATGCCTCGCTTATGCCCGTTCCTTCAAGGGCCGAGGTGAGCAGCACTTTCCGTTCCCATCCCGGATGTTTCTCCGGCATAAGCCTGAGTGCGGCTTCGAACTCCACTCTGGAGAACTCTGCCAGGCTGCGCCTTTCCGCGTCCGCCTTGCTGATGGCGATGGCATCGGCGATCTCCATGATGCCCCGCTTGATGCCTTGGAGTTCGTCACCCGATCCCGGCAGCATGAGCAGCAGGATGAAATCGACCATTGAGTTCACCACGATTTCAGACTGGCCGACGCCAACGGTTTCAACGATAATGACATCGTATCCGGCGGCTTCACAGAGCAGAATTGTTTCGTGGGTGCGGGGCGATGTGCCTCCGAGGTAACCCGAAGAGGGGGTCGGGCGGATGAAGGCTTCCCTGCGGGCGGCGAGCTGTTCCATGCGTGATTTGTCGCCGAGGATGCTGCCTCTGGAGCGCGAGCTGCTCGGGTCGATGGCGAGCACCGCCACGCGCTTGCCTTCTTCTACGATGCCGAGGCCCAGCGCTTCGATGAAGGTGCTTTTGCCGGCCCCCGGTGCTCCGGTGATGCCGACGCGGATCGAGTGGCGTCCATCGCCGAGGCAGCGGTCGAGAATGATGTGAGCCATCCGTTCGTGTTCCGGGCGGCTTGACTCGACCAGTGTTATGGCGCGGCTCAGGAGGTGGCGGTCGCCGCTTCTGATGCCTTCGACAAATTCGTCGATGCCTGGTTCATGCCGTCGCTTATGGCTCATGCTTCTGGAGCAGAAGAGCGAGGAGACGAATGGCGGCTTCAGCGATAACCGTGCCGGGGCCGAATACTCCGGCAACGCCTCGCTCGTAAAGATAGTCATAGTCCCGTTCGGGAATGACTCCACCTGCGATCACCAGAATGTCGTCGCGATGCATCTCCCGCAACCCTTCGACCACCTGAGGTACCAGCGTTTTGTGCCCGCCCGCCAGACTCGAAATGCCGACGATGTGCACGTCGTTGTCGAGGGCCTGCTGCACGATCTCCTCCGGCGTCTGGAAGAGAGGAGATATATCTACGTCGAAGCCGATGTCGGCAAAAGCTGCTGCGATCACCTTTGCGCCGCGATCATGCCCGTCCTGGCCGACTTTGGCCACGAGGATGCGCGGGCGGCGTCCTTCGTATTCCGCGAAGGAGTCGGCAAGCTCTCGGGCTTGCAGGAAGAGGCTGTTGTCCTGCATCTGCGACTGATAGATGGTGGTGTTGAGTCTGGTGGTCGCCCGGTAGCGCCCGTAAACCTTTTCGAGCGCAGAGGAAATTTCGCCGAGCGTGGCCCGTTTACGGGCGGCATCGACCGACAGGGCGAGCAGGTTGCCCTCGCCGGTCTCAGCGCACCGCCCGATGGCCTCGAGCGCCTCGCGGACAAGCCCGCCGTCGCGCGTCTGCTTCACCTCTTCGAGTTGGGCAAGCTGCTGCTGGAGCACGGCGGTGTTGTCCACTTCGAGCAGATCGATCTCTGTCCGGTGCTCCGTGCGGAAGGCGTTCACGCCGACGATGGTCTCCTTGCCGCTGTCGATCCGGGCCTGCTTGCGCGTGGCCGCCTGCTCGATCTGCATCTTGGGCAACCCCTGCTCGATGGCCTTTACCATGCCGCCCGCGGCTTCGATCTCTCCGATGATTGCCCAAGCCTTTTCAGCGAGCTGTCGCGTCAGCTCCTCGACGTAGAACGAGCCGCTCCACGGATCGATGGCGCGGGTGATGTCTGTCTCCTCCTGCAAATAGATCTGGGTGTTGCGGGCGATCCTTGCCGAGAAGACCGAGGGAAGGGCGATGGCCTCGTCGAGCGCGTTGGTGTGCAGCGACTGCGTGTGGCCGAGCGCGGCGGCCATCGCCTCGACGGTTGTCCGGGCGACGTTGTTGAAGGGATCCTGCTCGGTCAGGCTCCAGCCGGAGGTCTGGCAGTGCGAGCGCAGCATGAGCGATTTGGGATTCTTCGGATTGAACTTCGCCACGATCTTCGACCAGAGCAGACGCGCTGCACGAAGCTTGGCGATCTCCATGAAGTAGTTCATGCCGATGCCCCAGAAGAAGGAGAGTCGCGGTGCGAAAGCGTCGATGTCGAGCCCGGTGGCCAGACCCGTGCGGATGTATTCGAGGCCGTCGGCCAGAGTGAAGGCCAGTTCGAGGTCGGCGGTTGCGCCGGCCTCCTGCATGTGGTAGCCGGAGATGCTGATGGAGTTGAACTTCGGCATCCGCTCGCTCGTGAAGCGGAAGATGTCTGCAATGATGCGCATCGAGGGTTCCGGCGGGTAGATGTAGGTGTTGCGCACCATGAACTCCTTGAGGATGTCGTTCTGGATGGTGCCGCTCAGCTTCTCCGGCGAGACCCCCTGCTCCTTCGCCGCTACGATGTAGAAGGCCATCACTGGCAGCACCGCGCCGTTCATGGTCATCGAAACCGAAATGTCGCCCAGCGGGATACCGTCGAAGAGAATCTTCATGTCCTCGACAGTGTCGATGGCCACGCCCGCCTTGCCGACGTCGCCCACCACACGCGGATGGTCAGAGTCGTAGCCGCGGTGGGTCGGCAGGTCGAAGGCGACCGAGAGTCCTTTCTGTCCCGCGGCAAGGTTCTGGCGGTAGAAGCGGTTCGATTCTTCAGCGGTCGAGAAGCCGGCATACTGGCGGATTGTCCACGGTCTCGATGTGTACATGCTGGCGTAAGGTCCGGCAAGAAATGGCGGAAATCCAGGTGCGAAGTCGGGTGGAGTCGTTTCCGGCTGACCATAGCTTGCATGAACCGGAATGCCCTCCGGTGTGGCCCAGGTTTCTCCACCTGTTCGCCGTGTCTGGGTGCTCGTTACATTGAAGGGATCGATGCGCGAAAAGTCGGGTCTCATAGCACTCCGGTTTTATGTTGCAGCGAAAGCAGGTCGGCGAACGCGTCGCTGCCGTGATGGATGAAGCGGTCGAGTCCGGCTTTGAGCAGCGCGGCGGCGTTTTCGGGTGGTTTGGCCGCCATGACGATGATGGTCTCCTTGCGCAGCTTCTGGATTGTATCGCAGATGGTCGGCAAGCTCGTCAGATCGCTTTCGCCGCTCCAGCAGAGCACGACAATATCGGGTTCGTCGCGCAGCAGGGTCCGGCAGTTGCAGGTTTTGGGATCGAGCGTTACGGCGGGCAGCACCTCGAAACCGCCAGTCCGCAGGTAATCTTCGGCAAATGCCGCCACTCGTGAACTTTTCGATGGTTCTCCGTGCAGCCAGAGCGCAACGCGGGGCGTCACGCCTCCGGCGGTAACGTGCGCCAACATGCGTGTCCGCAACTGCTCGAACGCTTCAGCTGTTGTGTCTTCCATCTTTTGCAATGCGGTCATAACTTCGGCTGACGGTGGCACCGTGTAGCGGTTGATGCCTACCAGCGTCTGGCGGCGTGTGTTGACCGCTTTGCGTCGTGCATCGGCGGCGGGGACGATCATCGCGGCTATCGAGCCGTTCGCCGCGGCAACGCCGAGGCCCCCCTCCGCTTCGATTTTCCGGAAAAGCCCCCATGCTTCACGACAGAGCGAGGCGGTCATGGTCTCGATATAATATGAACCGGCAGCCGGATCGATGACGTGGCCGAGGTTCGACTCCTCCCTGAGCAGCAACTGGATGTTGCGTGTTATCCTTTCTGAAGACTCCTTGCTGACCGAACCGGCGGGATCGAATTCGGCAAGTTGCAAGGTATCGCACCCGCCGAGAATGGCCGCGACCGCTTCGGTCGAAAGGCGCAGGATGTTTGTATAGGGATCAAGTGTCGAGATGGAGCGGATCGAAGAGCGGACGAAGATGCCGGGCTCAGGCGTTGCATCAGTCGGAACACCGTATGCGGCAAGCAGTTGCGGCCACATGGCACGGATCGCCCGAAGTTTGGCAAGCTCGGAGAAGTGGCTGGTTCCGGTGGCGAAGATGATCTCGATGGCGGAGGCGGCTTCAGTGGCATCGATACCGGCATCGGTCAGCCGGTTAATGCAGTCGCTTATACCCGCGAGCGCGAAAGCCAGCTCCTGGGTGATGGTCGCACCCGCTTCGTGGAAGCGCACCGTATCGACAGCTATGGTGCGGAATCCCGAGCGTCTCAAGTCTGTTGTCGGCAGCGGCAGTCTGCTATCCGGCGCCGAGAGGGCGTCGAAAAGAAGTGCGCCGGAGTTCGTGGAGAATCCGGGCAGCGTCACAAGCGCGTCGAGCAGCATCGCCGGATTGCCGAAGGTTCCCGAGAAGCAGAACGCTGTTTTCGCCAGGTCTACAGACCGAAGTAAGGCGAGCAGTTGTTCCACTTCGGCGCTCTCCGGAACGCCCTCGAAGCGCAGCTCGATGGCGTCAGCGCCTCCGGCAATGGCCTCGTCGAGGAGTGCCGGATCTTCGAGCAGCTTGCCAACCGCAATCTGCTGGCAGATGCGCCAGCGGTTCGAGGCGCGCCGGATGGGTACCTGCGGGGCCGGTGCGGTGGTGTGGCGGTTGTACCACGGCTCCATGTCGATGCCCTCAGGCGTTTTCCAGACAATTTTCGAATAGTTGGCGCCTTTCAGCTCTTCGATCACTTTCGATTTCCATTGGTCGTGATCGACGGAGGCAAATCCGGAAAACAGAGATTCAGTATCGTTCATCGGTCAGGGTGTTCAGGTGTCTCTATGGAGTGTCCGGTTGTCAATGATTTCGGCGATGCGGCTTTTCAGTTCGAGCGGGTGGGCGACCATATCGACGAAACCTCTGTTTTGCAGCCAGCCGGTTGTCTGGAAATCTTTCGAGGTTTTACGTCCGGTGTACTGCTCGATCACCCGTTTGCCCGAGAACCCGATATTGCCGGCGTTATGCTCGAAAATACGGATACCACGGGAGCCGAAGCCGATGGCGACCCCGCCAAGTGTCGGATCGGTGACGATGGTGATGACCGGCAGTCCGGACTGTTCGACCCGTGAGAGTGCCAGATGAATCTTGGGAATGCTCACCATCGAGGAGCATCCCTCATGCATTCGGGCGCCTCCTCCGGCAGCCTGTATGATGACCGGTCTGCGCTGGTTGATCGCTATCCTGCAGGCCTGCCATACCTTTTCGCCGGTAGACATGCAGAACGAACCTCCGAGGAAGCCGAAACTGGTGGCGCAAAGCACAACATCACGGCCTTTGATGGAGCCATTTCCGGTGATGAGAGCCGCGGCCATGCCGTTCTTTTCACGGGCTTCACGGAGCTTGTGTGTATACTCTGGAAAATTCAGAATATCACGGTCAACGATATAGCGTGTTTCGGGGTGCTCGGCAAATGAGCCTGCATCGAGAATCAGGTCAATGTAATCATGTGCGGTGAGCCGGACGTAACGATGACCGCAGGTGCCGCAGACGAAGTTGTCGGCAAGCAGACGGCTGTAAAGCACCGGATCTACAACCCATTTTCTGTCATCGTTCCGGCATCGCTTGTGGCGGGTGATGAAGAGGTTTTTTTCGGGTTTTGCAATGAATTGCGAAACCCTTTTTTCATAGCAGCCGATCTCCTCTTCTGTCGTCATTTCCCACTGGCCGATCTTCTGCCAGCGTTCGATCCGCCGTTTCTGAAGGGTTTCATCAGGTTCTTTGCCGAATGCCTCGATCCAGCGGCCAGCAACATCCCTGAACGATTCGAGGGCTTCGCGGGGAAAACGGTGGGCCGGGCCTGCCGGTTCGGGGATGATCTCGTCCACGATGCCGTTTTTCAGACCCTCTTTCGAGGTGATCTGTGAAATTTCGGCTGCGAGGTTTGCCTTTTCTCTTGTTCTGAACAGGATGGAGGAGCACGCTTCAGGCGAGATGACCAGGTAGGTCGAGTACTCCATCGCAAGCACCCTGTCGCAGCCGGTCAGTGCTATGGCTCCGCCGCTGCACCCACGGTTGATGATGACCGAGATGGTTGGCATTCTGGCTTCGGCAAGGGCCTGCATACAGCGCCCGATTTTCCATGCTATGCCGCCAGCTTCCGACTCCTCGGTGGGGTCAGCTCCAGCCGTATCGATCATTGTGATGATGATGCGTTTTTCACGTTCGGCTATAGCGATGGCTTCGACAGCCTTGTCAAAGGCTGCCGGGGTAGGCATACCATGATTCCACCGGATGACCTGTTTCTGATCCTGCATGATTCTGGTCAGTTCGCTGAAGTCAGATGTCGGGCCGGATTGCTGACCGATGAGCATGACAGGCCAGTCGATGCCGTTATGGCGAAGTTCTGCCCGATGGGTCTGGATCAGGCAACTGCCGTGGAGATCGTTCGAGAGGCATTCCGAAACATTATCGAAGACGGTCAGGTAATCGAGGTACTTCGGGCGTTCCGGGTGAAAAGAGAGCTGGTATTTTTCATATTCCGACAGATTTTTGACAACCCTGGCAGAATAGCTGAAGCCCTCTTGTTTCTCGAAAGGCAGGAAGAAGTGTTTCACGGTCAATGGACGGATTGGTGATGAGGCTTTGGTTCCACGAATTCCACAAGAACACGGTTGGTCTGGCGAGGATGAAGAAAGATGATTTTCTTTCCCCCTGCCCCTGCCGACACTTCGCCGAGAGGTGTCAGACCGACGGAGGTTGCTCTTTCGGCCTCTTTTTCTATTCCGTCAGTCGCAAGGGCGATATGGTGCATGCCTTCGCCATTTTTCGTAAGGAATTTAGCAATTGGGCCGTCATCACCAAGCGGTTCGAGAAGTTCGATTTTTGTCTGGCCAACAGGGATGAATGCGGCTCGTACCTTTTCAGAAGGCACCTCGTGGATGACGACCGCAGAGCGGTCGCATCCAAGGATGTTGACAAAGGTATCGATGGCGTTTTCGAGATTTTGCACCGCGATGGCGATATGGTCAATTCTGTCGATCATGGAGTCAGGTTCAGTGGTTTATACCGATGTTTTTGCATAGCCGATGGTCTGCAACTCGGTTCTGATCTCGTCGAGGATAGCCGGGTCATCGATGGTTGGCGGCATGGTGTAGACCTCCGAGTTCGCGATCTTGCGCATCGTGCTTCTGAGAATCTTGCCCGAACGGGTTTTCGGCAGGCGCTTGACGATCACGGCCTGCTTGAACGAGGCGACCGGCCCGATGTTCTCGCGGACGTACTCGATCACGTGCTTGACGATCAGCTCCGGTGGCGTATCGACACCGGACTTGAGCACGAGGAAACCGAGCGGCACCTCGCCCTTCAGATCGTCGTGCACGCCGATGACGGCGCTTTCGGCCACGTCCGGGTGCTCGCACAGTTCGGCCTCGATGGCACCGGTCGAGAGGCGGTGCCCTGCGACGTTGATGATGTCGTCCGTGCGCGACATGATATAGATATAGCCATCCTCGTCGATGTAACCCGCGTCGCTTGTCTGATAGTAGCCGGGGAAGTTGCGCATGTAGCTCTCGACGAAGCGGTTGTCCGCCCGCCAGAGGGTAGTCATGGTGCCGGGAGGAAGAGGAAGCTTCACGACGATGTCGCCCATCGTGCCTCGCGGCAGCTCTTCGAGTGCCTCGTTGACCACCCTGACGTCATAACCGGGTACAGCTTTCGATGCCGATCCGTACTTGACAGCTCCCGGTTCGATGCCCTGGCAGTTGGCCGCGATGGCCCAGCCGGTTTCGGTCTGCCACCAGTGATCGATAACAGGCACCTGAAGCTGCTTCTCCGCCCAGCGCACCGTGTCGGGATCGGCCCGCTCGCCTGCGAGAAAGAGCGTCCTGAACTTCGAGAAGTTGTAGCGGCGGATGTAGTTGCCTTCGGGATCCTCCTTTTTGATCGCCCTGAAGGCGGTCGGCGCGGTGAAAAGCACCGAAACGTCGTGCTCGCTGATGATGCGCCAGAAGGTGCCGGGATCGGGGGTGCCGACCGGCTTGCCCTCGAAGACGATGGTCGTGCAGCCGTGCAGCAGGGGAGCGTAGACGATGTAGGAGTGGCCGACCACCCAGCCGACGTCGCTCGCCGCCCAGAACACCTCTCCCGGTTTGACGTTGTAGACGCTCTCCATCGTCCACTTCATCGCCACCAGGTGTCCGCCGTTGTCGCGCACGATGCCTTTAGGCTGGCCGGTAGTGCCGGAGGTGTAAAGAATATAGAGCGGATCGGTTGCTTCGACGGGCACGCAATGTGCCGGAGCGACGCCGAGCAGCGCCTGCTTCCATGTCATGTCGCGCTCCTCGTTCAGCTCGGCCTTGAGCTGCTCGCGCTGGTGGATGATGCAGATTTCCGGCTTGAAGTGGGCCAGCTCGATGGCGAAATCGAGCAGACGCTTGTAATCGATGATCTTGCCGTGCTCTATACCGCAGGAGGCCGAAATGATCACTTTGGGTTTGCAGTCGTCAATACGTACAGCCAGTTCGTGTGAGGCGAAGCCGCCGAAGACCACCGAATGGATCGCACCAAGACGGGCGCAGGCCAGCATGGCCACGAGCGCCTCCGGTATCATCGGCATGTAGATGATGATACGGTCGCCCTTGCGTACTCCGCGAGCCTGGAGAGCACCGGCGAAGAGTGCCACCTTGTCGCGGAACTCGCGGAAGGTGAACTTCCGGATCGTGCCGGTTACGGGACTGTCGTAAATGACAGCGGTCTGGTTTCCTCGTCCCTCATCGACATGCCGGTCGAGGGCGTTGTAGCAGGTGTTGGTCACGCCGCCGGTGAACCATCGGTAAAAAGGCGGATTCGAGTCGTCGAGCACCTTGTCCCACCGGGTGTACCAGTGAATGTTTTCGGCAAGTGCCCCCCAGAACTCTTCCGGGTTTTCAATCGATTGGCGGTGAATGTCGCTGTAGGATGGTGACATGCTGCAAGCCCCCTTGAAACTATGAGGTTAATGATTGGTAAGGGAGAGACGGACTGCCGGATGATGGCGTGACGGAGAACCGATGGTGCTGTATATCCTGCATGTCCAGAAATGGCTGTATGTTGACCTTGTATTCTATGGTAACGAAAATAACGGATTGCATCAATGGAAAGATTTTTATCTCCTCATGGCAGGAAAAACTGTTCGGGTTACTTGTGCGGTTCAATCATCCTGAGCTGGTTAAACAGTGCTGTCAGCTCTGTGATGGAAAGCGCTTCTGCTCGCAGTCTGAGCGTCGCTTCCGGCACGGCGGAGGTGTTGTAGTACTCCTTCAGATTGTTCCAGAGCGTTTTCCTTCGCTGATGGAAAGCGCGGCGAACGAAGGTTCTGAAGCCTTCGCTGTCCTCCACCGGATCGGAGGTTTTCGGTACCATACGGATGACAGCGCTGTCCACCTCCGGGCGGGGTTTGAAGACGGCGCGGCCTACCTTGAACAGATATTTCACATCACAGAATGCCTGCATCTGCACGGCGAGGATGCCGTACTCCTTGGTGCCAGGCAGGGCGGCGATGCGCTGGGCGACTTCGTGCTGCATCATCAGCGTGGCCGAGGAGATCAGCCGCCTGCTGTCGAGCAGCCTGAACAGAATCGGGCTTGTGATGGAGTAAGGGATGTTACCGAGCACGGCGAGCTTGCCGTCAGCCGCGAGCGGTTCGAGCGGCACCTTGAGGAAGTCCCCTTCGATGAGGCCGATCTGCGGGTGCTCCGCCCGGATGAAACGGGCAAGTTCGGGATCTTTCTCAATGGCAGTGAAAGCCGGTATCACTTCAAGGATCGCAGTGGTGAGAGCGCCGAAGCCGGGGCCGATTTCAAGTACACGGTCGCCCTCCTTTATCCCCGATTCACGGACGATCTTCCTGGGGATGTTCCGGTCAGTGAGGAAGTTTTGGCCTAATTTTTTTTTTGCCGCTATATGCGTATGCTTATATTCAACTTTCGTCATCGGACCGGGCATTGGGAGCGCAACTCAATATCAAGGATAGGGTTAACTCTGCGGACACTCAGGTCCTGCATAACTTTTTTCAAATTTAAGTTATTCTGTCATTAATGGGAGAGAAAAATACCATCGAGGAACCCGTGAAGTATGCTTCCCGGGGCAACAAGGCAACCCGTACCGGCTTTGGCGAAGCGCTGCTTGAAGTTGGTCGCCAGAATCCGTCGGTTGTCGCTCTCTGCGCCGACCTGACCGGGTCGCTCAATATGAATCTGTTTCGTAACGAGTTTCCGGATCGATTCATTCAGACAGGAATTGCCGAGGCGAACATGATCTCCATGGCGGCAGGCCTGGCTACCACCGGCAAAATACCCGTGGCTTCCAGCTTTGCCGTTTTTGCGACCGGGCGCGTTTTCGACCAGATTCGTCAGTCGATCTGCTATTCGAATCTGAATGTCAAAATCTGCGCCTCACATGCTGGCCTGACGCTTGGTGAAGATGGCGCCACCCATCAGATTCTCGAAGATATCGGTCTGATGCGCAGTCTTCCGAGGATGACCATCGTCGTTCCCTGCGATTACAGCGAAACGAAACGCGCCACCAGAGCAATCCTTGAGCATAAGGGGCCGGTCTATCTCAGGTTCGGTCGTCCGAACGTGCCGGACTTCACGACCGACGAGGACGGGTTCGAGTTGGGCAAGTCGATCGAACTGCACCCCGGCAGGGATGTGACTGTCATCGCCTGTGGCATCATGGTATGGAAAGCCCTTGAGGCGGCCAGAATCCTTGAAAAAGAGGGCGTTACGGTGCGTGTCATCAATATGCACACCATCAAGCCGATCGACACGCTCGCCATCGTGAGGGCAGCCAACGATACCGGCGCCATTGTGACCGCAGAGGAGCACCAGATGTATACCGGTCTGGGCGAGGCTGTGGCCAATGTCTGCGCAAGGAATATTCCCGTGCCGATCGAGATGGTAGCCGTAGAGGATACTTTCGGTGAATCTGGCAAGCCCGATGACCTGCTCAGGAAATACAAACTCACCACCGAAGATATTCTGGAGAAGATTTACCTCGCGCTGCGCAGGAAGAACTGATTTCAAGATCGGTCGGATCCGACCGATCAGTCTGATCGGGCCGATCTGAAAAACACTACTGAATACAGGAGAAACACGATGGCTATGCCCAATTTAAGTGACATGATGAAGCAGCTCAAAGAGGCTGGTGAAAAGATGCAGGATGTTCAGAAGCAGCTTGAAAAGCTCATTGCTGAAGGAGAGGCTGGTGGCGGTATGGTCAGGGCGAAGGTCAACGGGAGGCAGAAGCTGCTCGAACTCGTCATTGATCCTGAAATCATGGATGATGTCGATATGGTACAGGACCTTGTCGTTGCCGCTGTGAACAAGGCTCTCGAATCCTCGTCGCAACTTGCACAGAACGAGATTTCAAAAGCCGCCGGTGGTATGATCAATCCGGCTGATCTTATGAAGCATTTCGGTCAGGGGCAGTAACCCTTTTTTTCATGCGATACAGCTCAGGAGCCGTCGAAGCGCTCATTGAAGAGTTTGCCAAACTGCCCGGCATTGGCCGCAAGACCGCCCAGCGTTTGACCATGCATGTTTTGCAGGAACGTCGCTCCGAGGTCGAGAAACTTGCAGCGGCACTGATTGACATCAAAGAGAAGGTGATCCGTTGCTCTGTGTGCCAGAACATCACCGATCTTGGTACTGACCCCTGTCACCTTTGCACCTCGACCGGGCGTGATCGTACCGTCATCTGCGTTGTAGAATCACCGACCGAGGTGCTTGCCTTCGAGAAAACCGGCCATTACAAAGGACTTTACCATGTGCTTCACGGGGTGATTTCACCACTTGACGGTGTGGGCCCCGACGATATAAAGGTACGTGAACTGCTCGCGCGTATCGGTTCCGGTGCTTCGGGTGAGGTTTGCGAGGTGGTGCTTGCGCTCAATCCCACCGTGGAGGGTGAAACGACTTCGCTCTATATCAGCAAGCTGCTCAAACCGCTTGGTATCAGCGTGACCCGGATCGCCAGAGGTATTCCTGTCGGCGCCGAACTTGAGTTCATCGACGAAGCGACGCTTTCACGGGCAATGGAGGGCCGTTCGGCCATCTGACCCTTTGCGCGCGTAACAACAGTTATTCAGCCATTCACTCGTAAGTAATGAACGGAGAGAAAAAAAAGGTTCTGATTATCGGCGGCGGTCTTGCGGGTCTTACTGCTGCAAAGAGGCTCGTTGACCGGGGATTCCAGGTAAAGGTTATCGAAAAGAGACCCATATATGGCGGAAAGGTTTCTGCATGGAAAGACGAAGAGGGGGACTGGATCGAATCCGGTACCCATTGTTTTTTCGGGGCATACGGAGTGCTTTATGATCTCATGAAGGAGATCGGCACCTACCATGCAGTTCTCTGGAAAGATCACCAGCTCACCTATACGCTTGACGGCGGTAACAGCTTCACCTTCAGCACCTGGGACCTGCCCAGTCCGCTGCATCTGCTGCCGGCCATCATCAGAAACGGCTACTTTACGTTCGGAGAGATGGCCTCCTTCTCGAAGTCACTCATTCCGCTGGCACTTCAGAAAGCAAACTATCCCCCGACGCAGGATCATCTGACCTTCGCGCAGTGGGCCGATCAGAAGAAGTTCGGACGCCGCCTGATGGACAAGATGTTCCGTCCTATGGCACTTGCGCTCAAGTTCATTCCGCCGGAAGAGATTTCAGCCAAGATCATCCTCGATGTTACCGAAACCTTCTATCGCATACCCGACTCCTCGTGCATGGGCTTCCTGAAAGGTTCGCCGCAGGAGTATCTGCACCAGCCGCTCATCGATCATTCACAGAAGAAAGGGGCTGTTTTCCAGAACCACTCACCGGTGGACGAGCTGCTATTCGACGGAAAGCAGATCAGGGGCGTGCAGTTGCGCAACGGAGAGATTCTCGATGCCGACTACTATCTGACCGCCTTGCCGATTCATGATCTCTGCAAGGTGCTGCCCTCTTCGCTCAAGCAGCATGACCGCTTTTTCGGTAACCTCGACAGACTTGAAGGCGTACCGGTTATCTCGGTTCAGATATGGTATGACCGCGAAATTTCACCGATCGACAACGTGCTCTTCAGTCCTGATGGCGTCATTCCGGTTTTCGCGAACCTTGCCCGCACCACGCCCGATTACCGGACTCTGAGAGGAGAGCGTTTTGAAGGCAAGACCCGTTTCGAATTCTGCGTCGCTCCCGCAAGGGATCTGATGGGCCTCACCAAAGAGGAGATCATGGCAAGGGTTGACCGGAGTGTACGGGCCAATTTTCCGAAAGAGTCGCAGGGGGCAAAAATTCTCAAATCCACGCTTGTCAAGATTCCCCGCTCGGTCTATGCGCCGTTGCCAGGCATGGAAGCGTATCGTCCGACACAGAAGACCCCAGTAAGCAATCTGTTCCTGGCAGGCGGCTACTCGCAGCAGCTCTACTACGACTCGATGGGCGGCGCGGTCATGAGCGCCAACCTGGCTGTTGATGCACTGATGAAAGCAGCTTCCGGGAACGGACATTGATGCATTCAAAATTTCGGGAAACTTTTCGATACAGTGCGAAAGTTGTTCTTTTTGTTGATGAAAATGTTATCTTTGCTGACCTGATTGAATGACCTTTGGGTCAGCACAGGCCCTTGTAGCTCAGTGGATAGAGCAGCAGTTTCCGGAACTGAAGGTCGGCAGTTCGAATCTGTCCAAGGGCGCAAGGTTTAAAAAAATTCGGGGTGTGGCTCAGCTGGTAGAGTGCTGCGTTCGGGACGCAGAGGTCGTGGGTTCGAGTTCCGCCACCCCGACACAAAGGCGGTTACAGCAGGAACTGTAGCTGCCTTTTTTTTCTTTTGCACCGGACCTCTTCCCCTGATAATGTGAAGCGAGGCGAGTTAAAGCAGTTGTGAATTCCCTGACCCTTTACGTTAAAAAAAAGCGCCTGAATATTGTGTTGCCTTTCAGGAAATGGTATACTTTAATGAGTTTCAGTCACTTCGTACCCCTAAGCAACGAAGATTGGCTGAACTTTCCGATCAGGTAATGGTATCGTGATGCTCTCATCCGCTGCCGGTCTTACTGAGCGATAAGACATTGATGATCCGTATCTCATTTACTTCTGATCAACCCCTGACTGTCAGAAGCCATGCCTCATATTTTCCCTGCCTCATTTACCTTCGACGAAGACAACAGGTATGTGTTTGTCTCGTCCGATTTCAGCGACAGATACAGCGATCCGGAGGGCGATAGCCTGGTATCGATCCGGATCACCACAATCCCGATTTACGGGGCTCTGCTTCTGGGTGATGTGACATTGTCGGCAGGCTATCCGGTGAGCTTTGCAGACATTGCTGCCGGTCTGCTGCGATTTGTGCCACCTTTCAATGCGAACGGTGCCGGGATCGACGCCTTCAGTTTTGTTGCAGTCGACAGTAACGGTGAAGAGGATTCTGCGCAGTCAGCCTTCACGTTCAATATGACAGCCGTCAATGACGCACCGACATTTTTTCACGGAGACGGAATGGTGGTTGTGCCGATGGAAGCGGACTCATCCGATGACACGGCCCGAAGTGTCAGGGTTCTGGCTGACGGAAGAATCGTGGTGGCTGGTTCCACGGTTGGAAGTGACGGAATGAGCCGCGTCGCTGTTGTGCGATGTAACAGCGACGGCATTCTCGATACGGCTTTCGGTGATGAAGGCAAGGTGACAACTGCGATTGGATTGGTGAGTGATTGTGCCTCCAGTATGGCCATGCAAGCCGATGGCAAGATCGTTGTGGCGGGGCACATGGTCAAGAGCGCAACAGACAGCGACTTTGCTGTGGTGCGGTATAACAGCGATGGCAGCCTCGACACCGCCTTCAGCAGTGACGGAAAGGTGACCAGCTCGATGGGGTCGCGAAGTGATTATGCTACTGCCATTGCTGTGCAGCCTGACGGAAAGGTCGTTGTGGCAGGATATACTGTCACAAATGACGATTTCACAGACAGTGACTTCGCCGTGGCACGATACCAGACCGATGGTTCGCTCGACAAAGGCTTCAGCAGTGATGGCAAGACAACCTCGTCACTCGGTACAATGGTCGCTGAGGCTTACGGGATGGCGTTGCAGTCTGATGGTAAGATCGTTGTCACCGGGTTTGTGACACAAAGCGAGACGGACAGTGACTTCGCCGTGGTGCGCTACGATACTTCCGGAACGCTTGACAAAACCTTCAGTGGAGATGGCAAGATGACAACCTCGTTGGGCGACTGGCAAGACGTTGCCCGCAGTGTCGCGCTGCAGGCAGACGGGAAAATCGTGGTGGCAGGATACTCGTTCGTGACAGAGAGCGACAGCGATTTTGCCGTGGTGCGCTACAATGAGAACGGTTCACTCGATATGGCTTTCGGTGATGAAGGCATGGTTAGAACGCAGGTTGGAAGTTCGACTGACAGTGCTTGCCGTGTCGTGGTGCTGGGTGATGGCCGGATTCTGGTCGCCGGTTTCGCCTGGAACGGGTATGATCGGGACATTGCGCTTGTTCGCTATAACATTGACGGCAGTCTCGATACGACCTTTGACGGCGACGGGGTGGTGATCACACATGCCGGAACGATAGACCAGGATGCTCTCGATATGGTCGTGCAACCGGATGGCAGGATTGTTGTTGCAACTTCCTTGCGGAACGGCAGTGACAACGATTTCATGCTTTTGAGATTCAATCCGGATGGTACGCTTGACCGGAGTTTCGATCCGCTCGATACCCTCGGAAGCACGGTTTCGTATGTTGAAGGCAACGGACCCGGAGTTTCCGGCACACCGGTGGTGCTCGATCCGGATGTGCAGATTTTCGACGTGGAGCTTGAGGCGGCAGGCTGTTACAAAGGTGCGACACTTTCTCTTTTACGGCAGGGCGGGGCCAGTGTGGACGATCGTTTTTTTGCCACCAGCACGCTGGGCGATCTGGTCGAAGGAACTGAACTGACCATCGACGGAATGGCGATCGGCACGGTTACGACGAACAGTAGTGGAACGTTGCAGCTTGATTTCGGTGCTGCTGCCACCGGTGAACTGGTGAGCCAGATCATGCAGCGCATCGCATACGCCAACACCTCCGATGCTCCACCATCAGAAGTCTTGATTGGCTGGAACTTCAGCGATGGCGATGTTGTGAACCCGCAGCACACAACAGGATGCACAACGGTTTCAATCACCGGAGTTAACGATGCTCCGACGTCAACGGATACGCATGTTTCCATACCCTGCAATGAAGAAAAGGTGCTTGAAATAACGGATTTTGGCGTTTACGATGATCCGGAAGGTTCTGCGTTGAGCGAGGTGAAAATCACCGCTCTGCCGGAATACGGTGCGCTTTTGTACACCAACGATGGTACGACATGGCATCCTGTCACTCAGGATCAGGAGATCGAGACTCAAGATATTGAGGCCGGGCACCTGAAGTACCAGCCTGAAGCAGCTCAGACTTCGATTACTGTCGGATTCCTTGTGAGTGACGGCAGTCTCTGCAGCGAATCGGCTTATACCCTGACCGTCGATGTACAACAACCACAGTACATGGATTTCGGGATCAATATCGAATACGGGAATAATGGTGAAGGAATAGAAGGCGTGACGGCAAAACTCACCCGAAATGCTTCCGGTCTTGAAGTGACCGCAACAGATAACGGCAACGGTCAGTACAGGATGTATGGTCTTGTCGAAGGCGATTATACCTTGAGCTTGACCAGAGAAGTTGACGAGGGTGACAGTGATGCGATCAATGTGGATGACTCGCTTGCCGCGCTCGATCTCGCGCTCGGGCATGGTGGCTCCTCGCCGTACCAGTACCTCGCCGCCGACATCGACCGCGACGGCACGGTCGGCTTCCGCGACGCGCTTGGCATCCTCAAGATGGCGCTG
>Ga0172367_10000654_pt1 | contig 53037 bp, 45 predicted proteins | sample Lak10m_FD_114542 | JGI IMG/M metagenome (GOLD analysis project Ga0172367, IMG submission 114542) | Freshwater microbial communities from Kabuno Bay, South-Kivu, Congo - kab_022012_10m | ecosystem: Environmental > Aquatic > Freshwater > Lake | place: Democratic Republic of the Congo: South-Kivu... | reverse complement strand
TTTTTCTAGCACCCCCCAGGAGTTTTTGTCAAGGGGAAAGACTTTAATCCTTTGAAGGTAAATCATGCGTCTTTATCTAATTGCACTGCAATTTCTGACTATTATCCCGATTCCGGGTGACACTCGTTGCGCACAAGATGATTTAGGACGTGCTACAGCATTATTTCCGTTGGTTGGAGTAACAATCGGTGGAATGCTGCTTCTTGATTATACGCTTTTGTCCAATTTTTTTGGGATTTCACTGGTCGCTGCACTGGTAGTTACGTCGCTTGCGGTCATCACCGGCGCACTGCACCTGGACGGTCTTGCTGATGTATGCGATGCTGTTGCCGCCCGGGGTGATCGGGAACATTTTCTGGCAGTTATGAAAGATTCCAATACTGGCGCGGTCGGTGCGGTCTCCGTTGCACTGGCGCTGCTTCTAAAATGGCAGGCGCTCGCATCTGTGCCGGCAGTTTTGGCAATCCCGGCAATACTTCTCTTTCCTGTTATTTCAAGAGGAGCACAGTTATGCGTAATCGCAGGGGCGCCTCACGCAAGAAATAATGGACTTGGAAACCTTTTTGTCAGTTCCATGGGTAAAAAAGAAATTTCCATAGGAGTTGTTTTTTGCATCATACTAATCGCACTGATTGAGCCGCTGCGCGGAACAATTGCCCTTGTCACGTCAATATTCATGGCATATTGCGTCAGGTTATATTTCAAGAAACGCCTTGGCGGAATAACCGGCGATATTATTGGATTTGTGAACGAATTGAGTGAAATCCTCACGCTGATTATATTTTCTGCAACTCTGAAATGAACAGAGCATCAGACAAGCTTACTATTCTGCTGGAATCATTCTCATCCGGCAACGACTCCAGAAGTTTTTTGTTCAAGAATTGTGTAGAAACCATAACTGCTGACAATATTACCGATGTCATACCGGCTATGAAGCGGATTGAAAAGCTGGTTGAACAAGGTTTCCATGCTGCCGGATATGTCGGATATGAAGCTGGAGCTGCGTTTAATAAAGACCTTCCGGTAAGCAGATTTTCCAACGCCTTGCCACTACTATTATTCGGGATTTTCAAGCAGCGTGAAGAGATAAAAAAAGAGAACGCCACAGAATACCTCTCTGCACCATTCTGCATAGGAAAACCGGTTTTTTCCGTATCGCAGGAACAGTTCACATCTGCTGTCAAAACCATAAAACAGTACATTGCCAATGGCGATACTTATCAGGTTAATTACACAATTCGCGCAAGATTCCCATTTTCCGGCGATCCGACAACAATTTACAGGCATATCTGTAATAACCAGAGATCCGAATACTGCACCTGTATTAATATCGGTGCCATACAGATACTCTCTGCGTCACCGGAACTTTTTTTCTCACTAAAAGATAGCATCATCACTATGAAACCTATGAAAGGAACCATGGGGCGTCATCTAACCGCCGATGGTGACAATGAACATCGTGAGAAGTTGAAAAACTCGGAAAAAGAGCGAGCTGAAAACCTGATGATTGTTGATCTGGTGCGTAATGATTTGGGGATGATAGCTGAAACAGGGAGTGTGCAGGTAACATCGCTGTTTGATGTTGAAACCTATCCAACGGTTCATCAGATGACATCTACAGTGCAGGCAACATTGAAAAAAGAGATTGGCATAACTGATGTTTTTTCTGCCCTTTTCCCGTGCGGCTCTGTTACAGGAGCGCCAAAACGACGGACTATGGAGATAATTGACAATCTTGAATCTGATCCACGTGAGGTATACTGTGGGGCAATCGGATATATATCACCCGCAAGAGAAGCTGTTTTTTCCGTTGCAATCAGAACAGCCGTTCTGGATCATACACAACATCGTTGCACTCTCGGCATCGGAGGCGGCATCACATGGGATTCAGACCCTCTTGCCGAATTCAATGAAGCAATTTCAAAAAGCGCTTTTATGACCAGAACCGTGCCAGATTTTGAGTTGATTGAATCGTTGCGGCATGATACAGCCGGATACCTGCTGTTGGAACAACATCTGAAAAGATTGTACGACTCGGCTCGTTATTTTGATTTCAGGTTTGATCGATATACAATTGAAGAAAAGTTGAAGGAAATATCTTCAACGCTGAATATTGCCAGCAAAGTCAGGATAGTTCTGCACAAGAGCGGCGAAGTTACAATAACTTCAGAGCGCCTTCCGAAATCTTGCCGTGATAACGTGACGTGGATTTCCGTTTCCAGAATGCTTCAGGATCAGGAGAACCAGTTCCTGTACCACAAGACAACCAACCGGCAACTTTATGATGATGAGCGGAAAAAACATCCCGATTGCTATGATACAATTTTCCTGAACAGACATGGGGAGATTACTGAAGGTAGCTACAACAGCATAGTCATATCTATTGATGGAAAATTGCTCACCCCGGCATTGGGATGCGGCTTGCTACCCGGTGTACTGCGTCAGGAATTGCTGACAGTCGGCGCTATAAGCGAAGCGGTATTGACACTGAAAGAACTGCAATCCGCTGAAAAAATCTGGTTGGTCAACTCGGTTCGTGGCTGGCAGGAATGCAAAATGAAAAAAATGAGTTTGGAATAGCCGATGGCACAACAATTATCATCAATTGAATTTACCAAAAAATTCGATGCACTTTCAGAAATTGAGCAGACAATCCTACGGATATCGGCGTTATTTCTGGCTCCCTTGTCCAAGACAACAGTAATACAGGTGTTAAAAAACCTGGATGTCAGAATTGTCCCAACACGTCAGATCTCTCACAATGATCTGACGCCAATTCTATCAGAATTAATCAAAAAAAAGATGCTTTTGGAAGATATGAATGGTCTGCGTTCCATTCCTGCAATGCGGGAATACTTGCTCAAGACACTTATTGACAAGCAAGCTGTTTTCAAACAATTCGCGGACGCAGTTCTCCCCGCCATTGCCAATTTCAACAATTATGGAGGTCATTACTATTACAGAAGCTACGAGCATTGCCTGCAACATATCCGTCTGGCAATCTATCAACAGAATGAAAAACTTGTTCATCAGATATTGTATGCCAGCTATAAATACCATGCTTTCGATTTTCAGAACAGACCGCCGTTTACGGTCATTTTCCGAGAGCCTCTGGACAAAGATTTTCTGCTTACTCTCCCCCCCAATCTCTTCGTAACTGTGCTGGAGGAACTCTGCAACGAGAGTATTGCAGATCTGAAATCATCCGCGTCCTTTGAGACTCTGGAATTATTTGTCAAAAAGCAAGAAAATCTCCCCGAAACTGTTCAGCACTTCTACCTCTATTTTCTGCTTTTACGAGGAAGAATACGCGAGCTTGAAAATCGCCTCCAAGGCGAAGATGAATCACATTTTCTCGATTTACGCGGAATGTTGGCATTTATCAAGGGGGATGATGACTACGCCATTGCCAGATTTGACAAAGAAATTGCCCGTATAAAAAAACAGACCGGTAAGCGTAAAATATTCCTTCCAGGCTATACAGGTATATTTCATCTCCTTGCGCTCATACGAAGCGGACTCCCGAATCATATTGCAACAGCAATAGAATTATCTACCTTTGGGCTGAAACAGGATGCTTCTTGCAACAAAACCGCTATCTGGTACCTGAATCAACTGGCGATATTCAAAACCGGAGTTAGCAGAAATATGAACGAGTTTGCTAACGAGATAAACAGGGAGTACCTGCTCACACCATTTCCCCAGATTATTCAGTCGCTGTCAGCACTCTGGCTAAACAAAGCCTCAATAAAGCCACACTTTACCAAACTTTACGATATTCAAAAAAATGCCGAGTCTACCGGATATTTGTGGATTGCGGCTGAAGCGGCAATGCTTATTAAAAAAATAGATCCTGATGGGAAACACCCTCTTGGCGCTCTGGAAAAACTGTATGAAGAAGAGGGGGTTGTGGCGCTTGCCGGTTCTAATGATAACGGCAAAGATTGGGAGAGATCTCTTAAAGCTCTCATCTCGCTTGCAGCTAATTCAACGACCAAAGGGAATACCAACCAAGCTGCCACTCGTCTGGTCTGGCTGATTTCCGGCGACAGTAATCAGCATATAGCAATTCAGCCGATTGAACAGAAACAAAAGGGGCGCGGCTGGTCAAACGGGCGCAACATAGCCTTAAAACGATTGATTGACAGCAATGCTAACACAGATTTTATGACTGCACAGGATCGCAAGATTGCCGCTTGCATAAAGAAAAATTTCAGCTACTACAGCAACAGTTATTATGATTTTGACATAGATAAGGCGCTGAACGCTTTGATTGGGCATCCACTGGTTTTCAACGAAAAAACCGAAGAGCAGATGACTGTTGCGCGTGGAGAGTTTACCCTCAAGGTTGATCGCAAAGGTAAAAATCTGAAACTGCTGCTTGATCCTCTACCTCCTGCCAATGAAAACTCTTTTTATATATGGGAAGGAACCGCCCGCTTATTGGTATACGAAACCGGCAAAGAACAGCAAAATATCGCCGCAATTCTGGGGGATGGGCTGACAGTCCCTCTTGAAGGTGAAAAAAAGATTGGTGAAGCTATTAGCGCCATAACCCCTTTTGTCACAGTTCATTCCGATGTTTTAACTGAAAATTCCGTGGCGGAAACTGTAGATGCGGACAGCCGCCTGCATATCGTTATGCGCCCCTTTGCAAGCGGTATTATTCTGGAGCTTTTGGTGAGACCGTTGGGGGAAAAGGGTCCAGCCTTTCATCCTGGGCGGGGCGGGGGAAATGTCATAGCATCTATTGATAAAAAGAGTGTTCAGACAGCTCGTGTGATCAAGCGGGAAAAAGAGCTTTTGCAGGCGCTGTTAGACGAATGTTCAACTCTTGATCTATATCCGACAGAAGATAATTTTTGGCGCATCGGCAATCCTGAAGGCTCTTTGGAACTGTTGGAAGAGTTGCATGAGCTTACGATTAAAGATAGCGATCAATTTGTTATTGAATGGCCTGAAGGTGAAAAGCTGAAACTTCGGGGTACAGCAAGCTGGAACGGCATGAAAGCCTCCCTCAAATCGGGAAAAGAGTGGTTCAGCGTAGAGGGTACAGTCAGTATCTCTGAAAATGAGGTTATGACTCTTCAACAGTTGCTGGAGCTATCGGCTGACAAGGGGGGGCGGTTCATTCAGTTGGCAGATGGTGAATTTCTTGCTCTTACCGATGAGTTGCGGCGCAGGCTGGACGATCTGAGCCGCATACTCGATAAGCATGGCAAAGAAAACCGTTTTCACCCACTTTCAGCTTCGCTTGTGGAGGAAGCTCTTAATGGCGCTGGCGGAATCAGCGGAGACAAGCTTTGGAAATCTACTCTTGAGAGATTTAAGTCAGCACAAAAGCTGGAGCCAAAGCTACCAGCAACCTTTCAGGCAACCTTGCGAGAATATCAACTTGAAGGGTATGAGTGGCTCTCCCGCCTTGCACATTGGGGGGTTGGAGCATGTCTTGCCGATGACATGGGGCTTGGGAAAACAATACAGGCTTTAGGGGTTCTGGTTGCGCGCGCAGAGCAGGGGGCATCGCTTGTGCTTGCTCCGACATCAGTCTGTCTTAATTGGGAGAGTGAATGCCAACGATTTGCTCCTACACTCAATCCACGCACATTTGGCAGCGGCAACCGCAAAGATTTTATAGATTCATTGCAGCCGTTTGATCTGGTCATCTGCAGCTACACCCTTTTTCAGCAGGAAGCAGAGCTGTTGACCGGCTATAAATGGAATTGCGCCATTCTGGATGAAGCGCAAGCTATCAAAAATATGGCGACAAAACGCTCGCAAGCAGCAATGCAGATTCAGGCAGATTTTCGCATAGCCACCACCGGCACTCCGGTTGAAAACCGGCTTGATGAGCTATGGAATCTATTCCGCTTTTTAAACCCTGGTCTTTTAGGTTCACATAAAAGTTTTACAGAACGATTTGGCACACCGATAGAGCGTGATGGAGACAAAAACGCCCGTAATCTTTTGAAAAAACTGATTCGACCATTTATGCTACGCCGAACAAAGAGCCAGGTATTGCAGGAGTTGCCACCGCGCACAGATATTCTGCAAAGGGTAGAACTTTCAAAAGATGAAATGGCGCTGTATGAAGCGCTGCGTCGCAAAGCGGTGGAAAACCTGCAAGGTGGCGATGGACAAGGTGAAGGGGAACGGCAGATTCGTATTCTGGCAGAGATAATGCGACTTCGCCGAGCCTGTTGCAATCCAGAGCTTGTTATGCCGAAGAGCGGTATCGGCAGCTCAAAGATGGCGGCATTCCGTGAAATTGTGGATGAATTGCGGGAAAATGGACATCGTGCCCTTGTATTCAGCCAGTTTGTAGACCACCTGTCGCTGATTCGGGCAAGCCTTGATGCGGATAAAATCAAATATCAATATCTTGACGGTTCCACGCCACAGAAAACACGCCAGGAATCTGTTACCGCATTTCAGCGTGGCGAAGGGGAGCTGTTTCTGATTTCGCTAAAAGCTGGCGGGGTCGGGCTGAATCTGACGGCAGCCGATTATGTTATTCACCTCGACCCGTGGTGGAATCCGGCTGTTGAAGATCAAGCTTCTGACCGCGCACATCGCATCGGACAGCTCCGCCCGGTGACAGTTTATCGCCTTGTTGCAGCCAACACCATTGAGGAAAAAATAGTCGCACTGCACCATCAGAAGCGGGATCTGGCAGATTCTCTGCTGGAAGGGACAGACACGGCGGCGCGGGTATCAGCAGATGATCTAATGGATCTGCTTCGAGAAGCTCAATAAGCATTCGGAATAAAGCTGAAAGCAGCTTTTTTATAAAACGGACAGATTATCTGCTACAAAACAGTACATGTAATTAACTCGTGACAATTGCATATAATGCGCTTGACAACATTCTTAATAGCCTGTTTAATCGTATTAAATAAACAGAGGGGATTCCCATGGCACACATATCAGCAAACGATCTAAAAATTAAAGGTGTATCCGTAATAGAGAGTATGCTTGAGTCTTATCCTGAAGCGGTAATTTCTGTTCGTGGCAAAGAGCGTTTTGTGGTGATGGATATGAAACACTACAACTATCTACGAGAATGTGAACTTGAATCTGCCCTTGCTCAAACCCGCGCAGATCTTGCAGAAGGTAGGTTTGCCAGGGAAAGCGCCGAACAACATCTTGACCGCTTAAAAGCAGCATTATGAATTGGACGCTGATTTTTACCGAACAGTATGAAAAACGGGCTATCCGATTTTTGAAACGCCATCCAGAAATTGAAAAACAGTATCTGAAAACATTGCAACTGCTTGAAACAAACCCTTTTCATCCCTCTTTGCGTTTGCATACATTATCTGGAAAGCTCACAGGTCTTCATTCAGTTTCAATCAATATTTCCTATCGTATTACCCTGGAGTTTCTGATTCAAGATCATGAGATTATTCCGGTAAATGTTGGAGACCACGACTCGACCTATTGAAATATTTCCAGATTCATTCACGAATTTACAAGCCATTGCTCAATTTTTCTGGATAGCAGGCTACAGATTAGATCTGCTTCGTTACGCTCGTCTTTCGTCACTGCAGCGTAGATTGTAACTACGCTTCATTCCTCAAGATTCGCAAACCTTGCATCTGGAGCTTTTGTGATTTGCCATTGAAATCGAGAGAATTTGCTGCTATGGCATCAACGCTAATCAGGAAAATATTCAACTTATCGATAGAACAGTTTAGTTTATTCAAAAACATACACCATAAGGAGAAGAGATGCTTACACAGATTGAATCAGCACGACAGGGGATAATTACCCCTCAGATGGAAATTGTTGCAAAGAATGAACAACTCACAAATGAATATATCCGTCAGATGGTTGCAGAGGGAAAGATTGTAATTCCCTGGAATCATAACAGAAAACCGTCAAAGATTGCAGGTATAGGAAAAGGGCTCTGGACAAAGGTGAATGCATCTATCGGAACATCGAGCGATATTGTCGATTATGACGCAGAGGTCAGTAAGGCAAAGGCTGCCGAAGAGTGCGGCGCTGATACTCTTATGGAGCTTTCTGTGGGGGGTGATCTTGACAGAGTAAGACGAGAGGTTATATCGGCTGTAGAGCTTCCTGTTGGAAATGTTCCGCTGTATCAGGCTTTCTGCGAGGCTGCCCGCAAGTATGGCGATCCTAACAAGCTTGATGAAGAGATGCTTTTTGATCTGATAGAAAAGCAGTGTGAAGATGGGATGGCATTTATGGCGGTGCATTGCGGAATCAATCTCTGCACCATTGAACGCCTTCGCAAGCAGGGATATCGATACGGCGGGCTGGTGAGCAAGGGTGGGGTCTCCATGGTTGCATGGATGATGGCAAACAACCGTGAAAACCCGCTTTATGAAAAGTTTGACAGGGTTGTCTCTATTCTCAAAAAATACGACACGGTTCTATCACTCGGCAACGGTCTTCGCGCCGGAGCTATCCACGATTCATCTGACAGGGCGCAGATTCAGGAGCTTCTATTTAACTGCGAGCTTGCTGAAATCGGGAGAGAGATGGGTTGCCAGATGCTTGTGGAAGGACCGGGTCATGTTCCGCTTGATGAGGTTGAGGGGAATATCCAGCTGCAAAAGAGAATGAGTGGCGGTGCGCCGTATTATATGCTTGGACCTATCTCTACCGACATCGCTCCAGGCTTTGACCATATCACAGCGGCGATAGGGGCGGCACAATCGAGCCGCTACGGTGCAGACCTTATCTGCTACATTACACCGGCGGAACATCTTGCCCTTCCGAACGAAGATGATGTCAGGATGGGGGTAAAGTCGGCAAAAGTAGCCGCATACATCGGTGATATGAACAAATACCCGGAAAAAGGGAGATTGCGTGACAAGGAGATGAGCAAGGCACGCCGCGATCTTAATTGGGAAAAGCAGTTTGAGCTTGCGCTGTATCCACAGGATGCCCGTGCTATCCGCGCCAGCAGAACGCCGGAGGATGAAAATACCTGCACAATGTGTGGCGATTTCTGCGCATCTCGCGGGGCTGGAAAGCTGTTTGCAGCTGATTTGAAGGGGGATAAGATTTAAACAGTGATGCTCGACACCTCTTACTCCACCTTCTGTGACCTGCTTACCGGTTACCGTATGTTTTCGGTTATCAACCAGGCAGTGCAAACCGGTATCATCGACCTGCTGGATGGTTGTGCCATCCCGGCTGACCAAATTGTGATGTCAGTCGGGATACGCCCGGAAGAGGGAGAGCGTTTCATCTCACTACTTCTTGACTGCGGAATTCTCCGCCAATGCGACGAAGGGAAAGTGTCGCTTTCCTCCTTTGCTCAGAGCTGGCTTGCTGCGTCCAGCCCAACCTGTCAGCGGGGGGTGCTGGCATTTGAACCGATACTGATGGAGAACTGGAACAAGCTGGGAGTTGTGCTGAAAGATGGGCAGCAAAAACTGGTTACGGAAAAAACTCCCGAAGAATGCAGCAGGCGGTTGAATCTTTTTCAGCTGGCAATGGGCGAGGCAGCTGTGGTGCGGAGTGGTGAGTTGTGGAATGCCGTGACCGGATTGCCGGAAGAAGGCAGAATCATCGACATCGGCGCGGGTGATGCGCTCTACCTGAAGCAGTTTATGAAACATTATCCTCGCTGGAAAGCGCTTGCCTCTGATCTGCCGGATGTGTGTCGGCGCCAGAATAAGCAGACATTGCCGCCCGGAGTTGAATTTTACCCCTGTAACCTTCTGGATCAGCATGATATGTCGCTTCTGACGGATCAGCATGGTAAAACGGCTGATGTGGTACTTTTATCAAATATCTGTCATTGCTATAGTGAAGAAGAAAACTCATCCCTTCTGAATTATGCATCAAAACTTCTCAAGCAGGATGGCATCCTGATTGTGCATGACTTTTTCCGAGATATATCCGGTTTCAGCGCAATGTACGACCTGCATCTGATGGTCAACACCTACAATGGGCGATGTTTTTCAACGTCTGAAATGGGGAGTCTCCTGACACAGGGCGGATTCATGGAAAACAGTACCATCACGCTTCCGTCAGGTTCTGTTGCTTTGATCTACAGCCGCTATCCCTGATTATTCTTCTCCCGTTCACCCAGATACCACGCCAGCTCCATCCCGATAAGCACAATCATCCAACTGGTATAAATCCAGACCATAAATACAGGGAGCAAGGCAAGTGTCCCATAAATCGCATTGTAGCGAGAAACACCGACCTGCAGGTGGATGTATCCCCACTGGGTTGTCTGGAGCAACAAACTGGTAATAATGCCGCATAAAATCGCATGGCGTCCACGGACAGCATGATTTGGGATAAAGTAGTAAAGTGAGCTTAAGGCAATACTGATCGTGGTCGCCGGAAGCAACTTCAGCACGGTGAGCTTTCCAGCTCCGATGTACTTCAGCAACCACTGCACCACACCCTGATGCTGCAGCGTTGTGGCAAGAGTCACTGCAATAGCTATGCAAAACGGTATGCAGATGATAACGATAAGATAATCACGAATTTTATGATGTGGAGCCTTACCTTTTTCAATACCGCAAATCTGGTTGAACGCTTCTTCCACCGTATCAAGAGCAGCCATGACTGTCCCAAGAAGAAGCACAAGCCCCAGAACCCCGAGTGAACCGGCATGTGTGTTGTGGATATAGCGCATAATCCGTAACGCAATCTCTTGAGATCCAGCTGCCAGATTTGCAATAAGCAGTGGCGTTACAGCAGTATCGACTTCAAATTTTTTTAGAATCGCGAAGATAAGCGCCAAAAAAGGGACTATGGAAAGCAGAGTGGTAAATGAAAGCGCCGCTGCAAGAAGTGTGCAGCGGTCATTGATAAACTTTTTGACCAGCAGGAGAAGAGCCGATAAAACAGGGGTATTAAAAAAACGGTGTGTCATATAAACTCGAAAGCCCACCGAATGGCGGGCTTTTTTTGAGGTAACAGTCCATATCAGAGCGTGGTCTGTTTTTCTTTCTGCATTGCTTCACGACCTGCTTCAATGGCAGAAGCAAGAATCGATTTTTTTTCAACAATAGTTTCTTTCCCTTCTTCAAGCACAGTTTTGATCTTTTCCTGGGCTTCCTTGGTGTACTCCTTTATTTTACCCACTGCATCTTCAGCAAAATCATTAAGAGATTCACGAAGTTCCTCACCGGTTTTTGGCGCATAGAGAAGTGCAAGACCTGCTCCGATTGCTGCACCTGCCACAAAAGATACCAAAACAGTCCCTGCGCTGATTCCTTTTTCATTTGACATGACTAGATTCCCCCTCTTTTCTTAAGATAACGTTCAAGTAAATACTTTCCAGCTACTTTTACTCCAGTTATATATGCGGTGGTCGTGTTGAGCGCTCCTGCAACCATACCTACTGAACGGTTAATACTGCTTAAATTTGAACCGGTTTCTCCAAGTGCAGACATAAGCTTTTTTACATCCTCCGTATGCTCGGCAACACCTCCACCAACAACTTTCATTTCAGCAACAACTGCGGTCAATTCCTGTATAGCAGGCTTTAGTTCTGTCTGCAGCATATCGGAAAGCAAGCCGACAGATGTGGCGGTTTTCCTGACAGCAGCAACCGTTGGCAACAGTGTCAAAACCAGCACCAGAAAAGCAAGCGCAATGATAATTAAGGCAATACCGGTAAGGCTCATGGTAGTTCTCCAAAAAGGTTATTGATATGTTTCAAGTATAACGGAAATCGTAAATAGTTCAATCGAATTAGTTTCCATCCGGAAACTTCGGGTGAGCAACTAACTGTATTCGCATTGAAAAACATGGATTTTTAGTTCTGGTAACGGAATCAGCAAGAAATAAGAATATTGTGAAAACAAACTGGTTGCAAACTCAATGGACCGCACAGGAAATACAGGGGTCAAAGAGGCGTACCAGGTGTTCGGCAGCAGTTCTGATATCTGCTTCTGATTGATCTTTCATCTCCTCTATCAAACATTTGAGTGAGTTCTCGATTGCCCCCTGATTTATTGCAGTCGGAGTGATTACTGTGGCAGCGGTGCAGATACCATTTTCATCAAAGCAATACCGATGTATCAATGTACCGCGCGGCGCCTCGATTAATGTTAGACCCTCGCCTACACCCGGTTTTACCGGCGCCGGTTTTTCAGCATATACTCCATTGTCCAGAAGGTTATTAATTGTCGTGCGGGTTTCATCCATTGCCTGCCGCAGTTCCATTCCCCTTGCTTCCGTGGAAGCCGAAACAGAGATGTTCTCTGCAATATTTCCCGCCAGTTTCTGGCGCGCCAGCGGACCAACCTGATACAGCTCTTTCCGGTCAAAAAGAGTGAACAGAGCATTTGAATACGGCTCCTGCTCCTGCTGGATCCAAGACACAACCTTCTCTGCCGCAACAGATTCTCCATGTGAGGTTATGAGTCCCATCCCTGATTTGTCAGCTGCCGCCGATGCAACTGCAGGTAGCGGCGGTATTATGGCAGGGAGATCTCTGCAGAGCACCATTAAATCCGATATATTTTTTTCAAGAGCATTCAGTTTCTCTGCCAAAAGTTGAAATTGCTGAACAGTCGGTATTCTGCCGAGTCCACCCGGAAGCAGGTTAAAAGGGTGAATTGCCCGCCCGCCGACACTCTCCTGCAGCAAGTTACCAAAAGCTTTTATGGCGAGCCCACCAGCAAGTTCTTCTGGAACTGTGTCAGCAAGAGCTGAAAATCCATCCGCTTTCCGATAGTCCGGGAGTATGAGACAGAAGAGGTGAAGAGCATGGCTTTCAATGATTCCACCCAGCACGGCAAGTCTTCGCATGGTTCTTGTCTGCTTGGAAACCTGTATCCCGAGGGCAGCTTCCATTGCTGTAAGGGAAGCGACCTTGTGTACCGTGGAGCAGATAGAGCAGATACGGCAAGCTATGTCGGCAACTTCATCATAACGTCTACCGACCAGCAGTTTCTCAAACAGACGGGGCGATTCATGCAGATGAAACCGGACGTCAATGATTTGGTCACCCCGCTTTATCAACTCGATCGAGCCATGCCCCTCAATCCGCGTCAAAATATCTTTGGCAACAAATTGTTTCATTGATTCTCTCTTGGGAAAAACCGTCCCAAACGATCCATAACTGTTTCAGTGTCATAACCATATTCTGCATAACATTTCAATGATGCGGGTATATTTGCATCCGGCACCGGTCCCCGGCATCCTTCGCACGGTACAGAGAGGGAAGGGCAGCGGGCATTGCATCCTCCGAGCGTTAACGCACCGAGACAAAGCTGCCGGTTTTGAGTCAACAGGCATCTGTTTTCACGCATCGTGCATTCGGTACAGACCGGATAGTCAAGCGCCGGGGGAAAAACTCCCCGCAACAGATCGGATAGCAACGCCAATATCTCATGTTTCTCCGGCGGACAACCATACAGTGTACGGTCAATTCTAACCAGGTCATGAAGTGGGCGGGGAGGAGTGATATCTTCTCCTTTTCCGGACATCGGTTTGATCGGCATTGCAGGAATGCCACCATTTGCGGCACAGCTTCCGATTGCTATCAAAACTCCGCTCTTTTGTCGAAGCTCCTGTAAAAAACACTCTTCTGCTATTGTTGAAATACACCCTTCAACCAGCAGTGCGTCATACATATCGTCCGGTTTTGCCGTTGAACAGGCAAGAGGAAAATAGGAAAACTCGAAATGTTGCGCCAGTTGCAGGAGTTCAGCTTCGCAGTTTAGCAGCGTCAGTTGACATCCCGAGCATGCGGTAAAACCGGCTATGGCGAGTCGCAGCTTTTTCATGGTGTTATCGCATTTTGCGTTAGAATCTCTGATAATGAAAATACCGGTCCATCGACGCAGCATAGTAGTGATCCGACTGCACAATGCCCGCACTGACCGATACCGCATTTCATCTGCCGCTCCAGGGAGAGGTGAATTGCATAATCATCCATTCCATGTTCCCGAAGTTTTTCAATCAATTGTGGATATGCGGCAGGTGGCGCGCAAACTGACGCAACGGTTCTACTACTGTCGATACTGCAACACTCTGTCAATTCATGCAACAGACCGGAGTGACACTCCGGAGCTTTCCCCTCCGGGCAATCAACTGCCGTCAGATACAGGAACTGTTCCTTGGCTGCCAAAAGTCGTGTTTCCCCTTCAAAAAGAAGTTGTCCCGGACTCCTGGCTCCATGCAGCACGGTGATTGTGCCGTATAACTCACGCTCTTGAAGTATGGTGTGCAACAACGAGCGAATCGGCGCCATGCCGACTCCGCCGGCAATCAGCAACAGATTTTTACCGGCATACTGATGTACTGGAAAACCGTGCCCTAACGGAGCACGAACTCCAAGCTGCGCTGCAACCGGAAGCCGCATAAGCGCAGAACTGACGCGCCCGACACTCCGCACACAAAGTTCGATCATATTGGCATCGGAGGCTCTCCCACAGTAGGAAATCGGCATTTCTCCAACTCCAGGAACCGAGAGCTGCACAAATTGTCCGGGTTGAAAACGGGGGAGAGCTTCCGATGCTGTAATTGTGAAAAGTTTTGTATCATGCGTCAACGGAGTAATGGACTGAATTGTTGCCATGACCGGAATCGTGGTACTCATATAGATTTACCCCGTAATTCCCGCTCCAGCAGACGCAGGTCAAGCTTTACCGGACAGAACGCACGGCAGCGACCGCACCCGGTGCAGGAAATCGTACCACGCAGTTTCCCAAAACCGAGGTATTTGTGACGGTAACGATACTGGAAACGCTCCCTCCGGTTCTTCTGGAAACTGAAATTACCGGCAACTCGGGAATGACTCGCCAGAAGACAGTTATCCCAACTCCGAACCCTGGTGATGGTAGCATCATCCAATCCGCCATGTTCCTTAACATCAAAACAGGAGCAGGTGGGGCAAACCACAGAGCAGGCGCCGCATCCGAGGCATTTCTCCCCCATCCCTTCCCAGGCTGGATGCAGCCACTCCGGCTCATGACGCTGTTCTTGAGGTTGAGCGAAAAATCTCCGCCTGTCAGGCGGAGGTTGAAGGTCAATCGATTGCAGCAACGGTTTGATAAAATTAACTATTTCCGATCCACGCTCCGAGTGAGTAGTTATTATCCACCCATCTTCAACAGCATGTAAAAAAACATCGCATTGAGCGGGAAGGCTCGAGGCGGTTTCTTTGCAGGAACAATACTGATCCGGCTCACAGGATATGCCGATGAGAGTCAAATTGCTGCGGCGTTGCGCATAAAGTTTGTCTGCATGTTCTTCCAGCAACAGTTTGTCAAGATAAGCGATGGAAGCAAGATCGCACGGGTGAATTCCGAGCAAAACCGATGGATCTGCAATTTCATCCGGCATCCGATAGCCGAAATCTGGAGAGAACTGCAGGAGAGTTTCATGAGGATGAATCAGATATTTTTTGGGGGGGAGCAAGGTTCGTTGTAGCGAAAGTTCAGGAATATCACCAGGCTGGAGGCGTATGAAGCTCGGCACAGCATCGGATGAATGTCCCGGAGCATACACACCCATTTTACGATTCAGGAGAACCACCAGTTCAGATAAATCGTGCTGTCGCAGAAATGCTGGCATGCCGCTCCTCTTAAATATAGGTTCAGGTTCTGACATGAAACCTATACCACTGATGATGCACTCGCAAATTCTCTTGATTTCAATGGCAAAGCACAAAAGCTTCAGATGCAAGGCTTGCGAATCATGAGGAATGAAGCGTAGTTACAATCTACGCTGCAGTGACGAATGATGAGCGTAACGAAGCAGATGGACTTTTTGCGAAGCCATCACTGATTACAGGGATGACAACCGCCGTTTTCTGGTTTATTTCCGTACTTCTGCTTCTACAAAATCAGCAACGGTATGGGCAATTCGAGAGGGTGAACACCGGTCGTTGTTAAAGAGAAGATCGTACAGCGAAGAATCATGATCATTCTGGTTTAAAAAATCCTTGGTAAAGTGATCACGCAGTTTTTGTTGTTTATGAATCAATTTTTCTGCTTCTTCAGTTTCAATCCCGAGACGCTTCGCAATTGTTTTTGTCTTGAATAGCATGGAACCATACATCCTGAAATGATAGGAATGCTCCAGATGACGTGTAATTACAGCGCCACCAAGTTCAACAATAATAACATTCCCCTGTTCAGCAAGGGCAACCACATGACGGGAAAGAAGCCTGAAATATTCATCATTACTTTTCCAACGGGGTGAAAACGTAGCCAATATTTCGTCAATAATATGGTTTTTTTCACCAAGATGTTGCAGAATTTCCTCTGAGATGTTATGGCGTTGCGCAACTTCCTCCAGCACAGCTTTATCAATCAACACCCATTCATCGCCGGTTCTCTGCATCATAAGCTCCCGCAACCGTTCTGCCACCGGATACCCTTCGCAACCAAATTCACGGGACAGAGTTATACACGGACGTGGTTTGGGACGTTGATGCTGACGAACAGCTTTCTCCTTTTGGCGACGGTTGTATTCCTCCAAAGAACCGATTCTCAAATCAACAGATGGTATGAGCAGATTTTCAGGCACGGCACACCTCCTCCGAAATAGTGACTTCTCACGACGCTGTGAGGTCTATTCAAATCCGTATGTTCGTCTCACCACAAAGCGTGGACGCTTTCTTACTTCCTGATAGATCCGGCCAACATATTCTCCCACAATTCCTATACCCATAATGATAATACCTATAAAGAAGAAGAGTATTGCAAACAGGGTGAAAACACCTTCAACTTCAGCACCTACTATGAACCGGCGAACCATGAGAAAAATGGCGAATGCAACAGATAGTACCGATGTCAGAATTCCGAATAGCGCAAAAAGCTGGAGTGGAACAACTGAAAAGCCGGTCATCAAATCAAAATTGAGACGAATCAGTTTATAGAGTGAGTATTTACTTTCTCCGGCTGCGCGTTCTGAATGAGAAACCTGAATTTCAGTCGGGTTGCTGGCAAAAGTCTGGGCAAGAGCCGGGATAAATGTGGTTGTTTCACGGCATCTGTTAATATTATCAACAACATATCGGTGGTATGCACGCAGCATGCATCCGTAATCATTCATCGCCATACCGGTCATTTTATTGGTGGTAATATTGACAATTCGGGATGCCAAAAGCCGAAAAGCGCTATCCTGACGTTTCTGTCGGATTGTACCGACCACGTCATACCCTTTTTCAATTTCGGCCACAAGTCTTGGAATCTCCTCGGGCGGGTTTTGCAGGTCTGCGTCCAGCGTAATTACAATTTCACCTTTTGACATTTCAAATGCGGCGAGAATTGCCATGTGCTGACCAAAATTACCATTAAATTCGATAACTTTTACGCCAGGGTACTGCTCTGCCATCTGGCATAGCAGCTCAAGCGAGCGATCACGGGAGCCATCATTGGTAAATAGTATTTCGAATGTTTTTCCTGTACCCTGAACCGCCGGATAAAGCCGATCCATCAACGGCTTCAGGTTAGATTCTTCATTATAAACCGGGACTACGATACTTAAATATGGATGTTCCATAGTCGATTTCATCCTTCCGGTGAAATATGATCAATTCTGTAATACCATTTCTCCGTACAACTGTTTCTGCCACTCCCTCATACCGATGATTGAGTCAAGTTCAGAAATTGTTACCGCATTGGCGTCTGCCAGAGATTCAAGAATCCAGTTTGGTGCAACAACTCCTGGATCAAGCCCAAGTTGACGGCTAAAGTCCTCGCGCCATATTTTCAGATTTTTAATTCGTTCCTTTGCACCTTCAGATGTTTCTTTCCGGCGTTGTCGCGGAAATGAAAGACGTCGCTCCGGCGGCACTGCCATAGCATTGGAAATAGCTTCAAAAATCATCGGACCAAACCTGGAAACCTGTGCCGGTGTCATTCCTTTGATTGCAGATAAATCGTGAAGCGTATGAGGACGCTTTTCTGCAATTTCCAGCATGGTTTCTGCAGACATTACCTTAAAAGGAGGGCGATCCAGTTTTTGAGCCTGTTTATCCCGTAAAATCAGGATATTTTCCAGAATGGTCAGACTTTCATTATTTAACTTTCCCGCACCTTTACAAGATATGAAAAACGGGCCTTCCTTCTCCGAAACCCTAGCCCGACAGACCAGATTACATTCTTCCAAAAACCATAATTCACGCCCTTTTTCCATGAGTTCAGCTGATAGTTGATCATAAAGCGGTAAAAGTGTTGCTGTGTCAGCTGCCGCATAGTTGATCATTTCCAGGCTCAATGGACGTTTGCTCCAGTCTGCTTTCTGATATTTTTTGTCCAACTGTATATCAAAACGGTTCTTAAGAATCGCTGCTAAACCACATTCTGCCATGCCAAGTAAACGCGATGCAATCATGGTGTCAAACAGATTACTGATGGCAATTTCAAAATCACGGAACAGCGAACGAACATCATAATCAGCGCCATGCATGACAATCCGTATGTTCGGATTTTCCAAAGGATCTGCCAACGGTTTAACGTTATTTAAAGCGAGCGGATCAATAAGCCAGCTTTCTGTACGAGTTGACACCTGAAGAAGACAGACCTTTTCCTTGTAGTGGTGCAAGGAATCCATTTCAAGATCAAGGGCAATTTCTGTCTGATTGTTCAGTATTTCAACAACCTGACACAAACGTGGCATGGTTGTAATTATTTCTGCCTGCTGCACAACATCTGAATTCAAACCGGAAACTCCCTGACAATAGAATAAGTAGTGGTACGCTGCGCAGGCAAAAATCCGGCAGATTTAATAGTTTGAACCATTTCATCTTCAGACATACGAAAACTGCAACCGGCAGCAGCTACTACATTCTCTTCCAACATGGTTCCACCCATATCGTTTGCTCCAAAATAAAGAGCAACCTGTGCCATTTTAGCTCCTTGTGTAACCCAGCTAGCCTGAATATTTGGAATATTATCCAGCACAATCCTCGATAGTGCCAGAACTTTCAGGTATTCGACGCCGGTCGCCGTACTTCCGCCCAACTCCGTATTGCCCGGTTGATAAGTCCAGGGAATAAAGGCAGTGAACGATCCACCCTCATCCTGCAATTCACGTATCCTGAATATATGCTCTACAATATCTTCCGGCTTTTCGCGACTCCCAAACATCATTGTCGCAGTTGTAGGCATTCCATGTCTGGCTGCTGTCAACATAACTTCTCCCCATTGACGCCACCCTATTTTGTTAGGAGAAATGCTCTTTCGCACCTCATCAACCAGAATTTCCGCACCGCCACCCGGGATGGAATCAAGTCCGGCTTCATGGAGCCTCCCAACCGTTTCATCAATGGATAAAGCACTCTGTTTTGCTATCCAGACGACTTCAGCCGGTGAAAGTGAATGGTTCTGGAGATACGGAAATCGGGCTTTTATTTCTCTGAAAAGCAGCTCAAACCAACCGATTTTCAACTCCGGATTCAATCCACCCTGCATGAGCAGTTGGGTCCCTCTCTGATCTACCAACTCCTGAATCTTGTGAAGTATTACGTCATAAGATAACAGGTATGCATCATCTGCCGAAGCGTCACGATAGAAAGCACAAAATGAGCACTTTGTTTCGCACACATTAGTGTAATTGACATTTCTATCAACAACAAAGGTAACCCGCCTGGTCGGATGCACTCTTCGTCGGATATCATCCGCCATTTTCCCGAGAACAAGCAGATCACCTTGCAGCAACCGGAGAGCTTCCTGGCGGGTTATCCGCTTTTCAATATCCAATCTGTTCATGAATCGATATGTCCCTTTTCTTTACAGGATACAAAAAGCAATTTAACATTATCAGGTATACGATGCGCCTTGAGCTGATGATTGACACAAGCAAGAGTTACAATAGCATCAACCAGCAGCGAACCGTCCTGCCGAGTTATTTTTTGGGAAAGAGTCACGGTAGATCGGGTAACTGCATGAGGCGTAGTAATAACCTTTACAAGCTCATCATGTCTCGCAGGAGCTTTGAAATCTATTTCCATACGCACTACCGGGAAAATATGCCCGGCGGCAGCCAGATCTCCCACACCAAGACCGTGCTGTCGGAAATATTCCGTGCGTCCCCTCTCCAAAAATTTGAGGTAACTGGCATGGTACACAACTCCAGCTGCATCAGTATCTTCGTAATAGACTCGAATATTCATGCTATTTATGCTATTTCAATTTCAGGGTAATGGTTTGGATTTTATTATCACCACGGAATCGGAGCTGCAAACGGAGCTCTTTTGCTGACTTTACTTCTCCAGGGAAAAATATGAAACCTGTGGCAAGCGCTTCTTCCCTCATAATTTTACCTTCAATCCCTTTTTCCCGAATATCGTTTGCAATTTGATATTCCTGACGACGATCATCTGATTTTGATGCTCCACCAATAATCGCGCCCCCTGCCCCACCAAGAACACCACCTTTTATAACCGCTTCACCAACATTATGACCTGATACAATACCGAGAGCCAGACCGAGTATTGCTCCTGCGGCGGCACCCCAGGCCGCTCCCTTTCCTGCACCACTGGTAATCACGCCCGATTCAGTTGCTCTTTGAACCCGCTCTGCAGCCTCGCGATTGGTTAGTAATTTCCAGTAACGGTTGGTATCATCAACCAGAAACGTCTGGCCGGAAACAACTTCAACTGACTGACCGCTTTTATTGTCCATAACCAATTGAAGCGGTAACAAGCCAGCACCACGCACATCAAAACCGAATGCCTCTTCAGCCTGAGCTTTCTCAACAAAAGATTCGGCTCCTACCATCAAACCCATTGTGTTATGAAAATTCGTATAATCCTGTGGGGGTCGAAATGACACTGATTGATTCTGATAGGTAGCACAGGCTGCAAGATGGGTGAGTATCATTATGAGACAAACTAATTTTTTCATAGAAACGTTCTCCTTTTCTAAAAAAATCTGATGCTAATTTGCAAAAATGCAACCAGGCCCCAAAAATAGCCTACAACGAAAATAAAGAAAGCAGGGCGTGCACAACATCCAAAAATAAATTTATTGGCTCTAAAGCGGTTTTTGAAACTCAACTTTAAAACCCTTTATTCATGGCGCTTTAGCTCAATTATATGCCGTTCTCCACTATTTGATGGCAAATTATAGGGATAAACCGTCTCGATAAAGAATCCGAGTTTCTGAATGGCATTGTCTGACTCATTTATTTCAGCCTCAAAACCTGGACCTTTCATAGCAATAATGCGACCATCTTTTTTGAGAAGCGGTGCAACCAGGGTCACAAAAAGATCCAGCCTTGAAAATGCACGCGATACAATTTTGTCAAAATATCCGGGGTACTTTCCATACATACTTTCAACACGACAATGAAGCGGATGAAAATCCTTGAGCTTGAGAACCCGCCCAAGATGTTTTTGAAATGTTATCTTTTTGAGAACTGCATCGACCGATGTTATCTCTGTTTCCGGCAGAATAACCTTTAACGGTATTGCTGGGAACCCGCCACCAGAGCCCACATCCAGCAATTTTTCATCATGCTTCAAATATTTTGCAACTGCCAGCGAATCAATGAGATGCTTTACGATTATTTCTTCATCGGAATTAATTGCTGTCAGATTTATGGTTTTATTCCATTTTTTCAGTTCCGTAATAATAGCTGCAAAAGAATCCTGAATGTCAGAGCTAAAATCATACCCGGCTTCGCACAATCGTTTTTCAAGCAGATTTTTCATGCTTTTTTACCTTATCCATCTTGAGTGCAATTGACACCACAGAAATGGCTGCCGGAGTAACCCCAGGAATGCGGGACGCCTGCCCCAACGTGGACGGCTTGTGGCGAATTAATTTTTCACGAACCTCGGTAGTAAGTCCAGAAATATCATTATAATTCAGAGAATCGGGGATTTTTGCATTCTCCATCCCTTTAGCGCGTTCAATCTGGTCAAGCTGACGTTCTATGTAGCCATGATATTTCGTTTGAATTTCCACCTGTTCAGCAACATCGTTCCCTGTTTCACGTGAAACAGGGTCAAGGGTTCCAAGTTCCTTAAACCCTATTTCAGGGCGCTTTAGAAGGCTCTGAAGTGTTGTCCCTTTAGGCAATTCGTCAATCCCAAGTGACCTTAAAATATCAGTTACTGCGTCCGTATGGTGGAGTCGTGTTACGGCAATACGCTCCAATTCCGCGCCAATACGTTCGCGCTTTGTGCAAAATACAGCATATTCTTCTTCATTAACAAGTCCGAGGGCGTGCCCTTTTTCACGCAAACGCAGATCAGCATTATCCTCGCGCAGCAACAGGCGATACTCTGCACGCGAGGTGAACATACGGTACGGCTCTTTGGTTCCGAGCGTGACAAGGTCATCAATCATAACCGCTATATAGGCATCAGACCTGTCAAGCACAAACGGTTCTTTATCGTGTACGCGCAATGCCGCGTTTATACCAGCAATTAACCCCTGTGCGGCCGCCTCTTCATACCCGGAAGTACCATTTATCTGACCTGCATGGAAAAGATTGCGAATATGTTTTGTCTCCAACCATTGATACAATTGAATCGGATCCACATAGTCATATTCAATAGCGTATGCCGGGCGCATGATTTCAACCCGCTCCAACCCTTCGATAGAGCGGTAAAACGGTATCTGAACATCTATAGGCAATGATGTTGACATCCCGCTCGGATACACCTCAACCGTATCAAGACCTTCGGGCTCAATAAACGTCTGATGGCGCTCTTTCTCCGGGAAACGCACGACCTTATCCTCTATCGAGGGGCAGTAACGGGGACCAACACCCTCTATGATACCGGCATAGAGCGGGGATCTGTCCAAACCGGATCTGATAATTTCATGTGATCGCGGGTTTGTGTAGGCAATGTGGCACGGCACCTGGGGCATGGTAATAGATGTCGTTGAAAAAGAAAACGGTTGGGGAGGATGGTCGCCATATTGCGGCTCCAGTCGCGTAAAGTCGATTGTCCGCTTATCCAGACGCGCAGGAGTACCGGTCTTCAGTCGTCCCACTTCCAGACCTAAAGATTTGAGTTGATCAGACAACCCTATGGACGGAAGATCTCCAGCTCTCCCACCGGGATAATTTGTCAAACCGATATGTATCAAGCCACGCATGAACGTCCCGGTTGTCAGAACAACTGTCTTGGCTATAAAGCGTATTCCAGCGCGCGTATCGACACCGCACAGATCAGCACCCTCAAGATAGAGTCCAGTTACTTCACCCTGTTTAAGATGGAGATTTTCCTGATTTTCAAGCACACTCTTCATTCTCAAGCGGTATTGCTGCTTATCTGCCTGTGCGCGGGAAGCGCGCACTGCTGGTCCTTTGCGCGTGTTAAGAATTCTGAACTGGATTCCGGTCGCATCAATATTTTTTGCCATTTCTCCGCCCAAGGCATCTATCTCTTTTACCAGATGTCCCTTGGCAAGCCCGCCAATTGCCGGATTGCACGACATTAGCGCAATGGCATCAAGATTGATTGTCAACATTAGAGTTGAACATCCCATTCGTGCAGCAGCAAGCGCTGCCTCACAGCCGGCATGCCCAGCGCCAACCACAATCACATCATATTTGTAATCATATACAACCATGAGCTACCCCGTTTGTTTCACGTGGAACAATATTATTTTCCTATACAGAAAGAAGAAAAAATCAAATCCAGCAGTTCATCGTTACTGGTTTCACCCGTAACCTGACCAACGGCATGGAGCGCATCACGCAAGTCTATGGAAAGAGTTTCCAATTCTCTGCAATTGTGAACCCCCTCAACAAAATGCTGTAAAGTTTTATCTGCAGAACTCAATGCATCACGATGGCGAGAACGGGATATGGCAACAAATTCCCGGCTATCAAGAATACCTTCAGAAATAAAGGTCGTACGAATTGCAGTTTTAAGAGAATCAATCCCATCACCTGTTACCGTGGAAATCTGGTACAAGGAAGTTTGTGACATTACGTCAGGAAGAACTAGCAAGTTTGGTAGATCACATTTGTTCTGAACAAGCAGGATATGCTTGCCAACAAGCGCATCAAATATAAGAAGATCTTCCGAGCTGATCTCACGGGAACCGTCAAGTACAAATAACACCAGGTCAGCCAATGGAATGCATTCCATTGCGCGACCGATCCCTTCCTGTTCAACCAGATCATCTGTTTCACGAATTCCAGCCGTATCCAGCAAGCGAACGGCAAGACCACCCATATTAGTTGTTTCTTCAATAATATCACGGGTTGTGCCGGGAATATGTGTGACAATTGCCCGGCGTTCTCCCAAGAGGGAATTCAATAAGCTGGACTTCCCAGCATTCGGTTTGCCAACAATCAGCACAGCTATTCCGTCACGAAGAATCCGTCCTTCATCAAAATGTGAAACCATCTCTGCAATTGATGACTGGGCTGACAGGGCATTGCTTAAAATGCGCTGCATATCCCCGTCTCCCACATCATCTTCAGGAAAATCAATATACGCTTCCACCAGAGCCAGACTCATAGCCAACTGGCTGCGAATATCAGCAAGCTTCACTGATAGCAAACCATCCTGCTGGCGCCGCGCCAATGCAAGAGATGCTTCGCTGCGGGATGAAATGACATCCATAACCGCTTCTGCTTCCAGAAGATCAATACGACCATTGAGAAATGCACGCTTGGTAAATTCACCCGCTTCAGCAAGTCGTGCACCGCATTGCAAAACGGCAGCAAGAACCCGCTCAGTCACCATCCCCCCACCATGGCACTGAATTTCCAGCAGATCCTCCCGGGTATATGAACGGGGCGCATTCATCAGTACGATCATCGCCTCATCCAGAACATCACCAGTTGCATTATTGATAATATGCCCGTAATGCAGATAGTGGGACTTAAAATCCGTTCCATGAGCAAAACGGAAGATTCGTAGTCCAATTTCACGGGATCTGCTGCCGCTAACACGCACAATACCGATACCACCCTCACCAGGTGCTGTACTGATTGCCGCTATTGTATCCTGTATATACATCCCTTGAAGATTACTCATGCTTCAAAATTCCTTGATCAAGCCCCAATAATTTCTGTTCATTGTCTCCAAACACGGTGATGACCCCATATTCACCATCATATCCCGGCTGACGAAACACTTCGCCATGCCGCATACGACGTATTGCCTCACCAAGAAGAGGTGAGGAATGGCTGATTTCATCCAGTGGGGTATGGAGGAGAATATTAAATTCAGAAGTAAATCTGGATAATAGTCGACGGTATGCAGAGATGACCGTTTTGGTTGCAGGTCCTTTTCCCAGCAGTTCTCCCAATAGCTCGGGCAACGGAATAAGGCTGTATACCCGTGGTGCGCTCGGAGGAAAATAAGGAGTATGGCGATCTGCCAATTCCATGACCCGGTGATGAACACCAATGGTTAGCGGTTTATGACAGGCAGGACATAGATTTCCTAAACGCGCGCTTTCAGCAGGATCGAGGCAGACAGAACAGGCTCTATGCCCATCATCATGATATTTACCCTCTTCCGGAAAAAATTCCACGGTACCATGAAATGAGCTGCAGTTATTACCCTTGATGGAATTCCATAATGAATAATAGTCAGATTCTGCATTGAGCAGATTAACCTCACGCCCAAGCTTTGACGGAGAGTGGCAATCTGAATTGGAAATCAGCGCATAGCGGTCAAGCGCAGAAATGCATCGATTCATTGCTGGATCAGAAGAAAGACCGGTTTCAAGAGCAAAAATATGATTACTTAAATCTCCAAAACATTCTTCAACAGAATCAAATCCTGATTTTGAACCAAAAAGAGAGAACCATGGCGTCCAGATATGCGCCGGTACCAGCAGACCGTCCGGCGCCAACTCCAACACTATTTCCAGCAAATTTCTGCTATCAAGACCGAGTATGGGGCGACCATCAGATGTTAAATTACCGATTGTGGAAAGTTTTGCGATAATCCGTTCAGCTGACGCAAAATCTGGGACATACAGCAGATTATGGACTTTGCGTACCTTGCCGTGACGTTTGTAAATCGAGCTGATTTCAGCTGAAAGCAGAAAACGAACCGGGGGAACGTCAACAGCATCATTCCTTAATCTGAAAAACCCCGGCTCCGCAGAAACAAGCTCGGATTTCAGCTTTGAAAACCAGACCGGATGAGTAAAATCACCCGTGGCAACAACCTGAATCCCTTTAAGTCTAGCCCATCCTACAAGCCCAGCTAATGAGCTGTCAGGGCTGGTGGCACGAGAGTACGGAGAATGAATATGTAAGTCAGCGCAATAGTTCAAATAGACCCCATGAATAAAAATGCGCCCCGCAAACTACAAGGGCGCATTGGTTACTGATACATTCAAACCGACACGTTCACAGATACGGATATCAAATATCCAGATTTACAACGTTAAGCGCATTCTTTTCGATAAAATCACGTCGTGGTTCAACCTGATCCCCCATCAGAATCGTGAAAATTTCATCAGACTCAACAATGTCTTCAATCTTTACCTGCAACAACACACGATTTTCAGGGTTCATTGTTGTTTCCCATAACTGTTCAGGGTTCATCTCACCAAGACCTTTATAGCGCTGGATTGCAAGCCCTTTTTTAGCCTGTTCAAGAAAGTACGCCAGCAGTTCTTCGTGGTTATTGGTTTCAAAAAATACTTTTCCACCATCTGCCTGGGAAAGGAACGCCCGACCATCAGCCATGGTTTCTACCACGCGGCGATGATTTTCCACCAGAAGCTCATATTCATGGGTTGAAAGAACTGACAGCACCTGCTGATCCAGAATCGCACGAATATTTCCTATTCTGAAGGTAATGCGATCTTCTTCAACAGTATAATCAGAGCCAGTGGAAAGAGTTTTCATGGTTTCAAGATACGGGGTAATGCCGTTTAATTCATCGATACCAGAAGGAACATTTGCACGTATAATAATTGAGAGCAGATCAGCGCTAATCCCCTTCTTTACCACCTTCTCGATAATCGCACGGTTTTCAATGAACTGCTTTATGACCGGAATAATCTGCTTGCCAATATAAACACGGTCACCTTTTTCCAGCTTCAAAATCAGTTCTTCAGCACCTTCTTCAAGAAGGAAATTCTGCAATGCCGCTTCATTGCGAAGATACATTTCCTTCTTACCGCGCTTTACTTTGTAGAGTGGCGGCTGGGCAATATATAGATGTCCCCGTTCAACCAGCTCAAGCATGTTGCGATAAAAGAAGGTCAGTAACAGTGTGAGAATATGCGAACCGTCCACATCAGCATCGGTCATGACAATAATGCGATGGTAACGAAGCTTGGCAATATCAAAATCATCTTTGCCGATTCCGGTACCGAGTGCAGTAATCAGGGTGCGAATTTCCTGAGAGGCAATCATTTTATCAAAACGCGCTTTTTCAACGTTCAGGATTTTTCCCTTAAGCGGAAGAATTGCCTGGTTTTTACGATCACGCCCCTGTTTTGCAGAACCTCCTGCAGAGTCACCTTCTACCAGATACAATTCACACAGTGCAGGATCCTTTTCCTGACAGTCCGCCAGTTTACCCGGAAGTCCCCCAAGATCAAGCGCTCCCTTACGTCGTACTGTTTCGCGAGCTTTACGGGCAGCTTCACGGGCACGGGCAGCATCAATGGACTTTTCGAGAATTTTTTTCGCAACTTGCGGATTTTCTTCCAGAAACTGTGCCAGTCGCTCATTCATGAGCGACTCTACATACCCTTTAACTTCAGAATTGCCCAACTTTGTTTTAGTCTGTCCTTCAAACTGTGGCTGTGGAATTTTTACAGAAATAACAGTGGTCAACCCTTCCCGAAGATCATCACCGGAAATTGACACTTTTTCTTTTTTGAGCATCTCATTGGCAGCAATATAAGTGTTCATTGTTCTTGTCAGTGATGCCTTGAATCCCGCCAGATGAGTGCCACCTTCATGCGTATTGATGTTGTTGGCAAATGCAAATATTTTTTCATCATATGAATCATTGTACTGCATGGAGACTTCCATCTCCACGCCCCCTTTTTCACCTTTGAAATAAATAGGTTTCGGGTTAACAACCACTTTGTTCCGATTTAAATATTCAACAAACGAATTGATACCCCCCTCATAATGAAATTCATGGGATTTATTTTCTGCCCGTTCATCAATAATTCTGATACGAACTCCGGCGTTAAGGAATGCAAGTTCTCTTAAACGCTGTGAAAGAACATCAAAAGAATACTCTGTGGTCTCAAAAATTTCTTCATCAGACATGAAAGTGACTTTTGTACCCCGTTTTTTTGTTTCACCAACCGCTTCCAACGGTGCGACCGGATCACCACGACGGTATGATTGACGCCATATTTTGCCATCACGACGTATCTCCAGCTCCAACCATTTCGAAAGAGCATTTACAACTGAAACACCAACTCCGTGCAGACCGCCGGAAACCTTGTAAGAATCGTTATTAAACTTACCGCCGGCATGAAGGACAGTCAAAACAACTTCTGCAGCAGACCTACCCTCTGTCGGGTGCATATCAGTCGGAATACCACGTCCGTTATCAACAACCGTTATTGATCCATCCGTATTTATTGATACAGTTACATCATTACAATATCCTGCAAGAGCCTCATCTATTGAGTTATCAACAATTTCATATACCAGATGGTGAAGACCGGCAGAAGAGGTTGATCCGATATACATGGCAGGTCTCTTGCGAACCGCCGCCAAACCCTCAAGAATCTGAATATTATCTGCACCATATTCAGTTGCTGCAGCCTGTCGTGTTACGGTTTCTTCAATCATAATCAATATGTTCCCTCAAAAGTCAGATTACCTTCTTTAACATGAAACAGAGCGCATTCAGGAATATCTATTTTTCCAGCAGTTGCACGTTCAGTTGTTGTTATAAAAACCTGAATTGTACTTTCCGTAATAAAATCGAGTAGATTTTTGTTACGTTGTTCATCAAGTTCGGAACTCAAATCGTCAAGAAGCAATAAAGGAGGTTCACCAAAAACTGTCTGCAAATGTTCCATTTCAGCCATTTTAAGAGCAAGTACAAAGCTTTTTTGTTGCCCCTGTGATCCAAAAGCCTTAAGAGATTTTCCGTTAATCCTAAAACCTATATCATCCCTATGAGGACCGGATGACGTTGTACCATATTTATGGTCATATATACTGCTTGATTCAAAAAGAGAAAGAAGTTCATTGTTAAGTTCAGTAACATTGTCTGAAAAAACACCTTGTGGGTTATAAATAATATCAACTGATTCTTTGCTACCCGAAATTATTTTATAATGATCCTGTAACCGTTTGTTCAGATTTTCAACATAGCGCTGTCTATAATAAATTATGTATGAACCTGATTTTGCAAGCTTTTCTGTCCATACAGATAAATCAGAATTGTCATGTTTTTTTAGCAGCTGATTTCTATGTTTTAAAATTCGCTGATAATCATGCCACTGTTTTAGGTATGAAACTGAACTCGTATATACTGATTTGTCAAGATACCGTCGTCTGACTTCAGGTCCAAGTTTAACCATAGCAGTATCGTCCGGCGAAAAAACAACAACATTTATTTTGCCATGGATATCTGATGCCCGTTGTACAGTTTTATCATCCAGGACAACTTTTTTTCCCATCCCTTCAAGAGAAAGCCTTATGCTGCTTGATCCGGTTTGAGTAAATACTGATCCGGCTATATATGCTCTTGCTTCTCCATGATGTATAAATTCAGACAACTTTGAACTTCTGAATGAACGTGGATTACCAAGCAGGTAAATAGCTTCCAGTACATTTGTTTTACCCTGACCGTTAAGTCCATACAAAAGATTAAAACGTTCAGACGGTTTGATACAAAGACTTTCTATATTACGGAATTGTGATATTGCCAGTTTTTCTAAGCGCATGCAGAGTAATTAAAGTCTCATCGGCATGATTACAGCAATAAAACTGTTGGAATCATTTGGAACCAGAATTGATGGTGATAATTCATCCTTGAATTTTATATCAACATTATCAGTTTCTGTTACTGCAAGAACATCCAGCAAATAACGAGCATTAAAACGAACAGCAATCGGCTCTCCATCATAGTTAATATCAACTTCTTCACATGCATCACCAAGCTCTGGATTACTGGATGAAATTTTTAGGTTTGATGATGATATTTCAAGCATTATTCCTTTGAATTTATCACTGGAAAGTATAGCCATACGCCGAACAGAGTGAGTAAATGCCTCTTTATTTATTGTTATCACTTTATTATTTGAAACTGGAATTACACGGTTGTAATCTGGAAAATCACCATCAACAAGTCGCATAACCATGTATGAATCACCACGCTTTATGACAGCACTGTTATCCATAAAACCGAAAAGTAGTGATCCACCTTCTTCTTCGGTTATTTTTTTCAATTCGAAAATACCTTTTTTAGGAAGAATAACCCCTTTCAAAAGTTCTTCTCCAGCTATTCCTTTAAATGTTCCGTTTGAAATAGAAAGCCTGTGTCCATCAGTTGCAACCATTTTAAGATGTTGCTGACCATTATCATCTATTTCAACCTTGGTAAAAAGACCATTAAGATTGTATTTTGTTTCATCAGTACAAATAGCATAAAAGGTTTTTTCAATCATATTCTTCAGAAGCGCTGATTCTATCTCAAAAAGATTTTCTTCCTTTACTGCTGGAAAATAAGGAAATTCATCGGAGGAAAGTCCAACTATGTTGAATTGAACTTTGCCACATTTTATTGCAACCCAGTCATTGTCCTGACTTGTAAATGTTATTAGCTGATTTGGAAGTTCTTTTACTATTTCGAATAATTTTTTTGCAGCAATGGTAATTTTTCCAGGAACTGTTACTTCAGCGCTATATGAACTTTTCATCCCAACTTCAAGATCAGTTGCAGTTATATACAATGTAGAATCATAAGCTTCAATTAAGACGTTTGAAAGAATTGGCATTGAAGTTCTTTTTTCCACAATTCCCTGCACTTTTTGAAGTGATTTCAAAAACAGTTCTTTATCGATTTTAAATTCCATGGTGAACTCCTTACGAACTTCTATAGAAATATGTTTATAATTATTTTTAAAATATTGTTCTTCTTATAGTACATATGATTCTGTTGATAACAAACTAACATACTTTATTTATTGAATAAAATGCTAACATAACCTGTGGACTAAAAATCATTTTAAGAGATATTTTCAACAGCTAAATAATGCTGAATAGTAATCAACAGGTTATTAACAGGATATTCTATTGTTTGAGAATAGATTTTAATTCCTCTATACATCGAGACAAATTTATATCAGTTTTTAACGCAGCATCTATTTTCTTTGCTGCATGAATAACTGTGGAATGATCTCTACCGCCAAATCTCATGCCTATATCAGGGTAGGAAGATTTGGTAAGATCACGACAAAGCCATATAGCAACCTGTCTGGCATGAACAAGGTTTTTTTGTCTTTTTTCAGATTTTAAATCTGATAGTTTTATATCAAAATAATCACTTATTGTTTTCTGTATTAACTCAACAGTTATTTCTTTATGCTTGTCACCGAGAATATCTTTTAAATTTTCTCTGGCCATATCAAGTGTTATAGGGACATTCTGAAGACTGCTATAAGCGCCGAGTCTTATTAACATACCTTCCAGTTCACGGATATTTTTGGTATCGGTTTCAGCAAGAAAACATAGAACATCATGAGAAATAGGAATACGATTTATTTCTGTTTTTTTCTTAAGTATGGCAATTTTTGTCTCTGTATCAGGTGGTTGAATATCAGCAATCAACCCCCATTCAAAGCGTGATCGCAGGCGTTCTTCCAAACCGGTTATTTCCCGTGGAAATTTGTCAGAACTGATAACGATCTGTTTATGATTTTCATACAAACAGTTAAATGTATGAAAAACTTCTTCTTGAGTACCAGCTTTTCCTGAAATAAACTGAATATCGTCGATCAACAGAACATCAACATTTCTAAAACGATCTCGAAATGCTTCCATTCTCTTTTTTTGAAGCGCATTCACCATTTCAAACATAAATTTTTCGGCCGAACAATAACAGACAAGTGAATCTGGACGCTGTTCCTGTATAAAGTGACCGATTGCATTTAAAAGATGGCTTTTACCAAGTCCGACCCCACCGTAAATAAAAAGAGGATTATATGTTTCTGCCGGGCTTCCTGCAACAGCCATGGCAGCTGCATATGCAAATTGATTACTTGTTCCGTTGACAAAAAGATCAAAGGTATATTTTTTGTTCAAGGGGGTAAATGATGGCATATCGGGAGAATATTTTATTGCAGATTGATGAGGTGCAATTTTTTGCGGCTCATTCATAGCATAGCTGAACGGTTCATCTGGTTGTTCCTGCACAATCAATGAAACATCAAGTGGCGCACCATTTGCTTCAGTTAATGCGTTGATAAACATGTTAATGTAATTTTCCTCCAACCATTCTTTTAAAAAAGAGGTTGGAACAGAAAGATATATTGTATCTGCCGTTTGATTTACAAAGCGGATCGGTTCTATCCAGGTTGAAAAATCATGATCCGGTAGAATTTTTTTCAAATTATTAGATGTTGTATTCCAAAGTGCTTGCATAGAAAACCAAGGGGAGTTAGTGGTGGATTGTCAGTATTAAAAAAGAACACAATGTAAAAACGGGCTTTTTGCAAAAGTCTCAAAACGTTTCAATAACTACCATAACTTACGCATGACTGAAAAGTTATCAACATGTTATAAACAGCTGTGGAAAACTTTTTATTTAATTAATACAATACGTTGTAAATAACTATTTGTAATATATGGATATTTTTAGTCGACAAGAGATTAGCAGAGGTGCGGTAGTTTTTCAAGGTAAATCATATAGATAAAACAACCAGATGTAGATAATAAGTGTTGACAAAAAAGAATGTATATGATTAAAAACCCATTTCCTGATGTAAATAATTATAGAGGTGCTAGAAGATGAAAAGAACATTTCAACCAAGTAACGTATCCCGGAAAAGAACTCACGGGTTTTTAGTACGTATGGCAACAAAAAACGGGCGGCTTGTTATAAAGCGCAGAAGAGCAAAGGGGAGAAAAAACCTTTCAGTTCGCATTGCCACAAAATAATTTACCGTTGATACCCCGGGTCTCCATCTGCGTAAATTATTCATTTCCACCTAAGATACGTCTACGCAAAAGATCAGAATTTCTCCGATTGTCAAATACAGAAGATCGTTTTGCCAGTCGGGGAATTCTTGTTGTATGGCGTATCAATGATTTTGAAGCTGCGAGGCTCGGAATCACAGTTAGTAAAAAAATTGGATGTGCTGTAACCCGGAACCGTTTAAAACGTTATGTTCGTGACATATTCAGGCATAACAAAGCCGAATTACCAGCGGTTGATATCAATGTTATAGCGCGTAATGGTTCGGCTGCCATGAGCTATGAAAGCTTCAGATATGAATTATTAAAAGCCTTCGACCAGATAAGCAGAACATTATGCTCAAAAACATCACACTCCTGATATTGAAGTTTTACCAAACGCTGATTTCACCCTTATTACCACCTGCTTGCCGCTTTTATCCCTCCTGTTCCGAGTATTCCAGAGTTTCATTTACTAAATATGGTTTTTTTAAGGGTTTGCGGCTTACTATTATCAGACTTTGCAAATGTCATCCGTTTCACCCTGGCGGTTTTGATCCAGTTCCATAATGCTAATTAAGATTGTCATGTTTGGGAGTTATATATGGAAAAACGTGCACTACTGGCAGTTGTATTATCGGTAGCGGTATTTTATTTTTTTTCAACCTTTATGGGATCACAGAAAAAAGTAACACCGCCATCAGCTGCCAATAAAGAAGCAAATGTAACAACCTCGGCTCCTGTTGAACCACAAAAAACCAGCAAGAGTGCTGTACCGGTTCAGAACATACCGGGCGAGACAGCCGCACGTGATATTACGGTTGAGACACCTCTTTACACCGCAGTTTTTTCATCGCGCGGAGCGACACTCAAGAACATCACGCTGAAAAAATACCGTGAGCAGAACAGCGCTACAGCGCCACATGTGGTTCTTGGTGCAAATGCAGATCCTGCCGTCCAGACATTTTCTACTCGCGCCACAGGATTCAACCTCTCCGAAGCTGCTATCTATACCCCTAATGCACCGGCACTCACCATAAACGGAAATGAGCCGGGTCAACTGCAGTTCAACTATCAGTCAAACCAGGGATATACAGTACGTAAAACATACACCTTCAACACCTCAAAATATGGCATAAAACTGGATACCGAGGTATTCAACAATCTGGCAGCGCCGCTGGTTGGAACTGTTCAGCAGGTGATGACCTATCCAGCAGAGCCAAAAATAAAAGACAACCGTTTTGATACTGCCGGTTCATACCTGTTTGCCGACACAAGCCTCTCGACAAATAAAATCAAGGATGTTGCAACTGCGTCAAAAAGATATGATAAAAATGTTCTCTGGGCCGGATTTGCCGACAAGTATTTTATGACTGCACTGTTGAGTGATAAGGGGAGCATTGCCGCTGTTGAATTGAAAAAGAACGCCGCCGGATTCATGGAAGCTATCGTATCTGCACCACAGATTACGGTCAATCCAGGTCAGTCGGCAGTTGTCTCACAACGCCTTTTTGTCGGTCCCAAAGATCTTGATATCCTGAAAGCGCAGGGGAATCAGCTTGAACAGTCCCTTGACCTTGGATGGTTCACTGTTCTGGCAAAACCTATGTTGTATACCCTTAAATTTTTCTACGGTGTGGTTGGAAACTACGGTATTGCAATCATCATCATTACTGTCATTCTCAAAGGAATCTTTTTCCCGCTGACCCACAAGAGCTACAAGTCGATGAAGGGGATGCAGAAAATTCAACCGGAGATGAATAAACTCCGTGAAAAATTCAAGAATGATCGTGACGCAATGAACAAAGCGGTCATGGAACTGTATCGCGATCACAAGGTTAACCCTCTGGGCGGTTGCTTGCCGATGGTTGTGCAGATTCCGGTCTTTTTTGCCCTGTATAAGGCTCTCATGTTCTCCATCGAGCTTCGCCATGAACCGTTCTACTTCTGGGTAACTGATCTTGCGGATAAAGATCCATACTACATCACCCCGATTATCATGGGTGTTACCATGTTCATCCAGCAAAAAATGACGCCATCCCAGATGGATCCGATGCAGCAAAAAATGATGCTCGCTTTGCCGGTCGTCTTTACTTTCATGTTCCTAAGCTTTCCATCAGGACTTGTTCTGTACTGGCTGGTCAACAACATTCTCACTATTGCCCAGCAGGCCTACATTAACAAAACGGTTACCTGATCATCAAAGCTGAATAGCGAAACAGAAACGTCCATGCAAAAAATGTGTGGACGTTTTTTGTTGCCATGAATAGCTGAAAACCTGAAACAGCTCTGCACTTTCATGATCTCAAATCTCTTCTTGAACCCGTTATTATATAAGCATATACTTGGCGCATACCTTGGAGGTGCATTATATGCGTGCAACACTCAACATACCAGATCTGTTAATAGACGAAGTCCAGCAGTTATCCGGTCAAAAATCAAAGACGAATGCCATTGTTATTGCCATGGAGGAATATGTGCGGCGTCGCAAGATGCAGGCTTTACTTGACTTGCGTGGCAAAGTCACGGTCGAATATGATTGGGAGCAGGAAGAGGCGTTGGAACTGAAAGCAGCCGAAGAGCGGGAGCGCTATCATGGCGAATAACGTACTGCCGGACAGCTGTGCCTGGATAGATTTTTTCCAGGGCAGACCGACTCGTCTGGCGGAGCTTGTCGAAGCTGCGATTGTGCAGGGAAATGTGGCGACCTGTGGGGTGGTGATGTATGAATTGCTGCAGGGGATAAAAAATCCTGTGGAAGAGCAGAGTCTCTTGAACGCTTTTCAGGGATTGCCTTTTCTGGAAATGTCTGCCGGGCTCTGGCTCAAAGCTGGTCAGCTTTCGGCGCACCTGCGCCGCCGGGGGGATACGTTGCCGATGTCGGATATTCTCATTGCCACGCTGGCGCTTGAGCATGGCTGTTCAATCGTGACGGTTGATCGGCATTTTGATGTTATCCCCGGACTTGAAATTGTGGGAAAAGAATGATTTATTTGCCGCAAAATGTTGCAATAACGTGTATGTTTGCCATACTACACCTATAGTAAAGGAAATAATGTATGTACGGAAAAATTGAAAAAATCCATTTTGTCGGCATAGGTGGAATCGGTATGAGCGGTATTGCCGAAGTTCTGCTCAATCTCAATTACAAGGTTTCAGGCTCCGACCTGCGAGCTTCGGACACGACCGAACGGTTGGCAGGATTGGGTACAGAGATCGGTATCGGTCACAGCGCAGATAACCTGAAAAACGTGGATGTGGTTGTCATCTCATCTGCCGTACATGATGACAATCCGGAAGTCATAGAGGCAAAACGGCTGCATGTCCCGGTTATCCCCCGTGCCGAGATGCTGGCAGAGCTGATGCGCATGAAATACGGCATTGCCATTGCCGGAACCCATGGCAAGACCACCACGACCTCTATGGCAGCTTCCATTCTGGGGCATGCCGGGATTGATCCAACCATTGTTATCGGTGGTAAGCTGAACGCCATAGGAACCAATGCACGGCTCGGTCAGGGAAAGTTCCTTGTGGCGGAGGCCGATGAGTCTGACGGTTCATTTCTGGTTCTCTCTCCCACAATCGCCATTGTCACCAATATTGACGCCGACCACCTCGATCATTATTCCGGAATCGACGAGATCAAAGATACCTTTGTAAAATTCATCAACAAAGTGCCATTTTATGGTCTGGCGGTACTCTGCCTGGATGATCCGAATATCCGTTCCATCCTCCCTCTGGTAAAAAAGCGCTACATGACCTACGGGCTTTCGTCGCAAGCAGACGTTCGGGCAACTCATGTGAAGCATGACGGTTTCCAGACATCATTTATAGCCCATTATAAAGGGTATCGACTGGGCGAAGTCTCCTTCCCGATGCCTGGTCCGCATAATGTGCTCAATGCCATGGCGTGCATTGCCATAGCCATGGAGTTGGATGTGCCGTTCAGTGCCATACAGGAAGGGTTTGCAAAATTTGGCGGCGTCGGGCGGCGCTTTACCGTCAAAGGTGAGCCAAAAGGGGTCATGGTGGTTGATGATTACGGGCACCATCCGGCGGAAATCAAGGCAACATTGGCTGCCGCGCGCCATGGCTGGCCGGAGCGACGCATTATTGCAGCGTTTCAGCCGCACCGCTATACTCGTACCCACGAGCTTTTCAACGACTTTGTTACCGCTTTTTATGATGCTGACGTTCTGATTTTGACCGATGTGTATGCCGCAGGAGAACAGCCGATTGAGGGCGCAACTGCACAGCGTCTGTCAGAAGAAATCCGGCGTCATGGTCAAAAGGATGTGACCTGCATCGCTAATCGGGAGCTGATTCCGGAACATCTCGCCGGCATTGTAAAAGAAGGGGATATTGTTATAACTCTGGGGGCGGGGAATATCTGGCAGCAGGGGGAAGCTTTGGTAAAACTGTTGGCATAATCGAAATGGGCTAATTTTCTAAAATTCGGCGTAATGCAACAAGCAACTGTTGATTCTGTTCTGCACTGTTGATTGCAATGCGGAAAAACCGTGCTGAAAGCCCCATGAATGTAGAACAGTCACGAATAAGTATACGGTGGTGAATCATCCGTTCTTTCAGCTCTAAAGATGACATTCCCTCCTTAATTTCAACCAGTAGAAAATTGGTGTTGGATGGGTAAATTTTGAGATGTTTGATTTGTGAAAGCTGCTCAAACAGGATGCGTCGTTCCTGTCGTATATATTCCAGCGTTCTTTCCTGATATGCGTGATCCTTCAGCGCAGCAGCGCCAGCTTCAAGCGCCAGTGTGTTGACACTCCATGGTCCCCCCATGGTATCAAGTCGTTCTACAAGATTCTGGCTTGCGATGGCATATCCTAGTCGAAGTCCTGGAATTGCATAGAATTTTGTCATTGATCGAAGAATAATCCCATTATCCCCCTTTACGATAACCTGCTTTGCGGATGCATCCTCACAAAAATCCATAAACGCTTCATCAAGAACAAAAAAAGTGCCAGTGGCAATACATAGGCTGTAAATTTTTTCGATGGTCTGAAGTGGGTATAACGTGCCGTTCGGGTTCCCCGGATTGCAGAGATATAAGGCATCAAAGCCTTCTGAAAGAGCTTGCTCCAACGCTTGCAAATCTATTTCAAAATCATGCTCCGGTGATAGGATAAAATGCTCTGTTTCCCAGTGATGCTGACTCAAAGCCCTCACATATTCGCTGAAGGAGGGGGAAATGATAAGAGCTTTGTTACCTGGCAGCATGGCTGGCAGATGGTAAATAATTTCGGTGGAGCCATTTGCAACTACAATGGATGATGACGGAATTGCATGGTGGCGCGCCAGTGTCCGCTTGAGTTCTGCATGGCTGCTGTCAGGGTAATGAACAAGGGCGTCAAGGGAGCAGATGAGCGCCTTGCGTGCCATGGAGGAGATACCTAGCGGATTGATGCTTGCGGAAAAATCTGCAATGTCAGAAACATTGCAGCCAAGTTGGCGTGCATAGTCAAGAACGTTTCCGCCGTGGTCATATCGATGGTACATAAAACCCTTTCAGCGCATACACGCAGGCAAGAGAAAGTATTGCCATCATAATGGTCGAGATATACATCAGTCTGATCATACCGCGATATGCTTGCTCGTCAAGTTCGGAATCCGGATTGCCGATATATTCTTTCCACGATGAAATACCGTTGTAACTGGCAGGACCACCAAGTCTGACTCCCAATGCTCCAGCAGCAGCAGCTTCTGGATGTCCACTGTTCGGGGATGGGTGATTGTGCCGATCCCTCATGAAGGTCTTATATGATCCGGCGCAAGAAAGACCTGCCATAGGCGCTGATAGAATCATAAGGATTCCTGTCAAGCGTGCCGGTATAAAATTAAGCAGATCATCCATACGGGCAGAAGCCCAACCGAATTCGATGTACCGGTCATTCTTGTAGCCAACCATGGAGTCAAGAGTGCTGACCGCTTTGTATTTCATGGCAGCCACCGGTCCTCCTGTAGCAAGCCAGAAAAGCGGCGCGATTATTCCGTCGGAACTGTTTTCTGCGACTGTTTCCACCAGTGCCCGCCAGATTTCCGTCTCTTCGAGATTTTCCGTATCCCTTCCGACGATATAGCTCAATTTAAGGCGCGCAGTCCCGATGTCTCCAGAGATCAATGCCGCTGCGACACGACTCGATTCTTTGTGAAGCGAGCGCGCTGCAACAGTTGTTGAAGCGATAATGATGGCAGCGACATAACCGAACAGCGGGTGAAGATAAGCGGCAAGTTTCAAAACCCCCCACGTTACGCTTCCGGTCATAAAGGTGGTCAGCAGAAGTAGTATAATGCCGCCGACACGCCTGTTTGATACCGTAGCCATCAGCACATTTTCCAACCATGAAATCATTTTGCCGATGTAAATTACCGGATGGGGAAGCCAGCTGGGATCTCCCCATATAAAATCAACGGTTATTGTAAGAAAAAAAATTCCAGGGTCGCAGAGGAAATTCACCCTTCAAACCCACACAAAGAATAGAGTTTTTCCATATCAAGATGCTTCTCAAGATGTTCTGCCAATTGGTCAAACGGGTCATGTTCCGGAGCTTTCTCGCTTCCCCGTCTGAGTGGCATCCCCTTTTCATGGCGGATACGATTAAGGTACATCTCCCGAAAGCGAACATTGTCAAAAATTCCATGCAGATATGTGCCGAATGCACGCCCGTCCCCTGAAACCGAGCCATCATTAATGCTTACAGAGTTTTCGCCACGGCGGAAAATACGCGCAAAAGGTCGTGCCGGACCGGTGGCAACCGTATTTCCCATATGTATTTCATAACCGGTAAGAACGCCGTTGCATTCTGGCACCAGCGCATGTCCCGCTTCTTCCAGATATGCCAGAGCCTGATGGGTTTCCTTTTCCATGAGCAACTCTGTCTCAACTTGTAGTATTCCTAGTCCCTGGGCTTCACGAATTTGGGACTCAAAACCTTGGGGATCAAGGACTCGCTCGCCAAGCATCTGGTAGCCGCCGCAAACACCGATAATATGCCCTTTGAAATTCTTGATAGCATCATAAATTCCACGTTCCATCAGAAAATAAAGATCTGCAATCGTCGATTTGCTTCCAGGGATGATAAGAAGATCTAGTCCGGCAACCTGTTCAGGAACCTCAACGTATGAAAAAACGACATCCGGCTCCTTCTCAAGCGGATCAAAATCAGAGAAATTGGAAATTCTTGGCAGTTTGAGCACGCCGATATGAATTTTTTTGTTACCAGCCATTATGCTGACAACCTTTGAGCGGTTTCCCAGCGTCACACTGTCTTCTGCCGGAAGTGCCAGCTCTGTCATCCATGGGATAACTCCAAGTACTGGAATACCGGTTTTTTTGCTTATAAAATCAATGCCGGAATCGAGGATGGATCTGTCGCCACGGAATTTATTGATGATAATCCCTTTGATGTAGCTCCGCTCAAAAGGTTCCAGAAGTTCAATGGTGCCTGCAATCTGGGCAAAAACACCACCACGGTCTATATCTGCAACCAGGATTACAGGGCAGCGTGCCATCATTGCAATCTTAAGGTTAGCAATATCATTATGTTTCAGATTAATCTCCGAAATGCTTCCAGCTCCTTCGATGGCAATAAACTCGTAACTCTGTTTAAGCCGGTCAAAACTTTCCCAGACTTTTTCAAATGCTGTCGGTTTGTATTGGTCGTATTCAGCCACATTCATATTGCCGACCACTTTACCTTGGACAATAATCTGGCTGCCGGTGTCGGAATTAGGTTTGAGAAGGATCGGGTTCATGTCGGTGTGCGGATTGATGTCACACGCCTCTGCCTGCACCGCCTGTGCCCTGCCGATTTCCCCCCCCCCAGGAGTAATATAGGAATTCAACGACATATTCTGAGATTTGAACGGTGCAACCGCCACCCCTTTTTTTAGGAGCAGACGACATATCCCGGCCGTCAGGACAGATTTACCCACATCGGAAGCTGTTCCACAAATCATGATCGCTCTGGAATTTTCAACCGGTTTCCCGGAATCAATGACCTCTGTCCCGACCCCTCCAAGCTCTTTTTTTGCCGCGTAACCTCGCGGGGTGACAATTCGTCCGCACTTGTCAATAAACGTGCTGTTATTGCCAATTATGACAAGGCTCGACATATCAACGTTCTGTTCCGGGAGTTTGCCAAGGGTCGTTACGATAACACTCTCGCTCGTACGACAGGCATGGCGCACAATGCCGACCGGTGTTTCCTCTGATCGGACAGCCATTACGATGCGGCATGCCTCGTCAAGTTGTTCAACTCTTTTTTTGCTGCGTGGATTATACAGAGCAATGACAAAATCAGCCGCAGCCGCAGCTGCGAGCCGTTTTTTTATAAGTTCCCAAGGTGTCAGCAGGTCTGAAAGGGAAATGACGGCAAAATCGTGCATGAGTGGAGCGCCAAGTCGTGAGGCGGCCGCCTGAACAGCGGAAATGCCAGGGATAACCTGAACTTCAGGACGTTTTTCCAGCGGAAACCGGTCGTCAACATCATATTCAAGAAGTTCAAAAACCAGTCCGGCCATGCCGTAAATTCCTGAATCACCACCAGATACAAGGGCAACATTATAACCATTGGCAGCAGCTTCAAGGGCAGCGCGGCAGCGATCGATCTCCTGCATCATACCGGTTGAAAGGATCTCTTTACCATCCAGCAGTTCCCTTATCTGCTCAATGTACGGGTCGTAGCCGATAATTTTTGATGAGTCCGCAATTGCCTGACGTGCTGCGCCAGTCAAATGTTCTGTGGAACCTGGACCTGTGCCAACTATGTATAGAACCGCCATATTTTTTCCTCAAATGGGTGGTGTTTACAGCCTGTCATGAGGTCGGGATTATTGCACGTCACCCTTTAAAGATGCAAGGAGGAAGCAACAAGTGAACTAAAATCCGGATTAGAATAAGTCGGCAATTAAGCAGTTGCCACTTCTTTTCGCTTGCCTTACAATACAAATCCTTATTTCCGGGAGGGAGCGCATGACAGATATCCTGTTAATAACCGACATACCGAGATTGCGAAAGATTTTTTCTCGTCTTGCTGAACCCAAAAGCGTCAAGGTTAGAATTGCCAATAACCTGGAAAAAGGGGGTGAAGAGCTTGCTGCGGAAAAACCAACCTTCGTATTTGTACAGACTCACCTTTCCGGGCTTTCTGCAGATATAATACTGATGCATCTAAAAAAACAGCTCGGTCGCAAACGTACCCGTTTTGTTCTTCTTGCAACAAAAGAACAGGCGCCCCCATATATTGTAAATTCCTACCACGGTCATATTGATATATCCGATACGGATGAAACTGTTCAAACGGCAATAAAGGAGCTGATTTCCACGCTTCTTGCAAAGCCGGCAAAAAAACCGGCGCCTTCTGAAATGCACGATATATCAGTCATTGCTCCAGAGATAGTTGAAGAACAGTCAGCAGCTATTCCGGAAATTGTGATTCCGGCAGAAGCCGCCGCCGTTACGGCACTTTCTCTTTCTCTCCTTCCAGCAGCTGATTCTGCTCCGCTTCCAGGAACATTGCCTGAACCGTTGCAGCAGGAACCTTCTGCGATTGAACAGGGTATCGCCTATCCTTCCCGACCACGTCTTTCCGTTTATTCGGAGTTCAACAGTTCCTTTGATTCAGCGGTAAATACCATGGAACCGGCAGAAAAGGTTGGAGAAGCGCTGCAACTAAAAGAACAGTCATGGCAAGATGTTGAAACAGAAGAAAAAACGACATCAAAATTTAATACAAAACGGAATTTTCTGCTATGGCTTGCTCCAGTGGTAATTGTAGTCGTTCTGGTCACATTTTTTCAGCAAAACCGTAAAGCGCCTGCAAAACCGACAACAGCTGCTATGAACATCCAAAATGAAAAATCAAAAATCGCTGTTCCCACAGTAGAAGTGCCACAAAATATAAATATCTCCCCTGCCACACCGGCACAACAACCAACGGCACCGCCACAATCATTACAAAAAGAACCGCTTCCAGCGTCGTCAGCTCCATCTTTGGATCTGCAGCAAAAGAGCCTGCCAGGGAAAGAATCTGTACGCCTCAAGAAACTCCCGGATTTTGTCCCAAGTTATGGGTATGACAAGAACTATGGGAAGGAAAACCCCGGCTGGGAGCGCTATAAAGGGGAGGTGACTGAGTTCAAAATTCTTCGTGAAGGGGAAGGAATCAAAGCAATCCAGATTCTTGACCGTGGGGGGGCAGGTATACCTGAATCCTTTATGAAGGGAGCGCTCCGACAACTTGCTGCAAAACCATCCTATAGTGTAGTATCTGTTGAGAAAAAAGAAGGATATGAAATCCAGAGAGGTCGCCTTTCGGACTCCCAGGATATAGTATATTATCGTGATGCTGATGGCGGGAGATTACGCGGCTTTGTCATCACCTGGAGATAAATTATGCCAAAAAATATTTCTTTTGTAGCAAAATCCGGAACCGGGAAAACCACACTTCTTGAAAAAGTCATTATTGAACTGAAACAGCGCGGTTACCGTGTCGGGGTGATAAAGCATGACGCCCATCGTTTTGACATCGACCATCCTGGCAAAGACAGTTATCGACTGACTGCTGCTGGAGCAGACACCATGCTGATTTCTTCCCCGTCAAAACTTGCCGTTGTCAAACAGCATACTGAATCACCGCCGATTGAACAGCTTATTGCCACCTATTTTGGCGATGTGGATATTATACTGACGGAAGGTTTCAAAAAAAGTGGACTTCCGAAAATAGAAGTTCATCGTAGCGATCGAAGTTCAACCCTGCTATGCCGTGGCGAAGAGCACGACCCGACTCTTTTGGCAGTCGCATCCGATGAGCCGCTTGAGATTGATGTTCCGGTTCTTGATCTGAATAACCCTGTTCAGGTGGCAGATTTTATCGAAAAGGTAATTATTCGTGCGGCTGACTGATTCCATCGGTAGAACCATCAATTATCTCCGGCTATCAATAACCGACCGCTGTAATATGCGCTGTTTTTACTGTATGCCGCCTGAAGGTGTTGCCAGCAGAAAACATGAGGAAATTCTTTCTTACGAAGAATTACTCCTGATCGCCCAAACTGCCGTCAATATAGGTATTGAAAAGATAAGAATCACTGGCGGTGAACCATTGATTCGCAATGGTCTGGTTCCGTTTCTCTCTTCCCTTTCCGCCATACCTGGACTACGCCATCTGGCGCTAACAACTAACGGATTGCTTCTGGAGCAGATGGCAGGCGACCTTTATGCCGCCGGTCTGCAGCGTTTGAATGTAAGCCTGGATTCTCTCAAGCCTGAAACATTTACCCGGATTACCCGTGGTGGAGAACTGTGGAAAGTGCTAGCCGGTCTGGACGCAGCTGAAAGAGCCGGTTTCCCACCGCCCAAAATAAATTGTGTCATCATGCGCGGTGTCAATGACGATGAAATCCTGCAGTTTGCTCAAATGTCACTCAACCGTGGCAACTCAATCCGTTTCATTGAATATATGCCGGCAATAAAAGAAGATGGTTGGCAGCGTTTCTCTGTTTCAGGGGATGAAATTATCCGTAAAATATCAGAAAAATATCCATTGGAAGAGATTGACAAAGGGGCGTTTTCAGGACCGTCAAGAGATTTCAAGCTTCCTGGAGCAGAGGGGAGCATCGGTATTATCACAGCAGTTTCGGGACATTTCTGCAGTGAGTGTAACCGGATACGAGTTACTTCCACTGGGAAAGCAAAAGGTTGTCTGTTTTCAGACAGCAAAACAGACCTGTTGCCATACCTCCGTCCACCTGCGCCAGATGAGCTGGCTGAAGCAATAAGGGGAATAGTATCCGGCAAACCGTCACAGCATAGCATTACACAGAATGGGTACGGTCACACCAATTTTACCATGTCTCAAATAGGAGGCTAAATCATGGCTTATGTGCAAGCAGTCTGCATCAGTGAAAACAAAGGGGAGCGTAAAAAGCCCGTTGAATCAGTTACTCTTGCTGAAAATCATGGAATAATCGGTGACGCACATGCCGGAGATTGGCACCGGCAGGTAAGCTTTCTTGCAACAGAAAGCATTGAGAAAATGCGCGCTCTTGGGCTGGATGTGGATTCAGGGGATTTTGCAGAAAACATAACCACCAGTGGAATAGATCTGGTCAATCTCCCTATAGGAACAAGAATAGCGGTTGGTGAAACCGTGCTGGAAGTCACCCAGATAGGGAAGGAGTGCCATAATCGGTGCGCCATTTACTATCAGGCGGGTGACTGTGTCATGCCGAAAGAAGGGATTTTCGGGATTGTGAAAACTGGAGGAATTATCAAACCGGGGGACAAGATTACTGTTATTGGAAACTAATTACAGCATTTTCCTCAAATACTGCCCGGTATGGGATCCGGTAATTTTGGCTACCTGTTCCGGGGTGCCGACCGCAATAATCTCCCCGCCACGATCCCCCCCTTCCGGTCCCAGATCAATGATCCAGTCGGCAGTCTTGATTACATCAAGGTTGTGCTCGATAATCAGTATCGTATTCCCAGCATCCACCAGTTTATGCAGTACATCAAGCAACTTGGCTATATCATGAAAATGAAGTCCGGTGGTCGGCTCATCAAGAATGTAGATTGTCCGACCGGTGGCGCGTTTTGTCAGTTCTTTTGAGAGCTTTACACGCTGTGCTTCTCCTCCTGACAAAGTCGTGGCAGCCTGTCCCAATGTAATATACCCTAGCCCGACCTCTTCAAGTGTCTTGAGCTTGTTCTTTATTTTAGGGATTGCTCCCATGAACTCCAGCGCTTGCGAAACGGTCATCCCCAACACTTCGGCTATCGATTTTCCCTTGTAGAGAACTTCCAGGGTTTCACGGTTGTAACGTGCCCCCTTGCATACCTCACATTCAACATACACGTCCGGGAGAAAATGCATCTCTATTTTGATGATTCCATCGCCGGAACACGCCTCGCACCGTCCACCCTTGACATTAAACGAATAACGCCCCGGCTTGTATCCACGCAGTTTTGATTCCGGCAGACCTGCAAACAGATCACGGATATCCCCGAACACTCCCGTATAGGTGGCAGGATTGGAACGGGGTGTGCGTCCAATGGGGGACTGGTCGATGTTGATAACCTTATCCAGATATTCCAACCCCTGCACATCGGTCACTGCACCTGCTTTTTCCCTGCTTCGGTACAGTCGCTGGCTTAAAACCTTGTGCAGGGTGTCAATGACAAGGGTCGATTTACCGGAACCGGAAACACCAGTAACACAGGTCATGACGCCAAGCGGAATTTCAGCGTTAATATCTTTGAGATTATTTTCAGAAGCGCCAATAATCTTGAGTTGTTTGTTTCCTTTGCGACGTTTTTCAGGGGTCGGAATCGTTAACTCCCCGGAAAGATATTTCCCCGTAAGCGAAGCAAGGTTATGCATCACCTCTGTCGGGGTACCCTGTGCCACGACTTCGCCGCCATGAACTCCGGCGCCAGGTCCCATGTCAATCAGATGGTCGGCTTCCATAATTGTCTCTTCGTCATGCTCCACCACCAGAACCGTATTGCCGATATCGCGCAGATGCTTGAGTGTACCGAGCAATCGGGCATTGTCTCTCTGATGCAGCCCGATTGACGGCTCATCAAGAATATACAGGACACCGACCAGACTCGATCCAATCTGGGTCGCCAGCCTGATACGCTGCCCCTCTCCGCCGGAAAGTGTTCCGGAGGTACGATCAAGAGATAGATAATCGAGCCCCACGTTCACCAGAAATGCCAACCGCTCATTCACTTCCTTGAGGATACGGCGAGCGATTTCCTGCTCTTTCTGCGAGAGCTGCAAACCATTGAAGAAAGCGAGGCAGTCCCGAATGGATAGCGCCGTTACATCACATATTGTTGAACCGCCCACCAGGACATGTAACGCTTCCGGCCGTAAACGGGCGCCATGGCAGGTTGGACATGGCATGACATTCATGTACTTTTCCAGTTCTTCCCGCGCTGAATCGGATTCTGTCTCGCTCCAGCGACGCTGGAGATTGTTCAGCACACCTTCAAACTCTTTCTGATAGGTGTGTTTGCGCCCTTCCCCTTCTTCCCACCAAAACTCTATTTTCTCCCCTTTGGAACCGTTCAGAATGGCATCTTTCACCGAATCCGGCAGTTCTTTGAACGGTGTACGGATGTCAAATTTGTACGCTTTGGCAAGCGCCTCAAGAATTAGATGGAACCATCCTGAAAGACGCTTTTCCCATGGTGCGATAGCTCCTTCTCGCAATGACAGTTCGGGATTTGGAATTACCAGCTCTGCGTCAAAATACATGCGGGTGCCAAGTCCGGTGCAATCAGGACACGCTCCATGGGGATTGTTGAAGGAGAAAAGGCGTGGCGTAATCTCCTGATAGGAAATGCCGCAATCGATGCAGGCAAGTTTTTCAGAAAAGATAAGGTGCCGGGGCTTCATTCGGGGAGCTGCGTTGGCTCCATCGCCCCCTTGTTCCCCCATGGAATCTATACCCCCTGATGGCTCAATAACTTCAACCTTCACTACCCCTTCGGCATGATTCAGGGATGTTTCCAGGGAATCAGCCAGACGGCGCTGAACCCCCTCCTTGAGCAGAATCCGGTCAACTACAATGTCGATATCATGCTTTTTTTTCTTATCCAGCTCGATATCCTCGCCAAGTTCCCGCATCTCTCCATCAACAATTACACGGGTAAATCCTTCCTTACGCAACTGCTGCAACTCTTTTTTATATTCACCTTTGCGACCACGAACAATAGGTGCGAGCAATGTCATTTTCGTTCCGACCGGCAGGGTCATAATCTGGTCAACCATTTGGGAAACCGTTTGGGAGGTGATTTCCTTGCCGCACGAAGTACAATGGGGACGACCAATGCGGGCAAACAGCAAACGGAGGTAATCGTAAATCTCGGTGACGGTTCCAACCGTGGAACGTGGATTCTTACTAGTGGTTTTTTGCTCGATGGAAATTGCTGGAGAAAGCCCTTCGATTGACTCCACATCCGGTTTTTCCATCTGCTCAAGAAACTGGCGTGCGTATGCGGACAACGATTCAACATAGCGTCGTTGCCCTTCAGCATAAATGGTATCAAAAGCAAGGGTTGATTTTCCTGATCCCGAAATACCGGTTATGACAACCAGCTGATCACGGGGAATTTCCAGATCAATGCATTTGAGGTTGTGCTCGCTGGCACCTTTGATAATAATTTTATCGTGTTGCATCAGAGAATCCTTTTATTCATGAAAAACACCCCCGCAAGCATCGCCTCCGGGGGTGTTTGGTATCACATATAGCAGTTCAGACTACATTTTATGACACTTGCCACAATCATCCTGAACAGAAAATGCATCTTTTCCTTTGTTATGGCAAGCTCCGCATGATTTACCAGCTTCCATATCTGCCATGGTTGCCTTACGTCCACCGGCTTTGAATGGGAATATTTTGGTGTGACAATCGGTGCATTTGAACATACCAAGATGGAATTCATGGCTGAATGTTGCTTCGCCGCCATCGGTTTTGAACTTTATAACGCCCGGCTTGAACCCTTTGTGACATTTGGCACAATCGGTAGTGGCAAATGCCCCCTTCCCATTATGACACGATCCACAGAATTTACCTTGATACATGCCGTTCATGGAGATGCTGCTGCCACCTTTTTTCATGACAAACAGCTTTGTGTGGCAATCTGTGCAAACCCGTTTAGCAGCATGTTTTTCGTGATTGAAAGCGACTGGAACCATCCCTTTTTTGCTGTAGTTCAGGACGGTTGGCATGGGTGATTTGCCATGGCAACGAGCACACTTATCGCTGGCAAAAGCAATCTGACCATTATGACATGAGTAGCAGTATTTGCCGCTTGTGTGATCAGCAAAAGTTATTCTGGTGGAACCTTTTTTCGTCTGGAACAGCTTGGTGTGGCAATCATTGCACATAAAATTCTTCAGATGCTTCATGTGTTCAAACTTGACCGCTGTTTCTCCTTTGCCAAACACAAGTGCTTCGGTGGGAGCAACCCGATCCATCTTGCGGTGACAGCCGGAGCAGTTTTCATTTTCAGGCATTTTGCCGGGGCGTTTTTTGTCATGACACTGGAAGCAGGTTTTCATCTTTGTCTTTGTCTGGAAATCGCCGGAATGGGCAACATTACGATGGCACTCGACACAGCCTATACCTGCGGCGTAATGGCTCTTATGTTTTGGATCCACATCGGTTGTAGCCTTAACGCCATCAACCAGAATATCGTTTAGATTCTTTGATTTTCGGAATTCCGGGTTTTCAACATGATCAAGCATTCTGAAGTGAACGCCAACACTCATGAGTGTTGATTCTTTTGTTTTCTTGTTGATTTCATCGGAATGGCAGAACAGGCAGGTTTCGCTTGGAACAAGCTTTGCCGCGTATTTTGGATCTTCAAAAGCTTCTTTGAGGATTTTCATTTTATGCTCTTTTGATTTGAATATTTCACCGTAGGTATCAGCCAAGCCGCCCATTTTGGCTATCAGGTAGCCGACTGCACCCGGCTTTCCATGACAATCGAGGCAGGAAACACCAGCCTTGGCATGAATATTTTTTTCCCAGGTGTGTACTTCGCTCAAAGGACCGGTTGTTGTGCCAGGGTGGCACATTTTGCAGAAACCTGGGGAGCTTGAATAATGAATTATTTCGTAGTTTGCGTATGCAAAGACAACCAGACCAACAACTGCCACAACAATTGACAGAAGTGGGCGTTTTACCGCGAAATCAAGCACCTTGAATATTGCTACAATAAGTTTTTTGAAACCATCCGCCATGAGCAACCCCCTGTACAACAAGACTGAAGTAATGTAATCCATAAACCGCTGTACTTTAGTATAAGTTGGCATATCAATGCAACCGAAAAGAGCTGATTTTCATAGTATTATGTGCTACAAAATCAAATATGAAGATAGGAATCATGGGAGGGACATTTAATCCGCCACACCTTGCTCACCTGAGCTGTGCAGATGAGGCTGTCCGGGCATGCGCTCTTGAGCAGATTCTGTTTGTGCCGGCAAATGTTCCACCCCACAAACCGTTAGCCCACGAGATTTCCTTTGAGACCCGCTGCACAATGGTACAGCTGGCAATTAAAGACCAACCTTTATTCCGGCTTTCAACCATTGAAGGGGAGCGGATCGGAAAATCATATTCCATTGACACTCTCACCGCTCTTGCAAACCTGCATCCAGGCGATCAGCTTTATTTCATCATTGGAAGCGACTCTTTTCTGGAACTCGACCTATGGCATCGCTATGCCGATATAGTACGCATCTGCAACCTGATTGTCATGGAACGCCCCGGCAAAACAATCTGCAATCCGCTTCATGCACTGCCGGTTGCTATAAGAAATGAGTTCCGGTATAGTCCCGACTCAAACACCCTGCTCCATAGTACCGGAAAGCAGATGGTCTTTGTCACCGGAACCCCACAGGAAATCTCATCAACCGGAATCAGAACCATGATTGCCGCAGGACAAGCTGTTTCACATCTACTGCCTCCCGCTGTGGAGGCTTATATTGCAAGCCAAAGGATATACACCAAATGACTGATTCATCTGCTCAAAAGCCGGAAAAGTTATCACTCTCCCCTGAAGAACGAGCGCTACGCTGTGCAGAACTCGCATACGACAAAAAGGGGTTTGATATCCGCGTTCGTAACATCACAAAAGTATCCTCTATTGCCGACTACATGGTGATTATTTCCGGCTCATCGGACAAACAGAACCAGGCAATATCCGACAATATCCGCACAGGTCTGAAAAAATTCGGTAAAGTAATTGACATTGAAGGTGCCACCGATGGCAAATGGATCGTCATGGATTACGGGGATGTACTGGTGCATATCTTCCATGACCAGATCCGCCGTTACTACGATCTTGACGGTCTTTGGGCAATGGCACCGGAGATGGAACTTCCGGCTGAAATCAAGGCAGCTTGCAAGGAATCGGATTTTTAGTAACTTGTTGTACAGTCACAACTTCTGAGGCTACAAATTAAATTGACTACGCATTTAATGCAAATTTAAACTCACAACTTAAATTTGCATTGATTCCGCTTGTTGCCAGGTGTTACAATTTCTCCATGATCTACATACACCGAGACATCGAAGAATACCTTTCACGCCTGTTGGCTTCTGCGCCATGCGTGGCTGTTACTGGACCACGCCAGGTAGGTAAGTCCACCATGCTTCGGCACCACCTGCCCGGCTATAAGTACGTCACTCTGGACGACCCGTTTTTTAGGGAGCAGGCTCATTCTGACCCGCTATTGTTCCTCGATTCTCTGGGGGAACAGGTCATCATAGACGAAATCCAGCTCGCACCAACTCTTCTTTCCTACGTCAAAATCCGGGTGGATGAAAACCGTAGCATCAAGGGACGGTATGTTTTCACCGGGTCGCAGCAGTTCGGTATGATCAAAAATTTGAGCGATTCTCTGGCCGGTCGGATCGCCCTACTGGAACTACTCCCTTTATCAATAGGGGAGAAACGACGACATCTTTCGCTTCCCGACAGCGTCGCCCCGTTCACCCATGCCGCCCTAACCGGCTCCTATCCTGAACTGGTTGTCAATGAGACCATCGATCTCCACTCGTGGTATTCCTCATACTTGCAGACCTATCTGGAGCGGGACATCCGCACAATCTACAACATCGGTGATCTGCGTGATTTTCAGCGCTTTGTGCGTCTGTTGGCAGCCCGTTGTGCTCAACAGGTCAACATGTCCGAGTTCAGCCGTGAACTTGGAATTTCTGTGCCCACAGTGAAAAGCTGGCTGTCGATTCTGGAAGCGAGCCGGGTAGTCTATCTGCTGCCACCCTACTACAGCAACCTGGGCAAAAGGATCGTAAAAGCCCCAAAGCTCTATTTCCTCGATATCGGTCTCGCCTGCAATCTGGCCGGGGTCAGGGATGAGGCGCACCTCTTCAACGGGCCCATGGCCGGACCTCTATTCGAGAACTTTTGCGTGCAGGAAACAGTGAAGTTTTTTCTTGGGCAGGGTATACAACCACCGCTCCATTACCTCAGAACCGGCAACGGACTTGAGGTGGATCTCCTCATAGAGCCGTTAGCCGGAGTGCTGATACCGGTGGAGATCAAGCTTACCAAGACTCCCATGCCAGCTCTGGCGCGTACCTTGACGGCGTTTCGCGAACTGTTTTCCCAACTATCGCCTGCACCCGGCCTTCTGCTCTCGCTCTCCGAAGAAAGCCGACCATTGACACGAGAAGTAACAGCCGTCACTCTGAACGATTATCTGGAACGATTGAGACAGTTATTAAATAATTGATCCATAGCTTTACAGGAATGTTTTTCGTGGGTAATGTGTGGGTGACCGTGATGAATAGAGCTGGACATACGATATGAAACTGAAGGTTCTCTGGGTCGGGAAAACCCGTGACAGCTGGGTTAAAGAAGCTCTATCCGATTACAGCAGCCGCATCCGTCGTTATGCACCACTTGAGCTGGTTGATGTGCGTGATGAAAAAGGGGCTGAAGCTGAAGTCATGCGCCGCATGGAGTGTGATCGACTGGAAAAGCTTATCCCATCCGGCGCGACAGTTGTTTTGCTGGATGAACGGGGCGAGCAGATGGACTCACCGGGAGTGGCCGGCTTCATCGGCAAACAGCGCGATTGCAGCATTGCTGATCTGATTTTCATCATCGGCGGAGCTTACGGATTTTCAGAGGAATTTCGCCGCAAACACAGATTGCTGGCGTTATCAAAGATGACCTTCACCCACCAGATGGTGCGGGTCTTTTTGCTGGAACAGATTTACCGCGCGTTTACGATATTAAACAGAGAACCTTATCACCATTGACTCGAAAGGGCTAACCATGACTAAACCACTTCTTCTTATGATCCTCGATGGCTGGGGAATTAACCGAAATCCTGACCATAACGCCGTTGCCATGGCACAGACACCCAATCTTGCCGCTCTTTTATCGGAATATCCAAAAGTAGAGATAAAGACTTCCGGCATGGCAGTCGGTCTGCCAGACGGACAGATGGGAAATTC
>Ga0172367_10000651_pt1 | contig 53213 bp, 30 predicted proteins | sample Lak10m_FD_114542 | JGI IMG/M metagenome (GOLD analysis project Ga0172367, IMG submission 114542) | Freshwater microbial communities from Kabuno Bay, South-Kivu, Congo - kab_022012_10m | ecosystem: Environmental > Aquatic > Freshwater > Lake | place: Democratic Republic of the Congo: South-Kivu... | reverse complement strand
GCCGCAGTCACAGGACACACGCAGATGGATTCCGGACCATCGCAGTGGCCTGACCAACCGCAGCGTGACCCCGTTGCCGCAGCCGCTCCCGCCACTCAACTCAGCCTTTCAACTCTCAACCTTCAACTTTCAACTTCTCTGGGTGAGCTACCACATCGTCAGCATTGATGCGGCGAACTGCTCTTTGAGCTGTCGGGACGGGCAGCTCTCGTGCCGGACCGGCGAGATCCGCCCCCCGGGTTTGGAATCAACGCACCCCCTGCCCTACTGCGCGGAATCTAGCGTGCCGAGCGGCAGGGCCGAGAGGGTGAGGCCCGGGTTGGACTGCGGGAAGTAGTTCGCGGACCATTCGCTGGGGAAGAGGACCACGGGATGATTGGCCTGGTCGTAGGCGAGCTTCGCGCCGGTGGGCAGCGAGAGCGCGTCGAGCTGGTCCTCGGTCAACCCGGCGGGGAGCCAGCGCACGACGGACCACGGGGTTTGTTCGAGGCGTGAAGTTGCGCCGTATTCGCTCTCCAACCGGAACTGGACGACCTCGAACTGCAACGGCCCGACGGCGGCGAGCAGCGGGACCTTGGCGCCGCTGTGCCGGACGTTGAGCGCCTGGATGACGCCTTCCTGCAGGAGCTGCTCGAGACCCTGGCGGAACTGCTTGAACTTGGCCGTGTTCGGGTTGTGCAGGAATGCGAAGGCCTCCGGGGTGAAGCGCGGGATCTCGCGATACACGATGGCCGCGTCCGTGGTGAGCGTGTCGCCGATGCCGAAGCCGTCGTGGCCCACGAGACCGATGACGTCGCCGGGGAAGGCCTCGTCCACGGTCTCGCGTTCGTTGCCCAGGAGCTTGTGGGAGCTGGAGAGGCGGACCTTCTTGCCGGTGCGCGAGTGGCTGACGGTCATGTCGCGCTCGAACTTGCCGGAGCAGACGCGGAGGAAGGCGATGCGGTCGCGATGGCGCGGGTCCATGTTCGCCTGGATCTTGAAGATGAAGCCGGAGAAGGCGGGATGCTCGGGCGCGATGGCCGTGCCGGCCATGACGCGGGGCTTGGGCGGCGGCGCGTGCTGGAGGAAGCCATCAAGCAGGAGCTGGACGCCGAAGTTGTTAATGCCGCTGCCGAAATAGACGGGCGTGGTGAGGCCGGCGAGGACGGATTCGTCGTCGAACTCCTCACCGGCGAGGTCGAGCATCTGGATCTCCTCCACGGTCCGGGCAAAGGTCTGCTCGTCGAGCCGCTCGCGGATGGCGGGGTCGTCCAAGCCGCCGACCTCGACGGGCGCGCGATAGGCGCCGCCGACGGTGCGCTCGAAGAGATGGAACTGCTTTGCGCGGCGGTCATAGACGCCCTTGAACTCGAAGCCCGTGCCGATAGGCCAGTTCACCGGAAACGCGCCGATGCCGAGCACTTTCTCCAGCTCGTCGAGCAACGCGAGCGGCTCCTTCATGGGCCGGTCGCACTTGTTCATGAAGGTGAAGATCGGCACGCCGCGCTGCCGGCAGACCTCGAAGAGCTTGCGCGTCTGGGGCTCGATGCCCTTGGCGGAGTCGATGACCATGACCACGGAGTCCACGGCGGTGAGCACGCGGTAGGTGTCCTCGGAGAAGTCCTTGTGGCCGGGGGTGTCGAGGAGGTTGATGCGGTAGCCTTGGTAGTCGAACTGGAGGACGGTGGAGCTGATGGAGATGCCGCGTTTCTTCTCGAGCTCCATCCAGTCGGAGGTCGTGGCGCGCTGCTGCTTGCGCGCGGTGACGCTGCCGGCGAGCTGCACCGCGCCGCCGTAGAGCAGGAGCTTCTCGGTCAGCGTCGTCTTGCCCGCGTCCGGGTGCGAGATGATGGCAAAGGTGCGCCGCCGCTGGATTTCTTTCGCGATGTCCACAAGGGCGCGGACGGTAGCAAAGCGCGGCGGGGGGACAAGCCGGGAAACGGCCGGCGTCCCCGCGCCGGTCAAATGCGGACCTTGAACTGCTCGCCGTGCTTGAGCGACAGCGCGAAGCCCGCCATGAGCTCGGGGATCTGCGCGAGGTCGCGCAGGTTCACCATCTCGACGGGCGAGTGCATGTAGCGGTTCGGCAGGCTGATGAGGCCGCTGGCAATGCCGCCGCGTGTCCAGAAGATGGCGTCGGTATCCGTGCCGCTGGTGGCGCTGGTGGCCTCGTGCTGGAGCGGAATCTTGAGCTGCGCCGCAACCTGCTCCAACCGCTCGACGACTGCCGGGTGGTTGCAGATGCCGTGCGTTACGGCCGGGCCGCCGCCGAGCTTGATGTCGCCGTGGAGCTGCTTGCTGACGGTCGGATAATCCGTCGCGTGCGTCACGTCCACGACGAGCGCCACGTCGGGCTTGAGCGAGTAGGCGATCTGCCGCGCGCCCAGCAGGCCGACCTCTTCCATGATGTTCGAGACGACGCAGACCTCGGCCTTGAGCTTCCGTTTTTGCGGGACCAGCAGGCGCAGCGCCTCGGCCACGGCGAAGGTGCCGATGCGGTTGTCGAAGGCCCGCGCCACCGCGAGGTCGCCGCGCAGATGCTCAAACTCGTTGGTCATCGTGATCGGGTCGCCGATGCGCACGAGCGATTGGGCGTCCGCCCGGTCCTTGGCGCCGATGTCAATGAACAGGTCCGCGATCTCCGGCACCTTGCGCTCCTTTTCGAGCTTCATCAGGTGCGGCGCGACGTTGCCGATGACGCCCTTCACCGGCCCCTTGCGCGAGTGGACCACGACGCGCTGGGCCTTGGCCACGACGGGGTCCACCCCGCCGAGCTTGCGCACCCAGATGAAGCCGTGGTCATCGATGAAGTTGACCACGAGCGAAATCTCGTCCGCGTGCGCGGCGAGCATGAGGCGGGGGCCGCCGCCCTTGTTGAGCACGGCCACGCAGTTGCCGTAGGCGTCGGAAAACGTCTCGTCCGCGAAGGGCTTCACGTAGTCGAGCCAGACGCGCTGGCCGCGCGCCTCGTGGCCGGACGGGCTGGGGGTGTTGACCAGTTGGGTGAGAAAGGCAAGGGACTCAGAACGCATGGGCGGGGAGATTAAGCGGCGGCCGGCGGGGCGTCCAGCGGGGGCTTCAAGCGGCTTGCTTTGTCGGCCTTCCCGCGCAGAATCCCGGTGCATTATCTCGCGCGAACTGTGAACCAAATCGTCTTCTCCCGCCGTCGCCTCGGCCAGCTTGCCGTCGGCTCCGCCGTGGCCGCCCTCAGCGGCGGGTTGCCGGCCGCCGTCCCCGCCCCGCGCTGGCCGATCATCGGGTTCAGCAAGCCCTTCCAAACCCTGGATCCCGAACAGACGGCGGACACCGTCGCGGAAATTGGCTGGGACGGCATCGAGTGCCCCGTGCGCGCAAAGGGCCAGGTGCTGCCCGAGCGCGTGGAGGAGGATTTGCCGAAGTTCGTCGAGGCGCTGCGCAAGCGCGGCAAGAGCGTCGCCCTGATCACGACGGATGTGCTGAACCCCGCACAGCCGCAGACGCAGAAGGTTCTGCGCGCCGCCGCCAAGCTGGGCATCAAGCGCTACCGGATGGCGTATTGGAAATACGCAAAGGACCAGCCCATCCCCGCCCAGCTCGACAAGATTCGCGGCGAACTGCGCGACTTGGCCGCGCTCAACAAGGAGTTGGGCTTGCAGGCCGGCTACCAAAACCACTCCGGTGCCGACTACGTGGGCGCGCCAATCTGGGATCTGTGGCACCTGCTGCGTGACGTTGACCCGAAGCACGCGGGCATCTGCTTTGACATCGGCCACGCGACGCTCGAGGGCGGTTATTCCTGGCCCACCGAGGCACGTTTGGCGGAACCGCACCTGACCGCCGTCTTCGTGAAGGATTTTGTCTGGAAGAAAGGCGACAAGGGCTGGAAGGCCGAGTGGTGTCCGCTCGGTGAAGGCATGGTGAACCGGAGCTTCTTCACCTGGCTGAAGAAGACGGGCTTCAACGGCCCGCTCTCCCAGCACCACGAGTATGACCACGGTTCCGGCAAGCCGATGATTGCCAAGATGCAGCAGGACCTGCGCGTGCTGCGCGAGTGGCTGGCCGCGTGACCATGAACGACCGGCCTCCCATCGTCGGCACCTATTCCATCGTCGCGTTCGACCCAGCGAGCGGCGACCTCGGCGTGGCCGTGCAGAGCAAGTTCTTCGGCGTCGGCACGGTTGTCCCGTGGGCGCGCGCAGGCGTGGGCGCGGTGGCGACGCAAAGCTCCGCGAACATCACTTACGGCCCGCGGGGCCTCGACCTGCTGGCCAACGGCAGCTCGCCCGAACAGGCCGTGCGCCTGCTCACCGAGACCGACGACGGACGCGACCACCGGCAGCTCGGCATCGTGGACGCGCAGGGCCGCGCCGCGAGCCACACCGGCGCGAAGTGCAACGCCTGGGCCGGCCACATTGTCCGCCCGAACTTCGCCGTGCAGGGCAACATCCTCGCAGGCGAGGCCGTGGTAAAGGCCATGGCAGCCGCCTACGAGCGGGCTCAGAAAGTGGAGGGCAGCCAACTGGCCGACTGGCTCGTGGCCGCGTTGCACGCCGGCGAGGGCGAAGGTGGCGACACGCGCGGCCGCCAGTCCGCCGCACTGCTGGTCGTGCGGGAGAAGGGCGGCTATGGGCGAGTCACCGACCGCTTCATTGACCTGCGCGTGGACGACCATCCCGACCCGAACGTGGAGCTGTCGCGCCTGCTCGAAATTCACAAGCGCTTTTACCCGAGCCTGCACCGGAGCCGCCCGACGCGTTGAAGCCAACCGCTCCAGTTCCGGCGTCGCTCGGGCGACGGCTTGGCCTGCGGCTGGCGCATGCGGCGGCCGTTGTGATCGTTCTCTTTGCCGTGCTTTCGTTCACCGCCAAACCACCGGAAACCCTCGGCCTGCACATGGGCCGGCTGGCCCCCTGCCCCGCCACGCCCAACTGCGTGAGCAGCACCGCGACGGATCCGCAGCACGCCATCGCGCCGTTCGTGCTCGACCGCTCACCCGGTGCGGCCAAAGAGGAATTACGGCGGGCGGCCGCCAAGCTGCCCCGCGCCACCCTCATCACGGACCGGGAGAACTACCTGCACTTTGAGTTTCGCAGCCTCGTGTTCCGCTTCGTGGACGACGTGGAGTTTCACGTGGACGAGACCGCCAAACTCATCCACGTGCGCTCAGCGTCGCGCGTCGGCCACAGTGATCTCGGCGTGAACCGCCGCCGCGTCGAGGCGATCCGCGCGCACCTTCCGGCGACCATGCGCGCCCCGGTATCCGCCCCCGCCACGCCATGACCACGGCGCAAACGCTCGACCTGCTCCGCGCCCACGAGTCGCGCAACGTGACCTTCATGGAGACCGACGGCTCGTGGCCCATTGTCTGGACGCGAGCCCGCGGTGTGAACGTGTGGGATGCTGAGGGACGCAAGTATCTGGACCTCACGGCCGCCTTCGGCGTCGCGGCGGCGGGCCACGCAAACCCGGTTGTCGTCCGGGCCGGCCAGCGCCAGATGGCCACGCTCCTGCACGCAATGGGCGACGTGCATCCCCATCCGCTGAAGGCCGAACTGGCGCGCGAACTCTCGCGGCTGACGTTCGAGCGCTGGGACAAACCGTGCAAGGTCGGCATCCGCTCCAGGTCTCATCCCCGCGGGCAGGCGGCGGGACAACAGGGTAAAACCATCTTCTGCAACTCTGGCTTCGAGGCGGTGGAGGCCGCGCTCAAGACGGCCCTGCTGGCCACGGGCCGGCGCGGCGTGATCGCGTTCAAGGGTGCGTATCACGGGCTGGGCTACGGCGCGCTGAACGCCACGCATCGCGAACACTTCCGTGCGCCCTTCCGGTCGCAGCTGGGCGAGTTCGGGCGTTTTCTGCCGTTTCCCGAAACAGCCGGTGAGTTGCGCGCCCTCGAAACCGCCGTCAACCAGCTGTTCCGCCGCGAAGCCATCGGCGCGATGCTCGTCGAGCCGGTCCAGGCGCGCGGCGGCATTCGCGTGCCGCCACCGGAGTTTTTGCGGCTGCTCCGCGAGTGGTGCGACCGGCACGGCGCGTTGCTCATCCTCGACGAGATTTACACGGGCTTTGGACGCACGGGAAAATGGTTCGCCTGCGAACACAGCGGCGTGCTGCCGGACGTGATCTGCCTCGGCAAGGCGCTGACCGGCGGTTTTCCGCTGTCGGCCTGCGTGGGGCGCGCCGAGCTGATGGACCGCGCCTGGCCGGCCTCGAACGGCGAGGCGATCCACACGAGCACCTTTCTGGGCCACCCGGTGGGCTGCGCCATGGCACTGGCCAATCTGGCGGAAATCCGCGGGCTGAAGCTGGTCCAGCAAAGCGCGCAGCTGGGGCGGTGGCTGCTCGGCGAGCTGGTGAAGCTTCAGCACGCCCGGTTCAAGGTCACGTGTCGCGCGCGCGGCGTGGGCTTGATGGCCGGGTTGGAGCTGCTGCGGCCGGATGGCAAGCCCGCCACGGCGGAGGCGCTGGGGATTATCAAGCGCCTGCTGCCCCGGGGCTTCGTCTTTGTGCCCGAGGGCGAGCACGCCAATGTGATTGGCTTCACGCCGCCACTGACCATGACCCGCGCGCAGCTCGCCCGCGCGCTGACCACCCTGCGCGAAGAACTTGCCGCCCTGCCATGACGCTCAATGAAATGCGGGAAATCCTGAAATCCCGCGACCTTCAGCTCACCAAGTCGCTGGGGCAAAACTTCCTGCACGACAGCAACCAGCTCCGGCGCATCGTCGCGGCGGCCGAGCTTTCGCCCGCAGACCGCGTGCTGGAGATCGGCCCCGGCCTCGGCCCACTGACCGAGCTGCTGCTGGCGAGCGGCGCGCCGGTGCTGGCGATTGAGAAGGACGCGCGGCTGGCGACCTTTCTCCGCGAGCGATTCGCGCAGGAGGCGCGGCTCACGTTGCGGCACGATGACGCGCTGGCCTTCCTGCAACGCGCGCCCGACGCAGACGGACTGGGAGCGGACTGGTCAGCCTGGAAGCTCGTCGCCAACCTCCCCTACTCCGTCGCGTCGCCCATCCTCGTGGAGCTGGCGCTGCATCCACGCGGGCCGGAACGGATGGTGGTCACGCTTCAGCTCGAGGTCGCCCACCGGATCGCCGCCGCCCCCGACACGGACGACTACGGCGTGCTCACGCTGCTGCTGGGGCTGAACTACGAGCACGGCGGGCTGTTCAAGATCCCCGCCTCCTGCTTCTTCCCCGCGCCGGACGTGGAGTCTGGCTGCATCACGTTGCGGCGGCGGACCCGGCCGCTGCTCGACGAGCGCGAGGCCAAGGTGTTTGTGCGCGTGGTCAAGCGCGCCTTCTCCCAGCGCCGGAAGATGATGTTCAAGCTGCTCAAGGCGGAGTGGCCCGAGGACCGGTTGCACGACGCCTTCGGCCGGCTGGGCATCCCCCCGCAGGAACGGGCTGAAAAGGTGAGCTTGGAATTATTCACGGATTTTTCCAGACTGCTGGCCACGTGAGCGAAGAGATATTTGATGTGGTAGACCATCGGGACCGGGTCATTGGCAAGCAGACCCGGCGCGAGGTCCACCGGCGAGGCCTCAAACACCGGGCCATCCATCTGCTGGTCTTCAACCAGCGCGGCGAGGTATTCCTGCAAAAGCGCTCGTTCAAGAAGGACACCTTCCCCGGCGCGTGGGACTCCAGCGCCTCCGGCCATCTCGACAGCGGTGAGACCTACGATGCCTGCGCGGTCCGTGAGGCCCGCGAGGAGATTGGGCTGTTTTTGGAACGCACGCCCAAGCGGCTCTTCAAGATCGAGGCCTGCCCCCAGACCGGCCAGGAATTCGTCTGGGTGTATCGCATGGAATCCAACGGCCCGTTCCGGCTCAACCTCGACGAACTGGAGTGTGGGGCCTTCTTCAAGGCTGACCACGTGAACCGGTGGATGGCCGAGCGCCCGCGCGATTTTGCCGACGCCTTTCGGCTGGTTTGGAAATATCTGGATAATCCGCCCAAGCCCAAACCCGCCGCGCCCGCCAAGCCGAAGCCTCGCCCCGCATCAAAGGGCAAACCGCTCAAGGTCAAGCCCGCCGTGCGTCCCGCGAAACGAGCCGTCGCCCGCCCCTCCGCCCGCAAGCCGGCGGCAAAGGCGAAGGCACCCGCAAAGCCCATGGCCAAGGCTCGCCATGGCACCGGCCGCCCCGGCAAGCGGGCCAAGCGCTAGCCCGCCGCCGGGAACGTGCGCTTCAGAAGCGCAGCACGAAGTCCACGGTGAAGCGGTCATCCAGCACGCCGCGCGGATTCGTGAGGCTGCGCTCGTAGGCGAAGCCCAGCTCCACCCGATCGTGCAATTTGGAGCGGAAGCCAGTGCCCGCGCTGATCTGCGTTGAGCCGGCCGCCGCACGGGAGCCAAAGTTGATCAGATCGTAGCCTTCAAAGCCAAAGGGCACGCCCGCCAACCCTCCCAATCCGGCCTGGGTGCCCGAGTTCAGAACGGAGAAGCCGTTGGCCGCAATGAAGGGAATGAAGTAGCGCGAGGTCTGGTGCGCCAACTGCACGCTGTAGTGCAGCTGCGCCGTGTCGCGGGCCATGTTGTTGGGCACCCGGGTGCCCACGTTTCCCATCAGCGTGAGATTTCCCCAGCCCTTGGCCGCCGCGACGAACACATCCCACTCCCCGGAACCGTTGCCCTGGAAGACATCGCGGCTGCCCGTGGGAAGCTCCACCTCGATCCCCGGGGTGAGGATGAACTCGTTGGCCTTGTCATCAATCAACGCATACTTGAGCCCAAGGGATATGTCGGCCCAACCGGAACCCTTGGAGCCCGCCAGGCCGTTCTTGGGCTTGAAGTCCACGTAACCGTCCTTGGTGGCGATGATCGCGAGCCGGTCGGTCACGGCCCAACGAAGTTGCAGCGCATAAACCTGGAGGTTTCCGCCAACGGGCAGGTAACCCGCACCGGCCGGAAGTTTGCTGCCGAGGTTCTGGTAGATGAACAGCGGACGAGCCTCGCTGCGGATGAAGGGTTCCTCAAAGAAGACCGGGTTGGTGACCGGCGCAGGAGCCTTGGCGGACCAGTCGTCGGCGGCTTGCAGACCGGCGGCGGCCAGCATCGCGGCAATCAGTGCGAGCGGGGTGGATCGATTTCGGGAGTGCGTATTCATGGTTCAGGCGGAGGGCAGGCCCGGGACCGCCAAGGGGGCAACCTTCCGGCTTCCAACGACCCTTGGGCGCGCTCCACGACACCCGCGTCTCCAACACGCGCATTGAAGTTTCTTGTTCCCGAGTTTTCCCTTCGTTTCTTGGCGGTCGCTCGCCGCGGGTTGCCAGCGTCCAAGAGGTTATTCAGACTCTGCTTACGCCCCGACGGATGCCGGGGTCTCTGAGCCATGCCCGAACTCCAACGCCAAGCCGTCCGACTGCACTACGACCTTCATGGCACCTGCGGCGAGCCCGTGCTGCTGATTCAGGGCGTCGGCGTCATCGGAAACGGATGGCGCCCGCAAGTGGACAGCCTTGCCGCCACGCACCGATTGCTAACCTTCGACAATCGCGGCCTTGGCCTGAGCGCACTCGCAAACAGAGAGCCCCTCACGATCGAGGCAATGATGGAAGACGCCCGCGCCTTGCTCGACGCCGCCGAATGGACGTCAGCCCATGTCGTTGGACACTCGATGGGCGGCGTAATTGCCCAACGCCTCGCCCTCAGTCACCCGCACCGTGTCAAAAGCCTCGCCCTCCTCTGCACCGTCGCGTGCGGAGCTGACGCCGTCCGCATGACGCCGAGGATGATTTGGATCAGCCTCCGCACCCATTTGGGCACCCGCGCTATGCGCCGCCGGGCGTTTCTAGACCTTATCTGCCCGCCCGAATCGCTCGCCGATCGGGATTGCGGCCAGCTCGCGACGGAATTCGCCCCGCTCTTTGGCCATGACTTGGCGGAACAACCTCCGGTCGCCCTCAGACAAGCCCTCGCACTGCGGCGGCACGACTGCACGGGCGAACTGAGTCGGTTGGCCAGCATTCCCACGCTTGTCTTGAGCGCGAGGCACGACCCTATTGCCCCGCCGCGCCATGGCCGAAAGCTGGCCACTCTCATTCCCGGCGCACGCTTCGTGGAGATTACCTCTGCCTCCCACGGAGTGCCCATCACGCACGCCACCGAGGTAAACCGCCATTTGGCCGAACACATTGCCAGTGCCACCCTGAAAGCACGGCCGGCGACTTGAAACTCGACTCGCTCAGGCGGCCTTCGCGGCTGCCAGATCGTTGCGGCGTTGGGCCATGCTCTTGAAGAACTCGTAGCCTTCGCGCAGCCGACGGACGCAAACGTCCTTGTCTTCGAGCATGGTCTTGATGATGCGGAGGATGGGCTTCGGGCGCAGGTAGTAGCTGCGATAGAAGCGCTCCACGTCCTCGAAGATTTGCTCCTTCGAGAGGCCGGGGTATTCGAGTGTGCTCTGCTGGAGGCCGTCGCCTTCCACGAGGTCGGTCTTGTCCTTCTTCACGAACCAGCCGTTGAGCTTGGCTTGCTCGTAAAGCTCGGTGCCGGGATACGGCGCGGCGAGGGAGACTTGGAGGCTGAAGACGTCCAGCTCCTTCGCGAAGTTGATGGTCTGCTCGATGGTTTCCTTCGTCTCGACCGGCAGGCCGAGGATGAAGGTGCCGTGGATGACCACGCCGGCCTTGTGACAGTCCTTGGTGAAGCGGCGCATCTCGTCGGTGGTGACGCCTTTCTTGATACGCGTGAGGGTTTCGTCGTTGCCGCTCTCGTAGCCCACGAGGAAGAGGCGGAGGCCGTTGTCCTTGAAGCTCTTGATCGTGTCGTAGTCGAGGTTCGCGCGGCTGTTACACGACCAATCCACGCCGAGCGGGCCGAGCTTCTTGGCGATTTCGCGGGCGCGGGGGAGGTTGGCGGTGAAGGTGTCGTCATCGAAGAAGAACTCACGCACCTGCGGGAAGATCTTCTTCATGTAGGCCATCTCGTCGGCGACGTTCTGCGCGCTGCGGACACGATACTTGTGCCCGCCGATGGTCTGCGGCCAGAGGCAAAAGGTGCACTGCGCCGGGCAGCCGCGGCCGGTATACATCGAGACGTAGGGGTGCTGGAGGTAGCCGATGAAATACTTCTCGATTTCGAGGTCCCGCTTGTAAACGTCGGCGACCCAGGGGAGCGAGTCCATGTCGGCAATCATCTCGCGCTCCGGATTGTGCTTAATCTTACCTTCGCTGTCTTTGTAGGAGAGGCCCTTGATGGTCGAAAGCTCGCGGCCCTCGGCGACTTCCTTGCAGGTGAAGTCGAACTCCTTGCGGCCCACCCAATCAATCGCCCATGAGGCCTTCAGCGTCTCGGTGGGCAGCACCATCGCGTGCGCGCCGACGAAGCCAATCTTGGTGGCGGGCTTCTGCTGCTTGATGGCCTCGGCGACCTTGCAGTCGTTCTTCAGCGAGGGCGTGGAGGTGTTGATGATGACGTGGTCGAAGTCCTTCGCGATGGCGAGGCACTTGGCCATGTCGATGTGGTGCGGCGGGCAGTCGAGCAGCTTCGAGCCAGGCACGAGCGCAGCGGGCTGCGCGAGCCACGTGGGATACCAGTAGCTGGTGACCTCGCGCGTGGCCTGGTAGCGCGCGCCAGCGCCGCCGTCAAAGCCGTCGAAGGAGGGAGGAGACAAGAAAAGTGCGCTCATGTTTCTAACCGTGAAATCGCCTGTTTAGTGAAGGCGCTACTCCGCCTTCGTCGTCACCGTGCCGTTGGCCTTGATTTTGGCGAGCAGGTCGTCGCGTTGCGAGGTGTCGCCCGTGCCGCAGCCGCCGCCGGTGGCGGGGGCGTGCGTGTGCTCCTCTTCCTTGCGGGAGAAGGCACCGCGCGCGTTGGCAGCGGGGTTGATGGCGGCCTTGGCTTCGGCGAGGTGGCCTTTGCCGATGGTCACGCCGTTGAAGGCGCGTTTCTCCAGCTCAGCACTCGCGGAGAACGCCGCCGGGCGCGGGCCGAAGTTGTATTTCATGTTCAACCACGTGTCGCGCGGCTTGCTGCTCAACGCGCCGCTTGGGTCGTAGCCGCAGTGGACCATGCAGTGCTCACAGCGCGGGTCGCGCGCCTTGCCGTCCACGACGCCGTAGTTTTCCCACTTCACCGTGCCCAGCATTTCGCCGTAAGTCGGGTAGTGGCCGTCGGTCATCAGGTAGCACGGCGCTTTCCAGCCCTTCACGTTGTAGGTCGGTATGGCCCACGCGGTGCAGGTCAGTTCGCGCTTGCCGGCGAGGAATTCCTGATACACCGGCGTGCCGAAGATGGTGAAGAGCCGGCCCCATTCCTCAATCTTGGCGAACTTCTTCCGCGTCATGTCGCGCGTGAGGAAGAACTCCTTCGGGTCTTTGCCGAGGCGCTTGACCATGTCTTTCTTGGCGGCGTCGTAATCGTAGCCAGGGGAAATGGTGTGACCGTCCACGTCGAGCGAGGAGAGGAACTTGAACATGTCCTCCAGCTCCTGCACGTCGGTCTCGCGATACACGGTCGTGTTCGTCGCGCACTGGTAGCCGAGGATTTTGGCCATCTTGATGGCGGCGACGCATTCCTTGAAGACGCCTTCGCGCTCGACGATGAGGTCGTGGGTGAACTCCAGGCCGTCCACGTGGACGTTCCAGTAATGCCACTTGCTCGGCGCGATGGTGACTTTGGCCTTCGCAGCAGCATCGGCATTCCGGATGGCCTCGGCTTCCTTGTCCGTCACGAGCTTTTCGGCGACGAGTTGCTGCAACTTCGCTTCCATGTCCGGCGAAAAATTCGCGGCCATGTATTCCCGCATCTTCTTCCGCATGAAAACGCCGTTGGTGCAGATGTAAATGATGCGACCCTGCGCGCGCAGGCCGGCGACGAGTTCCTCGATCTTCGGGTAAATCAGCGGTTCGCCGCCGCAAATGCTGACCATGGGCGCGTCGCAATCCTGCGCGGCGGCAAGGCACTGCTCCAGGGGCACCATGTCCTTGAGCGAAGTGGAATACTCGCGGATGCGGCCGCAACCGGTGCAGGTGAGGTTGCACGTGTGGAGCGGCTCGAGCTGCAGCACCATGGCGAACTTGGGAGTCCGCTTGAGCTTGTGTTTGACGATGTGACGGGCGATTTTGACCGTCAACGCGAGCGGGAAACGCATAGGTTATTGAACGGAAGCAACCTGCGGAACCGGCTCCCGCGCCACATCAAGGCGCTCTGCGGGAGTGGTTTTCGGTGATGTTTGAATCAGACCGGGCAGCAAAAATGTGGCGGGTGACACAGACTGCGTTGAGTGGAGCCGGCTGCAGGCCCCGCCTCCCAGCGCGACGAGCACCGGGAGCGTTGCCAACCGCAACCGTTTCCACATAAAACGCATCGCAACACTGTATGCACCCTGACAATGTCAGCGCAACGCCTATTTCAGGCTCCAATCCGGGGAGCTTCGTCGCTGGCATGTGGATCATCGTCGTCCTGGGATTTACCCTGGACACTTTGGCCACCGCGGCGGTCGGTGACCCTTCAACTACCAAGCCCACCGCTGTCCCCCTGGCCACGTTTTCGGCGCAGTTTGCCGATGCAGCGCAAGCGAAGCTCCTGGCTGCCCGCAGGGTGTGGCAGGCCGACACCAACAACATGGCCTTCGCGTGGGCCTTGGGGCGCGCGTGCTTCTGGCGGGGGGAATTCGCGGTGACTGATGAAGAGCGGGCCGCCCTCGCCCAGGAGGGCATCGCCGTCTGCCGCACTGTAACGGCCAGAGCGCCCACCCTTCCGGAGGGGCATTACTACCTCGCCATGAATCTTGGGCAACTCGCCCGCACGAAGTGGCTGGAAGCCCTCGGGCTCGTCAGAGAGCTGGAAAGCAGTTTGAAGCTCGCGAGCGGCATGAACCCTCGCCTGGACCATGCCGGACCGGACCGGTGCCTCGGCCAACTTTATCGGGACGCTCCCGGCTGGCCTGTCAGTCTCGGCAGCAAGTCCAAGGCGCGCACCCACCTGATGCGGGCGGTGGAACTGGCGCCGGAGTTTCCGGAGAACCACCTTGCCTTGGTTGAGACTTGGCTGATGTGGAAAGATAAAAAAGCGCTCCAACGCGACCTGAAACCGCTTCCTGCAGTCATGGTAAAGGCTCGTCAGCTGTTAACGGGCGACGATTGGGCTGCCCATTGGGACGACTGGGACCGGCGATGGAAGGAAGTGCAGGTTGGAGCGGATGAGCTTTACGGCAGGAAGTAAGCCGACGGCAACCACCCCAACCGATTCTTCCGGTTTCCTCACCCCCACAACTGCCGATCCAACGAGCGATACTGGATGGCTTCCCCCAGGTGCTCAGCCGTTATCGCTGAACTGGCTGCCAGATCCGCAATGGTGCGGGCCACCTTGAGAATGCGGTCGTGCGCTCGGGCACTGAAACCCATCTCCGTCATCGCGTGCTTGAGCAACTCGGACGCTGGTTCGTCAAGCTGGCAAAACTCCTTCAGCTCACGGCTGCCCATGCGCGCGTTACAGGTCACCTTTTTGCCGGCGAAGCGCTCCTGTTGAAGCTTTCGCGCCGCAATGACCCGTCCGCGAATCTGCGCGGAAGTTTCACCCGGCTTGGCCGCCTGCATCTCGCGGAACTTCACCTGGGGCACCTCCACATGCAGGTCAATGCGGTCCAGCAGCGGGCCGGAAATCCGCCCGAGGTAGTTCTGGATTTCGCGCGGTGAGGACTTTGACTCATGTGGCATCTTGCCATCCGGCGTCGGGTTCATCGCGGCCACCAGCATGAACTGCGACGGGAAGGTCATCGTGCCCGCCGCACGCGAGATGGTCACTTTGCCATCTTCCAGGGGCTGGCGCATGGTTTCCAAGACCGTGCGCTTGAACTCCGGCAGCTCATCCAAAAAAAGCACCCCGTTGTGCGCCAGGGAAATCTCGCCCGGCGTCGGATTGATGTTACCCCCGAGCAGTCCGGCATCCGAGGCCGTGTGATGCGGCGAACGGAACGACCGCTGCGTCACCAGCGCCTGCCCCGGTGCGAGCAGCCCGACAATGCTGTGAATCTTGGTTGTCTCCAGCGCCTCATTCAGGGTAAGCGGCGGCAGGATGGTGGGTATGCGCTTCGCCAGCATGGACTTCCCCGTGCCCGGCGGGCCGATGAGCAGGAGGTTATGACCACCAGCCGCACCGATCTCGAGCGCCCGCTTCACTGACTCCTGCCCCTTCACGTCCGCCATGTCCACGAGTTCGTCCGGCTGGCACTCGAAGATCTTTTCCAAATCCACCTTTGCCGGGGTGATCTTCACTTCGCCCTCCAGAAAACTCACCGCCTCGCGCAGGTTCTGCACCGGAATCACCTCCAGCCCGGCCACCACCGCCGCCTCCGGCGCGTTTTCCTTCGGCACCAAAATCCCCGCGCGGCCCTCCTGCTTCGCGCGCAGAGCCATCGGCAGCACGCCCTTCACCGGCCGCACGCCGCCAGTCAGCGCCAGTTCGCCCACCATGACATAACGGTCCAGATCCACGCCAGCCATCTGCTCGCTGGCGGCCACGATGCCCACCCCGATGGGCAGATCGAAGCCCGGCCCCTCCTTCTTCACGTCAGCTGGCGCGAGGTTGATGGTGGTGCGTCCCATCGGAAAATTGAACCCGGAGTTCGTCAACGCCGTGCTCACGCGGTCGCGTGACTCCTTCACCGCCGCGTCCGGCAGGCCGACGATGGCGATGTTCGTGTCGCCATAGCCCACGTTGACCTCCACCTCGACCGGATACGCCTCAATCCCCTGCACGGCGGCTGAGCAAACCTTCGCTAACATGGGGGCAGCTTGCCGAATCCCTGCCCGCCGTTCAAAGGTGAAAAGGGCGTGGACTAAAGCCACACAGGTGTGAGCCTGTCTGGATCCCGTTGCGTGGGAGGGGCAAGGGCTGGGATAACCAAGCCCCAAATCGATGGCAACGAACAAGAAACGACGAAATTACGATGAAGCTTTGGAGCAAGATTCCCTTTACCTGCATTTGCCAAGAGTCGCCCGGGCCGCGCGCCAGGAGGTTCCGCGTTGTGGCGACAAAGGAGCAGTTCAGCCTCATCGCAACGACCTATTTTCCGTCGAAGTCCCGCATGAGCAACCCCGACTGCAACTCAATGCATTTCAAGTGGGGTTAAGTAAGCCTTGCTTACAGTTCCAGGCGGATAAAGTTCAAGGAATCGTGCGAATCCGGAAGAAGCGGTTGAAGCCAGTAAATCCTGAGCGCGGCAGGTAGTAAGTGACCGAACTGGTTGTGGCATTCAGTGGCGTCAGAACGCTCGCTGCCAGAAGCGAATCTGCCGGACTCCAGACTCTCAAATCGCTGGAAAACTCCAAAACGCCTCTCCGACTGGGGTTCTCATTTGTGATCAATGCCGAGAAAATTACATATTCCGGATCGGTTAAACTCGTCAGTAAGGTTGGTGCTGACGGGGGAGGAATGAAGATCCTCGGGTCGGTTACCGATATTTGGAAGGCGGTGGAAACGCTAAATCCTTCACTGTCCGTGGCCGTCACTGTGACGGTGTTGGTGGCAGCGGCTGGCGGCGTGCCGCTAAAGGTGCGGGTGACGGGATCAAAAGCAAGCCAAGCCGGGCCAATTGCTGAATAGCTGAACGAGTCGGAAACATCTGCGTCTCCAAAAGTGCCCGCCGGAACCACGAAGCTGAAGAAGATGTTATTGGTTCCGGATTGAGGTTCGATGCCCTGTATCAGTTGCGGGGGGTTATTGACGGGTAGGCGGAAAATGGAGGCGGAGCCCGAAAGTGGGGCCCTAGCGGTGTCCAACCTCGAACCGACAACCGCTGTGCCGTCGCGGAGAGACACGGGCAAACCATACTCTCGGCTTGCCACATTCGGGGAAGGCAGAATCTTGCTATTGAGCACCCAAGCAGGACTCGGACCGACGCTTAGGGCAAATTGGTAAACTGCCCCCGAGTCCGTTCCTCGTGCATCATGACGTGGAGCGCCGACCATGATTGTTCCACCGTCGATGGTCACAGCTGAACCAAACTGGTCGTCCGGCATGCCGTCAGCGGGAGCCAGTTCGATAACCAGTCCCCAATTATTGGTCCCGCCGACATTGCGACCAAAAATAGATGCTGAACCCGAGGCGGATCCGCGATTGTCATCAAGTGGTGCACCCACCACGATCACATCTCTGGCAATGGCCACCGCACGACCAAATTGGCCCTGCTCCGAATCATTGGTAGGAAGAATTTTCTTAACCATTCCCCACGCCGAAGTGCCACCAAAGTTGCGCTCAAACACATAGGCGGAACCTGAATCCACAAAAGCGCTGTCGTCGCCGCCGGCGCCTACCACCAACGTGTCGCCGCTCAAGCCCAGCCCGCTGCTGAACCGATCCCCAGCGAGTCCATCAGGAGCCCGCAGTTTGATCACCTGGCCCCAAGCATTGGTGCCACCCAAATTGCGTTGGTGAATGTAGACGGAGCCGGATTCCTGCCCCCGATCATCATCTCCCTCCGATCCAATGGCCAGCGTGTCGCCATCCAAGGAGAGGGAGGCACCGAACTGCTGCAGGGAACTCGCATCCGGTGGCAGGATCCGACGGACCAACCCCCAGTTGTTAGTGCCGCCGACATCTCGTCCGTAAATGTAAACCACACCTGATACCACGTTAGTTTCCGACTCGTTGGGAGCCCCAACCACGATAGTGTCTCCGCGGATGGCGACCGCTTGGCCGAACCTCTTCACTTCGGAGGGTCCGTCCGGCACAAGTCGCTTGATCAACCGCCAAGAATCATATTCGGCATTGTCTCGCTGGTAAACATACGCTGCCCCGGCCCCGGCAGAGATAGCGCCGACTACTACCACGTCGCGGCTGGCAGCCACCGCCGCGCCGAATTGATCCCCTTGGACACCATCCGAGGGCACGAGCCGGGTCCGGAACTGATGCAAGGCAATCACCGTAGTCGCGTCGTCGCGCACAATCCCGCCGAAGCCGTCATTCACCACGATGGAAAGGCCAGTGGTCTCCCCAAGAGCCTCGGTGAGACTGTTGGTTGCGGTCGGCACAAATAGCAGACCTCGAATCGCCGCCGTAGCCGCCGCGGGACTCACGCCCGAACCCACCGAACCCAGAGTGTAAACCCCGCCGCCTGCATCGACGAATCCACCCGAAGGCACGATGAACCCTTGCCTTGGCTGGTTTACTGAAACCGTGATGGCGAGCGGTTGGGTGCCATAGTTGTCGACATCGGATATGGTCACGCTGGCGAAGGGCCTGATGCCGTCCAACTGGCCCACGCGCTGTCCGGCGCGAGTGCCAGCGATGACAGGCGGGTCATTGATACCAACAACCCGCACCGTTACTTCCGCATCCTTCCGATCAGAGTCCGCTTCGTGGACCGTGACGGAGGCCGATCCGACCAGCACCTCTCCCGAGTCATTGGTCACGGAATAACTGAAGCCCTCCGTGTAGGGGAATGCGCCGGCATAGGCCGGATCGGGCGTGTAATAAATCCGCCCGCCAATGAAACTAACTCGACCCAACCGGTCTGGCCCGAAAACCCCCGTCAGGTGGTAGGCAGAACCCAGCGCCGGACGGATGCCGTCATTCGCCAACACGTCAAAATCACTCGAAACACGCCCCGACAGGGCAACGAACCGGTCGGGGTTAAGCTGCAGGTCGCCGACCTTCACCCGGACGGTAGACATGCCGGTGCCACCGAAACCGTCGGACACAGCGTAGGTGAACACGTCCGTGCCCACGAAATTCGGGCGCGGTGTGTAGAGCACGTTTTGGCCCTGGATGATGACCACGCCTCCGAACGCCGTCTGGCCGGTGCCCGTGATCGTCCAACCGGTGGCCGCGGCGGGCTTGGTGTCGTCGTTGAGCAGAAGGCGGAGCACATTGCCGGTGCTGTTGGCCTCGACCGCGTAACGATCCTCATTGGTCTCCAAGTCACGAACGTTTGCCCGCTGCCGGACTTCGACAGTCGCCACCGCCAAGGCGCGGCGCGCCGTTCCGTCGGTAATCTCATAGGCAATGCGCTCGGTATAGGGGTAAGTCGTGTTGGTGCCGGGCGTGAATATCAAAGCCGTGGCATCGGAGTTGATGACCACTGTGCCAGGCGTCGAGGAGGCCGAGGCCGTTTCGAAAGAGGCGACGGTAATGTTAAGCGTCCGGCCCTGCTCGGGTAGCGAGCGGTCGTTGGCTAGCACGGGCAGGGTGAAGCTTCCGCCCGGCGTTGGGACGAACACGGTAAACGCGTCACCATTGGCAGTGAGTGTGCCTGCCGATACGCGAACGACGACGCGGGTAACATCAGAACGACGCGTGTCGGTCATAGTGTAGGTGAACGTCTCCTCCCCGCTGAACGAGGGATCCGGGGTGTAAATGAGCCGGTTGCCGGCCGGGCTGATGGTCACGGTGCCGCCCCGGTTCGGCGCGTCCACGCCGGTGCCGATCCCGATGATCGAAAGCGGCCGTCCCATGTCAGGAATGGCCACATCGTTGGCGAGCACGTTCAGTTGGTTGTCGGCACTCCCGGACGCCACCGTGAAGAAGTCAGCGTTCGCCTTGACGCCCTCAGCCACCACCACCACGGACACACTGCCCGTGGCAAAGCGTCCGCCGTTGTCGGTGATGACATAGGTGAAGAGCTGCTCGCCGGCACCGGCCGTGCTGGTGAACCGCAAAGTATTCGTGCCAGTCAGTGCCATCGTGCCGATGGCGGAGGAGGTAGGGGCGACGCTGAAGAGCGCAATGTTGGTGCCGGCAGTGCCCAGCAGCACGCGGTCGTTGGCCAGAACGTCGAGCACATTCGAAGCACCGACCTGGACGGCGTAGAAATCGTTGGCCGTCGTGAGCGCGCCCACGGCGATCTGCACCGCTCCGGTGCCGGTGCCACCCAGCGAATCCGTCGCGAGGTAGGTGAGGAAATCGCGGCCGATGAAGTTGGTCGCCGGCGTGTAGCTGAGGCGCGTGCCGTTGGCGCTGATGGTCACGGAGCCGTTGGTGGGCGCGACCAGCACGGAACGAATCGTCAGCGGCACCACCGCCCCGGGCAGGAGGTGGTCGTTAGCCAGCACGTCGAGGGAATTGTTCTGGCTGTCGGAGGCTACGTTGAAGGCGTCCGCTCGCGTGTTCAGAGCGCCCCGGCGTTCAATCACGCGCACGGTGGCCGTGGCGGAGGCCCGCGCGGTGCCGCCGCCGGAGACCTCATACACGAAGGTCGTGACATACGGCGCGACGTTGTTCGAGTTCTGGACGTAGGTGATCTGGTTGCCGGCCAGCACCACGCTGTCCTGCCCCGGCTGGGTCACGATGCGCGTGATGGTCAGATTTGCGCCGAGCGCAGGAAGGATGTTGTCATTGGCCAGCACATTAAGCACAGGCGACTCGCCCACGGCCACGGTGAAGTTGTCGTCGCGCGCCTGCAGGTTGCCGTTGAGCTGGTTGACGGTGACGCGGACCTGGACCAGGCCGGTGTCCGTGTTGCCGTTGGTGTCGGCGATGGTGTAGGTGAAAAACTCGTCGCCCACGAAGTTGATCTCCGGGGTATAGGTGATCGTGGTGCCGTTCGTGGCGATCGCGACCACGCCTCCTTGGTTGGGCGCGCCCACCGAGGTAATCCGCAGCGAGCCGCCGAAGCCAGTGAGGTTCCGATCGTTGGCCAAGACCGCCAGCACGTTGGTCGCGCTGTCGGCGGCCACGCGGAAGAAATCGTCCGCCGCGAAGATGAAGCTGCCGTCCATCACGGTGTAGCGGAACTTGTCGTCGTAGGTCTCGCCCGGTCCGAGTCGGTCGAAGAACGACGCCCCGGTCGGGTCGTAGATCGCGTTGGTTTCTGTGACGCGGATGCGGACGCCGGACACGAGGTTCGTGGCGGTGCTGGACGGAACCAACGCCAACTTGTTGTCCGGCGCGGTGCCGTCCACGTCAGGGTCAAGGTCGCGGGCGGGCAGTGTGGCATTGATGGTGGTAATGGGGTCAAAGGTGAGCACCAAATCGCGACGGATGCTGACCAAGTCGTTGACCGGCACCGGCGTGTCGTTCTTGCCCACCACGAGCACCGCTACCAGCGTGTTGCTCGATCCGCCTCGGTCATCGGTCACGGTGATCTCGAACGTATCAATGCGCTTCTCTCCGCGAGCCAGAGCATTGAGGTTCGTGGAAGGCGCGGGATCGTAGCGCACGCCGGGCGCGCCGAGTGAGACGACCGCGCCGAGCCGGCTGGTGGCGGAGACGGCGCTGATGCGCAGTGTATCGGTGCGGTCCACGTCCCCGTCGTTGACGATCAGGTCGGCAGGTGGAATGGAAAGGGCCACGTCTTCCTCGGTGCGCCAGATGTTCGTGAGGACAAACGCTCCGGCTCCGTTGGTGGCCGTCACGCGGATGTCGGCGCGGTTGGTCGCGCCCGACGCAGGGGCTAGCGCATACACGACGCCCAACTGAGCGACGAAGTTGGAAAGTGTGGAACCGCCCAGCAGTGTGGTGAACTGGCTCAAGGTGGCCGGGTCTGCCTGTGGTCGCGGCACGTCGTTCACGCCGGACACGCGCACCGTGACCGGCGCGATACCGATGGCTCCGAAGCGGTCCTCGACCGCGTAGAAGAACACGTCATCGTCACTCTCGCCGACCGCAAGGCCGTTCAGGAAAGACGATGCGCGCGGGTTATACACCACGCAGGTGCGGGCGCGGTCCGCGCGGATTTCCAAAGCAACCGCCGCACCGCGCAAACTGGTGGCGGAGAGCCGGCCGGCGTCGGTGAGAACGACCCAGAGGCCCTTGGCGGCGTGGTTGTCCACAAACGGCACGGGGATCGAGAAGGAGTTTGAGTTGATGACCGTGACCGTGTGGTAGGCGTTGTAGGACGGATGGCCGCCGTAGTTGGCGATGAGGATGACGGCGCCGTTGGCAAGGCCGTGGTTGGTCGAGGTCACCACCACGGGCGAGACCCCGTTGGTGCCCGCGTAGCTGGTGATGGCATTGGTGCGGCTCACCACACCGATCACCTTGAGCGTCGTGAAGTCGTCGTCCGTGTCCACGTCGTCGTCGTTGGTGAGCAGCGCGACCGGCGAGATGACCCGCGGCAACGGGAACTGTGCATCCGTCTCGAAGGACGTTGTGCTGCCCGCAAGCGCAGCGTCGCCCATGATGCGCAGAATAGTCTCCTCATCGGTGGTAACGAGGTCGGCTACCGGCACCGGCGGGTCATTTGCGCCGATCAGCGTGATGGTCGCCAGCGCGGAATTCGTGGCGGTGGGATGGCGCGGGTCGGAAGTAACCCAAGTCCCCTTCTGTGCCGGATCGCCGCCGTTCACCACGGGAATCGAGAAGCGGTCGTCATCCACGCGCGTGACGGTGTGCTCGCCGTTGTAACCTGCGAAACCAGAACCGGAGATTACCACCTTGTCGCCGTTGACGAGCCGATGCGAAATGGACACCACCACCGTCGGGCTGGCCCCCAAGGTGCCTTCGTAGGCGCTGATCGGGCCGGTGCCGATATCCACCATGGAGTAAAAGAATGTGTCCGTGAGCTTCGCGCCCGCCGGCAGGCTCTGGATGGCGAACGGGGCACGAGGGTCATACACCACGCCGGTGCCGCGGAGCGGTGTTGCTCCCGGTGTGACTGTGACCGTGCCGCCGCGCAGAGTCGTCACGGAAACGCTGGACGGAATCGGGTTGCTCACGCTGCCCACGCCGAAGACCACAAGCCTGTCGGTGCCATCCGCATCCAAGTCGTTGAGCAGCACCGGCAAAGTCGTCAGGGCGTCCTCGCCCACGATGAACTCATCGGCTTGGGCGAACGGAAAGCCGTTAGGTAAGCCGAAGGGCGTCCCCCCCGCATCGGCGCCGGCGGAGGTAGCGCTGCCGCCGGCACTGAGCGCGCCGCTTGAATAACGCGCGCCACCCAACGGAAGCGGGCTAGTGAGCGAGTGGGGCAAAGTGGCCGCGCCCAAGAACTGCGGGGCCAGCGACACCGAGTTGCCGGGGAACGCGGTTACAATCGACGGAGCGTCGGGTAGCACATAACGGTCAAGGTAAGTCAGGCGCACGGCGACCAGGCCGCTGGGCGTGCGAACTTCCACCGTGCCCTGCTGGCCGAGGTTCAGCGCCGCATCCGAGCGGACCTGAACGGGCGTGTTGGGATCGGGCGTTGTCACGGCGGCCGTATCAGCCACCACTATGCCAAAGCCTGGCCGGAGGAGAGGCGTGGCCGGGAACACGTGCTTGCGTGCGCCATCCACCCAGACGCTATAGCCCGTCAGGTTTAGCGGCAGGGAGTCGCGCAGCAGGGTAAGCTCGATGAAGTCGGCGGGCGAGTCCTTGGCCTGGACCTCGTTGATGACGATCCGCGAGACCGCGCCGAACTCGAAAGCGCCCGCGTCCGGCGCCGCGTCGCGCAGCACGCCGCGCTGGTCAATCGCAGTATCCGGGCTGACGCCGCGCCCGATGGCCGGGCTGTTAGTTAGCAGGGGATGCACGGCGACTGGCCCGCGGAGTTCGGCCAGCGGCCCAATAATGCCCGTGGCGGACACGAGGTCACCCGTGCCATTGAGGAACACGATGTCCTGCGGCACACCGCCCTGGATCAGGGTGGTAGTGGCGGCGTCATCCGAGACGTTGCCGCCCTGTGAGATGATCCGGCCCGCGCCGCCGACCTGTAGGTTGCGACCCTGGCCGTCGGCGACGACGGAGTTCTTGAGATAGACCATCGTGCCGAAGACGTTCGCGTGGATCGAACTGCCCTTGCTGCCGGCATCCGTGTTCCCGGCGAAGGTGGAATGCGTCACCTGCACGTTAAAGTCGGCCGTCGGATCGAAGTTCTCCGCGTAGAGTGCGCCGCCGCCGAAGCCGCTGGGCGAGCGCTGGAAGTTGCCGGAAAAGGTGGTATTGCGGATGGCGCACGCGAGTTCGGTGTAAAGCGACACCGCGCCGCCGCCCAGGCCGGCCCCGGTTTCCGTCGAGTTGCCGCGCAGCAGGCAGTTCTCCAATACGAGGCTGCCGCGGTCCACGTCAATGCCGCCACCCCAGAACCGCGCTTCCGAATCCGTCACCGCGCAGAACCGCAGGATCAGGTCGCCCGTGGGGCCGACAGATATCGCGCCGCCCACGCCCACTGCGGTGCCCCCGGTGGCGTTGCCCTTGCTGAAGGTCACGCCGGCGATGGTCGCGCGCGATTCGACGCGCAGAAGCTGCATGTCCGCCGAGCCGTTGCCGTCGGAGTCGCCGCTGAGAGTGAGCAGGTTCGCGCCGGGACCGACAATGGTAATGTTGCGCGTGAGCACCACCGGGCCATTGCTGCCCTGAAGCCGGATGAGCGCGGGGTAAGAAGCGAGGGCGAAGGTAATGACGCCGTCATTGCTCGCGTTGGTCAGCGCGTGGCGCAGCGAGCCAGGCTGGAAGTCATCCTCCGTGCGCGTGACGAGGTAGTTGCGCGGCTCGCCCTGCACGAGGATGGAAATGTTCGTGGTCGCGCGCTGGAAGACCGAGTCCTCTGCCGCCACGGTGAAGGTCACGCCGCCCGGCGCGGTCGCCGGGAACTGGAAGGTGGAACTCAGCGCGAAGACCAAGCCCCGCAGCTTGGTGGTGATGTTCGTGGGCGTGTCGGTGAGCTGGAAGACGCCGGGGCTGTTGGTCACGAAGCCGGTGCCGGCGAGGTTCGTGAACGCGCCCTTGGCCGGGTTGTCCACGGTAAGCGTCACGGTCACCGCCGTGTCGTCGTCCACGAGCGCGAGATTGTTGGTGCTGGTGCTGTTCGTGTGTGCGAACGGGGTGACGGGCGTGCCGGGCGGGAAAAGTATGGGCTGCGTGGTCGCCACCCCCGTCCAGCGGGGATTGCCGTTGACCCGGGTGATGGAAAGCGTGGTGCCGCTATTGACCCGCTGGCCGCCCATTGCGTCGGTCACGGTGATGGTGAAGACGAGGTTGGTCACCTGGCCGATGACGAGGTTTTCGACCGACGGCTCGAACTGGATCGAGCGCAGCGCCGCGGTCGCGGCGGCGGGCGTGAGGTTTGAGAGGGTGATGCTGATACTGTTGCTGTAATTCCCCTGGTAGAGGTAGCGGCCCACGCCGGCTGCTGACGCCTGCACCGTGAAATTCACCGGCTGCAGTCCGCCGCCGTCCACGTCCACAATCGTGACGGTGCTGAACGGCGAGCCGAGCTGGTCGCTGCGGATGCGGACCAGGTCCACCGGCACACCGACGATATCCGGGGCGTCGTTCAAAATCTGGATCGTGAGCGTGTTCGTCACAATCCCCTGGCCACCGTATAGGTCGGTGACGCGCAGGCGGATGGGCACGGGCGTGTTGGTGAAGCCGGCGTTGGGCACCGCACGGAACCGCACAGCCTGCACCTGCGAGATCACCGACGCGATCGAACCCGAGAAGTTGGTGCCCGGGTCAAAGGTGCCGAGGCTCGCGTGGGCCGGGTTCAACAGCTCCAAGGTCGCGGTGAAGGTCTCGCCTGCGTCCGGATCCTGCAGCGTCATGGTGAACGGCTGGACTTGCTGGTTATCAAACATCGTGCTGGGCACCAGCGAGCTGGTGACGGCCGGGACGTCGTTGATCGAGGTGATGGTGACGGTGGCCGAGTTCGTGACGCTCCCGCCCTCCGAGTCGGTGACGGTGACCGTGACGGTGACGGTCTCGGTGCCGCCGGGGGCAATCCGGTTCGCCGTGGGCACGAACGTCAGCGCCTGCAACGCGGTCGTCATGGCCGCCGGCGTGCCGTTGGTGGTCACCGTAAACACGCCGCCGGAAAATGAGGCGATGGGTGTCGCTGAGCCGGTGCCGATACGGGCGGTGACAGTTTGATTTTGGTTCGTCGGTGCGCCTTGATCTACGTCCGCGATGACCAGCGTGGCAAAGAGCTGAGTGGACACGTTGTCAGGCGTGGCGGTGACAATGGTGCCGGTGAGCGTGGGTCGGTCATTAGCTGGAGCCACGACGATATTCACCGTCACGGGCGAGGCGGAGGCCTGGGCGCCGTCGAAGGCGACAATGGTGAACGCGGCGTTGGTGCCGTTGGAGTTCGTGCCGGGCGTCCACACCCATGATTCCCCGAAGCTCAGCAACGTCGAGCCAGGCACGACCGGGACGCCGCCCTTGGTGAGCGTGCCCGTGGTTACCGCTGCGACGCGGAAGGAGTTCGCGAAGTTATCGTTGGCTGCAGCATCCAACGCCGCGAAGGTGATGGTGAAGGGCGTATCCTCGGTCGCACCGGTCAGGTCGTCGACCATCGTGAGCGTCGGAGCCGCAGCGCACGTCGTCACACCGAGGCCGAGCGCGAGGAGAACCAGCGGTAACCAGCGGGACATCCGCCGAACCCGACGCGTTGAAAGTGTTTGATCGTGTTCCATAATCACCTGAAAAACTGGTCCCCGAGTATCTTCACGGGGCAAAATTCCTTCCTTCGGCGGCCACCGACGGGGGCGCGAGCACCGGCGCGTTATTGCTGGCCACTTCCGTTTTGGGTGCCGGCAAGGTCACAGCTGCCATCGCCCGCGCATCCGTGAAGGGCTTGGCCTGTGCGAGCGCTTCCTCCCGGAACGCGGTTTCCAGAGCCTGCCGCTTGCGTTGCAGCACCGACTGTCGCAGCCCGCGCTCCACCTGTGCGAAGGGCGTGACCGCGCTTTTACGCTCGTCGGTCTTCATCACGAGATAGAACGCGCCGCCGGCCTCGATGACCTCGCTGACCTGGCCGCGCGGCAGCGCGCAGCCCGCCTGCAACACGGCTGCCGGCCAGTGGTAGGCGGAACTGTTAGGATCCAGCCAGCCAAGGTCCCCGCCGCGAAACCGGCTCGCCACGTCCTCGGAATACTCGGCCGCCAGCGGGCCAAAGCCCCCGACGGCCGCGCCGCGCGGCTCGCTGAACGGCTGCGCCACGGCCTTGCGCCGGGCTTCCTCCAGACGGGCGCGCAGCTCGGCGCGCTTGGTGTCGCTCATCACGCGGCCGCCGTTGATCTGGATCATCGCCAGTCGGACCTGCGGCGGCTGCGTGTATCGAGCGAGATTCCGCTGGTATTCGGCCTTCAACTCCTCGTCCGTCACGGTGACGGTGGCGGCGCGGGCGGCCACTTCGCGGTCCCACAGATTGCTCACCAGCAGGTTGTCCAGCTCGCGGCGCACGGCGAAGTCCTCCGCCACGCCGGTCTGCCGCGCCCGTTGCAGCAGCGCCTCGTGCTGCATCATCTCGCGCAGGAGGGCCTCTTTGTCTGGGACGGGACGGCGGTTCTTAAGCCGGAATTCCGCTTCCGCCTGGAGATCGGCAGCGCAAAACTCACGCTGCCCCACGCGCGCGAGCACCGGGTCGGCCGCCGGCCGGCAGCCTGCCAGCAGGCCACACGCAACCAGCACGCCGAGGACGGCGCAGCCTGTCGGCATGAGCGGAGAGAACGGCATGATCGTCACGGGGTGTGAACCACGCGCACGCGCATGAAGGTCGGGCGCGGGTCGCTTGCCGCGCGCTTCGCCTGATAGCTGACCACGTCCGCGTCGCTGCCCGCCGCGGGAGCCGCCGGCTCGACGTGGTTGGTGCTGGACTGCCAGGTGACGAGGTCATCCGAAACTTCGACCACATACTGCACATCAGGCACCCACGCGGGCTTGCGGAAGTCCACCGCCAGCCGGCCATTCCGCACGCGGAAGGCGGGCACACCCTTGGAGGCGGCCGGGTTCAACGGATCCAGGCCGAAGGCATAGCGCTGAAGGTTGTTGATGCCGCGCCCGCCGGAGTCGGTGCGGCCGAAGTCAGCCAGTGTGCCCGCCAGCGCTGGAAAGTTGCGCTGCCGCCAGTCCGCCAGCGTCATGCGTTCCTGAACGAGCGCCACGCGGGCCTCGGCTGGCGTGCCGACGACGTAAGCGGCGTCGGGCCTGAGGCCGAGCTGCACGAACTCGACGCCGTCGGTCAGCACGGCCCCGCTGCGGGGCACCACCGAGATGATGGCCGTAGTCTGGTTGGGCGCAAGGCTGAGGAAGGAGGGGATGCCCTCGTAATCCGTGTAGTTCGCGGCGGAACCTTTTACATCGAGCCGCACCACCACGCTACGGTCCATGATGCCGGAGCGCGTGATGAGAAACGCGCCGGGGCGGCCGCCCGAGACGACGGCCACCGGCTCAATCGCCTCGATGTTCAGGCGAACCGCCAAATCATCGAGGGAGACTACCGCGCGATCCGCCGAGCCGAGCACGTAACCCGTGCCGGTTTGCAGGATCGCCTCGACGGTTTCGGTTCCCTCCGTGAGCACATCCGCCAGCGGTTCCACGGTCACCGTCACGCTGCCCTGTCCGGCCGGAATCCGCACGGGCGTCGAGATCAGCCGGTAATCCACGCCGTTCTGTGCCGAGCCGGTGAGTTGGAGGTTGACCTGCACCTCGGCGCTGGTGTCGCCGTCGCGTCGAATCACCAACGCGCCGGCCTGCGGCCCGTTCTCGCTCGCCACCGGCTGTGCCGCCGTGATTGTCAGCAGCGGGATCAGGCCCTTGCCGCCGGCGCGCAGGTGGCCGGCCGCCACGAGCGTGTAAAGGTCCGTCTGGGCGAAGGTCGTGCCGCGGATGGTGATTAAGTAATCGGCATACGCGCCGCGGGTCCCGTTGGTGCTGATGCCGACGAAGGAATCCACGCCGTCGGTGGTGACCCTCACATAGTCCGCGAGGAAGGTTGAACTGCCGGCCAGCAGGCGGCCCACGTCCACCACGTCCTTTTGCGCCAGGCTGAAATCCTCAATGACCGAGCCGCCACCCGCGCTATTGACGAACAGGAACACATCCTCCCCGCCGTGGCCGCGCAGCACGTCCCGCCCGCCATTACCCACCAGCACATCCGCCTCCATGCCGCCAGCCAGCAAATCCGCGCCCGGCCCACCGACGACCAGGTGCCGGCGATCCGCGCCGTATTGGGCGGTGTAAGTGGAGGAGTAATCCGCCGCGCTCAACCCGGAACTGGGCTGGCTCACCCGTGCGCCGGCCAGATCGCGCCGGACGTCGGTAATGAGGAAGCCGCGCTCCCGGCCCAGCAGGTAGTTGGCCGTCAACGCATATTCATCCGCCGGCAGGCTACCCAGCGCTGGCAACTGTCCCGGCAGGCCCGGGAGCACCTGCGCCACCTGTTCGGCCGTCAAGACCACGGACGGACGAAACACATGGATTGTAACCGCGCCACGGAAAGCCGCGTGCGCGGGGTTCTCATCCCGCAGGCTGACCTCGAAACGCGCGGTTTCGCCGGGCTGACTTCCAGGCCCCGGCACATAAATTAGTCGGCCCGTGTCCACGTCGGCCTGCGTGAAGGTCGCGCCCGCACCAAGCGGACGGTCGGCGTTCCTGCGCGCACCAGGCAAGCCCAGCCCGACGACAAACGCGTTGCGGATCAGGAGCGTGCCCACGGGCGGCACGTCGAGTGTGTAAGTGAGGTTAGTAGCTGCACTGTCGGAATCCACCGCCCGCAGCCGGATGACCGCCGTGCCATCCGCATAAGCCTGCACTTCCTTGGTTTCCAGCGAAGGGATGCGATTGTCGCGCTTCGGGTCAGTGCCGTTGAGGAACTCGACGCGGTTGTTCCAGCCGTCGCCGTCGGTGTCCGCCGTCGGGTCGGTTTGCGTGTAAAGCTTCTCCCACCAGTCTGGCAGGCCGTTGCCATCGGTGTCCGGGGCCTCAAGCGAGACCATCAGGTCAAGCCGTTGCGTGGCCGCGCGCCGGACTTGCGACACGTTAAAGACCGCGCCCTTGTCGCCGATGATCGCGGCCGGCTTGCCGTTGACGGTGATGCGGGCGTGCAACGCCGGCTGCTCGACCAAGCCGAGCGACACGCTGCCGGCCACCGGCGACAGACCAGAACTGAGCGCGGCGTGCGGAACGTTGATCCGGTAGGAATACTCCCCGTTGCCGAGCGGGGCCAAGCCCGCCTGCAGGTTGATCTCCACGCCATCGGCCCGCCGGATGGTCCAGTTCAACTGGCCCTCGGTGAGCAGGCTGGGGCGCGCGGCATCGGTGCGGACGATCTTGCCGTAGATGACGGTGGCCGGCGCGGGAATGCCGGCGGCGGGCAGCAGGACCGGGACGGCCAGCCACGCGGCCAAGGCCAGCGCGCCGCCCCGGAGAAGGCCTGTGATGGAATGGAATGAGGTGGTCATAGCTCGCGCGCGGGGTCCGTCAGTTGCCGGAGAAGCCATAGGTTTGGAAGACCAGCTTGATATCGCTGACCTGCTCGATGAACCGATCCAGGCCCACGTTCGGGTCCGCATTCAGGAGCCGGCCGGGGATGATGATCACCCACTGGCTGTTCCAGACGGAGCGCCCGACCAGCCGGGTATCGAAGGCCAGTTCATCGCTGTTGATGGCGTCGCCGCCGTCGTGGTAGGCGCGCATCATCGGGAACCGGCGCGGTTCGCCCATGCGGCCGTTCAGGCTGTCCAGCAGAGGGATCCAGCTCGCCTGATCCAGCGAAGAGTTGACCGCGCGGTAGGGCACCGGAATTTGCTGGTCCAGCACCTTCCAGAAGCGCACGACATTCGGATCGGGGCTGGTGGACACGCTCATCACATCGGTGCCCACCGGGATGAGGTAAGCGCGCGGCGCGGACGGCAGGGTGGTAAGCAGGTTGCCACTCTGGTAATCGGAGAACCACAGGCCAACCGCGCCGATGCGTGTGGAATACTGACTGGGATCGTAGGCGTGGTCGCCACCCGCGAGCGGTTTGCCGAAGAAGTTCTTCCCGGCGTTGATGGTGCTACCGAAGCGGATCACCAGGCCCGGCTCGGCCACCGGATTACCGCTTGCATCCGTGAAGGAGGCGAACGGCCGACAATTTTGGCGGAACTCGGGCACCTGCCACAGGTCGGCCACGCGCGAGCGAACCAACACCTGCTTCCAGAGCGTGTTGGCGTCGCCGGAACCACTCAATAGCGGATCCACCGAATTCGTGCCGGAGTCCTTGGGCAGGATGCGGAAGTGCTCGGTGCGCAGGGACATCTTGCCGGTCTCCAACTTGGCGTTGTTGATGCCGAGCTGTGGCTTGAGGTTGTCCCAGTTGGCCTTGAGCTTGGCCAGCGCGTCGGCTAGGCCGCCCTGCCCCACGCGCGGCGCGCCGTCATACTGGCCAATGTGCCGGGCGCGGATGATGTCCGCCATGAGCGCACCGGGATGGCCGGGATCAGCGGGGTCGAAGTTGGTCTCGTAGTCGTAGGCCTTGGCCGCGAGGTAGGCGTATTTGGCGGCCAGCTCGAAGGTATCGCGGTAGTTCTTCATCGCGTGGTTGCGCGACACGCGGAAGGTCATGTCCTGATACCGGTTGAACTGGGTGGCCGCGGCCACGCGCTTATTGTAGGCGGTGCGCTCGTCCACGAGCCGGCTGCCTTCGAGCACCTTGGAGCGATACTGATCCGACAAGCCGCGCAAGGCTTCGATTTCCTTGAACACATTGACCCGCGTAATGGCCTCGTCGCCAAGGATGGTCTCAATTTCCACGAGCCACTCCTTTTCAGCCAAGGCGCGCTCAGCATCCGTGTTCGCCGTTTCAATTGCCAGTTCCGCCGCAGCGAAGGCGGTCTCCTGCGCCGCCGAGGCCAGATCCAGTGCGACGCCGCCGAGCTTGAGCAAGCCCTTACCGATTGCACCTGCAAGCTTAAGCGCGCCGTTGACTGGTTGGAGGACATCGCCGGGGCCGTTGGAGAATCCGTATATGCCGACGTTTGCAGGGATAGCCTCGCCCGCAGCATCCGCGCTTTCCTTGACCGCCTCGCCGCCATCCTCCGCCCCTTCCTTGAGGCTGTCATACACCTTCAGGATGGTTTCGATGACCAGCTTGGCGATGGCAAAATCCCGGTTGCGCTTGTCAATGGTCCGGGCCGTGTCAATGCGGGCATTGACCAGGTGGATGGTGGCGAGGATATCGCCCGCCAGGCCGTCCCACGCCATGATGGACGCGGCCACGTTCGCCTCCTGCTGGAGCATGCCATTGATCATGGTCTGCAGCTCGCCCACGGCCAAACGCTTGCCCCAGTCGCGCGGAGCCTTGAACGTGTAGCCGGAGGCCGCCACGGGGAACAACTGCGTCAGCCCGTCCAGCGGCGTCCGTGGATTGGACATATCCGTAAAGCCCACATTGTAGGCACCATCCCGCGCGAAGATCGCGCCACCGGGACCGCTGTCATCCGGCGCAAGCGAGCCGGCAAAAATGGCCCGGATGTCTGGTGAAATCGTATAACTGGACACGCCGGCGTTGCCCTTGAGCGCATCGAAGAGTGCGCCGCCCTTGAGGATCCCGTCCGAGCCAAACTCCGCAAAGTCAGTCGTAGGTCCGGGCACGGTGCTCTGGTCAATGGTGCGGACATCCACATACATGTAAAGTAGCAGGTCCGGCCCGTCGTAGCCGGCAGGGTATATCTTGCCCGCACCGATGGTGCCCTCGTAGGGCCGGCCGAAGATCTGGATGAGCGCGTTTTTGTAGGCCAAGTCTTCCTGGAACACCTGATTGCGGAACTCGGCCTCGGTGTTGGCCACCTGGCGGAGGCGGTTGCGATCCTCGTTGGCGTTGTCCCACGTCGCCTTCGCGTTCTCCAAGGCGACCAAGGCGCGCTCGTAAATCTGGTCGAAGTGGAACCGGCTCTGGACGCCGGAACCGACGATCAGGAAGTTCGGGTCGAGATCCATCGGCACCACGTTGCCGCCCAGGCCGAGCGGATTGTAGCCCTTGTTGGACTGATCCACGGTGATCTGGATGGCGTTCAGGTTGGCGGAGACCACGTTGATGTCGGAGTTGGCCTGACGATCCACTTTCTGGATGCCGGTGAGCGTCTCGTTCGGATGCACCGAAGGCAGGAGCGCGTTGGCGGTGACCCAGTCGAAGTAGGCCCCCTGCCCTGCGCGGCGTGCCCAGTCTTGCACGCCCCACGCACGGTCCTTGTTGCTGTCGGTATAGCCCTGCCACTGCGCCTCCGGGCGCTCCACGTATTTGTCGCGGTAGGTCAGGTTGACGATCTCCGCGCCGGCCTTGGCCTTGGCGGCGGCGGTCTGCGCGAACTTCCGCTCGTCAAGGAAGTCCACCTTGAAGACGATATCCTGCAGGTTGTAGAACTCGGAGCGTGACACCCAGTTGAAGAACGGGTGGTTCAACAGGGTGTATTGGCCGCGCAGCGCGGTGAGATAGTGACCCCAAGCGTCGCCGTGGCCTTGCGGGTAGAGCACCATGGCGTCATTTTCGTTGATGAACCCGTCGCCGGTGATGTCGCTGAGGTTGTAGTTCATCGCGTAGGCGGCCTCGCCCTCGCCCTTGGTGAAGTTCCAGAACAACCGGTTATAGACCGGCCGCGCGAAGAAGTCGTCCACGCCGCGGAGCAGCCCCAGTTCCTCCTCGATCAGCGAGGACATCTGGTTCTGGAAGGAGAACACCGCCGGCGAGATGCCGCCGTAACCCGGCCCCGCGCCCGAGAGGTCGTTGCCCAGCCCGCTGCCGTGGCCGATGGCGGGATCCTGCGCGTCCACGTAAGCCTCGTTGCCCAGCAGGGTGTAGAAGTCGGACAGCCGCGTGGAAGCCAGTTGCAGCGCGTTGGCCACGGCAGGTGTGCTGACCGGGCGCGAGAGGTCAATGGTCAGGTCGCGCCCGCGCTTGAGGATGGTCTGATACAGCTCGATGAGGCCGACGTTCTCAATGACGTTCTTGTCCGGGTTGAGCGCCACCGGCCCCTCGAAGCGCGCGCCGAACTGCGCGATCATGCTGGTCTTGGTGGAGGGGGCGTCGCCCTCGAAGGACCGGATGCGCGCCTCGTAAGGGTTGACCGCATCGAGCACGCGCTTGATCCAGCCCATCGCGAGCTGCGCGCGGTAGTCGGGGATACCGTCCTGGTCGGCGTCGACGAACGGCTGGGAGTTGCCCGCGCCGGCCCAGGTGAAGTTCACAGCGTTGGACACGACGGTGCCCGAGGCGTCGGTCTGCGGCACCTTCCAGTTCACGCCCGAAACTTCGTCGTTCTTGTGCCGGTAGCGCACGAACCACCAGGTGTCGGCGATGAGCGTCTCCGGCGCGTTGGGGTTGCCCTTGAGCGTGATCTGGTAGCGACCACGGCCCTGCTTGCCGGTGTCGTCGGGGAAGAGCTTCCACGGGTTGGTCTGGCCCGGCGGAATGAGGTCGGGCGGCGGCACGTTCAGGCTGCCGTCGTCGGGGCGATACCACCACTCGAAGAACAGGTCGTCAGGATTCGCGGCGAAGTCGCCCTGGTGCCGCAGACCGAGGTTTTCATCGAACACGTTGTCGGATTCAGTGGTCTTGATGGCGCCGCGATAGCGCTCGTTCCGGTCCACCTTGATGACGTGCAGCGTAACCGGCGAACCACCGAGGGTGGGATCATTGTTCTCCGCCACCACCACGTAGCTGACCGGCGGGAGGCCGCCCTTGAGGTCGAGGAAGTTGCCGTTGGGCAGCAGCGCCAAGCCGGGGCCAAACAGACGTGCGTGGGCCGGGACACGCGGGTCACTGACCGTCCGGAACAGGCCGGGGTTCAGCGGATCCTCGACGGTGACGATGTTGCCGTTGTCGTCGTAGAGCACCTTGGGCGCTAGACCGACATGGTAGGCGTCGTCGGCGTCCCCGATGGCGATGGGCAGCGGCACCGCGTCGGTGGCGGAGAGCAAGCCGAGACTCTCGTAATAGTTGTTCCAGAAGGTCTTCAGCTTGGCGGCATTGTCCGTGCCGAAGCCGGCCTTCGGCGCGAGCTTGGCAATGGACGTGTTGTCCGTGTCCAGCAGACCGGGATTACGCGTAAGGCGACCGAGGTTGTCTACCGCGTCGGTCCATTCCGTCTTCTCGGAGAGTTTGCGGAGTGCCGCCAATTCGTCGGCAGTGAAAATGTTCGGTTCCAGGATATAGACCTGCGGCGGGGAGGCCGTGAGCGTGCTGTCACCGATTCCCTTGTTGTTCAGGAGTCCGGAGATTTCCAGCTTACCGAGGAGAGGGTCGTAGCGGACGCGGTTTTGCAGCGAGGCGGGCAGCTCGGCGAAGACGTATTTGCCGGACTTGACGCGCGTGCGCTTGGTGGCGGGGGCCAGCTCGGGCGGAAAGTTCGGGAACGACAACGGCACGCTGCGCGACTCCAGCACCTGACCGACGCGCGCGGTCCAGCCGTTGTCGCGGGTCAACTGTGAGGAGCGCCCAAAGGGGTTAAGTGAGTCGAAGACCACCTCGGCGCAGGCGAACGCGACGATGCCGGGCAATCCAGGAGTCTCCACCGTGCGCACTACGCCATTGTCCACCACCGTGGTGAACGGCCGGTCAAAGCGATACTCGCCACCGGAATAGGTGAGCGTCTCACCGGCCTTCAACACGGGCAGGACTTCCGGCCAGTCACTCTTGTATAGGATGGGCGTCGGTGCCAATGCGTTGAACTGCGAAACCGAAAGGGTCGTGTCCGTTTCCACCGGCATGGCCCGCAGCGTCTGAATGGTCTGCGGCAGGAAGGAGATGCAGTCACCGACGTTCGGGAAACTCGGAGTGAACCGGCCATCCTGCGCGACGCGCAGCACGCCAGCCTCACGCTCCGGCCACCAGAAATCCTGCGCCATGCGATAGTAGTCCGACTGGATGAACCATGCGTTGGTGCCACCGGAGACCGCCCAGCTCGTGCCCTTGTGGTCCTTCCAGAACACGGCCTGGTTCTTGAGGTTCACACCGAAGGTGTCCGGACAGGGAGCCGCGCCATTCACCACGCCGATGGGGTAGAACGGGATGACCGGCTCGCCGGCCTTCATCACGACGTTCGGCTCTGCGTTGAGCTGGGCCACGGTGGCCAGCACGTTGGTCGTCGTGTTCGGGGAAACCCGGACTCCGGCGCTGACCAGCGTGACACGGTCGCGGTTCGCGAACCGATAGCCACGCGCGGAATCCTCGCGTTGCACGCTGTAAACCCGCATTTTGAACTCCTGATCCGCTGTGTCGAAGAACTGCACCAGCACATACGGATGCGAGGTGTAGGTGGCGGGCACCTGGCCGGACTCGGTGGCCGAGGCGGGATTGTAGAAGTTCAGGTCGTTGTTGCGCAGCGCGTAGGCCGCTGGGGGGCGTGGGGAGACGGCTGCAAACCGCAGTGACGGGGCCATCAAGGCATGCTCCTCATTCGGATTGTAACCCGGCAGGTCGCGGTTGGCTTGCTGGTATATCTGGACGGACTGAACACGCGACGGGTTGTAGGTAGTCTCGCGCGGGAAATTCCCGATAGCCGGGACCACCAATTGATCGGCACCGGAGGCGTTGACGCTCTCGCTGCCGAACTGGCTGGCTATGACGATGCGGCCCAAGCCCTCGGCCTCGGTGGTGGGCCAACGCGGCGTGTAGGCGCGGGCGCGATGCGGCCAGAGCAGGCGGTCGTGCTTGAGCGGATCCTCATACCAGACCACGACGATGCGGTCGGTGTTGTCGGCCTTCGCACCGGGATGGAGGTTCACGGGGATGACCGGGCCGGGTAGCAGATTTCGATTGGCCACGGTGAGGGACGGCGGGTTGGCCTGCAATCCCGCGGCGTTATAGACATCCTTCGCCGCGAGGCCGGTCAGGCGGGTGACATCATAGACGAAGGGGTTGTAGCGGACGCCGTTGGTGAACACGAGGTAGCCCGTGCCCAGGCCGGCCTTGTCCAGCGCGTCGGTTATCTTTTGTCCGACGACGGCGGCGGCGGGCGGCGCGGGATTGTCATTCCACAGCTTGGTTTCGACCACGCGCACCTTCACAAACTCGCGCGGGACGCCGCGGCCGGTCCGCTGGATGTCGCCGAAGAGCAGCACCGTCTTGCCGGCGTTGGTGGCGGTGAACCACTTGCTGCCGTCCACCAGCGCGGTGTTCTCGGTGTATTTGACCTCCTTGAAGATGAGATTGTCCGTTGGATCCGGATCCAACGCCACCGGCGGCGCGCCGGCGATGTGCGGGTAGTGCGGCGTGGTGGGATAGACAGCCGTGACGACGACCTCGGCGGGCGTGCCGGCGAACTGCCACTTGACCGTGAACTGGCCGGGCACCAGCGGATAGAGCCGCGCCGCCGCCTCGTCCCAGATCGCCATGCCGGGCGCGGTGACGTTCTTGTTCAAGCCGGACACGGTGTTGGTGACATACAGTTCTGGCGGCGTGGGGAACGAGCCGGCCAGGTTAGTCCGGTCCGACTGGAAGACATACTCGCCGATCTTCGCCGTGACCCGGATCTGGCGGCTGGAATGCTGCCAGAACACGCGCGCGGCTCGCTGTAGGTTCGGAATCCTCATGCCGCGATAGGTCTGACCGTTCGGCCCCGCGAAGGATTTTTCCCATCCGGCCGGACTGCCCGTCACCGCCCCGCTCAACAACGTGCCATCCACCGTATCAATTGAGCCGGCACCGCCGAAGTAGTAACCGTCACCGCTCATCCAAGCACCCAGATAGTTGTTGCTGATCCCCGGCGTGGTTGCGAGGCTCGCCACAATCAAGGACGTGCCAGGGTCGAAGAAGAACGTCCCCTCGCCCGAGCCAGCCTCGACCAGTGAGTTCAGCGCGCCGGTGAACACCTTGGGCACGGAGTTCTTGTCCACGCTGTCCACGTTGACCTGGATGCCAAACTGAATCTGCCACACATAACGGATGCCGCCGGGACCGTGCATGGTGAACTCCGGCACCTGTTGCTTCTGCGGGGGAGTCTGTCCCACGTTGAAGGACTTGGAAGTGAAGGTCGCGGCGTCCGCCCGGATGTCCACCCGTTGACCACCGACGGCCAAGCGCTTATTCCGATCCCCGGCGGCGGAACTGGTATCTCGGTTGGGCGGGCCGTAGGAGAAGTAAGCCTTCGGCACATAACGGATGGGCAGACCGGGCCGGGAGGTCAGGTCCGCCACCTGCCCATCAATCCGGGCGATGAACGTCGTCCCGCGCTGGATCCAGTGCTTTTGCGCCGGGGGATCAGGATTGCCCGTGGCCGCCGAGGTCAGCGGACCCGCCCATGGCTTGTCAGCGATACGGTCGAGGCTCTCTGTGCGCGCGAAATCATGGCTTACCGTCAGCGCGTAATCGTGCTTCCATTTGGCCTCGATCACCGTGTCGTCCATGACCTCGAAACGGTAGAGCGTCGGGTCGCCGGTCTGCGGCTGATTGTTCACCGAGATGCCGAACGCGGTGAACCGCTCCTCCGCGTCTGACTGGATGGCCGCCGGATTGCCCGCCACCGCGCCGGTGATGTCCTCGCCGTGAATGTTGAAATACACCTCGCGCGCGGCCCGGATTTCCACCGTCTCGCCATCAAACACCTCCAACTGCCGTGGGCTACCCACATTGGTCGCCAGCAGCATGGAATTGGCAATCTGCGCGGTTGGCGTCGGGAACGACCGCACGTCCACCCGGCCCACGATGTCGCCGCTTTCGGCCACCGAGCTGATGAGCAGCTTGCGCTTGCCCTTGGCGAACTCATAAGTGGCCGCGTTCGGATCGTCCGCGTTGTCGGGCAAAGTGAGCGTCTCGGACACCCCTTCCACCGTGTTGACCGTCACGACAGCATTGGGCTGTGAACCGTTGTTGAACAGGACGGTGCGGTAGTTGGCCGAAGCCGAGATCGGCCCACCAAACAACAACAGATCGATGTCCGTCCTGAAGGACACTTTCGCACCCGGTCCGCAGCCCGCGATCGAGAGGTCAATGGTCTGGCTGTGATCGCCACCACTGGAGTTGGTTGGGCTTTGGGCATTGACGTCTGCGCCGCCAGTGGTCGAAATGCTGTCAACCTTGTCGAAGGTGAAGAGTTGGTGTCCGATCGTGATTCGTAGCCGGTTCACCGTCAGGCGCGAGCGGTTGACGAACTCGAACCTGGGATCATCCGAGCCACCGCTGATCGTCAGCGTGAACGGCACCTTCGCCGTCGGCACGCCTTGGGCCGCAACGCGCGGCACGCCCGCCACGAATGCGGCCAGCATCAGCCACCAAGATACTCGCACGGCCGCCAACGAAAGTTGGGAAGCAAGATTACTCATAACAAATCAGTTAACGGGCGTTCAACGTGTCCACCAGGCTGATCCGGTTCAGCTCGAACTTGCCCTCGACCCGGAGGCCAAGGTTCTGCTGCGGACCCAGCTTTTTGTGCAGCCCGAAAATTTCCTCGCGGTAGGTGCCCGTCACGCGGTCCACGCCGTAGCCCGCGCGCGTTGGCGCGCTGCCGGCCGCGCCGTCGAAGTCGAAACGCAGGCTCCGGGTCACGTCTAGGCCGACCGTGTGGTCGGGATGACGGCGGTGGCGGAACGGATTGGTCGGGTGGTTGGCCGGCAGGAGAATGCTGCCCGTTAGACCCGCCGCGCTCAAAGGTGCCAGCTTGATGTCCCAAGTCAGCCTAGGATCGCCGTTACCCGGCCCGAAGCGCCCCGTCAGCGGCAGCTCGGTGCGCACCGCGCGGGCCGCTGCCGAATATACGGACTGGAGCGCGTTAAGCGCCGCCGTGCGGGCCGCGTCCTCAAGGGACTGCGCTGTGAACAGCGGGTTGAGCGCCTTCTCCGAAACCGCGCCGCTGGCCGCCGCCCGTGCGGCGATCTGCGCGCTGCCCACCATGCCCGTCGGTGCGCTGGCACGCACAAACGAAGTGTAATCCGGCGTGGGCGTCGCCAGCAGGACGGGGTAGCGCAGCACCATGCTCGTCAGCTCGTTGCGGCCTGCCTGGAGAGCGGCCGTCCGAACCTCCTCGTAGCCGTTCGTCGCCGGCAGCGTTGCCCCCGCGCTCGTGGCGATGGCGTTAAGGATGCGCAGCACTGCGTCCGTCGCCCGCGTGTCCGTGTAGGGCGGCACCGTCCGGCGCAACGCCTCGGTGCGGGCCTCGACTACCTTGGCCGGGCCGGGATTGGTCACTACTCCGCGCACGGAGGCGAGCGTCGCGCCCGTCGTGATGGCGTTGCTGGCGGCCGCCGCGGCCGCGGCGGAGATCATGTCCCCGACGAGTTCGGAAGCCAGGAAGCTGTGATAGACGTTGTTCACGTCGGCGTAGGCCGCGGCCATGTTGTGCGCAGCGTTGGTCTTGGCGGCGGCGGCGTTGGTGCTGACGGCGGCCACGATGGCGTCCACCATGTCCACGGGCCGCGTGTCCCGATAGATGGAGGTAAGGTTCGTGGCCACGGCGGCGGCGCGCGCAGCGGCGGCCTCCGTCGTCGGGTTCGCAGCGGCGGCGATGGCCGTGACCTTGGTCGAAGGCAGGTGCGTGGAGAGGAACGAGGCGAACGAGGCGGCCACGTCGGCGTTGGCCACTACCGGGGAGGCGGCGGTGAAGGCGGAATTGCTCGCCGAGTTGATGACCGCGAGCTGGTTGGCCGTGGAGGCCAGACTGGTCGAGCTGTTGCGCACGAAGTTGGCGGCGTTGGTCGCCGCGCGAGCGACGAGGTCGTTGACCACATCGGTGGCCTGCCGGTCCCCGAAGTCGAACACCGCGCTGGCGAACCGGATGGCCGACTGCGCCGGGAAGGTGGAATAGAGCCGCTCATCCGTCACCAGCACCACGTCGCTGTCCGTCGCGGGAACATTGGAGTCGGCGAGCGCGTTCGGGTTGGTGGTCAGGTTCACGGTGCCCACGGGCTGGTTGGTGCTGCCCTTGCGGTTGAGAATGACCACATCCTTAAGCAGGTGCGCCTGGCCGGCCCCGTTGACGTGCAGGATCAACCGCAGGTGCGCCTGGTCCGCCGTCGGCGTGGGGATGCGCGGTTCCGGAGCGATGGGCGTGTTATTCCGGTCCAGCGGCACGGACACTTCGGTCACGTAGTTCAGCGTGGCCTGGCCGATCCACAGTCCGCGCAGCGGATGTGCGGCGGTTTGCGCGGAGACCGCGCCGGGCAGGAGAGCGGCCATCGCCGCGAGAAGGATGAGCTAGGCGCGAGGCCGGACGACGACAGGGGGCGGTGGCGAGCGATGCACGGTGGGTGACGGATTAAATGCCCGGACGTTCAGTTGGTCTCCAAATCCTGCCGGAAGCCATAGACCGGAAGCCAAAGCACGGTTCCAACATCGGTTGAGAACTTGAGCACGGAAGTCTGGCGGCCCGAGGTCATGGCCTCGCGCCGCAGTTGGAACGGCACGCGAAAGGCTTGGCCGGGCTCGATGGCCGGCATCGGCTGGGACCAAGCGCCATCCGCCTGTGGCGTGGCGATCTGCCTGACCGGCGCATTCGTATCACCCACTGCCAACACCATGATGGACAGGGGCACTGAGTTCTGCGCCGTCACCACGTGTTCCATGGTCACTCCCACGGGGTGGGAGGTCCGGTTGCGCAGGACGACTGCATCCTTGGCCGTGCCCAAGACCACGCCATTGCGGCTCGTGGTTTCGACCTGAAGCGGCCCTTGGTAATCCGAAGCACCCGCGCAGAAGATCCAGAACGCCTCACCGGAGCGCATCACCTCCGCCGCCGGATTCGTCGCCTGCCGCCAGACGCCGTTCTCCAGCCGGTAAATGCGGTTGTGATTGTGTGCCGCGGAACCGCCAAAGAACCGCGCGAAGGTCGGTGCGGCCACGGCGTCCACCGAGAAGCCGACGTAGTTGAAGGCGTCCGCCTGCCAGCGCACGGCCGCCGGCGACACCAACCCGGTAACCGACAGGGTGAAATCCTGCTTCGAATGGAGGAGGTAACCCTGCTGACCATTGATCGCGTGCAGCGACTTGAGGAACGCATCCGGCCGCGACTCCGCATACCACACCGACCAACCCGCCAGCCGGAACAGGTTTGCGCCTGGGTCCGTCATGAACTGGGCCGAAGTCAGCGGCCCGGAGAAGGCCGCCGCGATGTCCACCGGCGTGCCGGCGAAAACCTTGGCCGGCTCAGGCTCCTGTGGCGCGACTTCGAGAAACACCGCGTTCCATCCCGCCCGCAAAGACACGGTCTGCCGCCTTACCGGGTCCGCCACCGCCAGACGCTCCAAGCAAGCGATTAACAACAGCGACCCTAGCAGGCGGACGAAGGTCGTGCCCGAAGCCCGCGGAATAGTGGACAGCGAGCGGGCCGGGGCGGCAGGAGAGAACCGCTCGGGGGACAAATGGACTGAGGCAATGGTGCTCACGGAGTTCGGGTGTGTTGTGGCAGTTGTGCTCATCCCAATTCTAGGTTCAAGTTTGTTAGCGCTCACAACGGCAACCAAGAAAGCTTTAAGACCGCCAAGAGCCCGCCGCTGCATTTTTGCCACCTACTGTCGGACCGGAGTGTGTAGAGTGAGGAGTGTTGTTCAAAACTCGTTTTTAAATACCTCAAAGGGATTATTCATGTCAATTTGATTTCCCCCCGCACTCCATCAGCGTGGCGGGCTGCCGACAGCGCTGAGAGGCAAGCACTTACGATCCAGATGTGAGCACAAAGGGGTGCAGAAGGGAGCATTGCGGAGCCCTTCTTGCTCTCAGCTCAGGCTTGCGGCCAGCGTTGATTTGGCTGCCTTTGGCCCCCTCCGTTTGCCCCGGTGCCCGGGTGCGTCTGGCTCTGTCCCTAACAAAACACACCTCCACCCGCGCACGACCGACGAAATGCAGGCCGGCCCAAGTTGAGATCTCTACAAAAGTGGAGCGCGGCTCTGCGAGCTGCGCACGCCCCCTCCCAAATCAAGCCGCTGCGAGTCACAGACCCGCGCTCCGTTTCCAAAAGGGCGACTATTGCAGAGGTCTCAAGTTCGGTTGGAACCGTGCCCACATTAACGCCGCGAACCAAACACTGATGTTTCCGAATTCATCCCACCGGTTCCACGGGGAAAACGCCCCCGTCCCAATCCGTTCTCCCCTTGACTACCCAGGTAGCGCCAATCATATTCGGCGGCTCTTTTCCGGCTAGGAACGCCGGAGCGCACCCGACCAAAAATATGGCTAAGTCAAAGGCTTCCAAGCCCGCTGCTAAAACCAGCAATCCGAAAACCGCCGCCAAACCCGCCCCCTCCCCCGCTCCGGCCCCGCGCAAGGCGGGCAAGTCAGAAAACGGTGCTCCCGCTGCCAAGCCCCAACCCCTTTCGCCGGCCGAAGTCGCGGCCCTGAGCGCAGCCGCTCAGGCGCTCCCGGCCGATCAGGCCGCCGGCGTGCCCCAGATTACCGAGGCCATCAAGAGCCAGGCCGGCGTGGACCTGACTGAGAAGGTCAAAGAATTGGTCCGGCTGGCGCAGGAACAGGGCTACCTCACCTACGGCGACATCAATGACGCCTTGCCAGACAGCATCGTCACCCCGGAAGACCTAGACGAGATCTACAGCAAGCTCCGCAACCTCGAGATCGAGATCGTGGACCAGGCCGAGGTGGACCGCGTCAAGCAGCCCGAGCCGGAAGAAGAGCAGGAGGACAAGAGCCGCCTGGACATTCTCGACGACCCCGTCCGCATGTATCTCAAGCAGATGGGGCAGGTGCAGCTGCTGACCCGCGAGCAGGAAGTCGAGATTTCCAAGCGCATCGAGGACGCCGAAAACGAGTTGAAGCGCATCATCTACAGCTTCGGCTTCGCGGGGAAGGAACACATCGCCCTGGCCGAAAAACTGATCTCCGAGCCTCCGAAGGAGCGTTTCGACCGCGTCATCATCGACAAGAAGATCGAGAGCCGCGACAACCACCTCAAAGCCCTACGCAAGCTGGTCAAGGAAGTCCGCATCGTGGACCAGACGGTGGACGAGCACTATTCCACCTGGCAGGCCGCCCCCAACAAGGCCAAGAAGGAGAAGGAGCACGCCACTTTCAAGAAGGCCGACGAAAAACTCCAAAAGTCCTTCCCCAAGTTTTTCTACAAGCAGAAGGTGATCGAGGAGATGGCGCTCGTGGCCGAGAATATTCACGACAAGGTCCAGGCCAGCCTGCGCGTAATTGAGGAGCTTGAGGCCCAGCGCAAGTCCACCCAGACCCAGCAGATCGCCGACGGCGAGCGCAAAAAGATCAAGGCGCTCGAGGAGTTCGTCCGCATGCCCTACGAGGACTACCTCAACGCCTACAAGCAGCTCCTCCATTTCTCCGCCAAGGCGCTGCAGGCGAAGACCGAGATGGTCGAAGCCAACCTCCGCCTCGTCATCTCCATCGCGAAGAAATACACCAATCGTGGTCTCTCCTTCCTTGACCTAATTCAGGAAGGCAACATGGGCCTGATGAAGGCGGTGGAGAAGTTCGAGTATCGCCGCGGTTACAAGTTCTCCACCTACGCCACGTGGTGGATCCGCCAAGCCATCACCCGCTCGATCGCCGACCAGGCCCGCACCATCCGCATCCCGGTGCACATGATCGAGACGATCAACAAGCTCATGCGCGTGCAGAAACAGCTCGTGCAGGACTTCGGCCGCGAGGCCACCCCCGAGGAAATCGCCGACGAGATGCAGATGCCCGTCGAGCGCGTGCGCGCCATCATGAAGATGGCCCAGCAGCCCATTTCCCTCCAGAGCCCCGTCGGCGACAGCGAGGACACCAACTTCGGCGACTTCATCGAGGACAAGAGCGCCGAGAACCCCTCCGATATGACCAGCTACAGCCTCCTCAAGGACAAGCTGGCCGACGTGTTCGACTCGCTGACCGAGCGCGAGCGCAAGGTTCTGGAGATGCGTTTCGGCCTAGCCGATGGCTACGCACGCACGCTGGAAGAAGTTGGCAAGATGTTCAAGGTCACCCGCGAACGCATCCGCCAGATCGAGGCCAAGGCCCTCCGCAAAATGCGCCACCCCACCCGCCTGCGCCAGCTCCAGGGCTTCATCGACACCGAGGAACTCGGTCTCCGCCCGCCGCCGGCCGCGGCGTAGGCAGGACACCATTTCGCTTCGCAAAGCGCCGGCCTGATGGTCGGCGCTTTGCGCTTTTACAAGGGATCGGCCAAAAACTGCCCCGGCGGCAGGCGGTGGGACGCGCGGGGGATTCCCCGCCGGGGTGTAGCGCGCCCCATTCTGAGGTGGCGAAATTTTGCTCCTCCGGGTCACTGGACGGTTCCGGGTCGCCCGTGGCAGGGCGAATTTAAGACGTGGTTCTGGCGCAAGTCTCCGCCCTGCGGCTTGGGAAGCCAAGCAATGGCAGGTAGCACTAGCGGTGGTTCGACTGAGAGCCGAAAGGCGAAGCGGAAGGCTTCTGCCTAGCGAAGGATCACCCGGATGTTGGGCGCATCAATCACGTATTGCCGCCCGGGCGGAGGGGTCGGCACCTTGGAGAGGTATCCGGCCTTGACCAAATCCTCGAAACTTTTCGGCGAGCCTCCCTTGGCGGTGAACCACACCTGCACGGCGGAGTTGAGTTCCTCAAGGGTTGGCTCCTTGGCTTCCTGCTGAACGGGGACCGGAGCCGGCGCCGGTTTGGCTTCGGGCTTTTTGCGGCAGCCCACGATGGCCGCCACACATACGAGCATGAGCGAGAGAAGTTTCATGGCAGGGAGAGTCACTGTTTGTCCCAAAGCGCCGACGGGTGACCGGCGGGAAACTGCATTCCGGTCTGGCTGGGTTTCATCAAATCAGTGTGTCCATCCACGAAGCCGACCGGTGCCCGCTTGTTGTGCCGTGCAATCATGCGCACGGGATCGCTGGTGTAGTTTGGCGCGTTGCCAGGGACGCGCATGTAGACATTGGCCGAATTGGGGGCCTCCGTCCACAGGTCCGGGTCGGTGACGCCGGGGTTGCTGACCAGTCCGGCGTCCGAAAAGATGAGGGAATCCGAGGGTTTGGCCACCTGGACTTCACGGACCTTCGCGGTGGAACCCACGGGCAGCACGATCCCAAACTCGTTGTGATTCATGGCGATGCCCAGCTTGTTGGTGCTTCCCGCCCCGCCGCCCGCGGACGTGGCGGGCAGGACGAGCGCGACGCAGTCGAAGGACTTGGGATTGTTCGGGATGTAGCGGTTGAGCTTGTCCGGCCACCAAGTGGCGCTGGCATTGGGCACCAGACTGGCAGCCGCAGTCGGCTCGTCCGGCTGACGGGGATTTCGCCACAGGAAGACAAAGATGTTGTCGCTGTCCTCGAGATACATCCGGGAGGCCATGGAAATCTGCCGGTTGTTGTTGAGGCACTGAATGCCTTTGGCCTTCGCCTTCGCCTTCGAGAGTGCGGGCAAGAGCATCCCGGCCAGCACCGCAATGATGGCGATGACGACGAGGAGCTCAATCAGGGTGAAGGCACGGCGTCGCGTCGGAAAAGCATGCGCACACATAAAGGGTCTGATGGGTTGACCCTAGGCGCTTGCCGGTTGGCGTCAACTGGCAACTCTGCCGGTCATGCGAAAGCGAGCCCCCTACCTCAGCGGGCCGGCTCGGCGCGCCAGACCTTGAGGTCGTCGAACCACCCGTGTTTGCCCGCCACGCCGAGTTCGATCTTTGACTTGGTGGCGTGCCCGATGCCGGAGGATTTCAGGTAGCCCGCCGGCTGGCCGTCAATCGTCACCCGCATCTCGTCCCCGACGGTCTCGACCCCGAGCGCATACCACTTGCCGGCTTCGAGCTTGGCGGGATAGGTGACCGTCCGGCCCTTGAGGAGCGCGGCGCGCTCGGCCTTCTTCTCCGGCTGCTTGTTCATCGCGTAAATGTCGTTGCGCATGGTCCCGTCCCGCTCGTCGATGAGCGTCACGCCGGTGAGCCGCACCTGCGCGCGGCAGATGTGCCCGTAGTGCGCGCCGGTGTATTTCCGGTCGTCGAACTCCACGTCAATCATCGTCGCCCCGTCGAACTTGATGCGGCACTCCACCACGCTGTCCTTGGTGGGGATCTCCAGGCCGTGCACCGCCGCGTGCGCCCGCACCACGGACTTGCCATCGGCGCTGGGCTGGTCCTTGTCGCGCGTCTGCGTGCCCTTGAGCGCGCCCTGCTCGACCACGAATGTCGGCACCACGCGATGCCAGACCTTCGCCGGTTCCGCCCCGGAGAAGTCGTCGGCGAAAAGCAGTTCGCCTTTCTTGGCCAGCGGCTGGGCGGGGATCGGTGGCAGATCGGCCGCCTGAGCGGCGACGGCGAGGACGGGGAAAGCCAGAACGAGCAGACGGTGGAGGAGCGTGCGCATGATTTAGTTGGCTTCTTGTAGCGGATCGTTCTGCCCTTGGCCAGCCCTCCCCTGCCCTGCGGCTTTGACTCGACCGGGCGGACGGCGGGCCATTATCTTGCGTGACACATGCACTCACCGGTTTCCGCCCCTGTCGCTCGTCGTGACTTTCTGCACCTCAGCACCGTGCTTGCCGCCGGCGTTCCCCTGCTCGCCACCGCCGCGCCGGCCGCCGGCAAGGGGTCGCTCATGGCCTACGTGGGCACGTTCAGTTCGCCGCTCAAGGACATGCTGCCCACCCAGGTAGACCTGCCGCCCGGCAACGGCCGGGGCATCCACCTCTTCCAGGTCGATCGCGCGACCGGGGCACTGAAACCGAGCGGCGTTTACGAGTCCGGCGTCAGCCCCAACTGCCTCGCGCTCAACGCCGCCGGCACGCGCCTCTACGCCACCAACGAGACGGACCGCCAGGGTGAGGCCAAGGAAGGCTCGGTCAGCGCATTTGCCATCAACCGCGCGGACGGCCAGCTCACGCTGCTCAACACCGTGCGTTCCGGCGGGGCCGGGCCGACTTACGTGAGCCTCCATCCGTCGGGCAAGTTTCTGCTCATCGCGAATTACTTCGGCGGGTCCGTCGCCGTGCTGCCCATCCGGGCAGATGGCAGCCTCGGGCCGGCCACGGACGTGAAGCAGGACGCGGGCACGATCGGGCCGCGCACGGCCAAGAACGCGCCGCCGGGCAGCTTCGCCTTCAGCGGCCACGACCACACGCACGCGCACATGATCCAGACCGATCCGGCGGGCCGCTTTGTGCTGCACGCCGACCTCGGGCTGGACCGGATCTTCGTGTGGAAGTTCGACGCCGAGAAAGGCGTGCTGACGCCGAACGACCCGCCCTCGGTCTCGTTGCCGCCGGGCGACGGCCCGCGTCACTTCGCGTTCCACGGCAACGGCCGCTGGTGCTACTCGTTGCAGGAGGAAGGCTCGACCATCGTGCTGTTCGACTACGACGCCGCGCTCGGCCGGCTCGCGGCGCGGCAGACGATTTCCAGCCTGCCGCCGGGCTACGCAGGCAGCAACTTCTGCTCGGAGATTCTCGTCTCGGCCGACGGGCGGTTCGTCTATGCCGGCAACCGGTTGCACGACAGCGTCGCGATTTTCGCCGTGGGGAAGAACGGCGAGCTGACCTTCGTGGCGGATGAGCCGACCCGGGGGAATTATCCGCGGAGCTTCGCCTTCGATCCCACGGGGCAGTTCTTCTACTGCCTGAACCAGCGGGCCGACCACGTCACGGTGTTCCGGGTGGACCGGCGCACCGGCAAGCTGGCGTTCACCGGGCATTACACGCCCGTGGGCAACCCGTCGCACATCGTTTTCCTCGACCTCGCCAAGGGGGGCTAACGCAAGCTGGTGGCCATGCCTCCCCTACCCCGCCAAACTCAACCTCCCATGACCTCGCGCCGAAACTTCCTCACCACGACGGCCGCCTCAGCCACGCTCGGGGGCTGCGCCCCCCTTCGTGCCGACTGCGATCTGCTCATCCGCAACGGCACGATCTACAACGGCAGCGGTGGCCCGCCGGTGACCGGTGATGTGGCGGTGCGCGGCGACCAGATCGTCGCCGTCGGCAGCGTCACCGGTGTCACTGCGCGGCGCACGGTGGACGCGGGCGGGCTCGCGGTCGCACCGGGTTTCATCAACATGTTGAGCTGGGCGACCGAATCGCTGATCCACGACGGGCGTTCCCAGAGCGACATCCGGCAGGGCGTCACCCTCGAAGTCATGGGTGAAGGCTGGTCCATGGGGCCGCTCAACCCGCAGATGAAGGAAGCCATCGCGAAGGATCAAGGCGACATCAAGTTCCCCGTCGAGTGGACCACGCTCGACGAATACCTGCGCTTCCTCGTGCGGCGGAAGATTTCCTCCAATGTCGCGTCCTTCGTCGGTCCCGAGACCCTTCGCATCCACGAGCTGGGCTATGAGGACCGCGCGCCGACGGCCGCCGAATTGGCCCGCATGCAGGCGCTGGCCCGCACCGCGATGCGCGAGGGTGCGCTGGGCATCGCCTCGTCGCTGATCTACGCGCCCGGCTTCTACGCGAAGACGGATGAACTGATCGCGCTGTGCAAGGTGGCGGCGGAATACGACGGCCTCTACATCTCGCACCTGCGCAGCGAGGGCAATCAGTTCATCGAGGCGCTGGACGAGCTGCTCACCATTGCGCGCGAGGCGAAGATTCGCGCCGAGGTTTATCACTTGAAGGCCGCCGGACAGGCAAACTGGCCCAAGCTCGACACCGTCATCCGCAAGATCGAGGCCGCGCGCGCCAGTGGCCTGGCCATCACTGCGGACATGTATACCTACACCGCCGGTCAAACCGGCCTCGACGCCGCAATGCCGCCGTGGGTGCAGGAGGGCGGCTACTCCGAATGGGCCAAGCGCCTGCAAGACCCCGCTATCCGTGAACGCGTGCGCCGCGAAATCTCCACGCCCACGGACAAGTGGGAAAACCTCTACCTAGCCGCCGGCAGCGCCGACCGCGTCATCCTCGTCGGCTTCAAGAACGAGAAGCTCAAGCCGCTCACCGGCAAGACGCTCGCGGAGGTTGCGAAGCTGCGCGGCAAGTCGCCGGAGGAAACGGCGATGGACCTCGTGGTCGAAGACGGCAGCCGCGTGGGCACGGTGTATTTCCTCATGAGCGAGGACAACGTGCGGAAGCAGATCAAGCTGCCGTGGGTGAGCTTTTGCAGCGACTCGCCGTCGCTCGCACCCGAAGGGGTGTTCCTAAAATCCAGCACGCACCCGCGCGCCTACGGGAGCTTCGCGCGATTGCTGGGCCGCTACGTGCGCGACGAGAAGCTGATCCCGCTCGCTGATGCCATCCGCCGGCTCACGAGTTTCCCGGCCGAGAACCTGCGCCTCAAGCAACGCGGCTGGCTGCGGCCTGGCTACTTCGCGGACATCGTGGCCTTCGACCCCGCGCGCGTGCAGGACCATGCGACCTTCGAAAAGCCGCACCAGTATTCCACCGGCATGGTCCACGTCTGGGTCAACGGCGAGCAAGTCCTGCTCGACGGCGACCACACCGGCGCAAAGCCGGGGCAGGTCGTGCGCGGGCCAGGCTGGAAGCAGGCGTGAGCTACGGCCCATCGCTTTCGCCTCCGCACTTTCGCTTGCCCGGCACTGACTTGAACTGCGCGTTGCCATGCGGCGTCAGTGTCTCCCAGTCACGCACATGACCATGTTTCAACTTCGCCGCATCACCGTCGCCTTAATTGGGTTGCCGCTCCTCGGCCTCATCGCTCACGCAGCCCCCGCTCCCTGGCAAGCCGGCGTTGCCACCGCCATCATCACGCCCCAGCAGGCGATGTGGATGGCGGGCTACGCCAGCCGCACGAATGTAAGCCAAGGCAAATCCGACGACCTCCACGCCAAGGCGCTTGCGCTGGCGGACGAGCACGGCGGACGCGTGGTCTTCGTCACGCTCGACCTCATCGGCATCCCGCGCACGATGCGGAAGTCCTTGGAGGCTCGCGTGGAAAAGGCGTGGCAATTGCCGCCGGGCGGACTGCTGCTCAACGCGTCGCACACGCACAGCGGACCGGAGTTCCGCGTCGGCCGCGTGCCCGCTGATGACGACAACTTCAAGCCCAGCACGCTCGGCGACACCTACGGCCGCGAGCTGGAGGACAAGTTGTTCACGCTCATCGGCAAGGCGCTGGAAACGCGTGCGCCGGCCCGGCTGGCCTACAGCTTCGCGCGCGCAGGCTTCGCAATGAACCGCCGCCTGCCGACGAAAACCGGCTTTGCGAACAGCCCGTATCCCGAGGGCCCCGTGGACCAATCCGTGCCCGTGCTCCGCGTCGAGGGCGCGGGCGGCAAGCTGCGCGCGGTGCTCTTCGGCTACGCGTGCCACAACACGACGCTTGCGCTCTACCAGTTCAGCGGCGACTACGCGGGCTACGCGCAGCAATACTTCGAGGCCGACCATCCCGGCGTGACCGCGCTCTTCATGCTCGGCTGCGGCGGCGACCAGAATCCTTATCCGCGCGGCACCGTGGACCTCGCGCAAAAGCACGGCCGCGCGCTCGCCACGGCGGTCGAGGCCGCGCTCGCCACGACGCTGAAGGCGGTGAACGGCCCGCTCCGCAGCGCGTATGCGGAGATTCCGTTGGACTACGCGCCCGCACCGTCGCGCGAGGAATTCACCGCCCGGCTCGCCTCGAAGGACCGTTACGAGGCCGCGCACGCAAAGCGGATGCTGGAGCGCTTGGACAAGGGCGAGAAGCTGCCGACGCAGTATCCGTATCCCGTGCAGGTCGTGCGCTTCGGCGACGCGCTGACGATGGTCGCGCTCGGCGGCGAGGTGGTGGTGGACTACGCGCTGCGGCTGAAGCAGGAGCTGGCCGGCCCCGCCGTGTGGGTTGCGGGCTACTCGAACGACGTGATGGGCTACATCCCGAGCGTGCGCATCCTCAAGGAAGGCGGCTACGAAGGCGGCGGCGCGATGCGCTTCAGCACCACGCATCCCGGCCCGTGGGCGGAGTCAACGGAGGAACGCATCATCAGCAAGGTGCGGGAGCTGGCGAAGTAGGAGACTGGTCACTTCCCCAGCGTCATGTCTTCCATCAGCGCGAGGGCGACGGCTTCGGTGATTTCGCGCACGTCGAAGTTCGTGATGATGCGGCCAGCATAGCGGTCGCGGCCGAGGATGTCCGAGGCGCTGGCCTGGCCAAGGATGGCGGCGTCTTTCAAGCGGATGGCCGAAACTTGGATGTCGGGGACTTGATGGACCCGGTCGCCGGAAACTTCGCGGATGACGAGCTGGCGGCTGGAGATGAGAACTTCAATAGCCACGTCGGCAACCTTCGCCAGCGCTTCGCGGTCCTTGCGGGCGGCCTCGCCGTTGGTGTCGTTGAGAATGGCGTCGAGCGAGCGGCTGGGAATGAGCTGCGTGGCGATGCGCTGGTCCGCGAGGGTTGCGCCGCCCATGCGGAGCGGGCGACCGAAGAGGCGCTCGACGTCGCGGGCGGTTTGCTTGTCCGCGAGCGTTGGCTCGGGACGGGCGGTGTCGGTGAAGCGGTTGTCGCGGGTTTGGCGTTCGTTGGTGGTGGTGATTTTGCCGGGGCCTTGGGGAACTTGGTTCTGCAACGCGCCGCCCGGCAGCGTGACCGCGCCGCCGGCGTTGATGGTCACGGTGTTGATGGGCTGCGCGGCGTTCGCGGGCGCGGCGATGGTGGAGTCCACGGTCGTGCGCGTGGTGTCGGTGCGTTCGTTGCGGGAGGCGAGGCGCGCGCCGGTCTTCTCGTCCACGAGGTCGCGGTTCACATGGATGAGGAAGCGCGGGCTGCCGAGCTTGGCGTAGGCGGCCTTGAACTTCTCGATGACGGTCTGCGCCTGCTGCGGCGTGATGAGCTGCGGCAAGCCGGTGATGGGCTTCTGCTCATACACGTAGGTGCCGGGCGTCGCGCCGGGCAAGGCGGGCGCAGTGGTGACGAGCACGGGGGCGTTCGCGGGCGGCGTGGCGGGAGCCTTGGCTTGGCCGAACGCGGCGAGCGGGAGGGCGAGGGCGGTGAGGAGGATTGTGGTTTTCATATCTCGAGGAAATTAGGGCATCCGTGTAAGGCGATAAAGTTTCCCGGCGCGTGTTAGGATTCGGAGCTCTGCCTTCTCGACAGCCACGACACGAAACACCCCAAAACTACTGTCGGGGCGCGTCATCACAAGCAGGTCACCCTGACGTTTCCAATCCCCCTGAATCGCATCTACCTGCTCCCCCCCGTGCTTCCATTTGAGGTCAACCTTCCCTTCAGGTGAGAGCTTCAGGTCGAGCATCTCGGTGACAACTTTGTCAGGTCCAAACATTGTCTGCTGGGCCATCGGGGCTTCGTAACGCCACGCGCCGTCAATTTTCGGTTCGGTGCAGCCAGTAATCGAAAGGACGACGGCACCGAAAACAAAAGCCAACATGAAGTGTAGGGTTTTCATAAGGATGTGGTTTTTTCTAACGAACGAGTTTCTATTCAGGACGAAAGCCAGACGCGAGTAACAGCCAAATTCTGCCCAGCACAGCGATAGCCTGGTCGGAGTTCATGGAAGGAGGAGTTAGGTCGAGGCTCAGTCAGTGCGCCTGGCGCACGCGGATGGTGAAGTTCTTGGCCTTGTTGTTCATCGAGACGAACTCGACGGCTTCCTGCGCGCTCTCGGTGAGGATGAGGTTGGTCCACGGGGTTTCGTCGCCGGTGGCCGCGCCGCCCTCGTCCTTGAACACGCAGCTAATCTGCACCTGGATGCGGCGGGCCTCGCGATTGCGCACGTTGGCGACGACGCGCAGGCGGCCGTCCTCCAAGGTCTGCTTCTGGATGCCGGAGCTGGTCACGGAGCGCTGCACCTGCGCGTCCATGAGCGCGAAGGGCGCCTTGTTTTCGAGG
>Ga0172367_10000650_pt1 | contig 53228 bp, 51 predicted proteins | sample Lak10m_FD_114542 | JGI IMG/M metagenome (GOLD analysis project Ga0172367, IMG submission 114542) | Freshwater microbial communities from Kabuno Bay, South-Kivu, Congo - kab_022012_10m | ecosystem: Environmental > Aquatic > Freshwater > Lake | place: Democratic Republic of the Congo: South-Kivu... | reverse complement strand
TCCTTTTGGATGCAAAATCCGAGGGTGCTCAAAAAAGTCCGCAGATACCACCCCCCCTTTCTTGCGAATAAGCTAGAAATCTGTTATATTTTCTCGGTCAATCCCGACATGCACCTATAGCTCAGTTGGTAGAGCATCCGCCTCTTAAGCGGTAGGTCGTAGGTTCGAATCCTACTGGGTGCACAGCAAGTGAGCGGAGCGAGCGGCTGTGCATAAAAAATAGAGCGACCGGTGGGTCGCACCTCACCAGCAAGCCGAGCCCGGTCCGTGTCTTCGCGGCGAGGCTTACTGGGTGCACCCGCGGCGATAGCCGAGAATCCTAATGACTTCACAGTGAGTTTTACTTGAGTGCATTCATCGCCAAAGTATGCTACATTTTCTCTCAGGGAGGCGACGTTCAACGCCAAGATCCGGAGGCGACTTAACCCTCGCCCACAGCAACGGTATCGCGGACACATTCGAACGTCAGTGTATGGCAGGAGACAACAGCACCCAAGCTCACGTCTCCTGCCCTCTTTTTTACACTACAGTATTTCTGTAGCAAATATGCGCGGGTGGTGAAATGGCAGACACGCTTGCCTTAGGAGCAAGTGCCGTAAGGCATGGAGGTTCAAGTCCTCTCCCGCGCACCCATTGACTAAATACTATAGTGGTGATATAGTATAGTCCGTTCTCAACCGCAACTGTAATCGGTCTTTCACACCATGAACATCCTCATCGCAGAAGACGACCCGTCCCTTGCTCACTTCCTCGGCATCGCCCTACCTCGTGTCATCACCGGCGCAAAGACCGTCGTGTTGGTCGACGCCATCGAAGTAGCGACTACCATGCAGACACTCGCGCAAGGTGACAAGGCCAGCTGACCAACGGTCGTGCTCAGTGATTACCACCTAGTCAATGGCACTGGAGATACCATCCTCCAGCTTGCAGCCAAGCTGTTCCCAGACGCCAAGCTCATCTTAATGAGTGGCGGTGCGGATGCACAAAACGTCGAAGCTGCCCGGGGGAAAGTTTCTCGGCCGTTCACGTTTCTACCCAAACCGTTTGACACCGCCAAGCTCGTTTCGACAATTTTACAGTGATCCTCAGCACGGGTCCTGCAACTCACCTCACCAAGCGCCCTTCTCCGAAGGGCGCTTCTTTTTTGTCTTTGTTCACCAAAAAACCTCTTATTTGAGCCATTTTCCACCATTAAATACTGACCATTACCAGCCTTGACTTTTACTAGTTTATATGCTATCATATACCCCAGAACAACAACGGCGCTGAACAACCTAAAACAAGTGCCTCAACCCTAGCCCGAAGCGGCAACCCCGCTTCCCTGACAACACAACAAAACTATGACAACGACCATCATCACGGTGATCTTCTACATCATCCTGCTCGCAGTCACTATCGGGGCCTACAAATGGCTCAAGAAGTCTGCAGCCGAAGACAAACTCTTCGTCTGCTTCGTGCCCCTCAATGAAGCCGTCGGTATCCGGCGCGGCGGAGCGTTTCATCGCTTCCTCTTCGACCCCACCGGTGGCACACATCTGAATGATCCGCACTCCTGGCAATTCGATTCTGAATATCGTGCCTGGGAAAGGCTCTCCAACAGGTGGGAGTGGCACAAGGTCAAAGACCACTGGTGCGAATACAAGGATGAGAGAAACTGGTTTACTCGCTTCACGGGTATCTACTTCTTCATTCCATTCGTCGAGGAGGTGGACAAATACCCGTTCGATTGGACCACCTATCTCAAGACGGAAATAGATAGCACTGGCAAGAAAGTCCATCAAACAAAGCCTCACGAAAAAACAGAGGTTCGCAGCATCTATATTAAAGCCGCACAGTATTACGGCCAAGTGATGGTGCTGACACAGGATGGTATCGACGTGCTGGTGAATTTCACCTTCGACGTCGAGGTGATCAACCCGTTTGTGGCGCGCTTCGCTCGAGGCAACTTCCTCGGCCAAGTGAAGAGCCGGCTCGAAGCCGAGCTCAAAAACTACGTCGGTGACCAGACGTTCTCAGAGCTGTTTTCCGAGGACGACTCAAAGAAAGCTGGCTCGACAGATGCGAAAGCAAAAGCTGGTGGACATGGTAGGTTCTACGAAGGTTTCGTGAAGATCTTGAATGATCACACTGAAAAAGACCCTAAGACCGGCGAGACGGATGAGAGTAGTCCTGGTATCGAAGCAATCTACGGTGTGAAAATCACCGCAGCACACATCTTAGACATCCAAGACCCGACTGGACACTCCGCCGAGCAGGTGGAAGCCAGGCAGAAATTGGAAATCGCCAAGCAGGGTGTGAAGATTGCCAAAGAGAATGCCGATGCTAAAGCCACCGAAGGTGACGGTATCCGAAGGCATAATGAGGCGGTCAACGCTGCCGAAATTGCCAGAGCAAAAGCACTCATGGACATTCGCACAGGCAAGGAGGCGGCGGTGAAAATCGCCGTGGCCGAAGCCCTATTTGCGAATGCAAAAGTCGTGAGTGTAGGAAAAGGAGGACTGAAGGGTCTCATCGACCTCAAAGACCTCGATTCTCCTACCGCCCCACCACGTGCAGCCGCTTCTGCGGCCGTGCCAACCATAACCTAAACACTGAATGAATACTATCGGATGGGTCGGATGGACCCTTGTAGTGTTGTTCGGAGCAGGAGCCGTCTGGCTCCTGCTCTTCTGGTGGTCGTTTCGACGACACGCCACACGGAGTGCAGCACCAGCTGCTGTCCCCGTAGTTCCCACAAGCACGAGTGCAACCCCTGTGGTCGCGTCTCCCGCAGCTACCGCTCCGGCACCGGCCACTACGGCCTTGCCAACAGTGGCAACACCAGCAGCCGCTCCAACGGCTGCTGCAACAGCACCAACCACAGGACCCGCAGCATCACTCCCGAAACCGCCTCTCCTTGGGAGGTTGTGTCGGTGGACAGTGTGGACTGTAGTCGGTCTCGGCGTAGTCTGCTTCATCCGCTTCGTCCTCCCATACTTAGCCTCAAAAACCGAGGAAGGTGTCGAAGGGCTCTGGACGAGTGCAAGGGAGTATCTAGCAATAGGCACTCCTTGGCTCCTCGCCCTAGCGACAGTCGGCGGTATCGGATGGGTCGGTTGGCGCGTCTGGAAGTGGTGGACAGGTTGCTCAACAGCGACTCAGCCACCGACCAATCCAACGACACCAACAATCGCTGGAGCAGCCGGCACTCCGGCCACCCCCACCGCCACCGAAAAAAAGGCGGCGGAGAAAGCGGACTTTGAGCAACGGGTGAAGATGCGAGAGCTCGAGATGGAGCTTTCGGATCATCGACAGAAATGCTTCTGGCGATTTGTCTGGGCATTCATCATCCTCGTTGGATTGCCGATCGGTATCTGGTATATCGGGTTTCGCAAGGGACCTGAAGCCAAGATAACGCCGTGGCAGCAGTTTGTGGCGAGCGCAGGCACCACTCCGCAGGAGTTGGCGCCGAAACGCAAAGCCAAGTGGACATGCTGGCCAGAAGGTCTGAATCAGGCCATCGTTCAGCATGCTGTCATCGTGTCAGATGAGCGCGGGACATCACCGCGACTCGTGGTGGAAGTGGAATACTTCAACTACAACTACAGCAACGCCCGCCGTATCGTCCGCTACTCATGGGACGGTATTGCCAAGACGGGGACGTGGTTCGATGAGGGCACTCGTGAATTCGGGACCTTCACCGGCAGCTATGACTACGCCACGGCAGGCAACACCTTCTTCACCGGCGAAAAGAAGGAGCTCAATGGAAGCCGCAGTCGATTTATCTTCGACCGCAGCTATTGAAAGTCGCGAAGCTCACAGAGCCTCGCACAACGCAAAGAGCGGAGACCTCACGGTCCCCGCTCTTTTTTCTTTGCCTTTATCTCTCTATACCTACCCTAGAACACCGAGACACCAACCGTGGCACCGATGAGTACAACGATGGCTTTTGCTGCAAACATAATGGCTAGGCCAATAATGCCCCATGTCATATGCCTCACACCAGTAGCACGAGCATCTTCATTGTCTGCCCCTTTCACGTACTGGAACACACCCCAGAGAAAGACGACGAATGCAATCGCAAAAGCGAGCTTGATCAGCGGATTGACGATGACCTCAGCAAGCTTGTTGATAAGTGAGGTTCCAGCAGTGTTCATACCTTAAAGGTCAGCTTGAAAGAATGCGTAGAAATGATCAGGCTTTTAGTTGCCGTTGGTGTAAGAAGGGAGAACTGGAGTCTGTGGAGAATTGGTATCATTCAAACCAACCCCAAAGGTGTTCTGTACCAACTTTACCAAGCCATAGACAGATACCATCACAAAAATACCCACAATACCGTAGAGGATGGTGCTCTTGGCCTTTTCCTTCTTCTCCTCATCATCTCCCATAATCACGTACTGGAGTACACCATAGAGGAAGTACACAACGGCACAAGCAATAAGGGTCGGCACGGCCCAGTTGAGTACCTGGTTAAACAAGAGGGCGGTACCGCCCAAACCCTGTGACTGCCCAATAAACTGTGTCTCCACCGCAAACACCGACAACGGCGCCACGAGGGTCGCAACTGCTCCTGAAATACCGTAGAAAATCTTTTTCATACTAAAATTGAATAACCAATGAATAAAATGCTAATGCAGTAATACGCTTCTTAAAGGCAAAGATATTACCTCCCAACATTATACCAGCCCAGAAAACGGCGACAAATGGGGCTGTGGACAGGGCCGAGGTAATACCGATGACAATCTAAAAGCCGCCAAAGAAGGTATTGAGTACCAATCGCACCAACCCCCACACCGAAAACATCACTGCGAGGCCGATAATGCCGTAGATCATCATGTCTCGCCCCTCCTTTACCTTGTCCTCACTCGCACCAGCCAAAATATACTTCTGGACACCGTAGAGAAAGGCTACGATGGCGGTGGAGAAAAGGAGTGGCACGAGGACTCCGCCGATAATATTGTAGAATAAGTCGACGAAGCCTTTGAAATCGGTGACGGTGTTGAGCATAGGTGTGGTGTGTTATGTCTCTGTTACGCTAGATGTTGCTGACACTCTTCACGGTATTTTCAATAATTTTGGCGATAATTTCCGCACTAAGCAAGACCGCCGTACCGACAGCCGCCCACTTGAGAGTACTGTGTGCCTTCCCCACCTTGTCTTCATCGCCCTGTGCTGTCACATAGAGGAAGCCACCGTAGATGAAATACAGGACAGCAATGATTGCACCGAGTTGCGAGACAAGCCTCAAGATATCGGAGAGGAGTCCTTCGATTGAGCTAGCTTGCAATGGGTTGGAAAAACCGGCTGGGACATTTTGCTGGGCGTATGCCAGTGGTGCCGCCACTGCCAAACAGATGAGAGCAGCGCTAGCGTGGACGATAATCTTTTGTGAAGTCTGTGTCATGTCAATAGTATACCCTTAATCCGTCATATTTCCATCGGCATCCCCTGCTGGTCGGACTGAGCCAGACTCAGGCGGCGCCGAGACGCTGCCACAGCTTGGGTTTGCCGGTGCACCGATGGTAATGGTGTTTCCGCTCAAAATTGGGTAGCACAGCTGGTTGAGGAGCGCACGCAAAAGTGTCACCACGATGAGCCAAGCCGCGAGGATAATACAAAATCCGATTGCAACATTGGTGAAGATGGTGTGTGCTTGCCCCACCTTGCCCTCATCGCCAGCTGACGTCATGTAGAGGTAGCCGGCATAGGAAAGCAGGAGGATCACTGCTGGCACAGAGAGGTAGAAGGCAAAGGTCACCAGATTTTTCGCCAAAACCACCACGTCGGTGAAGGTGCACTCGTGATCGGCTGTAGGGTTTTGCGGGTTGCCAAAGTCGCCACAGACAATGAGATTTGGCTTTTGCAGACCAAAGAAGCCTTGGGCAGCGCTCGCTGTGGTTGGCAAAAACAGTGCCGAGAATGTAGACAGGAGGAGGACGGAGAGGGCGAGTGCAGCAGCACCAGTGGCAAGGGCCTTTTTGAAAGATTTGAAAGGGTTGCGAGAAGAGAGAGTGGCAATCATGGTGTTATTGTAGCAAAGCCTGAAGCTCTTGCGAGGCGACGTTGACCGCCTCACTCGGACGATACTTGCCAGAAGTGACACCTTCAATCATGCGCTTGAAGAGCGCGGCGCTCGCCACTGGCTCTGGGTCGAGCCAGCTGCGTGCGACGAGCGCCGCGCGATACGCCACTGCTCGAGCTGGATCCGATGGTGTTGTCGAGAGCAGGTCGCGGCGCACTGGTGCAAAGCCAGTCATCTTGGTAAAGATATCGACAAATTCACTCCCCGCCAAAAGCGAGATCACTTGAAACGTCCCCACCGGGTCTTTGGCAGTCCGCATCAATGCAAGACCATAGAGCTTGCCGTACACTGCTGGCACCTTTACATCACGAGGTTGCGGCAAAGCGGTAATATCAAAATTGAGATTCGGATTTTTGCGAAGCAGGGCACTGTTTTCACTGGCAAACGTAAAATACGTAGCAAGATTTCCAGCCAGGAAGAATGTCTGAGCGTCACCGACGGCACGATTCCAAGTAAATGTCGTTTTTGATGGGTTTGAAAATTGTGTATAAAAAGCCACGACCGAAGCTGCCGGTATTTCTGCCACCCCCTGCACTCGGTCTGACAAAGCACTCGATGGTAGGCCACCTTGACCGATCTTCACGATTGGCGTACCTGCCTGAAGAAAGAGTGTAGAGAGGATATCTTTTGCGTTGGGAACATTTGCCACTTCGCCAAACGGCAAGACACTCTGTGTCAGATTGCTTGCACCATCCTTCTTCGTGAGCTGTGGTGCGAGCGTCAAAAATTCATCCCAATACTTTGGCGGCTGCGCTATGCCAGCCGCATTAAAAATATCTTTGTTCCAATACATTACCAGCGGATCGCTCACAAAAGGCAACGCCCACAGACCGCCAGTGGTTTCGTAGAGGCGAGCCTGGTCAACAAACGTGTCTCGGAAGGTGCGGAGCGGCAGGCTCGCCTCCGGAATCGCCAAAATACGCCCTCGTTGACGATAGAGGCTGGTATGAAGCAACAGCACCGCATCCGGACCAACACCAGAAGCCAAAGCCTCGGTAAGTTCACGATCAAAATCTTTCTCTTTTTTCTCGACATAGTTGACCACCAACTGCTGAGGAAGTGTCTGGTTGATTTTTGATATCGCTTGGGTAACTTCTCCCACCGGCAAAGTACCCCACAGGGTGATGGTCGGCAAACCCTTGTTGCTAGTCCCCTTAAACGTGGCGAACACCACCAGAGCAGCGAACACCGCCACCGCAAACAAGCCGGTGAGGACGATCTGAAATGGGGTCATGTTTTTCATATTTTTGTGAAGATAAGCCCGTAATGATGTTCGCCTGCGGAGATAGCACGCACATACTGGAAACCGTGCTGCGCAAAAAGCTCTTTTGCCTTTGCTTCACTCACCACTTCTTGCATCGCTGGTCCGATACCGCCAAAAGACTCTCTCCAGTCTACCACAGCCAGCTTGCCACCTTTTTTCAAGACTCGACGCGCTTCGGCGACCGTGCCGACCTTGTCGGTTACTTGAAAAAGAATGTTCGCCAGTATGGCAACATCTGCCAGCTCATCCGCTAGGTGCGTCCTACCGCGACGCTCGACATCTCCCCACAGATATTCGACATTTTTCAGGCCAGCATGCTCGACATTGGCCTTCAGCTTCGCCACCAGCTCGCGTTGCACCTCCACCGCATACACTCGGCCTTTCTCACCCACCGCCTGCGCCACAGGAATCGTGTATGCACCAACACCCGCTCCAAAATCTGCCACCTTCATCCCTGGCAACAATCCCAGCTGATCAGTGTTTTTGTGTGGGTGGGAGAACATTACACAGCTTTACAGACAAATCGCTGAACCAGCAACCTGCACCGCCACATTGCCTGCCGGAGACACACCATTACATGCCCAACCCGTACCATCGGTAGTCGGCGCAGAAGTATTGATTGGATACGGTACCCATGACTGCGTACCAGCCGCCGTTTTTGCAACACAACTTCCTGAAATCACCTTCTTGCCAGTCGCACAGATGGCAGTACATGAAGCCGTTGTTTGTCCGCGACCTTCACCATTGATGCAAGATGCGGTGTAGGTGAGTGCTGAGCGAATGTCGGAAAGGCTGGCTGAGCCGGTGGTAGCGGTCACTGTGTTTACCCCCGCAAATTTGAAGCCGGTCTGTTGACTAATATTCTTATTCCTACATCCATTTATGGCATTTGTATATGAATCAGAAAGTCCAGTAACTTCATTAATCCAAGCTCCTGTAGTCGGATTGAAGTATATGGTAAGGTGTGGACCATTATCTGAATCACTTGAGTAAATAAGGCGTCCAGGAGAAGGCCACGAGACAATATTGACACCCTGTGAGTACATAATAACTTTTGAGGTGTCGACAGGAGACTGACAAAGAATCGCATCTGGTACTTCGCCGAGCATTCCTGACCCTATCACACCAGTACTTGTACCACCCCCCACAAAATTAAATGCCTCGCCTGATGCATACAATTGGGAAATAGATCTATTCCTACAGCTAGCATCGTAGCGACTATCCATATTTGAGCTTGTCCAAGAACCCGAGGGGCCGAAGGTCATATATTGGGTCCCGTCAACATAGTAATAACTCACAGAACCTCCGGTTGATTTACCACGACTAGTGTATACATATGTTCCCAATGAACCAGTACACGCGAGGGCATCTGGAAAATCTGGTAATACGGTAGTGCCTGCGCTTGTGCCACCACCTGAAGAACCTACGGATGTTCCGGCATAAATTTTAATTGCCCAAGTAGTCCTATCGATTGCGATTTCGAAATTATAAACCCCGACTCTATTCGAAGATATATGGAGAGGGTATGAAGACCATTGATGCGGCAAGATCACTTGTGTAGGAGTGATGAGGGTTGGTATTGATACATAGTTTCCACCAGATGGCACAAAGACTGAATTGGAGACATCAACCTCTTCTCCGGCAAGATAGGAACCCTGAGCGGCAGACTGGTTCACCAGACTGACCAAAACCACTCTGACAAACCCCGGCTTCTCACCTAAACCATGAGTCCACGTTACCGATGTTCCATCAGTATTGGGTATGGTCAAGTTTCCTGAATTGGCAATAGAACCGCCCGCCGTACTGCCCCCACCAGCACTCGCCGCACAGGAGTAATACTCAAAAGATCCTGTACTTAGAGTATTCGTGTCACCTGCCTGGAAACACACCGCGTTTGTTTGACTTGCTCTTGTTTCCACATTACCAAGCAAACTACTGCCCCCAGACGTTGTTCGACAGACACCAGTTGCACCATCGGCCGTAATTTGTGCAGCTGTCATACCAGAACCTGTAGATTTCCAAAGACAAGCACTGCTCCCGCTCGACCCACCCCCACACACCTTCCACGCTTGTGCATTGAGAGTCGGGCTGTAGGTAGATTGATTTACCACCTTGTAGTAGTAGCCAGGGGGTACGACGAAGGTTATCGACGCGGTATTCGGAGACAAGAAAACATCATTTGATACGAGCGTATTCGCACTCGCTGAGCCAATATACCCCTCGAGCCACTGCTGACCATTTGTCTGTGACTGTCCTGCTCTTGCTACCACAATGAGCTGAGTACCGCTTATATTCTGATATTGAGTACCGCTCACTATTGGAGCCCCGAAAGGACCTGAGTCACATGAGCCAACTGGAGTGGTGCCTCCAGTTGATCCACCGGTGCTCGTCGAAAGCGTTTGCCAACTCGCGCGACCACTCGCATCTGAAGTCAGCACCTTCCCAGCCCCTTGAGTACCGTCTGCAAGAGTCAGGCCTAATGCACCGAAGCTAAGCGTCTTTAGTGGTGACCCTGCAGCAAAGGTCACACCCTTAGATACTACCAAGTAGTCCGAAAAAAGAGAGGTTGTGCTCGCCCAACCGAGAACATCCAGTGCAACAAAGGGCGGCTGTGGATTGGCAATCGATCCAATAAATAACGGGCCAAATTTTCGTTGTGGCATATTACCAACATTGATAGGAGCCGACGCATTGTTGGCCGGAGGATTTGCTGGCGCTGGCACCCACACCGACTGTGCTGAAAGAGTTGCCGCACCAAGGCCTATCACCAAAAGCAGAATACCAGCCTTGGCAAACTCAAAGAGAGAGGCGAGAATATGTTTCTTCATTGATTAAAAATAAGTGCAACAAATAATGACACACTATCAGTATACCACCCTTCATCTAGGCCGAAATCGTGACCTGGGGATTGCACAAACCTTAATGAGAAACGCTTGGGGGCATCTGTGGATAACTATTGACTTTTAGCCTTTTTAGAGGTAGTATTATCTTTAGCTTTGACAACCTAACTGCAGTTCAAACCGAAACTACTCCGCCATGGAAACATGTTATGAACACCTACCTCAATCGGGTGCTTGCCACCCTTGTTGGTCTTGTCGCCTACTCGACCCTCTCGGTCAGCACGGACGCAACAGCCGCTGAGGCGCTCCCCAGCACCCTCAATCAAGTTCGCACCGCGCAATTTGCCGGTGTGAATACCATTGAGGCCATGCTGTATCGCTGGCCCCACGACTACTATGCGGTCGTCACCGAACAGCCGATCATCCGCACCAATGTGACGGTTTCCGGCCTTACGCCAGAAGCCCTCACCAAGAAGCTGCGCGAGGTGGCGTTTCAGATGGCCTGTTTGGCAACAAACTATCCATCAACAAACAACGCCTTCCAGCTCCTCGCCACGGCGAAGGAAGCCGATATTCCGACCATCTTCCCTGAGCCAGGCACTGAGGTGCCGACCACGACCCTGGAAATGGCGCAGATTAACGTCTTCCTGCCACTGACCAACAACGGCACAGACGGTCTCAAGGTCCCCGACGGCCTCACGGCCGAGACGATGCCAATCAACGTTTCCGAATACGTCTTCCTCCGGTTCCCCAATCTGAGGTATTTTGACCAACTGCCACCACTCTTACCCTGGTATGCTCAGTATTTGATCGAGCGTCAAACCTACGCTCGCATCTTTACCAGCAACCCAGATGGGAGTGTCACTGAGGTCAGAAGTAAAGCTTTTGGTGCGGCGATCTTTGACCAGGTCGCCACCAACAGCTATACACTGTATCTGTATGCGGAGGATTTCAAACTCCTCCGCCTCTATGGAATCGGTCGTATCGGCATTCACCTCTCGCTCATCACCAACGGCGTGCCAGCTGTCCTTGCCCTCGAAGCCGCAGATGGCTCGACGCCACGCTACTGGCTTCCGAATGGACAACCAATCGTGAATCCAATGATTACGGGTATGGCGATCTTCAACAACACCCCGAAAATTGGTATTGTTGGCCTCGCTAGCCAACAGATTGTTGTGGAAAGTTCGACAACCTTGTTTGGTCCTGGAGCGACCTGGGTTACCGAAATGTCTGTGCAGTCGCTGCCAGAAAGCGGAATATTTCATTACGCTTGCCCCATGCAGGTTGTGAACGTCCCCGGGGCAAGTAATCGCTTCTGGCGAATCCGAGTGGTTCAGTAGTCCCTCAAGGCACCTGACACTGCAGTGAAGTTCAAAAAACAAAACCACCCGTCGAGATTGTTCTCGGCGGGCGTTTTTTCTTGTTCAAATTCCCTACAAACACACCGCGCTCGCCAGTGAATCCCCATCGCGCAGTCGCATAATACGCACACCTTGTGTCTGGCGTCCGAGCATAGGAATCTCCGCAATATCACAACGGATTACCTGACTCTTCTTTGAGATCGCCACGAGCTCATTGATATCACCACCTTCCACACTACCCGCCCCCACACTGGAATCTACCACACTCGAAGTGATCACCTTGCCTGTCTTGTCGGTGATTTTCGCCGTGAGAATACCAGAACCGCCGCGCTTCTGCGTCTTGTATTCCGATAGCTCGGTCTGCTTGCCATAGCCGTTGCTCATGATCACGAGTAGTGCCGGCTTCTTCATATCTTTCTTCACCACATCGGCACCAATGACGGTATCACCCTTTTCGAGGCGCATTGCGATGACACCCATCGCAGCTCGGCCCATCTCACGGATATCCGCCTCCTTAAAGCGAATCGACTGGCCTTCGCTGGTCGCCAAGACTACTTCATCGCCCTTTTCCACAAACCGCACTGACACGAGAGAGTCGCCAGCTTCGAGACCGATCGCAATCAACCCACTGCGACGCACATCGTGGAAAGACTCGGCATTCACCTTCTTGCCCACACCATTTTTGGTGACCATAAAGAGACTGAGACCGCTCTTTTTCACTTCCTTTGGCATTGGAAGAATTGAGGTGACACGTTCATCGTCGGCCAAGGCGAGGAAGTTCACAATAGACTTGCCTTTGGTCGCACGCTTACCCTCAGGGATTTCGTACATCTTGATCTGGTACGCCTTCCCCTTGTTGGTGAAGAACAGCATGTCGGCATGGGTGTTCGCATTCAAAATATGGGTGATAAAATCCTCTTCTTTTGTGTCGAGATCTACCACGCCCACTCCACCACGCTTTTGTCGGCGGTACTCGTCTGGCAAGGTGCGCTTGATATAGCCACCAGCAGTGAGCACGAGCACAGAATCCACATCAGGGATCGTGTCTTCTGGCTTAAATTCTTTTACACCACCACGAATCACCTTGGTGCGTCGCTCGTCGCCGTATTTTGCCTTTACCTCAAGCAATTCTTTCTTGATGACCGCCAAAATCTTTTTCGCACTCGATAGGAGATCTTTGAGCTCACGGATCAGGGCCTGTACGGCACTGAGCTCGTCTTCGATCTTCTGACGCTCGAGGCCCGCAAGACGTGACAGCTTCATTTCCAAAATCGCCGTGGCCTGGCGATCGGAAAACTTGAACGTTTTCATCAAGTTGGCGTGTGCCTCAGGAGTGTCTTTCGACTTTTTGATGAGCTTGATGATCTCATCGATATGGTCGAGAGCCTTTTTCAGACCAAGCAAAATATGCTCGCGATCCTCAGCCTTACGAAGGTCAAATTCTGTGCGGCGGCGCACCACGAGCTGTCGATGCTTCACAAACTCTTCGAGCACACTCTTTAGTGACAGCGTCTGCGGCACACCATCTACGAGAGCGACGGTGTTGAAGTGGAATGTGTCTTCGAGCTGCGTGTGCTTATACAAAAAGTTCAGTACTGCCTGCGGAAAGGCACCTTGCTTTAGATCAATCACCACGCGAATGTCTTTGGTGGACTCATCGCGAAGACCTTTGATACCCTCGACTTTCTTTTCACGGACCAAGTCGGCAATCGTGAGTATCAAATCTGCCTTGTTTACTCGATATGGGATCGAGGTGATGATGATTTGGAAAGAGCCGTTTTTTGTCTCCACAATTTCAGCCTCACCTCGCACCACCACACCACCACGACCAGTGGTGTAGGCATGCTTCATTTCGGTAGAAGCATAGAGCATGGCACCTGTCGGGAAATCGGGGCCTTTTACAAACTGAAGCAGATCTTCTGTGGAAGCATCTGGGTTATCGATGAGGTGCGTCGTGGCGTCTACCACTTCACCGAGGTTGTGCGGTGGGATATTGGTTGCCATACCGACGGCGATGCCGAGCGTGCCGTTGAGGAGCAGGTTTGGCGAAGCGGCTGGGAGCACGCTCGGCTCCTTTCGCGTATTTTCATAGTTTGGACGAAAATCCACCGTCTCTTTTTCAATATCTTGGAGCATCACCGCTGCAACACGGGCCATTTTTGCCTCAGTATATCTGGGAGCTGCGGCGCCGTCGCCGTCGAGCGAGCCGAAATTACCCTGGCCAACCAGAAGCGGATAGCGGATAGAGAAATCCTGCACCATTTTCACCATAGACTCATACACCGCCGCATCACCATGAGGGTGATATTTACCAAGCACTTCACCCACCACCGCGGCAGACTTTCGAGTCTTTGTGCTCGCCGTGAGACCCATTTCGTGCATCGCGTAGAGAATGCGTCGATGTACCGGCTTCAGACCATCGCGCACATCTGGCAAAGCACGAGAGGTGATCACCGACATCGCGTAGTCGAGATACGAGTCGCGCATTTCGGTGGTGATACTGCGCCCAACCACACTTTCACGCGGTGCAGGGGCTGGCACATTCGGCTTCTTGTCTGAATCTTTGGATGACATCGTGATATAAAACGCGGGTAATTATTGAGCCTCTATTCTAGCACTACTTAGCGATTTTGGAGAGTTCCTCAAACTGAGTTTGTATGGTGTTGAGACCATCGAAAAATGTTCGAGAAATCACCTCAAGCGGACTGACGACCTCGACAGAGGATACTGCGCCCACGCCAGAAATGGTACTCGTAGCCGATTGCTGTACCGCACTCTCCAAATGCCGCTCGAGACGATCTTTGGTCGATAGGAACCAGAAGAAAAAGATGACACAGGTCACCGTGACCGCCACTCCTAGCGCAAGGGCTCTTCGATATTCGTATGGTTTACCGCGCAATCGAGAAAAAAACGCTTCCATCTTTTATGCATTTGTGGAATCCAGGACAACCACCTCACCACTCTTCCCCTCTAAATCTTTTTTCTTTATCGTGAGCTTATCGACCGATTTTGTCGTCTCACCAGCTTCTTTTAGAAAGGTTTTAAGAGCATCCTTGCTTCCGATCGCCCCAAAATGCATTGGAATGATAAGCTTCGGCTCGAGCTTCACCGCCATTTTGTATGCTGCCGCTGGAGACAACACGCCTTCACCGCCGACAGGCACAAACAGTACATCCACCTCGTCGATCGCTTCGTTGGTCTCCGCATCGAGATCCTCACTCACCGCACCGAGAAAACAGATGTTCATATTGTCGAGTCCAAGGGTGTAGATGGTATTGAGCTTGTCTTTACCACCATATTGTGAATTCGACTTGAAGCCCTTGATAAACACTCCCTTCACCTCATACTCACCCGGACCAGAGACGATAAATGGCTTTTTCTCACCAAACTCGAGCTGTTCTGCACCGTTGAAATCTGGGTGATTCAAGCTCACCAAGCCAATATCCGCACCGAAACGCGGCGACTTGAGGGCCGAATCCTTGGCCGGCGGATTGAACGCGATCACCATGTCGCCAAACTGCATTTTGAAACACTCACCGCCTAAATATGTGATTACCATAGCGGTGAAAGTATACCATACCGAAGCCAGACGCAAAGCCGCCTCCCTACTTGCTTTTTGGACTACTTTAGATATACTGTTCCCACGCTCGTCAAGAGCTTTATTTCATCATTGATTTCGATAACCCCGCGCACCAAGGCGCATGAGGGAGCCCATCATACATTATATGTATGACCAAGGCCGGCCTCACGGCGTAGCACGGACACGAAATCGACATTTCTATACATGTTATTTAAGATCGGTAAGAAGGCGAAAGCCGTGCCAGCAGAAGAGGTGGCAGTAAAGGTGGAGGCGAAGGTAGAGGCAAAAGCTGAGGTAAAGAAATCTCCTCGTGTCACGGAAAAAGGAGCAGCGAAAGCTGAGGCGAAAGCTGAAGCTGAGAAAAGTGCTCCGAAAAAGGCGCATCTCATGGATGCATTTCTCGAGCAGACCACCGCTACTCCGGTAGTTGGCGACGTCGTGGAAGGTAAAGTCATCAACATCGACAAAACCGGTGTGTATATCGACTTGCCTCCATACGGTACTGGTATCATCTACGGCCGCGAGTATATTGCTGCGCGAGATGTGATCAAGAAGATCAATATTGGCGACAATGTTGCCGCAAAAGTTGTTGATCCAGAAAACGAGAACGGCTACGTTGAACTTTCTCTCAAAGAAGCTCGCCAAGCCCTCATTTGGAGCGAGATCGAAGATGCGATTCGCGACCGAAAGGTATACGAATTGCCAGTAAAGGAAGCCAACAAGGGTGGATTGATCATCGAGTGGCAGGGTATCATGGGCTTCCTCCCAGCATCCCAGCTCAAAGCTGAGCACTACCCTCGAGTAACTGATGGCGACAAAGATCGTATCTTGGATGAGTTGAAAAAACTCGTCGGTCAGCGTATTGCTGTCTGCGTGATTTCAGCGATTCCAAAAGAAGGTAAGCTCATCTTCTCTGAGAAGAATCCAGACCAGAAGGACAAGCAGGAGATCATTGGCAAATATGCTGTGGGTGACGAGCTTGATGGTACTGTCACTGGTATCGTCGACTTCGGTGTCTTCGTAAAGGTAGAAGACGGTCTCGAAGGCTTGGTCCACATCTCTGAAATCGACTGGTCACTCGTCGAAGATCCTCGTACTATGTTTAAGACTGGTCAGAAGGTCCGCGTGAAGATCATCGAGATCAAGGAAGGCAAGATTTCTCTCTCTATCAAGGCTCTCAAGGAGAACCCTTGGAAGGAAGCGGCGAAGAAATACAAGAAGGACGATGTCGTGAGCGGCGTGATTATCAAATTCAACCGACACGGCGCCCTCGCCTCCATCGAGGAAGGAGTGGCTGGATTGGTACACGTCAGCGAATTTGGCGGCGAAGACAAGCTCCGCGCCAAGCTCGAGCTCGGCAAAACCTACAACTTCAAGATTGCCCTCTTCGACTCACGAGAGCAGAAGATGGCACTTGCATTCGTCGATAAGAAGTAAGTAAGACAACACAAAAGGCATTCTCCTGGAGCACGGATATTTTCTTGCTAGAAAATTCCTCGTTCCTTACAGGAACAGTACACTTAAAACACTTTCATTTTCAAAATGAAAGTGTTTTAAGTCTTGCGAAGCTACATGTATTCGCTTCTCACTCGCGCCAGTCGCGCTCGCTAGTCTCCAGTTGAATGCCTTTTGTGCTTTCATCTATTTCATCGACATCATTCGATTGATTTACTCGTGGCTTTTTGGTATATTATTGAGGTCTCCGCTTCCTGAAACCCCCTTGAAACTGCTTTTGGGCAGGGGGAGCGATCAGAAACTCATCAGGAGCCAGGGGCTTTCCTGATTTGCTAAAAAGCTCTCCTCTTCCGAGGAGGCTTTTTAGTTTGTTTCCTCCACTATCGACGGTTTCGAAATGGCTTACAACAAAAAAGCCATTATCCTTATCTACAGCGAATTAAACTTCCCCATCGCCACATCACGGCCAGAGAGGATGATGGTGTCGAGGGCTTCGACGGCAGTTTTGATGACTTTTTTGAGGGCTTCGGCTTCGGGCTTTTTGAAGTCGGCGACAATGAAGTCGTTGATGAGGTCTTCGCCTTCGAGCTTTTTGAGCTTGCCAGCAGCAGTTGCGGGAGTAATACCAACACGCAGACGGATAAATTCCTGCGTCTTCACCGCCTTGATCACCGATTCCACACCACGATGTCCGCCAGAACTTTTGTTGAATGAGACTTTCAGGCGGCCGAGGGGGAGATCGAGGTCATCATGGATGACTACCAGTGCCTCGGCCGCCTTCTTGCTCTTCACCACCTTCGCCACCGACTCACCAGACTTGTTCATAAAGGTCTCCGGCTCAAGCACGAGCACTTTTTCCTTCTTTGTCTTGCCGGTAAGCGCGTGTACACCCTCAATCTTCCCTTCCGTCGCGAGTGCTTTCAGCATTTTGTCGGCCTCGAGCTCGGCGAGACCGTGCTTTTTCACAAATGCATCCGCCACCATGCGGCCAATGTTGTGTCGCGTCTCTTTGTATTCGATTCCAGGATTCCCGAGGCCAGCAATAATGTATGTCATGTTCAAAAAAGTGTAGCACGCGAGGAGAAGTGATGCAAAAAAGATGCGGGTACTGAAAAAATGTGTTCCATTCCTAAAAAATACGGACGCGACACACGTTTTGCTATTGCGTCAAACACTATCGACGCGGTAAAATTGCTTGCAATGACCAATCTCGATACACAGTTTACAGAAACATCATCTTTAAAAAGATCTTTTTCTGAATTGTGGAGATTTGTTCTCATCACCCTCCTCATCGTCCTGCCGATCCGTTTTTTTGTGGCCAAGCCATTCATTGTCAACGGCCCATCAATGGACCCGACCTTCGAGACAGGCCAATATCTCATCGTCGATGAGCTCACCTACCACTTCCGTCAGCCACAGCGAGGCGACGTACTTGTCTTTCAATACCCGCACACAGCACCAAACGAAGTCAAGCGCTTCTATATCAAGCGCCTCATTGGTCTTCCTGGCGAAACGGTTGAAATCCAGTACGGCAAAGTCTCGATTCACAATAGCACAAGTGCCGATCCGATCATCCTCGACGAGCCGTATGTCACCAATCACTCTTTAGACAGTCTAAAAAAGACTCTTGGAGCAGACGAATACTTCGTCCTCGGTGACAACCGCCCCGCCAGCTCCGACTCACGCTCTTGGGGCATGCTTGAGGAAAAATACATTGTCGGCCGGCCACTCCTCCGCCTCTTACCACCGACCAAGATCAATTTCCTTCCGGGCGTCGCACATTTTAACAACTAACCGCACACGATATGTCAAACACTTCACATAAAATCGCCAAAGTTGAACCTGCGGTCAAGAAGCCGCCGGTCGTGGCAAAAGTGCTGGCTACCGGCAAATCGGCAGAGATCGCTTCCTACTACGGCTTCGAGCTTATCAATCCCCCACGCCTCGAGAAAATCGACATGGACAACGCTCGGAAGTTTCTTGGCATTACGTACTCGAAAAAAGACGCCCCGCTTGTGAAAAAACCACTCCTCATCCACCCAGAGGACAAGGTGGCTATTCTCCGCATGTATCACGAACAAGAAATGTTCACATGGAGCCAGCCAGTGATGCTCTACTATGAAGGTCTCGTGCAACACGAAGGTTCACGCAAAGCCAAGTGGCCAGGCGCAAAGACCTTTCACTTCGACGTGCTCGGCACCACCAAGAGTATCGCCGAGGCCACCCTCATCAAATGCACGGTTGAAACGCTCCGCGAGGAAGGTTTTGGTGAACTCATGGTGCACGTCAACAGCATCGGCGACCGAGACTCAATGAACCGCTTTTGTCGCGAATTGGCCAACCACTACCGCAAGCATATCAACGTGCTTTCAAACCACTGTCGCCAAGCGATGAAAACCGATATTTTTAAAGTGTACGAGTGCGATGATGAAAAGTGTCGACCAGTCCACGAGAGTGCCCCGAATCCGATCAATTTCCTGTCGGAGCTCTCGCGCCAACATTTCCGTGAAGTCCTCGAGTATCTCGAGAGTCTCGGTATTGCCTACAAAATCCACAATGGTCTCATCTGCGACCGCAATATGTGGACTCAGACAGCTTTCGAAATCCGCGAGGTGGAGACCAACACCCTACTAGCCACTGGTATGCGCTACAATGGTATCTCCAAAAAACTCGGCTTCCGAAAAGAAATCGGCGCTGTCGGTGTGACCGTCTCATACAAAAAGGGCAAGGAGGAAGCCCTCTTCAACCGCAGCAAGCACAACAAAAACCCGAAAGTATACTTCGTCCAACTCGGCTTTGAAGCCAAGCTCAAAAGCCTCGAGGTGATCGAGATGCTCCGAAAAGCCAAAGTACCACTTGCCCAATCCATCGGCAAAGACAAGATTTCCGGCCAGATCCAGAGTGCGGAAAACAGCAAAATCCCTTACACGATTATCATGGGACAAAAAGAGGCTCGCGAAAGCTCGGTAATTGTCCGAGAAATGAGCACCCGCCACCAAGAGACCATCCCCCTGGCCAACTTACCCGAATATTTGAAGAAAATTCGGTAATGTGTTAGGATACTGAAACTATGATAAATGTCCAAGTAGAGAAAGGTTCCAACGAAAACAGCCTCAGTATTTTGCGACGCTTTACCAAGCGCGTGCAGGGTTCTGGCGTATTGAGCCGAGTACGATCACTCCGATACGCTGGTCGCAATCAGTCTCCACTGAGCGTGAAGAAACACGCTATGAACAAGCTCGGAAAGCGAGCAGAAGTGGAGCTTGCAATGAAGCTTGGCAAGTTCAAGCAGCCAGAGCGACGTGGCGCCAAGCCAGCAGCTCGATAAACGTCCCGTGAGTGAGACATTTTCCCTCATCAATTCTACAAAGGCCACTCTCCCGAAGTGGCCTTTTGTGCAAATGAAAAATGCCGTCCTCGGCGAGCAGTATGAGCTGAGCGTGGCAATCGTGAGTGAAAAGAAGATTCACGAGCTCAACCTCACTCATCGCGAAAAAGACAGCCCGACCGATATTTTGTCCTTTCCACTCGATGAGCAAAACGGCGAGATCTATCTCAACCTCGACTACACCAAAAAGAAAGCTCGCGAATTTGGCCAAACCTTCGAAAACTACCTCGGCTACCTATTTATCCACGGTTTGCTCCATTTGAACGGATTCGATCATGGGAGTACAATGGAGAGCGAAGAAGCCAAGTACTGCAAGGCGTTTGGCATCTCTCACCCATGGCTCGCAACATCAAAGTCGGCATCGATATCGGCACCTACCAAGTCAAAGTAGCTGTCTCTGAATCTGTCCTTGAAAAGGACAAGCATGTTCCGCGCATCCTCGGTGTTGGTTTCGCAGAATCAAAAGGGATGCGACACGGACATATTATCAACTCCGCCGAAGTTACTCGCAGTATCCGCCTCGCTGTACAGCAAGCAGAAAAAAGTGCCGGTGGTTTTAAAATCCGTAAGGCATACGTGAGTATTGGTGGCATGGGGCTCAATAGCACCTACACCAAAGGGACCACTATTATTTCTCGAGCCGATTCAGAGATTACCGAGCTTGATGTAAAGAAAGTCATTCAGACGAGCGAAAATGCCTTGCCAAAAAACTTCATGGCCAACCGCCATATTATCCACGTCATTCCCACCGAATACCGAGTAGATGGCGAGGTGGTGATCGGCCGGCCAGTGGGGTTCAAGGGCAACCGCCTCGAAGTGACCACGATGTTTGTGACCGCTCTTGAGCGACACTTCCAAGACACTATCGCCGCCGTAAACGAAGCTGAGATACAGATCGAAGATATCGTAGCAGCACCCATCGCTGCCAGCCTTGTTACCCTCAATCGTATTCAAAAGACCGCTGGCTGTGTACTCGCCAATATCGGTGCTGAAACTGTCTCTTTGATTGTCTACGAAAACAATATTCCCACCTCTATCGAAGTTTTCCCTATCGGCGCCACCGATATCACCAATGACATCGCTTTGGGCTTGAAGATTCCACTCGAAGAAGCTGAGGATATCAAGCTCGGAAACACCCAAAATCTCCCTCACTCAAAGAAGAAGCTCGATGAAATCATCGAGGCGCGGCTATCAGATATTTTTGAGCTTATCGAAGCACACTTGAAAAAAATCGGTCGCAACGGTCTTTTGCCAGCCGGTATTATCATCAGCGGTGGTGGTTCTGGCCTCGACCGCCTGCAAGATTTTGCTCGAGCGTACTTGCGGCTGCCGTCAAAGATTGCTTCGTTCAACTTCACCTCACATCTCCGTGTACCGATCAAAGACGCCACATGGGCCGTGGCTTACGGACTCTGTATTCTAGGCTTCACCAACAATGAAGATATTGTTGAACCACATAGCCAGACCAAAAACATTTTCAAAAACTGGTTGAAACAATTTTGGCCTTAATTCACACCAAAATCAGCTAAAAGCACAGCCTGTTTCCCCATTGGCGTCAAGGCTTTTCTTTTTCCAAGCCTTTCTGCTATCATAAGGCCATATTCCCTTTAGCTAACGCTTATTTATGGCCCAAATTAATCCAGAAGTAGAGGCATTCGCACGCATCAAAGTCATTGGTGTTGGCGGTTCCGGCAAGAATGCGGTAAATCACATGGTCAACTCCAAAGTGCGCGGCGTTGAATTTATCGCAGTAAACACCGATGCACAAGATCTTCAGAACTCTCTCGCCAAGAAGAAGATTCACATTGGCAAAAACCTCACACGCGGCCTCGGTACTGGCATGAACCCAGAGCTCGGCAAGCGTGCAGCCGAAGAAACTAAGGAAGAGATCCAGGAAGCTCTTAAGGGCTCAGACATGGTCTTTATCGCCTGCGGTAAAGGTGGTGGTACAGGCACCGGTGCAGCACCTGTCGTAGCCAAGATTGCGAAGGAAATGGGAGTCCTCACTATCGGCGTGGTCACTAAACCATTCTTTTTCGAAGGACAGCAGCGCATGAAGCATGCTGAACAAGGCCTCGATGAGCTCAAGAAATCTGTCGATGCCCTCGTCGTGATTCCAAACGACCGTATCTTGAGCATTGCAAGCAAAGACACCACTGCGCGCCAAGCGTTCGCAATGTCCGACGAGATTTTGAAGCAAGCCGTTGAAGGTATTTCAGACCTCATTACCACCCCAGGTATCATCAATGTCGACTTTGCCGACGTGCGCGCTATCCTCGACAATGCTGGCTCCGCTCTCATGGGTATCGGTACCGCTAGTGGCGAGAAGCGTGCCGAGGAAGCGGCAAAGATGGCGATCAACTCCCCTCTTTTGGATATCTCTATCCACGGTGCGAAGGGCGTACTCTTCTCTATTGCCGGTGGCGATGACCTCACCATGTTTGAAATTCAGGACGCCGCAAAGGTGATCACCGAATCCATCGATCCAAATGCCAAGGTCATTTTTGGTACTGTCCGTGACGAAAAGCTCAAGAAAAACGAAATCAAGATTACCGTCATTGCTTCTGGCTTCCCAGAACCAGGCGGTACTCCGAAGAAGAGCCTGTTTGGCGATGAGTCGAAAGGCAAGATTTTCAACACGATGAGCAACGCGCCTGTGGCAGCAAAACCGAAAGAAAAGGAGCCTGAGCAACGCGATGTCGCCAGTGTGGTGAAAGAAGCGATTCAGCACAGTAAGCTCGAAGACAAGAAGCCACTCGTAGGTGCGACAAGTATCGCCGATGACGGAGAGGACGATTGGGGTGCCGTGCCAGCGTTTCTACGACGTTCGAAGAAGTAAAAACCAAAAGACGTTTTCTCGGATACGCGTAAAAGCTTGCTAGCTTTTCGCTCCGGCTCGGCCCGTCGGCCTCCGCAGCTCCTCGAAAACGTCTTTTGGTTTTTTACTATTCCGCGCCGTCGCGCTTCGAGAGGTCATTTCAAATCGTGTTTCTTTGTCTTTTACATATTTCGAACGTCGTAGAAAAAGCTGTTTGTGGTAATAAAAAACGACGGAGGCTTCATTCCTCACGCCGCCTGCATGTAGATCAAGGTGGGGTATGTCTAGGTGGCCGAAAGAGCCGTCCTCATCTGTTCTGTATCGATCCACTCGGAATCGATCTCCAGCAACAACCCACCGATTTCGAGCTTCTTCTCGATAAGGGCAAAAGCTTCTGAAGCCGGCGAAGGTCGATAGAAAAACTTTCTTGGCTCCAATACTCTATCTGCAAAGGCTTCGCAGAAAAACGTATCGGCATTCTGGTCGGTGATTTCCACTTGTTGAATATGCTTCCCGACCAAACCCATGCGCCACTGTGCACGTAGGTGACTATTTACATACCACAGAATAGCAGCTGCAGTGGAAAGAAAGGCATGTGCCAAATATTCCCGCTCCTCCGCATGGCGAAGCCAGAGAGTCCAGCAGACTCTGTCGCTATCTGGCTGTTGCAACAAGACGTGCACAGAGTGCCAATCGTCGGCCCTCTCAGCCCACTCAGAAATCTCGCGGGCATCGTAATTGACATTGCGAAGCGTCGGGCGGAGAACTTCAAACATCCTGAATGTCTGCGATGGATTCACTACGACGGTAAACCATGACGGAAAGATATTTTGCCACAGCTTCGGTATACGTCCATACATCTTCAACGCAAATTCCTCCACACCAAGCAGGTCATTTCCATACGTAATCGTCTTCATGCAATGCTCCTTATTTTGATTGTTCGACTAGAAAGATACTAGCAGACACTGCAACAAAAAGAAACTGTTCTATTGAAATATCACTTTATTGCCCCTTGTAGTATAATGTCCGAACTATGATATACGACCTAGCAATCTTGGGTGGCGGACCAGCGGGGGTGGCGGCGGGAGTGTACGCATCTCGCAAGCGCCTGAAAACCATATTTATCACCAAAGATTTTCTTGGACAAAGCTCTGTTTCAGATGGTATTGAAAATTGGATCGGTACGATAAAAATATCGGGTGCAAATCTCTCGAAAAATCTTGAAGCGCACTTGCGGGCCTATGCGGGTGATATTGTTGATATCAAGGAAGGTGTTGGGGTGAAGAATGTCGAAAAAGCCAATGGTGGCGAATTCGGAAAAGACAGCGGGTTCAAAGTGGTCACCGAAGCGGGCGAATTTTTGGCCAAAACAGTCCTCGTAACCACCGGTAGCCATCGCCGCAAGCTCGAGGGAGTAAAGGGTGCAGATGTCTTTGAACACAAAGGCCTCACCTACTGTGCCACCTGCGATGGACCACTCTTTGCTGACCAAGATGTCGCTGTGATTGGCGGTGGCAATGCCGCTTTTGAGTCTGCCGCCCAACTCCTCGCCTATTGCAAAAGTGTCACCCTGCTCAATCGTAGCGAGGTGTTTCGTGCCGACCCAGTGACCGTCGAAAAGCTTCGAGCTCATCCAAGAATGAAGATCGTTGCAAACGCTGTCCCAGTTGAGGTAAAAGGTGAAAAATTCGTCAGCGGACTCATCTATAAAGACGCAAAAAATAGTACGAGTTCCGACCTCGCCGTATCGGGCATTTTCGTTGAGATCGGCTCCCTGCCGACCACTTTTTTTGTGAAAGACGTGGTGAAGCTCAATGAGTACGGCAATATTGTCGTCGACCCACGCACCCAGCGCTCATCTACCGACGGTATTTGGGCAGCTGGCGACTGTACCGATGGTCTCTACCACCAAAACAACATCGCCGCGGGCGACGCCGTAAAGGCACTCGAGGATATCTACGTATATCTGCACGCGAAATAATCTAGCGTGTTTTGGAAAGCTCTAGGAGCTCCGCCACAAGCTTCGGATCCGTGATCTGCGTAAAGCGCGGAAATGTTTTGCCATCTTTTGTGACATTACCCGTAAACATCTCAAGGGGGCGTGACTGATAGTCTGCCGGTGGCATCCATGCACTCTCGTAAAGCGGACGGTACAGCACGGTGAGTGTTCCCTCTTCCGTATTGCGACCAATTCCAATCACTTCATAGGTATAGTTGTGCTCCGGCCCCTTCGGGTCGTGCTTGTAGTGACGATAGAAGCCTTTGGGTGGGAGTTTCATAGAGTGTTTGTCTATGTTTAATTTTGTGACCCTACAGAGAATCGAACTCTGATTACAGCCTTGAAAAGGCCGTGTCCTAACCGTTAGACGATAGGGCCGCAACTTGGGCTCCAAAATGGGCCGAGAATGCAAGCTGATCGGCTATCCCGACAGCGCGATTTATCATAGCATTTTTTGAAAATTTGGCAAAAAGTGGTATTGTAAAAGACCGTAGCGCATCTCGCTTCGCACTACCAAGGAGAGGTGGGTGAGCGGCTGAAATCACCGCTCTCGAAAAGCGGCAGGCTCGAAAGGGCCTCGAGGGTTCAAATCCCTCCCTCTCCGCCAGATTACCAAGTTTGAACTCCGATAAAATAAGGGTTTTATACGATTGAAAAGCCGGTATCCGAATAAGATGCCGGTTTTTCTTTACCTCTTATCAAATCAAGAAAAATTTGGTAAAATACAATTAAGATTATGCCAATTTTCAATGATTTAAATTTAGATGAATGGAAAGAATCAGAAATTTGGACTGATAGTCTTTGGATTATCAATGAGAGAGATAAAACAGGAAAACATAGCAGTTTTTATCATGGTAATTTTGTTCCTCAAATACCACGTCAATTAATTTCGAGATATACCAAGAAAGACGAGGTTGTTTTTGATCCGTTTGTCGGAAGCGGAACAACTGCTTATGAGGCCGAGACTCTGGGTAGACATTTTATTGGCATTGATATACAAAAAGACCTAGTTGAACAGTTAAAAATTAAAGTTGATAATAAAAAATATTTCTCAGAAATAATTTTGGGTGATAGTTCGAAAGAGACTACATTTGATAAAGTAAAAGAAACTCTCAAAAGACAAAGAAAGAATAATGTTAGTTTGGCAATTCTGCATCCACCTTACGCTGATATTATAAAGTTCAGTAACTTAAAAAACGATTTATCAAATGCAAACTCCCTGAAAGAATTTTTAAACGGTTTTGGCTTAGTCTTAAAAAATACAATATTTGTTTTAGAAAAAGGGCGTTATTTAGCAATTGTTATCGGTGATAAATATACTGCTGGGCAGTGGATTCCGCTAGGATTTTATTGTATGAATGAAGCTCAAAAATTAGGACTAACCCTAAAAAGTATTATAATCAAGAATATGGAGGGTAACAGAGCAAAACAAAATAAAGAAGGAATATGGCGGTATCGAGCATTATCAAGCGATTACTATATCTTTAAACACGAGTATATTTTAATATTTAAAAAATAACTATGGCGATTGTAAATATAAGAGATTCAAATTTCATAAAACTTAAGTCTTTAAAAAAGGAAAATTTGAAGTCTTTTTGTCACGAATATGACATCGATTTTTCTTCAAATATGACGGAAACGATTTCCACCATTTTAGAACATTTTGATAGTGGCAAAATTTCGACAGAAGATATTAATTTGTTTATAAGGAAATTATATGTAAGTGTTCGAGATAGCGAGATAAAAATTACTGGAGCTACACATCAAGAAATCATCAAAGAACTCAATAAGGTTGATGAACATATTTGGGGGATGGTTCAGGGTGATGTTGATAGTCACATACAAAGTAATTATGTCAGAAAATTTTATAGATACGATGATGTGGTTAGCGCTATCAGGGCAAATCTATACAAAAGCATAGAATCATATGCTATTTCTAGTTGGTTCAATCACTGGAGCACTGTGTTTTTGGAAGATTTAATAAATGAAAATAAAAATGTAATACCTATTATTAAAAAAGTAAAAGGGGTTGATATAATTTGGAATGAACAACCGGTTGATATTAAAGTCACAAATTTACCAAAGGAATGGTTTAAGAGTGGGTACGATATTGATTATGCTATCAATAACCCTAAAATGGTTTGTAAATATATGTACGAGCTTCAAGGAGCTCAACGATTTGGAGACGACAACCGTTTATTTGTGATTATCTATGATAAGAGTAAACCAGAAGAAAGTTGGAAAATTAAAAGAGATTACAATTTGATCAAATCAAAAATAAATGACTTTTTTGATCAAAAAACTGAGCTTGATGCTATAAATTTTAAATATGGCAATAAACAATACTTGGCACATTCTAAGGTTATGTTTATATTGAAATAATATGAATTATATCGGCAGCAAATTATCATTGTTAGAATTTTTGGAAGAATCCATCAATAAAGTGGTTGATAAAAACTGCGATACTTTTTGTGATTTATTTGCTGGCACTGGAACTGTTGGAAGATATTTCAAAAAGAAGGGTTACAAAATTATTGCAAACGATATCCAATATTACAGCTATGTCTTAAATAGACATTATATCGGAAATCATAAAGAGTTAAAATTTTCTAAACTGATAAAAGAAATTCCGGAATTGGAAAATATTGATTTAGAAGAAAAGAAAGATTTTGTCTGTAATTATTTGTCCAGTATAAATGGTGTAAAAGGGTTTATTTACAATAATTATTGTGTTGGTGGAACCAAAGACAAAAAAGAAGAACGACAATATTTTTCTGACGAAAACGGAAAGAGATGTGATGCGATTCGCCAGAAAATTGAAAGTTGGAAAACAGAAAAGTTAATTTCCGATAATGAATATTATTTTTTGGTTACGAGTCTACTTGAATCTATCGATAAATATGCAAATACCGCCTCTGTTTATGGTGCCTTTCTTAAAAAATTGAAAAAAACTGCTCAAAACAGTTTAGTTTTAAAGCCTGCTCAATTGATAATAAACGATCAAGATCATGAAGTTTTCAACGAAGATATAAATAAGGTGTTAGAAAAAGTTGGTGGTGATATTTTATATTTAGATCCTCCATATAACCATAGACAATATGCAACAAATTATCATCTACTTGAAACGATTGCTAAATATGATAATCCAAAAATCCACGGAAAAACTGGTTTGCGTGATTACCAAAACCAAAAATCACTCTATTGCTCAAGATCACAAGTTAAAACAGCTTTTAAAGATCTAGTTTTAAAAGCGAAGGTAAAATATATCTTTCTAAGCTATAACAACGAGGGCTTAATGACTTTGGATGATATTAAAGAAATAATGAGTCTAAGGGGCAAATACGGACATTTTACGAAAGACTATGGTCGGTTTAAAGCAGACAAGACGGAAAGCCGGGACTTTAAAGCAAATAAGACTATTGAGTATTTGCATTATGTGGTGTGTAAATAAACAAAGAATATGAGTAAAACAATTCAAAAACTTAATAAACTTAAAAATCCTGAGTCGTTTATTCAAATCAATACTATCAAGGGTTTTAAGTATGTTGACAAGGCTGGTGAAATCGTAAATGCTTATCATAAGAATAATTCTGCACCTCAATTTCAAATGGGTCTTAATGGATTAGTTATTGAACAGCCAAAAGATAAAATCGATGAATTAAAGGTCACGGCACAAGTTATCTGGGCTAAATTTAATGTAGTAGATTCGTTAGACTCAATTTCTACTCTTTTTGCAAATGAAAGCGAAAACATTTTAAAAATATTAGAAGTTGAAAAAATAAGTAGGGTGGGTTGGCGAAATTATTTTGTTCATGAGTTTTTGAGCAAAGAAAAGCAAGATGAATATCTAAAAAAATTTACTGTAATTAAAGACACTAAACCATCGGTTGTAAGACTTGAAATAAAAACAGGAAAAGATTTTAGTGCAAATTTAATGCTCCAGCCCGTGATTAAAACCGATACTGACAAAACCTCAGGAATTCTTTTTGACATTGATATATTCCAAAATGGAGAATTTGAACCAAAGGATATCTCCAAATTATTACGAGAGTTTAGACAATACCTCGCTGATGAAAATGGTTTTTTGAGCATTGTAAATAATACTTTTGAATAATATGTGGGCAGAACTTATTAAAAAAATTGAATTACAGTCTGTGCTTGTGTTATTTTTGACACTTCTTTTTGGTTTTATGCTCTTAAATAAAGATAATAGTCTCTCAAGCCCTGCCGGTATTTTAGGCAGTATATCAATCGGCATGGGGCTTTTGTATACCTTTGGTTCGTTTTTTTCAAATCAGATCAAGGAAAGTTATAAGGATGTTATCTCGGAATACAAAAATACAATTTCTACGTTAAGAACAAGTCATAAGGGTATACAAAAATCATATCAAGATACTTTGTCTAGCCAAAACAGAGAAAGAACGATAGGTGAAAGTTATCAGACTATTGGAGAAACTGAGATTGGGACACGAGATAGTTAGGCGCCAATCGAATAATCCACCTCATTTTTACCTTTAACTGATTTTGGTTTAGGAGTTTCAAACCATTCTGGATGAACTTTGTAGATAGCCCGTAATTCCTTGATACTTTTATCAATAACCGCGAAACTTAGCCGCGTTTTTGGTTCAAAGTTGCGGACATCGCCTCCGCCACCAAAGAAAAATAGCGCCCTTTTGACGCTGTTTTTCTTTGCACTCAAAAAATCACCAACTCTCCTACTGAAACCACGTCTTCCGCCACTCCTTCATCATCTGTATTTCTTGTGTCTGTGCAGTGATAATATCGTTGCCAAGCTTGATCAATTCTGGTCGCTTTGTGCCTTGCAAAAGCGTCTGCGCCATCTGTACCGCGCCCTCATGATGAACAATCATTTCACTGAGAAATGCCTCATCGAGCGCGTCTCCTGTCTTCCCTTCCAAGCCCATCATCATACCGCCCATCACACCGTGCATGTCCGAAGAAAGTGAGTCAGCACCTTGCCGATACATCACTCCGTTTCCTCCAGCAAAGTATCCGACAAGCAAGCCGACGATCAAAGTGAGGAGGCCGACAGTAAGAGGGTTGTGTGTTGTGTTTTGCATGTTACGTGAAGATAAAGCACTTATAAAAGAGAACCCGAAACCACTCTGCCTATTTTACCATCTTCCCCCTCGGATCAAAAATCGACGGCTCGAGCTTGTCGCCACGAACAATCTGCGCAATGCGCCGGCCACCATAGATAGAGGGCAAAATACCAACACCGTTGCAGCCGAGGTTGTACAGCAGAACAGGATTGCACGGCTCCACACCGACTCGACGAATCCCGTTTGGTGTGTAGCCCATGAGGCCGTGCCACGAGAAAGCATATTCCGTGAGCTCGCTCGGATATTTGCGATAGTTTTGCCGTAAAAATAGGTCGATCTTCTCGCGATATTCCTCCGACAGTTCGTCTTCGCGAGAATAAATTGCCATATTCGGCAACACTTTCTCCGGACCACCCGTGCAGATGAGATTATGCGGAATATCCTTCTTTTCTTCATGCTCATGTGGGCGTCGTGTGAGATAGAAATACGCATCACCCGTCGGATCGCCGGAAATATCCTTTTCTTTCAAGAAATAGCTGATCGCTGTCGGTGGATTGTCGAGTGGTTCAACGTAGCCAGCCATGTAGCCGATACGACCATGCACCGAATGGTGAAAGCTGGTATCCACTTCGGTACCGCAGAGATTTTGAATAGTGAAATGCGTGAAGCCATTGGTACACAACACAATCCTTTCACACAAGATCGTATGATCTCCAACCTTCACCACACCATCTCGCTCCCGTAACACAACCATCTTTACCGGACTCTCCTCAAAAAAAGAAAAACGGTCACTAAAGGTCTTTGTTAGATATGCCAATAGCTCTTCGCACAACAAGGCACTGTTGGTGCACCCCTTCTGATAAGAAAAGGCGGCAATGTAGTCGGGATTACTGGTCTCAATCAGGCTCAAAATATCGGACTGCGGTGCGACCGTATACAAGTCCCGATATTTTTTGGGAATACTATGGAGCTGCTCAAACTCTGCCGCCACCAGGATCGCCTCGATCGGCAGACCACCCTTTAGTCTGCACGCGTTGTTTTTGAAGACTGTCTCCAAATCATCGAAGCCCGTACAGCCGGCGTAGCCAGTGAAGCGATACAGGGGTGTCTTCAGGCCGGCATCGGCAATCATTTGGTCGATAAGGGCCCAGGCCGACTCCACTGCCCGCTGCCCGGCAATCGCCATCGAAAGCCCGAACTCCTTTGCAATATCGTGAATCGGTCTTTCAAAATATGAGGTGATTTGTCCGGCGTTGTGGCCACTGGCACCATGAGCAATCTTGTCGGCTTCGAGCAAGATGACCCGACGATTGGTTTCCTTGAGGAGAAAATATGCCGTGGCAATGCCAGCAATACCGCCACCGACGACGACCACGTCTGTCTCCGCATCTTTTTGTAGTGGCACTGTTGGCCGAGTACGTTTGAGCTGATGGAGCCAAGGAGAGTGATTTTTCAGCATGGGGATGTTGTAAAAATAGTCTAAACTTCACCAAATATACAAAAATAGTAGCACGATGTGCGGAAATCTGCTACGCTGTATCTGTTGGTATTTGGTCGGTATTTCGGGCGGTTAGCTCAGTTGGTAGAGCGTCACATTGACGTTGTGAATGTCAGAGGTTCGAATCCTCTACCGCCCACACATGACCGCAGACACGCATAAGCATGCCGCCGGCTTGATTCCGTATTTTTTGTCCGCTGAAAAAGAGGAGTACTGCGTTTTTGTGCAGCGCCGATCTACCGACGCCAAGCGCAACCCTGGTGTCTTTGGCCTCTTTGGTGGTGGTATCGAGTCTGGCGAGACACCCGAACAAGGTCTTCAACGCGAGATTCTCGAAGAATTGAATATTGACCTCGAGAAGCCGGAATATCGTGCCGCAGTGACACCGATCGGTACCTTCGACTATGCCGACTCGGTCGGCAAGGTACGCGCACACGAATACGCCATGCTGGTGACACCGGCTTTTGCCGATAGAGTGAAAATCGGCGAAGGTCAATATGGTATTTTCATGAGCGAAACAGAAATCCGCGGAAGTAGCGAATTTCTCGAAGGACATCGACAGATGATTCTCGACTTTTTCAATTCAATAAAAAAACCGCGAATTATTCTCGGCATCGAGACCAGCTGTGACGAGACGGCACTGAGCCTTGTCCGTACACAAGGTCGTAATGTGCAGGTACTTGGACATGAATTGATCTCACAGATCGACGTACACCAGCCATACGGCGGAGTCTTCCCCGTGCTCGCGAAGCGCGAGCACGGGCGTAACCTTGTCCCACTCCTCGAAAAGATCCTACTGAACAATTCCATACCTCAAGTTGCCTGGACTAGCCCTGACGAAACCACCTTGGCCGAAATCCGCACGGTTCTCACCCGCGAAACAGAGCTCCTCGCCCTCATTGAAACCTTTATTGCTCGACAAGGCAGCAATGGCGCAAATAAAAATGAGCGCACTCGACCAGCCATCGACGCAATCGCCGTCACCGAGGGTCCAGGTCTCGAGCCAGCACTGTGGGTCGGCGTCGGCTTCGCCAAAGCATTGTCACTACTTTGGAATATACCGATCATCCCCATCAACCACATGGAGGGTCATATTGTGGCTTCGCTCCTCACCACACACTCACACACCAGCCTGGCGGAGCTTGCCAAGCCGCCGCTGCCAGCGCTCGCGCTACTGATTAGCGGCGGCCACACCGAACTCGTCCTTGTGTCGGCACTCGGCAAGTACGAGATTATCGGCAAGACTCGAGACGATGCGGTGGGCGAAGCCTTCGACAAAGTCGCGCGTCTGCTTGGCCTGCCATATCCGGGCGGACCGCAGATTAGCGCACTCGCCAAAACGGTCACCGACAGCCAGTACACCTTGCCACGCCCGATGATCCACTCCAAAGACCTGAATTTCTCTTTTTCTGGGCTGAAAACCGCCGTGTTGTACCTCACCAAGAAGATTGAGAAGATTCGACCACTCACAGATGGCGACAAGGCACACATCGCCCACGAAACCGAACAAGCCATCGCTGAGGTACTCTCCAAAAAAACTTCTCTCGCCATCGAACAACACAACATCCAGTCGCTCATTGTCGGTGGCGGCGTCATTGCCAACACCGTGCTTCGCGAAGCATTCGAAGGACTCGCCAAGCACTATTCGATCCCCCTTTTCCTACCCACCAACACCCTCTCGACCGACAACGCAGTCATGATTGCCGTAGCCGCAACGTTGAAAGGCGCAGATGCACAACGGACACCGATCGTGAAGGGTAACCTCTCTTTTTGATAAATACGGCCATTTTTGCTATGATGCAACAACATGAATGAGAAGTTTCTAAAGCCGTATTCCCCACAAGATACAGAGCAACATATCTACCAGCGCTGGCAGGAAAGCGGTTTTTTTAACCCCGACAAGCTGCCGGCGCGCCACAAAACGCCTTTCACCATCGTGATGCCGCCACCAAATGCAAACGGCAACCTCCACGTCGGCCACGCCCTCGCGATCGCCCTTGAGGACATCATGATCCGCTACAAGCGTATGCAGGGCTTCAAGACCCTGTGGGTGCCTGGTGCCGACCATGCCGGCTTTGAGACACAGATTGTGTACGAAAAGAAACTCGAAAAAGAAGGCCGATCCCGCTTCAAAATGGATCCGCAGGATCTCTACAAAGAAATCCTCGCCTTCACTCTCGAGAACAAAGGCAACATGGAAGCGCAGGTGCGTGCCCTTGGTGCTTCGTGCGATTGGTCGCGTGAAAAATTCACTCTCGACCCAGAAGTCGTCGCCGAAACCCATCGCACCTTCAAAAAAATGTATGATGACGGCCTCGTATATCGCGGTTCGCGCATTGTGAATTGGTGTAGCAAACATGCCACTTCGCTCTCCGACGTGGAAACCGAAAACAAAGAAAAAACCGATCCATTTTACTATTTCAAATACGGCCCCTTCACTATCGGTACCGCTCGCCCAGAGACAAAATTTGGCGACAAGTACGTGGTGATGCATCCAGACGACAAGCGTTATGCTGAGTACAAGCATGGCCAAAAGATTGAGCTCGAGTGGATCAATGGCCCAATCACCGCAACCATCATCAAGGATGAGGCCATTGACATGGAATTCGGCACAGGTGTCATGACCATCACCCCATGGCACGACGCGATCGACTTTGGTATTGCGGAGCGACACAAGCTCGACCGCGAGCAGATTATCGACATGCGCGGCAAGCTCTTGCCGATTGCCGGCGAATTTGCGGGACTGAAGACTTCTGAAGCTCGCGTGAAAATCGTTGAGAAGCTCAAGGCTAAGGGCCTGGTCGTGAAAGTCGATGAAAAATACGTTCATAATGTGCCTGTCTGCTACAAGTGTGAGACCCCGATCGAGCCGCAAATCCTCCCACAATGGTTTGTGAAGATACGACCACTCGCAGAGCGCGCGATCAAAGCTGTGGAGGCCGGAGAGGTGGTCTTTCAGCCCGACAACTACCGCAAGATTTTCCTCTACTGGATGAACAACACCCTCGACTGGAACATTTCCCGACAGATCGTGTGGGGTATTCCGATTCCAGCCAAGATCTGCGATACCTGCGGATTTGCTGCGCCCGATCTCGAAGGAAAGCTTACCGCCTGCCCCACCTGCAAGTCGGCAACATCACTTCGGACCGACACCGACACCTTCGACACCTGGTTCTCTTCGGGCCAATGGCCCCTCCTCTCGCTCGGCTATTCAAAGGGCGCGGATTGGAAATCTTTCTACCCCACCGACATCATGGAAACCGGCTCCGATCTCATCTTCAAATGGATTCCGCGCATGGTGATCTTCGGCCTCTACCTCACCGGAAAAGCACCGTTCCACACGGTGTACCTCCACGGCCTCGTAAACGACGCCCAGGGCAAGAAGATGAGCAAGAGTAAGGGCAACGTCATCAACCCCACCGACCTCATCACCAAATACGGCACCGACGCGCTGCGTATTGGCCTCATTGTCGGCAATACCCCCGGTACCAACCTCTCCCTCTCCGAAGACAAGATTCGCGGCTACAAAAATTTTGCCAACAAACTCTGGAATATCAGCCGTTTTGTGCTCGAAAGCACTTCCGGCCAAGGCTCGACAACAGCTTTCACCTATGACCCCACCTTTACCGCTTGGTCTGAAGCCGACAAAGCTCTGACGGCTGAACGTAATGCTCTCGTAGCAGAAATCACCAAAGAAATGGAGGAGAATAAGTTCTACCTTGTCGCTGAAAAGCTCTACCACTACATCTGGCACCGCTTCGCCGATGTCATCCTCGAAGACAGCAAGGCGATCCTTGGTTCTGCCGCGCCTAATGCCGCACCAACCACCACTTCGGTCACCGACAAAGCTTCTCGAGCACAATTCTTGCTCCACACTCATCGCACGATCCTGAAGACCATGCACCCATTCATCCCATTTGTCACCGAAGAAATCTGGTCTCTCTTGCCGAAAACCGCTAGCGAACAAACACTCCTTATAGTGGAAAAGTGGCCAGCTTAGGAAAGAGCACTGGTGATATAATTGCGGCATGCACCTACCGCCCCTCAATCTTTTCTTGACGCTCCTGGCGGGGATTATTCCACCACTCATCTGGCTGAAGCTTTGGCTGAAGGAAGACGTCCACCCAGAACCACGACGACTCATTGTTACCGCCTTTATTGGTGGAATGATTGCCGTACCCTTGGTGATTCCACTTCAGAGTCTGGTAAAAAATACTGTTTCTGAAGCCGTGACGATTATCATCTTGTGGGCGCTCATTGAGGAAACCTTAAAATTTCTTGCCGGCTACTACACCACCCTCACCAAGAAGACGACCAACGAACCCATTGACCCGGTAATGTTCCTCCTCACTGCGGCACTGGGTTTTGCGGCAATGGAAAATGTTCTTTTTATTATCAACCCAGCGATTATCGGAGACTTATACACAGGCCTGATCACTTCCAATCTCCGTTTTGTTGGGGCAACACTCGTACACCTTGTCTGCTCCTCTGCTGTGGGAATTAGCCTCGGTTTGGCGTTCTACAAAAGCCGCACGAGCAAAATACTTCACCTTGTCACAGGCATCATCATCGCCACTGCGTTGCATTCAACCTTCAATCTCTTTATAATGAATGCCACAGGGACTAGAGCTTTCGCAATTTTTTTCGGGGTCTGGGTCTCAGTGATCGTGTTGGCGCTCTTTTTTGAAAAAGTGAAGCGCGTCGAACCAGAAAAATAGAACTATCGAACTAATCATCTAAGATAATAACTAAACACCACATGGCAAAAGAAAAGCGCTCTTTTTTTGAAAAGCTCACCGGTGCAGTGCATGTCGAGGATGATCTTGAGACACCAGCACCACGCAAGAGTGGCAGTCACACCGGCGAATCACGCTCTCACACCGCCAAAACAGATGAATGGTCTGAGGAATCGGCTGAAGGACAGCTTCCAGTGGATGTATACCAAACTCCTACCGATATTTTTATCAAAACACTTATTCCTGGCACAAAGGTAGATGATCTCGATATCTCTATCACCCGCGACATGGTGACAATCAAAGGCAAGCGCGAAGCGAGCCGCGAGATCGCCGAAGATGATTATTTCTTTCGAGAGTTGTATTGGGGTTCATTCTCACGAACAATCCTCCTCCCTCAAGAAATTGACGTTGAGGGTGCCGACGCCAATGAGAAGCTCGGCCTGCTCACTATTCGCCTTCCGAAAATAGATAAATCTCGACAGACCAAGCTTCGCGTCAAGTCGGGGAATTAAGTAGAGGCAGTCCTGCTTCTAGAAACTTCGTGGTGCTTGGGACCAGATTTGAACTGGTGACCCTTCCCTCTTCAGGGGAATGCTCTACCAACTGAGCTACCCAAGCGTATACTCTATTCGCGCCAGCACACTTATTGTGTCAGCTTATCGATGAGGTCGGCGTAATTTGATGTCGCACCGCCACCAATATCCTTCACTGTACCAGCAACACCCTGTACCGCCTCATAATACGGCCGAAGAGCCTGCAAAGCGACACTACCGAGACCAATGATGATCACCCAATACGCAACCTTGGCAAATCGGCCAATGAGCTGAGACCGACGAATCGAAGTCAACATTTCGTGATTCTCTTTGGCGAGATCGTATGTCTTTTCAAGCAATCTTCGATCTTCCGGACTCATGCCAGAAAGTATAGCAGAAATGCGAAAAACGGGCAAAAAATAAGGGGTGGACCTCCTTTGATAAGATATGTGCCCTCGGCCGGAATCGAACCGACATCAAATTCTTAGGACGAACTCGTTCTAATCCATTAAACTACGAGGGCGTGTCCATAATCTACCACATCTTTAGAATCGTGGCAGTTTGTATCGTATTTTTGTGAGGCTTACACACCGAGTGACTTTGCAAGTGCAACCTGATCAAAGCCGACCATCACAGTGCCATCAACATCGATCACTGGCACTCCAAGCTGACCGCTTTTGTCCACCATTTCTTTGCGCTTTGTGAGATCACTTGCAACATTAAATTCAGTATATGAAATCTTCTTGGACTTCATGAAGTCCTTTGCGAGATTGCAATAATGGCAGGTTGGGGTTGAGTAGATGGTGACGTTTTTCATGGTGGTGCGTGGTTAGTTGGTGAAGATAAGTATACCGCTTTTGTGGATATTCTAGCAAATGAGAATCGGCTACTACGTAGCCAGGTGCTTTTCCATCTCGTTACGCTCGAAGACGAGCTCATCGGATTTTTTGTGCGGGTACTGAGAATCGAACTCAGGTCTCAACCTTGGGAAGGTCGCATTCTGCCACTAAACCATACCCGCATATGCTATTCGGCTCCAAATAGGCCCTTCACTTTCTTCCACAGACCAGAGACGAGCCCATCGGGCTCCAACACTTCTTCTGTCTTCGGAGGGTCCACCAATACTACCAAATGTTCCCCTGGTTTGGCCACTCGGAAGCTATTTCGGATTTCACGCTCAACTCCTTCTTTGGTATTGAGATCTTCGATTGCCTTAGTAACCTCGACGTTACGGCGTTGTAAGTTTTGTAACTCAAGCTGCGCCCGCGCCGCCCGCTCGCGACTCTCGACTTCCTTGCCGTACACGTTGTAGGCGGCGCGGGCTGTCAAAAACAATACACACAACAACACGAGCACCGTCGGACGTGAATACAACACCTCTCGAAACTGGCGTTTTTGCCTAAATTCTCTCATGTGATATGATGCAGTATATCAAAAAATACCATGCTATTCGATCCGAAACACAAAAAGAAGGTGGGTATCGTCTGGGGCGTCCTATGCGCACTTATTATCATCAGTATGATTCTGCTCTACATTCCATCATTGCTACCATAACAGCGATACAGTCGAAGAAGAGAAGACTGAAAATGTGAGAATGAAAAAACAGGGCCTCAATTCGATGAGAGCCCTGTTTTTCGTTGGAAACATCCAACGAAGCTATTTCGAACCCCGATAAAAATACCCGACGACTCGAAGGACGATCTCGAACGTGCCAAAAATCACGAAGGCACAGGCCAGGATTGGCCAAGCCCAGAAAGCCGCCATTTCCTTCTTTTCCATGGCAACATCAGAAAATACTCCAGTGGTGCGTGACATAAGCAAGAATGTTGGTTGAGGATAAGTGAAGTGAAAGAACCGAGGACTTCTCTATCCTAGTATAAAGACGGCTTTTTTGCCACCCACTGAGGCGTCGTGTCTTCTCGCGACACTAATCCCCCGTCTTCATCATCTTGATAAACACATCCTGCGGAATCGTCACGCCAGCGCCCTCTCCTCGCTCCTTCATGCGCTTCTTACCCTCTTTTTGCTGATCGAGCAGCTTATTCTTTCGACTCACATCACCACCATACAAGTGTCCCGTCACATCCTTGCGGAAAGCCGAGATGGTCTTTGATGAAATAATCCGTCCAAGCGCCTGACCTTGAATCTTTGTGGCAAATTGCTGGCGCGGCAGCGACGCATGGAGCTTTTCCACCGCCTTCTCCGCCTCTATTTCAACACGCCGCTTCGCCACCACACGGGTAAACGCCGGCACAATCTCCCCCGCCACCAAGAGATCCAGACGCGCCACATCGGCATCGCGCAATTCACCAATCGTGTACGACATCGAAGCAAATCCCGACGATACACTCTTCACTTCATCAAAAAAGTTGCGCATCAGCTCACGAAGTGGCATCTCTACGTCAATAGAATTGCGATTGTCGCCAAAAGAATGCGTCGCCAACACATTGGCCTCATGATCATACAAAAGCTGCATCACCGGACCGACGTATTCGGATGGACTAATCAAATTCATGGTCACCCACGGTTCACGGATCTTTTCGATGGAACCGTAGTCAGGAAACAGCGACGGCGAATAGTACATCTTCGTCACACCCTGCTTGTCGGTCACCTCGTACGTAATGCTCGGCGTGGTCACCACGAGCTGGAGCTGAAACTCGCGTCGCAATCGCTCGGTGATAATCTCCAAATGCAACATACCGAGAAACCCGCAACGGAAGCCGCGACCGAGCGTACCCGACGCCTCTTCTTCGAAAGTATATGATGAGTCGGAAAGGCGGAGTCGCTCCAGACCTTGGCGAAGGGTATTGAAATCATCCTGACTTTCCGGATAAATCGACGCCCACACCACCGGCTTTGGTGACATATATCCAGCCAAAGGGGGCAATGGATGCTTCTGCAAAGTGATCGTATCTCCCACCGAAGCGATACCTGGCTGCTTGATACCTGTCACAATGTAGCCGATCTCACCGGCACCAATGGACTCCTTTTCCAATTCATCCGGTTGAAACACGCCGACTTCCAGGGCGAAGAATTTTTGCTCAGCGGCATTAAAGAGCAACTGACTGTTTTTGGAGATTGAGCCATCAGTCACACGTACGTACACGATCACACCACGATGCGTCGAATACTGAAAATCAAAAATGAGCGCACGGAAACTTTCCTTCCCCACCTGTCCGCTTCCGTCTGGCATTTTGCCCGCTGGAAATTCTTCTTTGGGTGGCGGAACACGTTTGATCACCTCTTGAAGCAAATTTTCAACACCCATACCGGTACGCCCCGAACATTCGAGCACTTCACTCTCTTGGCATCCCAACAGCTTCGCCAGCTCCGTTTTCACCTCTGGGACACGGGCCAATGGCGAATCCACTTTGCTCACCACAGGGATGATTTTGAGCCCAGAATCGCGTGCCATACCCAGGGTGGTCAATGTCTGCGCCTGCACCCCCTGAGTGGCGTCTACGAGCAAAATTGAGCCTTCCACGGCCTTTAGGGCACGTGATACCTCGTAATAAAAGTCGACATGGCCAGGTGTGTCGATAAGGTTCAAAACGTAGGTTTCTGGCTTGGTATCCGCCGGCGTTTCCACCTCCCCGATAATATGCGCATCCAAAGTGCCGCCGGCGCCCCGCGGTGCCTGGTATGAGTACTCCATACGCACCGGTTGCATCTTGATCGTGATGCCGCGCTCTTTTTCGAGCTCCATACTGTCGAGCACTTGGTCGCGCATCTTGCGTGCTTCGATTGTGTGAGTAATCTCGAGCATGCGATCAGCCAATGTCGACTTGCCGTGGTCGATGTGCGCGATAATGCTGAAATTGCGAATCCGCTGGAGAGGGGTAGCCATAAGCCCAATCATACTAGCAAAATCGGCCGAAAATGCTAGTTTTTCGCCTCCAGAACATGACACCATTACTCCGAAAAGCCGATTCTCTTTTTCGGCCCCTCCGGCGGGTTGATCAGTTACTTCACCACTGAATACACGGTGGAAATCTGATCACCGTGTTCTTTCTGCCTCCTCTCGATCTCATCGATTTTTTGAGCCAAGTCCACATGCGTAGCCAACACTTCCTGCATTTTGGTGAACGCCCGGACGATAAAAATACTCATCTGCACGGCACATTGGCTTTTTAGTACCACCGAGAGTATAGCGACACCATGTTCGGTAAAAACATGTGGCAAATAACGTCTTCCACCATATCTGAAACTTGAGGTCGCAAATTGCGACCTCAAGTTTTCTACCTCGACCAGATTGAGCTGAAAAGCAAAATCTTTAGGAAATCTCGACGAATTTTGTTTCACTTGCTCATTCAAGCGTTCGGTGGACACCTTAAATATATCGGCCAAATCAAAATCCACCATCACTCGCTAACCGCGAATGATGTAGATTCGGCCCACGAATCTGGTGCAATGCGAAAAAGATAAAGAAAGGCTAAAATCTTTCTCAACTTTCAATCAAGACTTCTTCACCCACGGCACCGGGTATTTTTTCCACTCATCAAGCAGGGATTCGTCGTAGAAAAAGCGGGCAAACATTTCGGTCTCAATGCGTGCGCCGTTTATGGCAACATGCGGCCGCACTTCGGCCGGCACACCACAATATTCGGCAATAGTATCTGAATTCAAAGCCGAGTGACCGTTCAAGGTCGGTGGCTTTATCCCCCGTCGCAGTGCATGGAAATAGCAGACAGTGTGTATGTCGATCGTCCGTTTCGCGATCGGCCAATTCACTCCAGCGCGCGCCGCCGCGGCGCGCAAAAAACCCTCATCAAAAGATGGGTTCTGTCCTGCGATCGTCCGCTCCGCACACTGCATTGCCCATTGCAAAAATTCAATCAAAATCTCCTTTTCACTTTTCTTCCGAGAATCCACCACCTGCTCACGAGTGTACCCATTTACCGCCAATGCCTCATCGGCCACATGAGCACCGTCCCACGCCCGACACTCAGCGTAAAACTGATTCGTCGGATGATAAAAGTCCACCGCCCCAATAGAAAGCAGCGAATGCTTGTTTGGATCCACCCCCGTCGTCTCGACATCCACTACGATCATTGCTAATAATTATAGGCCAGCCACGCACACAAAGAAAGGGACTCTCGGAAGGCGACGGCCTGAGAGTGAGCGAAAATCTCAGCAGAGATTTTATGCGTACCCTTTCTTTGTGTGCGTGGCTGGCCTAGAGTTGCTCAATTTCTGGCACCAACACCTCAGTCTTCCAAAACTTGGCGTGCAACGTCTTCCAGACCTGCTCGAGCTCCTCACTCTTTAGCGCCTTGAGGACCAGCAGACAAAAAGCGATACCGACAACTCCTGAACAAAAGCCCTGCATAAAGACACCGAAGGTCGTATCGAGCGGAAATACCTGGTCGAACACATCCAGACTTTTGTATGTCACAAACCCCATCAGTACCGAAGCAGAAAATGTCTGGAAGAGGGTGCGGAACACCGGTCGAGAAAAAGCTGAAAACTCTCGATGAAAGGCCCACCAATGGGCTATCGTGTTGATACATACCCCCAGCGAATATGCGAGTGCCAGCATGAGCACTGAGGTGCCCGACAATCCCTCCACCTTGAAAAGCACTTCAAAGAATGACTTGAACCCATACCAATGATCAAACACCCACACCAATCCGTAGGCAAACACCACAATCGACACCGAGGAAAAGATATTGATGAGAAGCGGTTTCAGTGTCTTCCCGCCAGAATAAAAGGCTCGAACAAAGAGGGTGATGAGACTTTGCGGAATAATCGACAGCGTAAATACCGCAAGCGCGGCAGCAGTAAGACGAGTATCGCTCCAATCAAAGTGCCCGGCTCCAAGCACGGTACGCACAATCTGCGCACGCAAGACAATAAACAGCACCATCACTGGCATTGACCAGAAGATGATGTGCTTTGTAGATGCCACCATCTGCTCCACAAAACGCTTCATATCGCCATTCGAAAAGAGACGTGACAAGGTGGGAAAGGCAGCGGTGGCATAGCTCACACCGATAATACTCAGGGGTACCGACTGCAAATTGTTGGAAAAATTGAAGACAGAGATTGAGCCCGTCGCCATCAATGACGCAAGTGCGGTGAGGAAGAATAGGACGATTTGATTCGATGACAGCGTAAGTGTTCTTGGTAGCGAGGTGAGCACCACCTGACGTATCGCTTTCACATCAACGCGGAAAAGCATTCGCGGAAGCAACCTTTGGCTCACAATGTACGGCACCTGGATGCCGAGATGAAGCACTGCACCAATCACGACACCCCACCCCAGACCATATACCCCAATCATTGGATACAACACGATGATTCCAAAGACGATACCGAGGTTGTACAACACTGGGCTGAGAGCATATAGGAAGAAACGATTGTGGATTTGTGTGATACTTGCCAAGAAGTTGGAGAAGCCAAGAAAGAGCGGCGATAGCAGCAAGATACGAGACAATGTGATCAATTCGGGCATGGCCGCATTACCAACAAAGCCCGGCAACACAATAGGCGTGAGCCATGGAATCAAAAAGAAACTCACTGTAGACACAACCACTATCGCAAAGAAAAACACAGAGAACGTCTGATCAATGAAAGCTCTCCCCGCTTCTTTGTCTTTTTCCATCTTTTCAATAAAGAATGGTACGAGCACGGAGATCGAGACAGTTGTTGCAATCGTAACAAAGATGAAATCCGGGATGCGGAAAGCCGCATAATATACGTCGAGCACGTTTCCGGCACCGAAATAGAAAGCGAACAGACGATCACGCACCAAAGCGAGCAGCTGGGCAAGAAAAGCAAAGAAGGCCAAGAGGTAAGCGGCCTCATGGAGACCACTTACCTCTCGATGAAAGAAACTCAGGAGACGCTCGACCATGATACGACTAATTTGAATCCTTCACCGGTAGCTTTTTGATAGGTTCCTTCGAAGTTGAGGATTCTTTTGTAGCTGTTGCGAGGGGGTCTTTTCCGGCCTTCAGATTGGCGAGAGCAGTTTTCACCTCAGCATTGTCAGGATTGAGCTTCTGTATCTCCTCAAACTGTGCAATAGCATCGGCCTGGCGACCAACTTTTGCATAGCTGACACCAAGAAAATACCGCGCATTTGAATATTGATTATTCAATGTCACCGCACGCTCCAAAGCGGTTATAGCATCTGAATACTGTTTGTTTGAATACTGGAGGAAACCAAGCTGGAAGAATACCGTTGGGTCATTTTGGTTGAGGAAAGCGATCGCTGAGACAGACTGGATAGCATCTTTCAGATTGCCTTCGGAAACCTGAATCTGAGAAAGCAGGTAGATGGCCTCAGAATAGTTTTGCTTTATTGCCAAGGCTTGCATGACAATCTCTTTCGCCTTTGGAAGATTTTTGTTGGCAGCTTCCAGGCGAGCCAGAGCGAGTACGATGGCAGGATTTTTCGTGTTCAACACCTGCGCCTTCTCATATGCTTGCTTTGCACTTTCGTAGGCTTTTTCATAGCCAAAAGGCAGGAGACCTTCGTAGAGCTGGCCGAGAGTGATCCAGTTTTGATACCCTGTCTCATTTTGACCGATAGCCTTCTGTGCCGCATCCAAAGTCACGGCGAGCAAAGGCGAGATTTGCGCAGTCTTTTGATCCTGCTTCAATGACTGATCGTTGAGTACCGCATTGATTTTCAATACTCCAAGCTGTACCAAACCTCGATAATATACATCTTGCGGATCGGCGGCAATAGCGTTATTGAGGGCCTTTTCACCGGCTGCAATGTCACCCTTCACGTTGACCGACACAACCGCATGATTAAACTGGTATGCAGCGTAGGCCTTTCCGCCAATGTAGTAGGCAAAGGATACCGTAGCGAGCAAGGTGATGATTAAACCTGAAACAACAACAAAGGAGAGTCTTGCATTTGAAGCATAGTTGATGGTTCGATACTGGAAAGCCCCATCTCGATGAAGACAAGCGACGAATACGCCAGTGAAGAGGAAGGTTAGGTAGAAGAGTACTTCACTTGGAATATAGACGACCTGGAATATCCAGAGATACAATGCACCGACATATGACGAAACGATGAGATATTGGGTAAATTGATCACGTCCCTTCTTAAACACCTGTGTAAAACCGAGGTATCCGAACATACCGAGGAAAAAGAGGGCTGCAAGAAAACCGAGAATACCTGTGGTGGCCAGATAGGTAGGCACGAGACCGATACCGTAGACAAATTCTGAGGCCCAGAAGACCGTCTGATTGACATCTGCTGGCTTGAAAGCGATCCACTGATCTACAAACTTGTTTGGCCCAACACCAAAGACAGGATCGCTCTTTAGAGTCTCCTTGGCAATATCTAGGGTATAAGAAAGAGACGGACGAACTTCGATATCTCCAGCACTAAAGAAGGTAGCAATTTTCCCCACAGCAGTTTGTACAACCTGTGGCGCATGGTTGATCAACCACACCGGCCCCTTTGGGAAAAGGAAGACGAGCGATAAAACAAAAACAACAATAGCTGCTTTTGAAGCTCTCTTTTGTCCAGCCACCTCCGTCTTCTTTCGGCTAACATAGAGATACGAGAAAGCAATCACTGAGGAAAGTCCTGCCACGATCCAAACGTAACTAAAGTTGGTCAATACGAGGAAGAACAGCGAAATCGCCAACACCACCGACCAGACAATCTTGAAGGTCTTATTGAGTTTGAGGATCTCGAGGCTCACCAAGGAGAGGATGGCAACAAGTCCAAAATAGACACCGAGCTCGTTCCATTTACCGACGAGTGTGAGTGCTGAGCTATTTGAGATACCGAGCGTGAGCGTTTCCGGTCCAAATACGAGACGGATGATCTGATGCAATGCGATAAGAGAAGCCGAGGAAAAGAAGGCGGTGAAAAAGGCGAACACTCGATCCTTGGTACGGAAGAAGTGTGAGGTGAGGAATAAAAGGATGGTGCCGAGTATCACTGACGATGCTGTCCCTATCTCAAACCGTGTGCCAAAAAAAGATTCTGCCACATCACCCGAGAAAAAGGCGCTGAGCACAAAGAAGATTGGCACCAGTAGTGCAGAGAGAGTAAAGAGGTTGTACGGCAGACGCATCTGAGAAGACTTCAGTGCATCGAAGATAAGGAGAGCTACCAACACCACAAGTACCGCACCAAAAAGGATGGTCTTGGAAAAGACAATCGAGATACTTGGGAAGAAAAAGATCGGTAGCAGAAATGTTGCACCGAGAAGGAGGAAAAATGACCACTTCTCGATGCGCACCTGCCACTTTCCCTGCTTACTCTCCGCATTAGGCGCAGCCGATACTACTTCTGGATCCATTTGATTGAATTATGTTGGTAAATAATAGTGAGTAGATTATAACAAAACACCGACAGAACAAAAGGGAAAGACCGCCATTTCAGGCGGTCTTTCATATGTCCTGCACCTATAAGCCGAATTCTGTCCGCCGGCTCGGCTTGCGCCTCGCCGGCTGAATGACCATTTATCTAGGCCGATGATTACTCATCGGCTCAAGCGGCACTCTGGCTTGCGCCAGCACGGCCTTGCACCCAGGTAAGGATTTTGCCGTTGCACCCCTCGCCTTTCAGCGAGGACTAACGAAGGTCTTGCGACCCACGTCCCGAGCCTCTTTCGGGGCCCGGCGTCTCTGTTCGCACCTCTCGCTGGCCTTGCGGCCAGATCGGACGGGCGTTACCCGCTACCCTGCTGCCGATACCGCGCTGACCACAACCCTTTACGGTCAAGGCGGTATCGGCGAGTGTTCGGACTTTCCTCACTTTCCTTGCGAAAAGCGCAGTCATTCAATGCAGGGACCTGTTTAAAATACCATATTTACATCAATAAGTAAATATTGCTAGGTATTTCTGAACATAAACATTAAAACCCAGACCGAATTGTCTGGGTTGAAGTTTCTACGCACATCTTCAAAAGCGTTTGTTGTTCCTCTATTTTTGCAGGGATGTCTCGCTAAATCACCATTCGTTCGGCGACGAGGATCTCTGCGACCCGGCGGCGAAAGACGTCATCCAGCCGATACTTTCCCAGAAGGTTCAGTGCTTTTTCAAGCGACTTCTTCTCCGGGTTCCATTTGAAGAACGCACCGTCACGTGGTCCACACCCTTTGCTGACAAGTTTTTGACGCATGGCAATGAGCTGACGCCGACGACGCCGGAAGAATTCCGCCCCGTCGCAACCTTTGACTTCAAGAGGGTTAATCGCAAGGAAGTCCCTCACAGTCTTTAGCGGCAACTCTTCCTTGTCACAACCCAGATAGGATTCGATACGACGCCCGAATCCATTTCCCGTGTGAAGCACTTCCAACAACGGAAGTTTCAGAATTGTCGCTTTCGACAAATGCTCAAGGAGTTCGTCGTGTTCAACAAGGGCCGGCCAATCATCAGGGGTCAGCCCCAGATCAGTCAGCTTCTTTTTCAACTGAACAATGGGCTCACAACCAAGACCGACATGATGTCTTTGTCCGTCCTGAAGCCAATTACTCCTGAACCGATAAGGGTAATTCCGAATCAGGCAGCCGACGGTTTGTATTTGCTTATCCGTCTGAACCCGAAAAGCCTGCTTCATCTCTTCAACCGACTTCTCCGCCACCCCTTCACGGATCCGCACCATCTCCATTTGCCGATGACGCTCTTGTCGTGCAACCCAATTGGTGAGAGGTTTGATGCTGAAACTCGAAAGCTTTGTTGCGAGGATGGCGCCTTTCTTGATATTCTTCATGTTCTGAACCTTTCTTTCGTTGATGGTTTACTACAGTGAATCAAAATTCTGACTCTTTCAATTATAGCACATAATGATATTAAAGTAAAGGGTGACGGGGTTTAGGATTAAACGCGCAAACTTACTCTGAAAAACACAGCATCACACCCTGATAGGACTCTCGGAAGGCGGCACCTTAGGCGGAAGAAGCAGAAATAAAGGAATACTCTTTGTTACGCCTGCGCTCGGACGCTATGAGAATGAGACATTCTCATACGATCCTCGCTTGTCGTAATAAAAAGACCTCTCGAGGCGCGACGGCGCGAGATAGAAAACCAAAACCACATTCTGAGGGGACTCTCGGAAGGCGACGGCCTGAGAGTGAGCGCAAAACATAGCAATGTTTTGACGCGTGCCCCGAAGAATGTGGTTTTGTTTTTTCTTTACCCTCTATTTCTTAGACTCCGTCGGCACACTCTCAATCTCACACACCCCACCAGCACACGCGAGCTCTTTCTTTACCTCTGTCTCATCGGCGCGCTCGTAGGTAACAATCTTCGAGAAGTCGATGTGCTCGTAGCGCTTTGCGAGCTCATTGTACTGTGCTTCGGTGACTTCCTCGTACGGAGCGAGTCGGTACACGTGATTGCTTCTTGGCAAGAAGGACAATCCACCGACAATGTCCCAATTCTTGTAGACCCAATTACCCACTTCGAGCCACTCATCATCACCAACAGACACGGTGGTGGAAGGATTGTGTTCGGTGAAATTGACCTTGACCTGCTTCCAGTATTCGAGTTGGTCGATCGCAGTCTGATCATTCTTGAAGATGGAACCCTTTGGTGCACGGACTGGGAAGTCGACCACGTAGGTAGTCGCATTCTCGAGTGTCTGCCCTACTTCTGGATGATACTGTACCCCCTGCTCCTTGAGCATCTTGAAAAGTGCGTCGGTAGCAGCAATGCGCACTCTTCGGATATAGAATGGTGCATATCGAGGGTGCACACCAGACGAACAGTCCACGGTCTGAGAGAGATTTCCTGAAGGCTTTGTACAAGTGATCGAAGCTGATGAATTGATTCCAAATCGCTTTGCAAAAAGCTTGTTGGTCTTGATCGCCTCATCTCGCAACGCTCGCATCACCTCTGGCTTTCGAGAAGCCGGAGAGTCCCACTGCCCAGTGATCGAAACACCGAGAAGTCGCTCTTCTTCACAATTCTTCTTCCACTCTGGAGAGAGGTACATGAAGTTGGTAAGTGAAGACTGGTAGGTACCGATGATGGTCGCCACGCGAATCTTTCGCTTGAGAGACTCGAGAGTATCTTCATGTCGAGCCACCACCTCAGTAAGGTTGCAGAACTGCTTCGAGCGGAGAATAATCTCACCGCAAGGATTGGTACCGTAGCTGTCGATGTAACCCTTTGAGATCGCGAGTCGTCGTGTCGGCATAGTGGTCTTAAGGCCGCCACGATTGAAAATTCCTCGCTCACCTGAGCCCGACTTCATGAGTGCCGTCCATTCCTCGAGAAATTCTGCGTTGCTTGGCTTCTGCATGTACACAGCGGAGTTGTTGGCCAAAGATCGCTGTGGCTGAGTCATGTAAAACTGACCTTTCTTTGAATCTCGAATCTCAAGATCGTCGAGGTCAGAAAGAGAGATGAGAGCAGTACGTCGCACGCCGCCAGACACCACGCCTTCACCAATCTTGCAGATAATATCGTGCGCGTCGAGATTACTGAGACGTCGGCCTTGTCGACCGAGAATCTTGGTGCGGGTAAACTGATGGATCTCCATCAATGGCGCTGGACCAGAGCTCTTACCTCCCATGGTCTTCAATCGAGCACCCGCTGGTCGAAGTTGAGAATAATCAAACTGCACATCCTTGCCCTCAAACCACGCCTTCATACCGAAAGCAAACGAGTCTGCCCATCCCTCTCGGCTGTCTGGAATGACGAATTTCAAGACCTCTCCTGTCTGCTCTTTAATAATGGGAAGCTTCTGTACGTTGCGAGTCTCTACAGAGAAACCAACACCAGCGCCCGACATCGAAAGTGCCATAATCTCGGCAAAATCCTGATACGTTTCCGGAGCGATGAAGGAGCAGTTGTATGCAGTAACATTGCTCTTTCGGGCAGCGGGGCCGGCAAACTGTAGAAGTCGCATCGAGGGCATCGCCTCCTGTCTCAAAATAGTCTCTCGCACCTCTTTGTACTCAGCCTCCTTGAGCTTGCCTCCGAGATTTTCTCGCATGAAAGACATGTAGCGGTCCACTGTCTCCACCCAGGTCTCACGTCGACCCTCAGTGTCAATCCAGCGAGAGTAGGTACGGTAGTAGATAAATTCGCCGAGCGCATTACGGAAGTGACTCTTACTCTCCGCAGCGAGCTTGCGCACATGCTCTGGCACTTGCACACCCTTCTCACGAAGCTTGGTGCGCTCCTGTCGATAGAGAATATACGCCTTCGCTGCCTTCACATAGTCGCTCATCATGAGCTGTTGCTCGATCATGTCCTGCATCCCCTCCACAGTAGGGACGAAGTCGGCATGCTTCTTCGTGATGCGCACGAGCTCGGCATACACTTTGTGTGCCACGAGTTCTGCCTCTTCTACCGAACCCTCATTTACATCCAACATCGACTTGTGAATCGCATTTGAGATCCGCGAAAGGTCAAATGGTGCGAGCGCACCATTGCGCTTCTTCACGGTCTTGATCAAGCCTCCCATTTTGGAGCTTTGCTTTGCTTCCTTGTCTTTCTTTTCTGAAGATCGAGTCGCTTTTTTCGGCATGTGGATGATAATGATTGATGATTAATGTTTCTTGATGCAGATTTTATCAAATCTCCATCGCGTAGAGACTATTTTACTCCAATCCACACCTCGCGCATAGCCAATAGCAAGTCGTTTTGCACAAGAAAATACAAAAAAGCTCCACGCGCAAGTGCATTGTGAAAACACCTTGCAAACGAGGGCTTTTTTTGGAGAAAAATCCGAGATTTCATTTCCGACGTTTTTCCGTAGCCACTTTTTCGAGCCTTTTTATAAGATTCTGTGGAAAAGTTTTGCAGAAAATCACCTTTCCGACGGACCGCTACCTAAAAATGTGTCGCGAGCGGTGTACCGAGCCCAGTCACAAAATCGTAGTGTTTGCGAGCCGAGCAGTAGAAGGTGCAGTCACCGTTTTTTCCACTCACAATGTCGCGGAAGTAGTCGGCATTTTTGTCGGAAGCTTTCACTTTGTAAAAAGATTCGTTTGAAACATTCGCGCCAATCATTTTTATGGCTGCCCAAGCTAGCGCACCGGCACTCGTACCTCCGAGCACGTGCCAACCGCTCTTTTTTGGCCCTGCCGAAGTGGAAAATACCGAGAAACCTGTCTTCGGATCGGCAGCAAAAGCCACGTCCGGCACGGCACGTTTGCCGTTGGCCTTAGAAATCACATAGTCGGCCTGAAAAGCCGGCTGGATCGAGTATTTGCTCACCCCACCGCCACTCCCCGACCAGGCTTTTTCAGAGAGCATCGTGCCGTCTTTCTTTAGATTGAGCGTCGTACCACCGACCGACACCACACTTGGCGACGCGGCCGGCCAACTCACCCCCGTCCCACTATCTCCTGATGAAGCAAAAAATGTTGCACCGTGCTTGGAGACGAAATGTTCCTCAAGATGGATCTGGTCGGGGAATTCTTTGCCGCCCCAACTCATCGAGATAGCCTGAACATCCTTGCGATTGCGCGCGTAGTCGACAGCTTCGAGCAGATCCTTCCCTTTTGCCGACTTCGCTACGACCAAAAGGATCTTTGCTTTCGGTGCAATAGCATGCGACCATTCCACATCGAGCGCACTTTCGAGTGCCCACGTTGTATTGGCTTTTATGTTCGGAGCCATCAAGTGCTTTTCGAAGCAGCCGTTCTTTGTGGTGCAGGCCGGGAGTGAAAATTGCCCATTAAACACCGCTAGATCCTTTTCGATAGTGGGATTGTCGTATGCGGTGATGATCGCAAGAGTCTTTTTGGTGGTAGAGGCGACGTTGGTCGAAAGTGCCGTGGCTGCACTCGAAGCCGTGACCGGAGGCACACGCTCGATGAGGCGGTAGATGCGCTTCACTTGGTCGGGAGTGAAGCCCTTGGGGGCGGCACTTACCGAGCCGAACGATTTTATGTCCGGCTTAGCCACAAAATCCTCGAGCCCACCCATAGCTTTGGCCGATTGGGGGCTGGCAAGACTAAAGATGAGGCCGAGGGTGAGGGTGGCGACCGAAAAACGGCGGAAAAACGAGCTATGCAGAACTTTTGTACTGTGTGTATTCATATATATGGGTATTATTGAGTAATACACATATCATACGAAAGCAGTGATAGAGAAACTGCTAAAAAGAGGTAGAGAAAGGGGTGAGAAGGGGTAGAGGAAGTGTGAAGAAGTTTTTTGGCCTAGATGAGTTTATCTTTTGAAAATACCTGAAGCATTATTCGTTAGCTCGACTAGATATTTTTTCTTTTAGGTCTTCGAAATAGATAGTTCTTATTTCAATATTTCGTAAAAGTTTCTTCTGTTCACTGACAAGAAAGCTTAGGAAAGCTTCTATTTCCCTTTTTCTTTCTTCCCATCTTTTCACAAGATCTGAATTCCAGATGATATAAATAACCCCGGTACCTATTTGCTCCTTAGCTTTATCTACCCTCAAATTAAATTTGGTCTTAATGCGATTCTTGTAATCAAGATCTTCCGGAATACTGTTACGGATCGCACCGTCTACAATCGCCTCAATCCGATCATTTTCTTCAGTGCTAGCATTTATTGTCTTAACCTCTATTTTTATACCACCATCCAATAAATCATGTGTTTTGGAATTTCCTTCTGTTAAAAAATCTGCGTTTGGATGAAACACGCAGGCCACCATCAATTCATGGAGTATGTCGTTGGTGAAGAGATGTTTTTGTTTTTTAGAAAACTTACTTTTCAGTATCCTTTTTTGTCCTGATGACTTTTTCCCGACGAACTTATTTAGACTTATCACAAAACTATCGTGGGTCCATCCATCTACAAAATAACTATCGAGATAGCATTTTAAGCCTATTTCTACTAAATTTAAATACATTAAAAATTCGTTTATTCCTAATTTTTAATTTTAGCAGAAAGAGAACTAATTAGTTACAGATACCTTGCTGAGAGTGACTTTTTATTCCTTACAGAGAGCGAAGATCGTGAATTTTAATCTTTTGTATTCTCATGTTCTTGTATTTTTAAAACTGCTTACTCTGCTTCTCGCAAGATTTACATATTTCTCATCTTTTTCAACACCTAACCATTTGCGACCAAGTGCTTCTGCGACAACAGCCGTCGTTCCACTTCCCATAAAAGGATCGAAAACGATATCACCTTTGTTGCTAGAAGCTAAAATAACTTGTTGTATAAGTTTAAGAGGTTTTTGCGTGGGGTGTGCTTTTATTCCGTTTTCATCCTTGAGTCTTTCGTTTCCTTTGCATAGACCAAAAACCCAATCTGTATCTTTCATTTGTTTTCCACCATTCAATTTTTTCATAAATTCATAATTGAAGGTATATTTTTTGCAATCCTTATTTTTTACAGACCAAATCAAAGTTTCGTGATTGTTGGTAAATCTGCGACCATTTAAATTTGGTAAGGCATCAGTTTTTACCCAAATAACATCATTTAAAAACCAAAGTCCAAGATTTTGCATTATTGTGCCGACACGAAAAATATTGTGATACATCCCAATAATCCAAAAAGTTCCAGTTGGCTTTAAAATTCTTTGACACTCACTAATCCAAGCGTGAGTGAAACTATCATAGTGCTCATAACTTTCAAAACTATCCCACTCATTATCGACTGGAATAACCTCCGAGCCGTCGGCTCGTTTCAATCTCTTGCCTTTTGGAAGTTGTAAATAGTATGGAGGGTCTGCAAAAATTAAATCGACAGAATTATCTGGGATTTTCTTT
>Ga0172367_10000649_pt1 | contig 53229 bp, 48 predicted proteins | sample Lak10m_FD_114542 | JGI IMG/M metagenome (GOLD analysis project Ga0172367, IMG submission 114542) | Freshwater microbial communities from Kabuno Bay, South-Kivu, Congo - kab_022012_10m | ecosystem: Environmental > Aquatic > Freshwater > Lake | place: Democratic Republic of the Congo: South-Kivu... | reverse complement strand
CTACTAGAGGCAATTTAAGCTGGGATGCCTCGGCAGAGAGTTCATTTTCCAGATCAGAGGGTAGCTCTATACTGACGTTCACTATTCCCTTCTACATTCATGCTTTGGTTTAACTGATCATAGTGGATGAATACGTAAGCCGTACCGCGTTGTTGAGGTAGTTAGAGGTCGGACAGATCTCAGGGTGTCGCTACCCCCCAGGGACCCTCCTTTAGTTTAACCAACCGGGCAGTAACCTGGATCTGACCGTCTGACCCCTGATTGCTTGGTGGTTCTGCTGGGGAGATAGGGCGTGACAACCACTCACCCTGCCTGGGAGCCATAGCGCCAGTCGGTGAGAAGGCCCTGGTTAGCGGCCAGGGTGATCAGGGGGGGGTAGGGTTTTGTCGGGGTCTTTGAATTGCACTACGGGGGCTTCCACCACCAGGGCTAGGGCGTCGAGCTGTTGGGCGATTTTGTCTTGACTACCGAAGGATAGTTTGAAGTCGCGATGGGGAAACCAGGCATTGGCCAGCATTTCGACGATTAAATCGGAAAAGGCGATCGGGCTGGTGGGCTGGAAGGGGTGACGACGGAGGATATTTAGGAGGGGTATGAACACGGCGGAATGCCAGATAGGGAACGGGTCAATGTGAGTAGCTCCTTTACAAAGGGGGAGTGCTTAGCAAGCAATTTAACCGGTGGGTATCTGTGTTGCTTTTTGTTAAGTGTCCTGACGGGGGCGACTGGCTTTGAATTAAGAAGTATGTTCTGTAGTTTCTGCCAGAACACCTTGAAGGGAAGTGTTCAGAAAACCATGCTAGATCAAGCTGAAACCACTGATTTCCCTTTGTCAAAACCAGGGTTTACACAAAATTCTGATCACTCTCGCAGTTTTTGTGGGAAGCCGTGCTCCTCTGGTCCGTAGCCATTCCCCTGGATGCCATCCTGGTTTCCCTGGGGGTGTTTTTTGGGGCTTATCCGGCCCAAAAAGTCGCCCGGCTAGAGCCTATTGCCGCCCTGCGCCACACCTAAGGGGTGTCCCAGGGGTCACCTGCACCGCTTACCCTAGGCTCAGGGGACTGACCAGGGCACTATGCAAGGGGCGCCACTAAAAATGTTGAAACCCGGCCTTGAGGGAAAGGGGCAGGGGGGGCAGGGCTGAATCAGCGGGGTAAGTCAAAATCACCGCCCTATCCTCGGTGACCTGACCGATCAGGGCGGTGCCCGGCCCCAACTGGGGCTGCAGGATCTGGGCGATCGCCGCCGGCAGGCAGAGCACCAACTCAAAGTCTTCACCGCCGTAGAGACACCAGTCCCTGGCCTGATCGGGGCCCGCCCAGGCCACCAGGGCCGGATCAAGGGGTAACTGGGCGGCCTCCAGGCGGGCCCCTACCCCACTGGCCTGGCAGATCTGCAGCACGGCGTTGGCCAAGCCATCGCTGGAGTCCATGGCGGCGATGGGGGAACCGCCGCGGAGGGGCTGAAGACGGGCCACCACATCCAGGCGGGGGTTAGGAGCCTGGTGGGCCTGGATCCAGCGCTGCCGATCGTCCTGGGCCAGGCCGGCGCCGGACTGGGGGTCCAGCAGCAGGGCCAGCCCGGCCCGGGACAGGCCATGGTAACCCGTAGCCAGAATAACCTGGCCCGGCTGGGCGGTGGATCGGTAGAGCAGGGCATCGGCAGGGGCACTGCCCAGGGCGGTAATCGCCACGGTGGGGGTGGGCGATCTACAAAGGTCACCCCCCACCAGTTGCCCTCCCCAGCGCTGTAGACAGGCGGCCATACCCTGGTACAGATCCTCCACCCAGGCCACGGGGGTGCTGGGGGGCAGACTGAGTCCCACGGTCAGGGCCAGGGGGGTAGCCCCCATGGCGGCGAGGTCCGAAAGGTTGGCCGCCACCGATCTCCAGCCCACCTGCCAGGGGGGGGTGGTGAGATCGCTAAAGTGCACCCCCTCCACCAGCACATCGGTGGTCACCACCAACCGGTGCCCCGTCGGCAACTCCAGCACCGCCCCATCATCGCCCACCACCTGGGCGGGGCAGTAGGGAAACAGACGGGCCAGCAAGCCCAGCTCCCCCAGGGCAGCGACGGTCTCCGGGCCGGCCATGGGGTTAGGAGGGCTGCACCAGGTGATCGGCGCCGGCGATCACCCGGGCGTTCTCGATGCGATCGCCCTGGGTGAGTTGCTCCAACACCTCCTTGTTCTCCACCACGTAGCCAAAGACAGTGTAGCGGCCATCTAGCAAATTCAACCCGGCCGGGGTTAACTCGGGCTCAAACAAAAAGAAGAAAAACTGGGAGGATCCGCCATTGGCATCATCATTGGGGCGGGCCATGCCCAGGGTGCCAAAGGCGGAGAAGGGCAACACTGGGTCCTCTAGATAACGGCCCAGATCCTCCAGGGTACTGCCATAGATGGGGACCGCTTCGCCTTTAACCAAAATTTCCAGGGGCACCCGGCGGTAGGTTTTGGTCTTGGGGTCAATGAAGCCATCCTCGGGGCCGGCGGGGTCACCGGTTTGTAGCACGTAGTTATCCTCGGCGCGAATGAATTCCAGGCCGTCGTAGAAGCCCCGCTGCACCAGGTCAACAAAGTTGCCAGCGGTGACCGGCGCACTGTAGCCATCCACCACCGCCCGCAGAGTACCCTTATTGGTTTTAAACTCCACGGTGGCCCGGCCCTTAAGTTGGGGCAGGTTAGCGTAGTCCTCTGGGACGGTAAAGGGGAAGTCGGTGACCATTAACTCCTCCAGCCGACCAACGTCGTCGAGCATGGCCGATCGCCGCAGCCACACCGCCTCGCGATCTCGAGCCTCCACCGCCTCCCGCATTGGCAGTAGCTGCACCTGGATATCCTCCAGGTAACTCCTGGCCGCCGCCCGTTTCCCCTCCGGCACCGCGGCCAGGATCGCATCCTGACCGCGACTCAATAATCGTTCTACCTTATCAATGTCCTTAGCCACGGGCCCCCAGCGCTTGCTGCGCAGCCACTCCGATAGGCCCTCCAGGGTGGTCTGCAGCTTACGGGTTTCAGGGCTGTCGATTGGCAGGGAATTGCGCAACAGGGCACGGCCATCGGTGATGGCATTGCCGGGGGGCAAGTAGGCAAGGGGCAAACCCGGGGGCAAACTCACCGCCTGGGCCTGGGCGATCGACCCCAGCCATAGCCCCACCACCACCAGCAGGCCCCATGCCAGGCCCATCAGGCGACTCCCGCCCCAACCCTGAGGCCTCGTCATACCGCTAACCATGCTTTCTCCTGCCTACTCTCTAACAACGGGGCGTTCCATCCCTAACCCGATATCGCCCCTTCCCATCTTGTCATAAGTGGGGGGCCAGACCAACTAACCCCTACCTGAAGCCAGGGAAAACACTCCAGGTAAAGCCCCTGCCGACCCGGTAAGTCACTGTCTTCCCTAGAGGATTTCCCACGGGCTTCGCCTGGTTAGGGATCTAAGATCTGAGGATGGAAGCGGGCAAGCTGGTGGAGGCGGTCTTCTACACTGTCTAGTCCCTGGCAGGGGTTTAGGGAGTAAAGGGTAATAAAGCCCTCAGTGACCTGGGGGGGAAATTGACTTAGGGCCTGATGCAGGGCCTCAATTACGACGGGGTTAACGAAGCGGGGGCGCCGACTGTTCCACTCCAGGCAGGTGGCCAGGGGAGTGGTGAGGTGCCAACCCACCCAGGCGGCCTGGAGGTGGGCAAGGCGTTGCAGTAAAGCCACGCGCCAGACCCGTTTGGCGTTGGTAGCATCGTAGATGATGGTCTGCCCCTGGTGGATGGCCTCCCTTGCCTGGTGTTCTACGACGGCTTCGATCTGGGGCCAGAGACCTTGAACGGTGGGATCACCGTAGAGTTGCTGGCGAATTTGGTCAGTGGCGATCAGACAACTGCGGGAGATAAGCCGCTGCAGGTGGCAGGCCAGGGTGGTTTTACCGCTGCCCGGTGGGCCAATCAGCATGTGACATAGGGTGGAGATGGCCATGGAGAGCAATCCTGTCAGCTCTTAAGAATGGAACCTATCAGAAAGGCAAAATCATCAGAATCAGATCAATCGTTGTTACCAAACAAGTTTCATAACTCTGTATACAGGATACATAATTTTTATCGCAACTACTGCTTTATAAGGATATACTACCTTATAAGTATGTTAAATACATTGTCTTTTCCTGCTTCAGGTCAGTAGGGCTCTGAGGGGCAGACTCGACATAAACTATCCCACTCAACGCCTTCAATCTGCAGATTTAGAGCTATCAGCGGCAGGGCACACAATTGGCCGTAGCCCAGAACTACCCTTATTTAAGTATGTTTACTTTAGGATGAGTGCGAGGTGCTACAAAGCATTACTACAGCCATGGGAGTTTGAGAGGTTTGCTTCGGTCACTATTTGCTGCTAAAGTAAAGCAAAACGGGAAAAACGAGAATTTCCTCTGGGAGTAGGTCGATGACTGACGAACCCTCCGCTCATGAATCTAATCGTAGAAAAATCAATCCCGACAGCTTACAAAGCCTGGGCCTAGCCCGTCGAGAAGCTGAGGTCCTATTTTGGACTGGCAAAGGTTACACAGCTCTAGAGGTAGCTGAGATCATGGCCATCAGCGAACTAACGGTGAAAAAACACCTGCAAAATGGCTATAAAAAGTTAGGAGTAAAGAATCGCACCGTAGCAATTACCACTAGCTTGGAACGTCTAGGGGTGCTGGAGACAAACGATTGGACTTCACCCTAGCTCAGCCACCGCTGCGGTAGTTCCTTCTGTTGTAGACACCAGGGAAGGTAAATGGTTTTCCGCCAAGTCCCCTACATGCCCATGATGCAGTAGCCCGAGTCCACGTAGAGAATCTGCCCCGTCATGCCGCTGGACAGATCACTGCAGAGAAAGGCCGCCGTGTTTCCTACCTCGGTTTGGGTGACGGTGCGCCGCAGGGGAGCCACCGCCTCTACGTGGTGGATCATGTCTAAAATGCCCCCCACCGCCGAGGAGGCCAGGGTGCGAATTGGGCCAGCGGAAATACCGTTCACCCGAATGTTGTGGGGCCCCATCTCCGCGGCCAGGTAGCGCACATTCATCTCCAGGGCCGCCTTGGCAATGCCCATGACATTATAGTTGGGCACCACCCTCACCCCCCCCAGGTAGGTGAGGGTGATAATGCTGCCGCCATCAACCATCAGCCCCTTGGCCCCCCGGGCCAGGGTGACCAGGGAATAGGCACTGACATCCAGGGCCAGTTGGAACCCCGCTCGGGAGGTTTGGCTGAAGTCACCGGCGAGGTCATCCCGATTGGCAAAGGCCAGACAGTGGATGAGGATGTCTAACTTGCCCCAGGCCTGCTGAATGGTGTCAAACACCGCCGTCACCTGGTCCTCCTCCTGCACATTGCAGGGCAAAAACAGACTGGGCTGCAGCGGCTCCACCAGGTCCTTCACCTTGCCCTCCAGCTTGCCCTTTTCATCCGGCAGGTAGGTGATGCCCAGGTTAGCCCCCGCCTGGTGAAGCTGCTGGGCAATGCCCCAGGCAATGGAACGGTTGTTAGCAATCCCCGTCACCAGGGCGTTCTTGCCGGTCAAATCTAGCATGGTGATCCGTGATGGTGGTATTAGGAGTGTAGGGGAATTGGGGACGGGGGGGAAGGGGGGCGCCCTAGGCCTGTTGCCCCAAAAATGACTCCTGCTGCCATTCCACCCCATTGCCGGTCTGCTCGCTGAAGCAAATACCAATACAGTGCACCGCTACCCCGGTGGCCGCAAATTTCTCCCCATAGCCGCAGTTCTACCTCACCCCCCAGCCCAGTTTCTATACTAAAAGAACCCACTCCCTCTTTCCCTCTTCCCCCTCTTCTCTTTTTTCCTTCTTCCTTCTTCCTTCTTTTTTTTCCCTTTTCCCCCTTCTGCCACTTTCCCTCTTCCCCCATTCCCTACTCCCCATTCCCTACTCCCTCTTCTTTTTTCTTTTTTCCCCCCTCCCATGTCCTCCCTGATTACCGCCATCGAGCACCTCAACTACCGGGTTACCGTCGGTGACCTGGCCACCCACACCGGCCTATCCCTGCAGGACAGCCAGCGGCAATTGCTCCACCTGGCCAGCCAGGTGGGGGCCCACCTGCAGGTGTCGGAGGCGGGGGAAATCGCCTACCTATTCCCCCGCCACTTGGGTCGGCGGCTGGCGCAACAATCCTGGCGACGGCGCTGGCAGGCGCTGACCCAGGGGATCTGGCGGGTGGGGGTTTACCTGGTGCGGATCTCCTTTGGTATCCTGCTAATCGCCTCCCTGGTGCTGATCACCATCGCCATCATCGCCCTGCTGGTGGCCGCCAGCGCGGCCTCCCGCCAGGGGGACGAGGGCAACGGTGACTGGGGGGGCGGGGGCTGGTCGGGGGGACCCTCCCTACAGGGCTGGTTTGGCCCCGAGATTTTCTGGATCTTTGACTTTAATAGTTGGGACCGCCGCCCGCCCCAGACCCCGGGGGCTGACCGGTCCTCCCTTAACTTCCTGGAGGCAGTGTTTTCCGTGCTGTTTGGCGATGGTAACCCCAATGGTGACCTGGAGGAGCGGCGCTGGCGGGCGATCGCCGCGGTGGTGCAGGCCCAGGGGGGCGTGGTGGTGGCGGAGCAGATCATGCCCTTCCTAGATCAGCTCGGTCAGGGCTGGGCTCGGGAATTGGAGGACTACATGGTGCCGGTGCTGAGCCGCTTTAACGGAGTACCCCAGGTTAGCCCCGCTGGCGGCATCGTCTACCATTTCCCCGAGCTGCAGGTCACCGCCGCCGTCCGGCGCCGCTTCTCTCCCCCCGCCTTCCTGAAGGAATTGCCCTGGCGCTTTAGCCAGGCTAGCTCCGGGCAGATCATCGCCGCCCTGGGCCTGGGCAGTGCCAACCTGATCGCCGCCCTGGTGCTAGGTAGCCTGCTGCAGGACCAAACCCTGGTAACCCAGGTGGGGGGTGTGGTGGCCCTGGTCAACTCCCTCTACTGGGGCCTGCTGGGCTACGGCTCCGCCTTTCTGGCCATTCCCCTGGGCCGCTACCTGTGGCTGCAGAGGACCAACCGCCGTATCCAGCAACGCAACCAGGAACGCCAGGGGCGATCGGCCCAGCTCCAGCAGGAGGATGACAACCTCAGCGAAAAACTCAGCTTCGCCCAAACCCTGGCGGGTCAAACCATTGTCAGCGATGACAACCTGGCCTACACCACCGAAACCGACCTGATCGAACAGGAAGCCGCCAACACCGAAAAACTTGACGAAGAGTGACGCCAACGCCTGGCCCGCCGCCAACCCTAACCCCCCTTCCCCAAATCAACCACAATCCCCATCCAGTTATAAACTCAATATATCCACCCTACTTGTATCTTATTGAAGGACCGGTAGACCGTTTCTCACTAGGTCATAATCGCTCCCCCCAGTAGCTTATCGTAGCGGCGCTGCAGTTCCGCCGCCAGCTGGGGCGATTGGCTCAGGCAGGGGTCCGTGGCCAGGGTCTGTTCCGCCGCCTGGCGGGCCAGCATTAGCACCTCCTGATCCGTCATCAGGCTGGCCAGAGCAAAGTCCGGCAGTCCAGATTGGCGGGTGCCCAGCACCTCCCCGGGGCCCCGCAGGCGCAGGTCCATCTCGGCGATGAAGAAACCATCCTGGGATTGTTCTAGTACCTGGAGCCGCTGGCGGGCCTCCTCGCTGCGGCTGCTGCTCAGCAGTAAGCAAAAGGACTGGGCTGCCCCCCGCCCCACCCGACCCCGGAGCTGGTGCAGTTGGGACAGGCCAAAGCGCTCCGCGTGTTCGATCAGCATCACCGTGGCGTTGGGCACATCTACCCCCACCTCCACCACCGTGGTGGAGACCAGGATCTGACTTTCGGCCTGGCGAAACCGGCTGATGGCCGCCTCCTTCTCCCCTGACCCCATGCGGCCATGGAGCAGGTCCACCTGAAAATCGGGGAAAATCACCTGGGCCAGGCGTTGGTGCTCCTCCACCGCCGATTTCAGGTCCAACTTTTCCGATTCCTCCACCAGGGGTAGCACCACGTAGGCCTGGCGGCCCTGGGCGATTTCCCGTTTGATCAGGTCGTAGGCCTGGGGCCGCTGCTGACTGGTTAGCAGGGTGGTTTTGATGGCCTGGCGCCCGGGGGGTAGCTCGTCGATCTGGCTGACATCCAGGTCGCCGTGCAGGGTGAGGGAAAGGGTGCGGGGGATGGGGGTGGCGGTCAGGGTGAGGACGTGGGGATGGCGACCCTTCTGGGTGAGGCGGGCCCGCTGCTGGACGCCAAAGCGGTGTTGCTCGTCAATCACCACCAGGCCCAGGGCGGAGAACTGCACCGGGTCTTCAATCAGGGCGTGGGTGCCCACCACCAGGGGTAATTCCCCCGTCGCCAGCACCGCCAGGGTCTGGCGTCGTTTGGCGGTGCGAGTCGAGCCGGTGAGCAGTTCCACCGGCAGATGTAGTTGAGTGCACCACTCCACCAATTTACGGTAGTGCTGCTCCGCCAGGACCTCGGTGGGGGCCATCAGCACCGCCTGATAGCCCGCCTGCACCGCCGCCAGCATGGCTACTACCGCCACTACGGTTTTCCCTGACCCCACATCCCCCTGTACCAGCCGGTTCATGGGTACGGTTTTTTGCAGGTCCGTGAGGATGGCATTCACCACCCGTTGCTGGGCTGGGGTCAGATCAAAGGCTAGGATCTGGTAAAACCGATCGATAAGCTCGCCGCTGGGGGCCAGGGTAATGGCGGTCTGTTCCTGCTGTTGTTGCTGGCGCCGACGCAGTAGCCCCAGTTGCAGGTAGAAGAATTCATCGAACACCAGTCGCCGTCGGGCCTGGGCCAGGCTGTCGCTATGTTCAGGAAAGTGAATCTGGCTGATCGCCCTTCGCAGATCGATCAGGTCATGGGACTCACGCAGATCTCCAGGCAAAGGATCGGTGATCTGGGTTACCGCCGGCAAAGCCGCCGCCACCGCCCGGCGCACCAGGTCCGCCGGTACCCCCTCCGTCAGGGGATAGACCGGCACCAGGCGACCAATGGTGAGGGATTCGATCTGGTCACTGAGGCTATCCAGCACCTCCAGGTGGGGATCCTCCAGGGTGAGGCCAAATTTACCCTGTTTCACCAGCCCAGCGGCGGCCACGATCGCCCCCAGGGAGTACTGGCGTTTTTGCTGCTGCTGCCAGCTGGAGGTGCTGTAGCGGTTGCCGGGGTAGAAGCGGTTAAGCTTGATCTGGCCGCTGTCGTCCGCCAGCAATAGTTCAAAAATGGTGAGCTGGCGGTTGCGGGGACTGGTGAAACAATTCACCCGCTTCACCCGCCCCAGCAGGGTAACGGTTTCCCCCGGTACCAGGGCGCTAATCTTCACCTGTTGGGCGTAGTTGAGGTGGTCACGGGGGTAATAGCAAAGCACATCGGTGACGGTGTGCAGGCCCAGGCGGGCCAGGCGATCGGCATTTTTAGGACCAATCCCCTTCAGGTAGGTGAGGGCCTGATCGGGGTCGACCGCGCTAGGAGTGGATACCGATCCACCGGTGGCGACCCCCACTAGGGGGGGGGCTGCCCCCTCCGCCAGGCGGTTGCCCCCTTGACGGTGGGCCTGCCCCTGGCGATGCACCGTCAAGAGCTGGCGGGTATGGTGCAGCAGCCGTCGGGTTTTGGCTACCAGGTGTTGGCGTTGAGCAAAGCTGAGCTCCGGGTAGCGATCGTAGGATTGGGCCAGATCCCGCCAGACCGCCTGCTGATCCAGGGGGAGAATGGGGGGCGGTTGCCCCAGGCTGTCAGCTAAGAACCGGCTAAAGCACTGCTGCTTACCCACCAGGTCGTTGAAGCCGCTTTCCGCCTCCAGGGCCAGGGCGCGATGCCAGCGCAGCCAATCCGGCTGGGATGGTTCTTGGTCAGCCCCCATGGTCGCCATTTCCTCCTCTCTACTGCCCGGGTATTATAGCCGTAGCCACCTGCAAAGGGGTGGAGGCAAGCTAGAATGCCTATCCAGGCTTCGCCTTGACCGAATGATCATGGCCACACCCCACTCCCGGTTTAGCATGGAGAATAGGCAAGTTAAATGGATATAGGTTGGGTAGCCGTTGCCGATCGCCGCTGTCTTGCCGGTCAAGATTGACCAGGGCTACTCGGAATTCCTACTCCAGGATCCAGCCTCCACTAGCCTGGGCTACCTGGGCCGGGGTAAGGGTGGAGAAAGCACCTGTTCCAGGGTAGCCAGGCGCTGCGCTAGACTTTCGCGGGCTGGCGGCAGCCAGAGGGATTCGTAGAAGAAAAAGGACATGCCCGCCAGGCGGCGATCGCGCAGGGCATAGATTTGATCCCGGAGATGTTCCACCCTCACCGGGTTGGCCCGCAACCCACTCAACAGGCCAATGCTGGTGGGCACCCTGGCCAGGGCGGCCTGCAGGGAGGGGTTGGTCATTTCCCAGATAAACCGATTTTGATCGCTGCGGTACACCTGCACCACCAGCTCATCCACCAGGCCCAGATTAACCCAGGTGGGCCAATCCTGCAGGTAGTTTTGGTAGGACCAGGGGTAGGGATTAGGGGAAATGGAGAGTACCGCCTGGGGGCGGCGGGCCTTGACCAGCTTGTTGACCAGGATCAGAAAATCTGAAATTTTCTGGGCTCGCCAGGCCACCCATTCCGAATCCTTGGGGTTAACCGGCGGGGCTTGACCGTTGTGCTCTGTCCGATAGAGGTTGACGGTGTAGGAATCATAGCCAAAATCAATCGGCAAGCCCAGGTGATCGTCAAATTGGCACCCATCCACTGCGTAGTGGGAGACCATATCATCGATCAGCTCCAGCAAAAACTTTTGCACCTGGGGATGGAAGGGATTCAGCCAACGACGGGGGATAACGTTGCCCTCCATCCAGATGCCAGGATCGGTCAGGGGTGGATTGTTCCCCTGTTTCTGCCTGACCATGCGAGCTAGCCAGGCGGGCGAGCGGGCCTGGGGGGAAGCTTGGCGTTGGGTAAACCAGTCGGGGTGGCGGCGGTAGAGGGGGTAATTGGCGGGGGCCATGAAGCCAAACTCAAACCAGGGAATCACCGCCATCCCCCGACCATGGCCTAGATCGATGGCCTCCTGCAGCAGGTCCCGATCGCCCTGGCTGGCCTCCAGTTGCGGGGTGCTGAGGTCAGCGTAGAGTCGCTGCTGAACCCCGAGCTCTCGCTCAGCGGTGGGGCTGGGGTAGAGGGTATAGCCCCAGTTCCACACCGTGGGGTAGAGGGTGTTGAAGTTAAGCTCCGCCAGTTGATCAATGGCGCTGGTCAGGGCCGCAGTGGAGAACAGCACCTGGCTATCGATGTTGGTCAGCCACACCCCCCGCAGCTCGCTGCGGGCCACCGACGGGGTGACCTGGGGAGGCACTGGCGGTATCCAGGCAGAGTTGAGGGTGGCACTCAGATCCGGTGCCAGTCGACAGGCCAGGGCCGCCCCTTCTCCCCGAGTAAGGATCTGGGTCGGTCGCAGGCGGTTAGTCTCGGGATAGTTGACCACCAGCCCCTGGGCCAGGGCGGCGGCCACTCCTTCCCGGGTGTAGCCCGGCACCTGGGCCCCATCCACTAAACTCGCCTGGATTAGGCTGTGGGCCACCAACTGATGGTTACTGCCCCGTTTTGCCGCCAGGGCCATCACCGCCTCCGCCCGGCCCAGGGGGAGATCGGGCTGGTAGACCTTAGCCGGCAGGTGGGCCGCCACCGTCGGGGCGGTGGCCAGCCCCAGGGCCCGTTCCAAGGGGTTAGCGCCATTGGCCGCGGATCCAGGGGGGATCACCTGGTTGAGTAGGGCAACGTAGTCCCCCCAGATCATGGGGTCATGGGGGTAAAATCGCCCCTGGGGGTCGGCGCCGATCCAACCCCGCTGGGCTAGCCCGGTCAGGCAATTGCTGGCCCAGTGCTGATTAATATCCACGGGTAAGCTGGGAAGCTCGCCGTTGTTGGGTTGGGCTGGCGGTAGCCCAGGCAGGGTGGCCAGGGAGGGACGCTGCAGGGTGATCACCAGCAGCAGGGCCAGGCTAAAGCCCGCTAGAGCAGTCCACCATCGGCCCAGGGGGGGAAGGGAAGGGATCATGGGTTAGCCCCGGTTACTTGATAGCCCCTGGCCACCAGCTGCGATCGCAGGGTTTCCCGGTGGTCCCCCTGAATTTCAATGCAATCCTCCCTGGCCGTCCCCCCGGTGCCACACTGGGCCTTCAACTGGCGGGCCAGGGTGGCCAGGGTCTCGGGCCGGTGGCGAAAGCCACTGACCACGGTGACGGTTTTGCCCCCCCGACCCTTACGGCTCACCTGCAGCCGTAGGGTCTGCTGGCCAGGGGGCAGATCGGGCACGGCCCTGGCCAGGGGGTCGGTAGGGCCAAACTCCCGGTAGACCGCGCGGTCGGTGGATTTAAACTTACCCATGGGAGTCAGAAAGGGAAAACAGCATGAATCTATTCTCCCATGGTACCTAGCCGCCAGGGTAGATCCTGATTAACGGTCCTGCTCAGTAGGCAGGGAGCCTGGCCGCACATCGATGGTCTGTTCCCCACCATTCCGCTGGATAGTGATGGAGAGGTTTTGGCCCAGGGTGGAGCTTTCCACTGCCCGTTGTACGGCTTCACTATCCTTCACCGGTTGGTCGCCCATGGCGGTGATCACATCCCCCGTCCGCAGCCCGGCCTGGGCCGCTGGGGAGTTGGGCATCACCCGGGCAATCAACACGCCGCTATCCGCCTCTACGGTGATGGGGCTGTTGGGGTCGCTATTGATGTTTTCCTTGGTGGCGGGGGAGAGGGTGACCATCTGGATACCCAGGTAGGCGTGATCCACCCGGCCCTTTTGAATCAGTTGATTGCTGATGTTCTGCACCGTATTAATAGGAATGGCAAAGCCTAGCCCCTGGGCCCCCTGGATAATGGCGGTGTTGACCCCAATCACCTCCCCCTGGAGGTTGAGTAGGGGGCCACCGGAGTTGCCCGGATTAATGGCGGCGTCGGTCTGGATGAAGCTGACCCGTTTATCAGGCACCCCCACCTCGCGACTGCTGCGGCCGGTAGCGCTGATGATGCCGGCGGTGACGGTACTATCCAGGCCGAGGGGGTTGCCAATGGCGATCGCCCATTCCCCTGGTTGAATCTGGTCGGAATTACTCAGACTAACCGTGGGTAGGTCCCGAGCCTCAATGGTAATCACCGCCACGTCGGTGACCGGGTCCGCCCCCACCACCTTACCGGTGAAGGAACGACCATCCTTAAGGGTGACCTCCACCCGGTCTGCCCCCTCCACCACGTGGGCATTGGTGATAATTCGGCCATCGGCGGTGGTAATAAAGCCGGAGCCCACCCCCCGCTGCACCTCCTCCGAGGGCGGCGTGGGCAGGGCGCCGCCAAAGAACTGACGAAAGAAGGGGTCCTGAGCCATGGGCGAGAGGGGGTTTTGCACGGTCCGGGAGGCGTCAATCCGCACCACCGCCGGCCCCACTTGGCGAACAATATCAGCGATCAAGTTAGGACTGGAGAGGGCAGGGGCAGGGACTAGGGCCTGACTGGGGGACGTGTCGGTAGCACCACCGGGGGTGGGCAGGGCGGCGATCGCCGAGGTTTGGGTCAAGCCCTGTAAAACCTCCACACCCTGATTCCCCGCCGTGGCCACACCGGCCCCCAATAGGACCAGGGCCATAGAGGCCAGCAGCGAGCGGTTAGGGCGAAAGCCGTGAAGTGATGATTTGTCTGCCATAGGAACCTATCTCAAGAAAATCTAAACATGCTCTTACCTTAGATCCAGGGTATGGCGAGCCCATGGCGGATGGATGGCAATGCTATGACAGTTTTGTCAATATGAATTGAGCCATACATTTCCCGACTTACCCTTGCCTGGCTCAACTGGTGATTTCAAAATTGATGGAGCGCTAGGGAGGCTGTTCGGATTAGGCCCAGGTGGATAGTAGCCTGCATGACCCGGTTTATACTGTGTGGGTAACTCCAGTCCAGGCACGAAAAACGTGGACTTAACTGAAGTCTTTAAAACCCCTTACCCGGTCATTGGGGTGGTTCACCTTTTGCCCTTACCCCTGTCTCCCCGCTGGCAGGGCAGTTTACAGGCCGTTGTCGATCGAGCTGAACAGGAGGCGGTGGCCCTGGCCTCCGGCGGTGTCCACGGCATTCTGGTGGAAAACTTCTTTGATGCCCCCTTCACCAAGGACAGCGTCGACCCAGTGGTGGTTAGTGCCATGAGTCTGGTGCTACAGCGCCTCCAAACCCTGGTCACCCTACCGCTGGGGGTCAATGTCCTGCGCAACGATGGCCGCAGTGCCCTGGCGATCGCCACCTGCACTGGGGCCCAGTTTATCCGGGTGAATGTGCTCACCGGTGTGATGGCCACCGACCAGGGGTTGATTGAGGGCTGCGCCTACGATCTGCTACGTTATCGCCAGCAGCTGGGCTGCGATGTCAAAATTTTTGCCGATGTGCTGGTCAAGCATGCCCGGCCCCTGGGTTCCCCTAACCTGACCACAGCGGTGCAGGATACCCTACAGCGGGGCCTGGCGGATGGGGTGATTTTATCCGGTTGGGCCACCGGCCACCCCCCCAGCCGGGAGGACCTGGAACTGGCCAAGGCTGCAGCTGGCAAGGCACCAGTGCTGATCGGCAGTGGTGCCGATTGGGAGAACATCGGATCCCTAATGTCAGTGGCGGATGGGGTGATCGTGGCCAGTTCCCTAAAGCGCCATGGGGATATCAATCAACCGATCGATCCGGTTCGAGTTAGTCAATTCATTGAGGTAATGCAGGATAATTTGGCCCGGCCCAACCCTGACCCTAACCGCCCTACGGTCATGGCCCACTCCAACTGATGTCCTGGATCCTTTTTGCCACGAGACTAAAGCCTTTAGACTAGAATTTCAGAATATTGTCCTAAAGCTAAATGACCTACATAGGGGGCAACCCTTCAAGAGGAGGGGCATGGGCCAGTAGCCTCCTCCTCACCACTGACTCCTGAAATCCTTGCCATCGGTGCATACCGCCTTAAGTTGATACCCAGAGTTAAGACCCATAATTAACGATTACCCCAGCTAGGAAACTTGATATCAAACCATGGAGAGAACCAGGATGAGACGTCGTCGCCAAGAAACCCGTTGGATTCACCGCCACTCTCGATCGCTACTGGCCGGCATCGCGGGGCTGGGCCTGCTGGATACGGCCTACCTGCTATTTATCCGGTGGACAGGCGGAACCGCCTGCCCGACGGAGGGCTGCAATCTGGTGCTATCCAGCCCCTATGCCACCATTCTGGGTCTGCCCCTGGCCCTGTTTGGCTTCCTGGGCTACCTGGCTATTCTGGCTCTGGCCATCGCCCCCTGGTGGGTCAACCCTGAACAAAACAAAACCCTCCGGCAACAGCTAGAGGACCGTACCTGGCCCCTGCTCTTTGGTTTAGCTACCGCCATGGTGGTCTTTAGCGGCTACCTGATGAGCGTCATGGCCTTTGAAATCAAGGCCTTTTGTCCCTTCTGTGTGGCCTCCGCCCTGTTCGCCCTCGCCCTGTTCCTGATCATCCTCTTTGGCCACCGTTGGGAGGATCGGGGGCAACTGGTGTTCATCGCTGCCATTATCGGGGTAGTCAGCCTAACCTCAGTCCTGGCCCTCTATGCCCCGGCGCGTTCCGGCGGTACCGCCACTGGTGGCCAGGCCGGTCCCCCCATTACCCAGACCTCAGGGCCGGCGGAATTGGCCCTGGCTCAACACCTGAAGGAGAGTGGGGCGGTGATGTATGGAGCCTGGTGGTGTCCCCACTGTCATGAGCAAAAGGAATTGTTTGGAGCCGAAGCCGCCCAAGCACTGGCCTACGTTGAGTGTGCCGAGGACGGCGTCAACCCCCAAACTAAACTGTGTCGCTCTAAGCCCGAGATTAAGGGCTTCCCCACCTGGGAGGTGAAGGGGCAGTTTTATTCCGGTTCCCAGTCCCTGGAGCGGTTAGCAGAGCTTTCCGCTTATACCGGTTCTAAAGACTTTCGCCAGTAGATTCCTCAGCCCCAATGCCTGCCGGAGTTGCCCTCCGTCTACGCTTTGGCCAAAAGATTCTAACCTGGCCCGCCAGGACCAAACCAAGGCGGGTCAGAACTGGCATAGCTTGCTAGCCTCCGGTCGCTGACACATTCTGTAACAAAAGTTGCCTTGACGACCCCGAAAAGTTACGCGACACTACACTTAATGAGGGTTTACTCCTGAAATCAATACAATTGATTACTCTTTGTAAGGATTTACAGCGGTTTTAGCCTCTAGTTACCTCCTGTTTTCAACGCGTTGGCCATAGGCACAGGCCGCTGACAGGTTTAATCATTGTCTGCTTATCCCTGGAATTACTCCACGGACTAGCGTTAACTTTTTTATTTGTTTTTTCGCCTTTGCTCCTCCACCATGGAAACCCTGGAATTTATTATTCATCCCGATGGTCGTGTCCAGGAAACTGTGACCGGTATAGTTGGCCACTCCTGTGCTGAGGTAACTTCTGCCATTGAGGCTCAGCTTGGTGTCGTGCTTGATCAGCAGCAAAACGCTGACTACTATGCCCAGGCCAAACTTCAAGTTAGCCCGTCCCAATGGCTAACCCAGACCTGGTAGGAATTTGGTGGCCAGGAGCGACCATTCCTTCGCCTTAATCTAAGGACTGGGCCTCAGCCCTTGGGAGTTGACGGCAGGAAAGATAGTTAGACAGCCACTTGTCATAAGTTTCGATTTCCCAGTTTTGATCACCCCTTTGACCAGCAACTTCTTTTACCCAAATGTCACACTTTAGTCAAATCAAAACCAAACTCCGTAACCTGGACACCCTCACTGCCGTCTTGACCGACCTGGGGGCTGACTGGCAGTCAGGACCTGCCCAGGTCAGGGGATACCGGGGTCAGACCCAGTTGGCGGATGTGGTGATTTCTCAAGCGAATGGCTACGATATTGGGTTCTGCCGTAACCCTGATACCCAGGACTACGAACTGATTGCTGACCTGCAGTACTGGCAGCAGCCCCTGACCGTCGATGGGTTTTTACGCCAGGTGACCCAGTCCTACGCCTGCAAGACGGTACTAACGGAGGCGGGGCGCCAGGGTTTTCAGCTAGCCGAGCAAGAGTTACGCCAGGACGGTGCGGTGCGGTTGGTGGTGCAGCGCTGGCAAGCTTAATCCTTAACTATCTGCGCAGATCTCCTTAAGCCATGATTAGGGGACCCGGGTCCCCTTTCTAGTTTTGTACCCCGCTGTAGCCAGGATGGAAGGAAACCTATGGATGATTTGCCACAGCCCTTGCCTGGACCCACGGGCTATGAGCCAGAGCTGGGAGGGTCGCTACGCCAGCTAGAAGCTCGCACGGGCTATGAACCCGAACTGGGGGGAGCCCTACGCCAACGGGGGGTTTACGTGGATGAAATCACCTGTATTGGCTGTAAACACTGTGCCCATGTGGCCCGCAACACCTTTTACATAGAACCGGATTACGGCCGATCGCGGGTTTACCGTCAGGATGGTGATACCGAGGCCCTGATCCAGGAGGCGATCGACACCTGTCCGGTGGATTGTATTCACTGGGTCGACTACACCGAATTGAAACGGTTGGAGACCGATCGGGAGTATCAGGTGATGCCGGTACCCGGATTTCCAGTGGATAAGGCCATGGCCATTCGGCGGCAACGACGGGCTAAGGCTAAGGGACAGCCTCCCCTGAGGGGCTAGACGGAAGCTCTGAGGGCAATCTGAGTTGCACCGTACCATTGGGCCAGAAGATCACCTCCACTGGGCTGCTTGACTCCAGGGTTTGGGGCAGGGGCATCTCGCCAACCTGGGGTAAATTGAGGCTGGGTTGGTACTGTTTAGCCAGCTCATCAAGGGGGGCTACCCCTACTACCTGGCCATTAGGCGCCAGGGTGAGGCGGTAGCGGAGCGGTTGATTAAGCCCCTCCGGCACTGGCCAGGTGGTGGGTAGGGCCTGGGCCAGGCTATCAAGCCAGGGGGTTGGGGGGAGAGAATCAGCGGTGACGGCAGATGCCGGAGTTTTGGCAATGGTGGTGGTTTCCCCCCTAGGAGAGATGTCGGAGTCCGGACCTAGGGCTTCTAGCTCTGGTCTGGCGGGGGGGAGTGAATCCGTCGGTGGAGGAACGGCAGGAGCTGGGGTGGGAACTGACCGAGTTGCCTTCTCCGGTATGGCGCGGGGCGCCACCGCTGGGGAGGAATCAGGGGACGAGGGGATCTGGATGTCCGGGGAGGGGAGCGAGAGGGTACTGGGTCCCGGCACCGGCGATCGCACCAGGGAATCCGTCAGGGGGGGAGGGGATTGGAGCAGCCCCTGACTGCCCACCACCGCCGCTACCAACCCTGCCGCCGCTGTTCCCAGGCTGAGGGCTAGGGCTGGAAATCGACGCTGGGGCAGGATCTCGGCAGACAGTAGGACAACTCCCCGATCCATTTGCTCCAGCACCTCGGACAAATCCGCCAGTTGTAAGGTAGAAAGCTGGAGGGTACGAGGTTGCCGAGATAATAACGTCGGGCTGGGCAGGGCCACCGACCATCGGCCCAGAATACTCCCCTGTCGGTGCCGCTGGAGATAGCCCTGCACCTGGGCCTGCAGGCTCAGCAGTTGGCCTGATTCTCCGCGCAGAACGACCAGGGGGTCTGCTTCCCCCTGCTCTAGCCAAATCTCCAGACGGAACCGCGATCGCCTCAACAGAGGCCGATCACTCACCCGACTGAGGGCCGACGGTTCCCCCGTTAGCTGCAAACTACAGGTGCCGGCCTGGTAACGATAGGTGGTGGCGGGGGCAGTCATAACCATGGGGAGCTTACTCGGGTAGTGATCGATCTAGCAGGGCTAACCAGAGCTTGCGACTGCCCTCCGGGCCACTGTAAAAGAGCAAATCGACTAGCAGTTTCAGGGCCAAAGGAGTGACCTGATCCACCGGGAGTACCGCCATCCTTTCCTGGTAGGCATCAGTAAAGCTATCCAGGTAATTGCCCAGGCTAGCCACCCGATGAACGGGCTGGTTCTGTTCCAGGGTCCGCTCCAGGGCAGTTACCGCTGAACGAATGGTGCCGCGATGGTGGGCGGCCAGGCGACCAATCACCAAAACCAGGGCTCGAGCCTCCTCAACATCCAGGCGCTTCCGCCCCTGCCCCTTGCGCAGGGGGCTAGCCTGCCGCAGGCGCCAGAGGGTGACGCGATCGCCAAGCAGGGTATCCAACCTCAATTGGGCAGCGACCTCCAGGGCTGCCTCTGAACCTACACCGGTCAAACATTCCAGGGCCAGCAACACCAAATCAAGCTGGGCCTTGAGGCTCTGCAACTGCTGGGGCGTCAGGGTGAGGCTAGTCAACTGTGGTTGTCCAGGTTGCAACGATAAACCCCTATACACCAGACTTGAAAGCTGAATCCATTGTGACACGACTGTCACCGCCGAGACATCCTAACGGAGTCTGGCGACATCCTTGAGTGTACTGCCCCCCGTTCCGACTGGGGCTGCAAACCACTAGTAAGCCCTGGCATACATGGATCGGCTTCTGCTGGCTCCTGAGTTCTGCCCTCCTCTTGAAGGATCGCCTAATTTAGATTGCCGAGTACTAGAGCTATTCAGCGGCCCCTTTGGGCTTAACGGTAGACTCCTGCTGGGGTGGTTCCCCCGGCGATAGCGGGGAACGGGTCAGCCACCACCAGCCGGTGGTAACGGCCAACCCAAAGGCGACAGCTAGGACCAGGATCCAGAGCCAGAGTCGCCAGTTAGGGCCAGGGGGAGAGGGTAGAAGGGCCCCGGTTTCCGGCTCCTGGCTTTCACCGTAGAGGCTAACCCCACCGATCCTACCTCGCCCGGGGTCAGGGCCCCTGATCGCCGCAGGGACGCCTTCATCGAGAGCCGCCATGGTTGGGGTCGGGGTCAGTAGCTGGTGATGGAGGAGCACAACGGCGCTATTATCATGGCCATTTTTCTGGTTGGCGAGTTCCAGCCAGGAGGCGACCGCCGAGTCTAAGCTAATAATATCCTTGACGATCAGGCCAATGTAGTTAGCCCAGGCATCCTCAATCCGGTGGTTGTCGCTAAGGCCATCGGAACACAGTAACAGCACCCCTGGTTCATCCGGAATGAACCGCTGCAGGTGAATGCTCAGGTGATCGCTGTGGCGGGTGCCCAGGGCCTGGGTGAGGGCCCCGGCATCACTGCGGGCCCGGGCCTGGGCAAAGAGTTGGCGGCCAGCCCTGACCTCCCGTCCAGCGATATCATCATCCACGGTCAAGGGATGACAATAATCGGGGCTAATCCAGTAAGCTCGGCTATCCCCCACGTGGGCCAGGTAAATCTCGTGACTGTGTCCCCAGCCCTGGTCCGTCTCCACCCTCTGGGGTAGGAGCAGGGCCAACACCAGGGTAGTACCCATGCGTTGGCGCCCCACCCGGGCCTGGTTATCATTTTGAAAATTAATCAGATCGTTAACGATGGTGATCACCGCCTGCAGCTGATCCATGATCACCTGGGGCGGTAACAGATGGGCCTCTTGCTGACTGGCAGCGACCAGAGCTTGGAGCTGCAGCTTTAAGGACTGTACTGCCAGTTGGCTAGCCACTTCGCCGCCATCGTGCCCACCCACCCCATCGCAGACGATACCCAGCTGTAGATCGGCCTCGGGGGTATCCAGATCTGCCGTTGGCCAGCACCTATCCTCGTTACGGGGTTGGCTGGGCCCTGGGGTGGTGCCCCCGGCCAGGGTGAAACGTCGGGGGGTGGCCGCAACCTGACGCAGCAGTAGCTGATTAAGCTGCTTTTCCACCCCATCGCTATCCTGTTTGCCCTCCCCCATGGCATCGATCAGGGGGGTAAGGGGAGTAGAGGTAGCCAGGGGTAGGATGGGTAGCAGCGATCGCCATAGGGTGGCTAAATCTGCCAGACTGGGGGCCTCCAGGTCAGGATATAGCTCTAACAGCCGCAGACGCCAGCCCTCTACCCGCAGGTTATCCAACACTAGCAGGCTGCTCTGGAGTTGCTCCGTAGCCAAACTCTGCCACAGCTCCCAGATTTGCCAAAACCAGTACAGCTGGCGCTGGGGACTGGCCTCCAGTAGGGCGGTTTCCAGACTGGGCAACAGGTCACCGGTTTGGGGGTGGATGGGGACGTTGTCCAGCAATAGCAGGGGAGTAAGGGGGGGGCGCTCCAGGACAGCGTAAAGCCCCGGTAAATGTAACCGGTGACCGTGGGTAACTAAGTAGGGTTGGGCTGAGGGGGGCAGGTAATCGGGGCAATCGGGGGCTTGATCGGGGCAGGTATCTAGCCAGGTACGAGGGCCGACCACGCGATAGCGCTGAGCCACCCTATCCCCCAGGGGCAGGGTGGCGACCCCCTCGCCAACCACCCAAAGGTAGGGGTGAAGCCGGGGAAGTAGACGATCAACCGGATGCATAGGCGACAGGTGGGGGAGATGGTTTCACCCGTGGGGGGATAAATCAGTCCGTTAAAATATAACAACCTAATCAATTAGCCCCCGGATGACCCCTGGGACTAAATTAATCCTAGAGGATAGCGAAAAATGCAGCGGGTAACTCAGTCATGAGTCATGTTCAAATCTGGCTGGTGGTCGGCGCGGTATTCTGTGTGATGGAGTTGGTGTTACCCACCGCTTTTGTGGAATCAACCCTGGGGGTGAGTGCCTTCTTGGTGGCCATGATCGCCCTGGTGATTCCCTCCTTAACGGTGCAGTTAGTGCTCTGGGTGTTATTCTCCATTGTGTTTATCCTGCTGCTGCGGCGCTTCGCCCCCCAGCAAACACCCTACGTGCTACAGTCCTCCACGGAGGCACGTACCCTCACCCGAATTTTGCCGGGGGAAACCGGCCGGGTACTCTACGAGGGCAACTCCTGGCAAGCTCGCTGTGAGGACGATAGCGCCACCATTGCCGAAAATCAGCGGGTAATGGTGACCCGACGTCAGGGTAACACCCTCTACGTCATGCCGGAGAAACTGCTGGATAGCTAGAAAATCTCTTCAACCACTTAACCAGGAGGTAGCAAGCTAGCTCTATTCCGCCACCACCCGCAGGTTGACCGTTGCCGTTACCTCGGCATGGAGCTTGATCTCAGCCTGGTACTCGCCCAGTTTATTGATGTCGGGAAGGGTGATATCGCGACGGTCAACCTCTTTACCCGATAGGGATTTAATCACAGTGGCGACATCACTGGCAGTGACGGTGCCAAAAATGGCATTGTTTTCCCCCACGGGCTTCTCAATGGTGAACATCCCAATGGTAGCCAGGGCGGTTTTAGTGGCCTCCGCCTCCTGTTTAATCGCTAACAGGCGTTGCCGTTCCGCCTCCCGGCGCCGCTCCACCTGCTTTAAAACTCCAGGGGTGGTGCGGACGGCCTTGCCCTGGGGCAGGAGATAATTGCGAGCATAGCCCGGTGCCACCTCCACCAGGTCACCGTTTTGGCCCAACTTGCGAATGTCTTCGGTAAGCACGACCTGTATCCGTTTTGCCATGTCTTCTCTCCTCTAATTAGCCCAGTTGTTTATACTACCTAAAGCGTCGATCGCTTGGCAACCTTTTTTTAGGCCTATGGTGAGACTTTTATTGGCATTCATTCCAGCGGTTTGGATCACGGCGATCGCCGTAATTACGGTGCAAAACGCCACGCCAGTTACCCTACGGTTGCTGAATCTGCAGTCTATCGCCATGCCCTTTGGGGTGGTTTTGGCCTTTGGGGCGGCGGCGGGTATGGTGGTAACGGCCCTTTTACTGGTCCTGTTGGGGGGCAACCCCCTGAAGGGGCGGTCCTAATCCTCAGGGGGGCCTTCAGGGTTGGACAGGGAAGATGGGGGGGGGCCTGGTTGCGGAATCACCAGCACCTTATCCACCCGGGGACCATCCATGTCCACCACTTCAAAACGCAAACCATGGAGCATAAATTGCTCACCGGAGCGGGGAATGTAGCCCAGGTAGTGCATTACCAGTCCCCCCAGGGTATGGAAGTCGCCACTGGCCTCCTGGGGCAGCTCCTTCCACTGCAACAGGTCCTTCAAATCGTTAATATCCAACAGTCCATCCAGCAACCAGGAACCATCCTGCCGTTGAATAACCATAGGCTCCTCCTGGTCCTCCAGGGAGGGCAGACCGCCAACAATGGCCTCCATCAGATCATTCAAGGTGACTAAACCCTCAATGCCGCCGTACTCATCGATCACCAGGGCGATGTGGATACCGGTTTGCTTAAATTGCTCAATGACGTTGAGGGCCCGGATATTTTCCCCCACGTAGAGGGGAGGCTGGCAGATCGACTCCAGGTCGGTCAGGTCTCCGGATAGTTGGGCCGCTAGCAGGCTCCTGCCCCGGATAATGCCAACGCAGTTATCCAGACTATCTCGCCCCACCGGGAAACGGGCATGGCTGCTCTCCATCACCACCTGCAGGTTCTCCTCCAGGGAAGCCTCCGTGTCTAACCAGGTGATTTCCGTGCGGGGGGTCATGATCGCCTTAATGGGGCGATCTCCCAGGCGAAAAACCCGCTCCACCATGGCCTGTTCCGCCTCTTCAAACATGCCCGCCTCGGCTCCCTGGCGAATCAAGACTTTGATTTCCTCCTCCGTGATGTCGGGTTGATCGGAGGCTTTGATGCCCAAGAGCGCAACCAAACCATCGGTGGAAGCTGCCAGGATGTGGACCAGGGGAGCCGTTAATCGGGATAGACTCCGCATCGGAGCTGCCACGAGGATGGCGATCTGCTCGGGGTTGTTGAGGGCAATGCGCTTTGGCACCAACTCGCCAATCACCAGGGATAGGTAGGTGATGATGGACACCACGATGGCCAGGCTCAGGGCCTCACTGTAGGGACGTAGTTTGGGAATGCCAGAGAGCAGGGGTTGCAACCGTTGCGCCAGGGTGGCGCCCCCCACCGCCCCACTGAGAATACCAATCAGGGTGATGCCTACCTGCACCGTGGCCAGGAAATTATTAGGGGCATTGGCCAGCCTCAAGGCCATCCTGGCCCCAGCATCGTCCTGGCTAGCCAGCTGTTCCAGTCGGACTTTACGCGCCGATACCACCGCGATTTCTGACCCGGAAAACACTCCGTTGAGCAGGATCAGGGCCAGAACAATAAAAATTTCCGCAGTCATTGAGGAGATACCGGAGGGGAGTTAACGATTAACCAGGGTCAGGTCTATCTCAGTCTAATGGGTATTTTTAGCTTATTCTGGAAGACTGAATGGCGATCGCAGAGGGATCTACACCATGGGTACCATCCTACACCGGGTCAAGTTGGGCGGTTGGCGCTGGCCACACCTGGGGCTGGCCTTAGTCACCACGCTGCTGGTGGTGATGGTCGCTCCATGGAGCCTGGTGGCAAATGATGCTACCCCGGTCTCTAACTACGAAAAAGCGCAAGCCCAACCCTTTAACCAGGTCACCACCTACCCCATCTCCCCACTCCCCTCCAGCCCCTTGCTGCGGCCCAACGGGGATTGGATTGGTCGTCTCATCCTACCCTCGGTGGAGGAATACCAACAACAGCCAGGGGATTGGGTATGGATGGAGGTCTGGCACAGCCTGGCAGGTCTGCCAGACTTGACGGGCCAGCGGGTAAAACTCACCTGGAGGCCTACCCCGATCAACCAGGCCTACCTGGATCAGGTCACCCGGGACATTGATTTCAGCGACCAGGCTAACAAGTTTCTAGAAAATGGCAATATTGTGCCGACCCGGCTGCAGGGCAGGCGCCAGGTGGGGCCGTTACAGTCCCTGGCGGGGGCTCGCCCCCAGGATGACATGACGGTGCGGCTGGTGGAGCCAGACCTGGTGCAGGAGAAGGGGCAATGGGTGCTGCAGACTGGTCTGGAGCCGATTCAGATCACGGGTCGAGAATACGGCCTGGTGAAGATTTTAGGCCCTGACACCGGGGTGACGGCTCCAGCCCCAGCCGACTGCCCGGGCCCCACCCCCTGCCCCAGCGAATACTTTCGGGTGCAGTTCTTTAACCCCAAGAGTAAAAGCTTTAGTGGTCCCACCGGGACCGTGCGCATTCCCCAGCAACCGAGGCTGAAGGGCGATCGCTTCTTCTCTAACCTCCACAACTTGGCAAACTCCCCAGCCGGGATAGAGGACTGGTATATCTATGGATCCCGGGATAGCCAGGGCATCTTCACCGTCCAGGCCCTCAAGCCCAGGGCCCTGTTTAGGCTACAGCCTGACCAGGTAATCCTGACGGAACGGGAAGGGCTAAAGTACCTGGATCGGGGCAACTGGCAAGCGACCCCCCAACGCAAGGGCACCCTACAGCGGGTTTTAGTGAGCCCCAACACCGGTAGCTCCGATGCAGCCAGAGCCCAGTGGCAGGAAGGGGATATGGCCCTGCTAATCCATCTCTTTGGCGGAATCGGTGGAGACAATAAAGAACTTGCTCCCCTGGGGACGGTGACCGGCCATTTTGCTTACGGCCTGGCCCGGGTGGTGCGGGAACCGATTACCCAGGAACTGCAATTTGCCATCCAGTACCAGCAGATCTATGCCCATAACTCCGGGGGCATTGTTTCCGGCACCCACGACTGGCAGGAATACATGGGGGACCTGCAACGGGGCTGGATGGGGCTGCGACCGGTCTCCGATGTGGTGATTAAGTTGGATGCCTTCATCGAACCCTTTCAATTTGGGGACACCCGCATTTCCCTGTTTCGGGAGTTGCTGATTCAAGCTCAGGTGCTGGCGGCCCGCTATCGTACCGGCGATGGTACCGGGGTAGCGGCGGTTACCCCCGCCACCTCCTGTGTGCAGGACTCTAACCAGGCCCTCTTTATTGCCATTCAACAGGTTAAAAACAAAATCGAGGCTCAACCGGAGGTTGTCCAGTGGCTGCGGGATCACCCCGAAAGCCTAGAGACCCAGGAGGCCAGGCAGTTTGTCAACCTGGCCAAGGACCTGGAGGCCATGCTGACCCCCTACGGGGTGATTCGCCCCGATTGGCAAAACAATGCAGCGGCCCTGGCGGGGGTAGTTCCCGAGGGGGACTTTATCCGTAATCAGGGGTTACTGAGTGGAGCCCTCAGCTGGCATAGTATGATGCCCCGCTGGGGTCAGGATCAGGTGAGTCGCATTTTTCTCCTCAACGGCGCCCAGCTCTGGTTTTTGCGCACCAACATGGTGGGGGGAGACGATCCCAGGATTGCCCCCATTCCCCCCACCACCCTAATGGGGGGAATTCCCGTGGTGGGGCGGGTGATCCAGCGATTTGCCGACGCCTTCGCCGTCTGGCCCACCTGGCCGATGGTGGGGTTAGCCCTGGCGGCCCTGGCTCTTTACAGCTGGCTAGCCCTCGCCTACGGCCTGGGGAATGGCTTTCTTGTCCGGCACAATGCCATCCATAACCCCCTGGGGTTTTTGCTAAATAGTGTGCGGCTATGGTTTATTCCGGCCCTGTTGGAGGAAACCCTGTTTCGGGTGATGGTGCTGCCCCATCCGGTGGAGGGGGTACCCGGTCCCTGGTGGCTATTTTGGGGCATGATCAGCTTTGGGGCGGGGATTGGCTATCACTTGCTACTGGGTAGAACCTTTTGCCGCCAGGCCCAGGCTACCTTTTGCGATCGCCGTTTTATCACCTTAATGGGCTGGTTATCCCTGGTTTTAATAGCAGTTTATTGGATTACTGGTTCCCTGTGGCTGGCAACCTTTGTCCATTGGGCCGCAGTGATGGCCTGGCTATATGGTTTCAATGGTTGGGCAAGATTAAGAAACACTCCCTTTTACAGATCCTCCTCTGACACTTGAAAAAGAACAACCTCCCACTTCAACCGCATAGGTTGCATAGAATCTTTGTCCAATATCCAGGCTCGACTGATCCCATGGGCCCTAAGGAGCCTTAACCATGGGTAGTACTTCGCTACGCAAATCAGGCGGCCCCTAAATGGAGAAGCAAACTTATTTACGCCAAGGTCTACCAAGGACTTGCTTTACTTACTTTTCATGCAGTACAATAATAATCAACATAATCGATATAAAAATATGACTGTAAAATAATTTGATTAGAACTAAGTATTATTACGCTTTCTTCGATGAATTGTTTGATTGTAAGTATAAGTAATTGACGGACTGCAAAGATTAGAACTTAGCTACTATTGTCGATAAAGTATCTAACTTCTAATCCCATCTTGCCCAGGTGAGCTAATGTACTATATTGAATCTAAAACATTTTAGAAATCGTGATGAGAGAAAATCAACCTTAACTAATTTTTTCTGCCTCTAAAATAATGAGACCGCCCTACTACGGAACGAAATTAATGGGTTATGTAATTTTTATCTGAGCTAGAAATAACACCTAGGCAGATATCCTTCTAATCCTTATGTATTGATCTGTATTCATAGAAGTTGCTATTCGCATGAAACATAGGTATACCATCAAAAGCTATGAGCTGAGAAGCTCTTCATATTTGAAGTATATTTCATCCAATCAAGAATTGCCATAGCCTATGTAGCATCCGAGTGAAAACCACTTTGAATTTCTGATTTTTATTTTAAAGTTAATTAGTTTTTGTCATTTACCCCTTAGAGCCCTTATGAAAGCAGTTATTCTTGCCGGTGGTTTAGGTACTCGATTAAGCGAAGAAACTAGTGTAAGGCCCAAACCCATGGTTGAGGTGGGAGGCCGACCAATTCTATGGCATATCATGAAAATCTATTCTTCCCATGGAATTAATGATTTCATTGTATGCTGCGGTTATAAAGGTTACGTCATTAAAGAGTATTTTGCCAACTACTTTATACATATGTCGGATGTCACCTTTGATCTCCGATATAACCAGATGAATGTTCATAACGGTAACGCTGAACCCTGGAAGGTAACGTTAATTGATACGGGGGAAGCCACCATGACGGGTGGACGACTTAAGCGAGTCCGAGAGTACATTGGTACAGAAACCTTCTGTTTTACCTATGGTGATGGGGTTAGTGACATTAACATTACGGAATTGGTGAGATTTCATAAAGAACAAAATGCTTTGGCTACCCTGACAGCAGTTAAGCCTCCCGGTCGCTTTGGGGCTATTTTGCTCCACGAAGGGCAATCTACTATTCAATCGTTTGCAGAAAAAGCCGATCATAACGGAGCCTATGTCAACGGTGGTTATTTTGTTCTAGATCCCCAAGTTATTGACTTTATTGCGGATGATACAGTGATGTGGGAACACGAACCTCTGGGAAAGTTAGCAGAAATGGGTCAGCTATCTGCCTTCCGACATGATGGGTTCTGGCAGCCTATGGATACTCTCCGGGATAAAAATCATTTAGAGAAATTATGGGAATCTGGTAATGCACCTTGGAAGACTTGGTAGTTCTCTGAAGTAGACTATTTGACTATTTCTATTAGAGATCGCTTTACTACCTATGGTCTTGAGTGTAGTTTTGGCTGGGAAGATTAATGTAAGTTCTTTGACAAGAGTGAACATCGGATAAGCATGTTGACTTATCTTATTCAACTATGACGGTTTTTGCCCGGATGATCTACGAGCGTGATGGCCAGAGCTATAAACTGAGAGATGTTACTCAGTTGGTTTGTATCTCATGCGTTCAGGAACCGCTATAGCTATGGCTATAAATGTTTCTCTTTAGATGAGGCTTTAGAAAAGTAAAGGGCTTTCCTTCACATCTTTCTGACCTGATGAACTTTAATCCAACTTTTTGGAGATGCTTCTATGATCTTTGAGGAAACTCGCCTGCCTGGAGCCTTTCTAGTTGGTTTTGAAAAACGAGAAGATGATCGGGGTTTCTTTGCCAGGGCCTTTTGTTCTCAGGAGTTTATAGATCATGGTCTAAAGCCGGTTGGAGTACAATGTAACCTGGCTGCTAATTATATAAAAGGAACTCTGAGAGGGCTCCATTATCAAGTTCCTCCCGCAGCTGAAGCCAAGTTTTTCCGATGTATCCACGGTACTAACTATCATGTAATTGTAGACATGAGGCCTGATTCGGCAACTTATCTCCAGCATCTTGGTGTTGAGTTATCTAGTGATAATCGCCTAGGTCTCTATATTCCCGAAATGTTTGCCCACGGTTATCAAGCGTTAAGTGATGGTTCTGAAGCTTTCTACATGGTGAGTGAGTATTACACGCCTGGCTGTGAGCGGGGACTTCGTTACGATGATCCTATTCTGAACATTGCCTGGCCCTTATCGATAACAATGATTTCCCCTAAGGACACTCAATGGCCTTTTTTGCCTTCCCTTAACTCAACTAATAACGAGGTATTGTAATGATTATTGTAGACACTGCCCTTAAAGCTCGCCAGGAGGCTGGTCAACCGATTCGGGTTGGAATGTTTGGTGCTGGCTTTATGGGCCGGGGCGTGGTGAATCAAATTGTTAACTACACCCCGGGCATGAAATTAGTAGCTATTGCTAATCGCACAGTTAGCATGGCGATTGATGCCTATGCAAAGGTGGGAGTCCAAGATGTTTGCCAGGTCAGTACGGTTGGGGAATTAGAAGATGCCATTGCTCAAGGTAGTTACGCCGTAACCGATGACCCAACTGTGCTTTGCCAATCAGATACTATTGATGTACTGATTGAGGCAACAGGACACGTTGAATATGGTGCTCAAGTCACCCTGGAAGCCATTAAGCATCATAAACACATGGTGTTGATGAATGCAGAACTGGATGCCACGGTTGGCCCCATTCTAAAGGTATACGCTGATCAAGCTGGGGTTATTCTGACAGGATGCGACGGCGATCAGCCCGGTGTCCAACTCAACCTTTATCGGTTTGTTAAAAGTATTGGGCTCAATCCGTTGCTATGTGGCAACATCAAAGGCTTGCAAGATCGGTATCGGAACCCAACTACCCAAGAAGGGTTTGCTAAACAGTGGGGACAAACAGCCCACATGGTGACCAGCTTTGCTGACGGTACCAAGATTTCCTTTGAACAGGCTATCGTGGCTAACGCTACGGGTATGAAAGTAGCCCAGCGAGGTATGTTGGGTTATCACGACAACGGCCATGTGGATGACATGGTTGATCGTTATGATCTCGATCAACTGAAGGCTTTAGGGGGAATTGTGGACTATGTGGTAGGTCCTAAACCCAGTCCTGGTGTTTTTGTCTACGCCACCTGTAACGAACCAACCCAGGCTCGCTATCTTAACTACGGTAAGTTAGGCGAAGGTCCTCTTTATAGTTTCTATGTGCCCTACCATCTGACGGTTTTTGAGGTGCCTCTATCGGTAGCTCGGGTAGCTTTGTTCAAAGATGTGATTATCGCTCCCTTGGCGGGTCCTGTGGTCGATGTGATCACCACGGCTAAGGTTGATCTTCAAGCCGGAGAAACTCTGGACGGGCTAGGTGGGTACCATACCTATGGTCAGTGCGAAAATGCTGACGTTGTCAGCCGTGACAACCTCCTGCCAATGGGCTTGGCTGAGGGTTGTCGCCTAAAACGACCTGTTACTAAAGATCAAGTGTTGACCTACGATGATGTTGAATTACCTGGAGATCGCGTTGCCCATGGCCTCAGAGTTGAACAAAATCACTATTTCGCCAGTTCTGAGGTTTCTACCTTGGCCTAAATTAGTTGCCTAGAAAGGCCTGTTTTATCTAGTCTATGATTCGATTTATCTAAACACTTAAGGAAATAAATATGGTTGAAGCACCTAGCTTAGTGCCGATGGATACAGCGGAAGATGTCGTCAAGTCAGACTTAGCCTATATTTGCAAAAATCTATCTGAAGAGTTTTCTATACTATCGGGCAAGAAGTTACTGATTACTGGAGGGGCAGGATTTCTGGGTTATTACCTTGTCCAATCAGTCCTTCACTGGAATGAGAGTCATCCCACAGCATCACCCATCTATATCACTATCTATGACAATTATATCCGGGGAATTCCTGATTGGTTGACCAACTTGTCTGATGACCCCAATTTAGTTCTGGTTAAGCACGACATTACTAACCCACTGCCTGGTGATATTCCAGATTTCCAATTCATTATCCATGCGGCTTCCATCGCTTCCCCGACTTTTTATCGCAAGTATCCCATTGAAACCATGGATGCCAATGTCAATGGGCTGCGGTATCTGCTGGAGTATTGCTTAAAGCAACGAGGTAAGGGCAATCCAGTAGAAGGCTTCCTATTCTACTCAACTAGTGAAATTTACGGGGATCCCTCTCCAGAAAACATTCCTACCCCTGAAACCTACCGGGGTAACGTCTCCTGTACAGGACCAAGGGCCTGCTACGATGAATCGAAGCGCTACGGCGAAACTCTCTGCGTTAACTTTGCTCACCAATATGGGTTGCCGATCAAAGCGGCTCGCCCCTTTAATAACTATGGGCCAGGGTTAAAGATTACAGACCGCCGCGTCCTGCCGGACTTTGCTCGAGATATTTTTGACGGTCGAGATATTATCCTACTTTCTGATGGTTCCCCAACTCGCACATTTTGTTATATCGCTGATGCAATTGTGGGTTACTACAAAATCTTGATTAAGGGACACCCTGGTGAAGCCTATAACATCGGTGTGGAAACTCCCGAAATTTCCATGGCAAACCTGGCTGAGCGGGTAGTTGATTTGGCCCGTGACCTTTTCGACTACACCGGTAGAGTGGTCCGACAAACCAGCAGTGATCAGGATTACCTGATAGATAATCCCAACCGGCGCTGTCCTATCATTGCTAAGGCCCGTCAGCATTTAGGCTATAACCCCAGCATTTCTGTCGACGAAGGACTTAAACGAGCACTGATTTGGTATTCCGGAAATCGTCAGGCGGAGGACGCATAGATGAAAGTTTCTGTTGTTGGAACTGGTTATGTGGGCTTGGTTTCAGGTACCTGCCTGGCCGAAAAGGGCCATCATGTCACCTGTGTAGACATTGATCAGAATAAAGTAGATCAGATTAACCAGGGAATTCCGCCGATCTATGAGGCAGGCCTTGAGGACATGTTGAAGGCCAATGTGGGTACCCGATTAATCGCCACTACTGACCTGCGGTCTGCGGTTATGGATTCAGCGATCTCCTTGATTGCGGTGGGTACTCCCTTTAGAGGTGATGAAATTGATCTAACCTTTATTAAGACGGTAGCTTACCAAATTGGTGAGGTTTTGAGGGATAAGGCTGACTACCATGTCGTCGTGGTTAAAAGTACAGTTGTGCCTGGAACCACTGATGAGGTAGTACTCTCTATTCTGGAAGATGCATCTGGCAAAAAGGCTGGTGTTGACTTTGGGGTCGGCATGAACCCGGAGTTCCTGAAGGAGGGTGAGGCTATTCCAGATTTCATGTACCCGGATCGCATTGTCCTCGGGGGTATCGACGAGCAAAGCCTAAGCGTTTTGCGGGAACTCTATGGGGTGTTCGAAGGGGTTGATCAGCTGGAAACCAACTGTAAAACGGCAGAAATGATCAAGTACACCGCCAATTCCCTCCTGGCAACCATGATTTCCTTTGCTAATGAAGTTGGTAATCTCTCTGCAGCGATAGAGGGAGTCGATGTGGTTGAGGTTATGCGAGGGGTACACCTGGATAAACGACTGACACCTATTTTGCCCAGCGGCGAACGTGTTGTTCCCAATTTTACGACCTACATTCAAGCGGGTTGTGGCTTCGGCGGTAGTTGCTTTCCTAAGGATGTTAAAGCTCTTAACGCCTACGGGGCGCAAAAAGGGCTACCCATGCAGCTGCTGAATGCTGTCATTAACGTTAATGCCTTACAGTACAAGCAGGTTATGGATCGACTGTACAAGCACTTTGCAAACCTGGATGCAGTTCGAGTTGCTGTGCTAGGTCTAGCCTTTAAACCCGGCACAGACGACATGCGGGAGTCCCCGGCAATTCCTATTTTGCATGAGCTCTTGACTGGTTCAGCAAAGGTTAAAGCTTTTGATCCAGTGGCTATGCATGAGGCTCAGAAACTGTTTAGGGATCAACCTATTCAATACTGTGATACTTTAGCAGAAACAATTCAAGACGTAGATGTAATTTTACTCCTGACCCGGTGGGAGGACTTCAAAGTCTTGCCTGAACTGCTGAATAACATGAAGCAGTCGCCGCTGGTGATCGATGGTCGTCGCCTCTTGAGTAAAACTGATATTGAGAATTACGAAGGGATTGGCTTGTCCACGGTTTTGCCATCGATCTAGCTAAGCTGAAGAAGAGGGTGGAGAGAAGTCTAGCTATAAAACTTAAAATGCTGATTTAGCAGCGATATTCTCTAAGAGGTTGTTTAAAAAAGGCTCAGGTATAGTTCGCCGCCAAGGGGCAGCTAAAATACTGAATTTTGCGGTGATTATCCTACTCCATAGGTATAGTTTGAGACTCTCTTGGGCTTTTCAAACAATCTCTAACCCAGGTCATAGCCAAACAGGTTGGCATCAACCTCCGTCAGGTTGAGGTCCGCCAGGCCGTACTCGGCCCAGCGTCGATCCACCAGGGCCGCCGTTGGCGGGTCAGGGCTGAGTTCTTCGCTCCAGGGGCGATCGGTCTCTGGAGCGATTTTGGTGGTGGCATCCACCCCGAGGCGGCTACCCAGGCCGGGCTGCTCCGTGGCAAAGTCCAGGCGATCGAAGGGGGTATGGGGCAAAATAAACACATCCCGCACCGGGTCTACCTTGGAGGTGACGGCCCACATCACCTGGCGGGGGTCGCGGATATTAATGGCCCGGTCCACAACGATGACAAACTTGGTGTAATTAAACTGGGGCAGGGCTGACCAAAAGGCTAGGGCGGCTCGACGGGCCTGGCCCGGATAGGATTTGTCGATGGATAGGATGGCAGCCTTATAGCTCAGCCCCTCCATCGGCAGAAAAAAGTCCTGAATTTCCGGCACCTGCTGCCGCAGGATGGGGGTATAGATGCGGTTGAGGGCGATCGCCATCATGGCATCTTCCTTGGGGGGACGGCCACTAAAGGTGGTCATGTAGATGGGGTTCTTGCGGTGGGTGATGCAGTGGAAGCGGATGAGGGGCGCCTGTTCATTCACCCCTCCGTAGTAGCCAATGTGATCGCCAGCTGGCCCATCCACCGCGGTTTCCCCCGGGGTAATGGTGCCCTCCAGCACGATCTCGGCCTGGGCCGGCACCTGTAGATCGACGGTTTTGCAACGGGCCAGGTGAATCCCCTGGCCCCCATAGAGGCCGGCAAACAGCCATTCCGAAAGGTCGATGGGCAGGGGGGTGGCGGCGGCCAGAATCACCAGGGGGTCAACGCCGATGGCGATCGCCACCTCCAGCTTTTGGCCCCGCTCGGCGGCTTTGCGGAGGTGGCGACTACAGCCCCGCACCGACAGCCACTGCACGGTCATGGTCTGGGATGACTGGAGCTGCAGGCGATAAACCCCAACGTTAGGGATACCATTCTCCGGGTCCTTAGTAATCATCAGCCCCAGGGTCAACACCCGGCCGGCATCCCCTGGGTAAACCTGTAACAGGGGCAGTTGGGTCAAGTCCACCTGCTCCCCCTTCAGCACCACCTGGTGGCAGGGGGGTAGCAGATCGGTCATGGGTTTGGCCTTGATCACGTCAAACAGGGCCCTGCCCAGGTCCAGGGCCTGGGAGAGTTGTTTGGGGGGGCGGGGCTGGTAGAGCAGGGCTAGTTTCTCCCCCAGTTGCTCTAGATCCGCCGGGTGTTCCCGCTGCAGGGCCCAACACACCCGCTCCACCGTACCTAGCACGTTGATGGCCAGGGGCATGGAGGCCCCCTTAATGTTTTCAAATAGCAGAGCCGGGCCACCCCCCAATAATAATCGGTTGGCAATCTCCGCCACCTCCAGGTGCGGATCGACGGGGGCAGTAATGCGGCGCAACTGCCCCCGCTCTTCCAGCAGGGTAAGAAATTGGCGCAGGTCTCTTGCCATGGGGGACAACGGTGAAGGACTGTTCTTCATTATGGCGGATGGGGGTAACCCCTGTCAGAGTTGGTAGCCCTGGGGCTACACTAGGGAGGTATGCCCGCCGGTTTCTCCCTATCCCTTTGCTAACTTCCGCCATGAGTCCTAACCTTGCCCTGGGGTTGGCGCTGCTCACCAGCCTTACCCTCACCGCCTGTGGGTCTCGCCTCGATGCCCGCCAGGTTGAACGCTTAATTCAGGCTGATCTTGAACGCCAGGGTCGCCGTCTTTCCCTAAAGGAGGTGCAGTGCCCCGCTGACCTCCCCCACCAGGCCGGGGCGACCTTCCGTTGTGTTGGGGAACTTGACCCGGAGGGCAGTTTTACCATCAATGTCACCCAGGGGGATGAGCAGGGGCAAATTAGCTGGGATGTACCCAACTCCAGCACCCTGATTAACCTGGCCAAGGTGGAAACCAGCATTCAGCAGGGGCTAGGTAAAGCCCTGGGGAAGACAGCGGTGATCGACTGTGGCTCCGCTACCTATCGGGTTAACCAGCCTGGCGATCGCTTTCAATGCCAAATTGTGGGGGGCCTCACCGACGGCCCCGATCAGCTAGAGGCGGTGCTGATCACCATTGACCCCAAGGGCAACCTAGACTGGCGGGAAATTCGCCCCGACCGCCCAGCCACTCTGGCGGCTATCCCCCCCGGCCAGCCGGCCACCGCTGCCCCTAAGTCAACTTCCACCACCACCCCTACTCCGGTCGCCAGCCCCAAGACTACTCAGGCTACTGGTCCTACCGGTCGCCCTATGACCCGGCCCTACGTCTTCGGTGATAGTGATTAGGAAGCCTGGCTGGTGATACCTCCCCCTGAGGGAATAGCCAGGGGCCAGGTGGCATGGGGTAGCAGACTTACCTGGCCTTTCCAGGGTAGGGGGGTCTGCTCATGGTCGCCGGGTAACCCTCGACCATTGCTGGCCAGGTAGCTAGCCAATAACTGACGGATGACCGCCATAGAGGTGGCTTGATAGTTGACAATGTAAAGGTAGCCACTGCTCTGACTCCATCCGGGAGTCTTTTCCCAAATACGCAACTTAAATCCATCGATTTCTTGGGAAATCTTATAGAAGATCAGGTTATCTGTCGCTAAGGCATACATGCTGAGATGGTTGGGGACGGTACAGGAATATCCTTAGCATACCCAGCGGTCTATAAAGATCCGAAAAACCCCCAATAAATTAATCATGGTGATTTAGTTCTGGGTCTCAGTCCCCCAGCCCAGAGAGTAGTAATCACCAACAGGGTGGGGGTGAACCAATCTCCCCAGCAGACGTAGGGGGTCTGGCTTTGTCGACGATAGAGACTGGCCCGATGCAGGGTAGCGCGGTGGGGTGGGCCCAGCCAGCGGGTCTGGCCGTGGTTATCGACTAGCCCGGAGAGCCCCGTGTTGGTGACCCGCAGGGCCCAGCGATCGCTCTCCACCGCCCGCAGTACATCCAGGGCGTGGTGCTGGGCCATCATCCCCACGGGGTAGGGGTCGTTGTTAGAACTGGTGACCATAAACTCTGCCCCGTCCTTCACCTGGCGGCGCAGTAATTCGCTGTAGGCTGACTCGTAGCAAATGCCCACCGCCGCCACCCCCACCTGACTGCGAAAGGTTTGGTGGGATGCCCCCGGCACCAGGTAGCTATCCAGGGGGGAGAGGCGGCTCAGGATTCGACCCAGGACCGCCTCCAGGGGGATGTATTCCCCCAGGGGCACCAGTTTTACCTTGTTGTAGCGACCGTGGATATGACCATCGGGGCGCAGCTCCAGCAAACTCTGGGTATAGTCACCTTTGCCCCTGGTGGCTGGGGCAAAGGTGCCAAGCCAGAGGGGAACACCGGTTTGATTAACCAGCTCAGTGAAAAACCGAGTGGCGGGCTCCTGGGGTTGCCAGATCACCGGCAGAGCCCCCTCCGGAGTGATCACCGCCCCTACCCCCTGGCTGGCCAGGGCCCGGTACCCCTCGCCGTAGATCTGGAGGGCCTGGCGAACCCCGGTGGGGGTGAGCTTCTCGCGGGTGGGGATGTTGCCCTGGATCAGGCCCAGGTGTAGGACTTGGGTAGGGTCCTCCAGGCTTTGCGGCTGGGGCAACCAACCACCGGCCATGACCAGCACCAACAGACCCACCGCTAGCCCGGCCCCGACCCGGATCCCTAACTGGAAGCGCCGGGCCGGACCCCCTCGCCCCTGTCCATGGGCCAGTTCCGCCAGCAAGCCATTGCCCCCCACCACCACGGCGGTGACCAGGGCTGGCCCCGACAGTCGGGCCAGGTGCAGCAGCCAGAGATTGCCAGGACTTTGGGTGAGGCTGAGGGGGGACCAATCCAGGGGCGACTGGTTGCGCAGGGCCTCCAGACCGCACCACAGGGCGATGCCCGCCAGCCAGCGCAGCCCCACCCGCTGGGGCCAGTGGCGGACCAACAGGCTTAGGGCCAGGCTCCATAGGGCACTGCAACTGGCTCCCCAGAGGCTAATGAATATCCAGGCACCGAGGGCGATCGCCACACTCCCCAACCAGGGCACCCCTAACCACATCAGGGGGTGGAGATGGGTGATCCAAACCAGGGAGAGGCCATAGTAGGCCAGCCCCCAGATCAGGCCGTGCAGGGTGGGGTGCCACCAGGGTTGCCCAGGGCTGGCCAGGATCATCCCCCAGAGGGGCACCAGGGCTACCCAGGCCAGGGGCCAGGCACTAACCGGGGGTAGGGCCAGAGCCATCAGGCCACCGCCGACCCCCACCAGGGGCAGGCTGAAGCGGAGTCGGAGGGAGCTAGGAAAGGAAGGTAACACAGGGCTCATGGTGGGTGCAGGACCAAAATTAATTACCCCCGGGGCCAGGCGAGTTTTAACCAGAGGCGGGCGATCGCTGGCCAGGCACTGGGGTTCTGGGGATAGGCCCACCAGGCCCGCAGGCTGGTCCCCAGGGCTTGGCGCCCCTGTCCCTGAGCCAGTTCCTGCCAGGCCCGGCCAATTAAAAAGTCCTGGCTATGGAGGGGGGCGCTGTAGGGGGCGGTGCGGGGGGCCGGCACCGGTGGGGGGCAGCCCCGCTGCAGGTCATCTTCCCCCTGGGTCTGGCGCTGTTGCTGAAACCGCTGGGCCACCTGATCAAAAAACTCCCGCTGGTTAGAGGCCCTGGTATGGGTAATGGAGCGGGGATGGATGCGATAGTGATAGACCACCTGGGGGCAGTAGCCCACCCGATGGCGATCCCCCAGGCGCAGTTGCAGGTCAATATCTTCGGCGGTGGTGAAATAGGCCCGAAAGCCCCCCAACTGCTGGAGTAGGGAAGTGCGGACCAGAAAAGTCCCCAGGTGGGTACGGGTGACACCGGCCTGCAACTCTTCGGTGATGTCGGTCTCCTGATCGCCACACTTGAACCTGATCAGGGGACGACCCTGCGGGTCAATGGCGGTATAATTACCTGCCACAGCGGCAAACTTGGGGTGCTGCTGCAGCCAGGCGATCTGGGCCGCCAGGCGATCGGGGGGGTAGAGATCATCAGCGTCGCAGCGACCAATGAATTCCCCCCGGGCTAACCCCAGGCCAGTGTTGAGTACCTCGGCAATCCCCCCGCCCTGGTGAGCCACTAACCGCAGGCGGGGGTCCCCAACCGCCTGCACCAGGGCCAGGGACCGATCGCTGGATTGGTGATCAATCACAATCACCTCCAGGGGCACCGCCTGGTCCTGCAGGAGCGATCGCAGTGCCTGGACAACAAACCGCTCGGCATTGTACAGGGGCATGAGGATGGTCACCTGGGGTGGGTTCACCGGTAGTCTCCCGTGAAAAGGGGTTGCCTGGCCATGGTCTTAAGATCGGTCCTTGGGAACGGTCGGGGGGGATTTCCCTAGGGCAGCGCCCAGCAACACCCAACCCGATCGCCGCCAGGGCTGGGCCAGGATGGCTTTGCCACCGTAGAGGGCGGCGGTTTTCCCCTGGCCACTGTTAAAGGCCCACCAACCATACTGCAACATAAAGTGGTACTGGGAGGCGCGATCTCCGGTGGGTCGCCAGGGTTGGGTGGCCTCAAACCGTCCCTCCAGACCCCGTCGTCGCCAGGCGGCCTCACAGGCCAGGCGGGCCTCCGCCCGCTGATCCGTGGGATGGCGCCCACTCATGGAACTGGTCAATAGCCGGTAGCGCAGCAGGGGGTCAGGAAGGTTGGCCAGTTTGCCAATTTCCCCCAGTTTTAGCCACAGATCCAGATCGTGGCCCAGGGGTAGGCTCTCATCATAGCCCCCCACCGCCGCCAGGGCTAATCGCCGCACCATGGCACAGGGATGACAAATACTGCCGTGACCGGCCAGGGCCAGGGCTTGAATTTCAGCATCGGTTTCTGGCAGTCGCAGGCAGGTGAGAAACCGGCCCTTGTGATCAATCAAATCGTGGGCACCCCCCACACAGACATGGTCGGGGTGACTCTGGAGAAAGGCCACCTGGAGGGCGAAGCGGTGGGGTAGGGCGATGTCATCGGCGTCCATAACCGCAATCAAGTCCCCCCGGGAGGCCGCCAGGAGCTGATTACGGCTCTTCGATACCCCCTGGTTGGGGTTACACCAGAGGCGCAGGCGTGGATCCCGATCAACGTAGTGCTGCAGAATAGCGCGGCTGTCATCGGTGGACCCGTCATCCACCATCAGGCATTCAAAGTCCGTCAGGGTTTGGGCCAGAAGGCTATCCAGGGTAGCGGCCAGGTAGGGAGCGGCATTGTACACCGCCAGGTTAACGGAAATCAGAGGACTGGAGCTCATGGGGCGGAGGGGAGGGGTTTGACCAGGGCGCAGATCAACAGGGTCCAGCTTTGCCGGGACCAGGGTACAGCCCGCAGGGCCTTGAGGCCGTAGGCGATGGCCCCTGGCCGATCTCCGCGGTTAAAGAACCACCAGCCGTACATGGTGATAAACCGGTGGCGAGATCGTCGATCCACTGGTCGCCAGGGCTCTGATTCCTTAAACTGGTACTGGCCCACCACCCCCCGCCGTTGCCAGGCCCGTTCACAGCACTCCCGACGCTTGGCGGTTTGCTGCACCTGGTAGATTTCGCTGACGGATTGATCGTGTTGACGGTACTGCAGCACCGTATCCGGTAGGTTAGCCAACTGGCCCCGTTCCCCCAATTTTAACCAAATATCTAGATCCTCCGAGGGACAGAGATCTTCGTCATAGCCACCAATGTCCAGGAGGGCCTGGCGCCGCAGCATCACGGAGGGATGGTTCATAGGGGTGTGGCCCACCAGGGCCAGGGCCTGAATTTCGGCATGGGTTTCCGCCTCCGGGTGATGTAGTAGAAATCGGCCGGCCCCGTCAATCCAATCCTGGGCGCCCCCCACACAGAGCACCTGGGGATGGTGACGCAAAAACTCCACCTGGCGGGCAAAGCGATCGGGCAGGGCAATATCGTCCGCATCCATGCGGGCAATGAACTCCCCCCGGGCCCTAGCCAGTAACTCGTTCAGGGCCCTGACGTAGCCCGTGTTAGGGCGGCTCACCAGGCTAATTCTCAAGTCCTGGGCGGCGTAGGCTCGCAAAATCTTGAGGGACCGGTCCGTGGATCCATCATCTATAATTAGAAACTCAAAATCCCTAAAGGTCTGCTGCAGAATACTGGTTACCGCCTGGGCGACGTAGGGTTGGGCGTTATAGACCGGCATCAGCACGGAAATGGTGGGCATAGGGGCGTCATAAACTAGGGGGTAGGGGTTTGGTCAGGGCACAGCGCCATAGGTTCCAGCCGGCGGGGTTGAGGGGCATGGCCCGCACCGCCCGCCAACCATAGGTGATCGCCTTGTGTCGGTAACCCTGCTGGAACAGGTGCCAGCCACACTGTAAAAGAAACTGATGCCGCCAGGAGTGATCCGCTGCATAGTGCCCCTCCAGACCCCGACGTTGCCAGGCCAATTCACAGGCTAACCTGACATTGGCCTGTTGCTGGTGAGTCCGGCGCTCGCTGACGGAGTCCGTATGGACTCGGTAGTTTAGCAGCAGGTCGGGTAGATTGGCCAGTTCCCCCACTTCCCCTAACCGCAGCCACAGATCCAGATCCTGGGCGCACTTAAATTGCGGATCGTAGCCCCTCACCGCCCGCACCGCCTGCCGCCTGATCATGGCGGTAGGGTGGCAGATTTCCGTGCGGCCCGACAATAGCTGGGCCTGTAGGGTGGCGTTATCCTGGGCTGGTACACACTCCAGCAGGGTGAGGCCTTCTTCATCAATCCAGCGTTGACCGGTGCCCAGACAAACCACCTGGGGATGCCGCCGCAGAAACTCCACCTGGCGGCCCAGGCGATCGGGGTGGGCCAGATCATCGGCGTCCATACGGGCCAAAAATTGACCTCGGGACTCCTCGATCAGCTGGTTGAGGGAAACCGTCAGGCCCCGGTTGGTCTGGCTCAGGAGGCGAATGCGGGCATCCTGTCCGGCGTAGGCCTGAAGAATATCAGGGGATCGATCTCGGGAGCCATCATCAAGGATCAAAAACTCAAAGTCATCGTAGGTCTGGGTCAAGATGCTTTCCACCGCCGCCGCCAGAAAGCGATCGCCATTGTAGACCGACAGGATCACGCTAAGCTCAGGCATTATCAGGCATACCAGGTGGTGAGGGTGCGATAACAACGGACCAGGCGTTTAATTGCAGGCACTGACTGGTGAGGGTGTTGATCCAGCCGGGCCCTGGCAAAGCTAAGGATTTGCCGGACCCGCTGATCCCAACTATAGGCTTGTACATCCCGGTAGGCTTGCTCCGCCAGAGCCGTAGCCCAAGCCGGCTGATTCAACAGGTGGGCGATGGCCTGGGCAAAGGCGGCTGGGTTATCCGGTTCCACCAGACATCCATTATGGCCATCCCGCAGGACCAGGGCAATGGTGGGTAGGGCGGAGGCCACCACTGGTCGCCTCACGGTCATGTAGTCAAACAACTTCAGAGGGCTGGTGGTGTTGGCCAATTCCCAGGTTTGGCTGGTGGGCAGCAGTAACACGTCAGCAGCATAAAGATAGGTGGACAGTTGGGATTGATTGACGTGGCCAATTAACTCCACATTGGTTAGTTCCTGGTCCTGCACCTGTTGTCGTAACCGGTCCACATCGGTGGGCCACCCCCCCACCAGCATAAACTGATAATCGGGCAGCCGTTTGGCCACCGCCAGAATAGTGGGGATGCCTTTGTAATCCTGCAAATGACCTGAGTATAGAATCAGCCGCTGATGGCTCGGCAAGTTTAGCACCTGGCGGGCCTGGGCTTGGGTCTGGTAGGGACGGAACCCCTCCAGGTCGGTGCCACTGGGCCAGCAGAGGATGCGATCGCTATCCAACCCGGCGGCCCTGTAGGCCTCCACCAACTGGGGGGATATGGTCACCAGGCCCAACAAGGACGGGCTGTCCACAATGTCTTGGTGGTAGGGTTGGGGCGGTTCATGCCACTCCCACAGGAAGGGCACCCCCAGGCCGGCCAGATAACGCGCCTGGGTGGTAGTACGGATATATATTAGATCGGGAGAGCGCAGGTAAGCATAAACGGTAGCTAGTCGATGGTAGATCCAGCTGTGGTAGTCAGCGGGGAACATCGCGGGTCGTCGCCAGTGTACCGGCAGGCGCACCAGAGGTAGGGGATGCTTCAGGCCATACCATTGCTGGAGTGCTGGATCGACTCTTCTACCCAGACTCACCCAGTCACCAGCGGTGACCAGGTCAAACCGATCTACTTGCTGAGTAAAGGCCTGGGCCATTTTGGCAATCTGGGCGGTGTGGGCCATCTGGGATGGCAAATTGCCAGGAGACAGGTAAATCATGGTGTTGATAGTCGCCATCTTCCCTTCCTACCCCGAAGCGCCTGGCTGTTAGAGTTTCACGCTGTACCCCCCCTTGCCAAGGGGGGACAGGGGGGTGATCACACCGCACTTCACCCAAGTGAAATCCGCTATAGCTATTTTTTCCCCAGGACCTGATCGCGGATAGCAGAAATATCATCAAGCAACTCCTGACGATTGGAGGCTTTCAAGAGATAACGGTATAAAAACCAGCCTGTATAAAACAAACCAATCAATTCCAAGCTGGGGGCCAATAGGGGAATATCGTCTACCGCATCCAACAGGGCCAGAACGATTTTGACCGCTAGAACAGCGGCCAAAATCAACCCTACGGTGACAATTGGACGACGATATTGCTTGAAGAAATCTGAGACGTAATCGGGTAAATCCCCTAGCAGCCCAGAAAACTTTTCCCACACTTGCTTGACTTGCTTAGTCGCCTCATCTGTTAATGCAGCCGCAGCAGACTCTGAGTCACCGCCAGGGACTGCAGGCTCATTAGATTCGAGAAAACTATCCTTTGATTCAAATTCTGTACTCATGGCGCATTTATCCTAAGGACTTACTAAAGACGAGCATTCCAAATTAGTTGAGGGCATTCAACTCTAGAACTAGACGGCCAGCAAAATCACCAAATCACCATACACCTAATCCCTATTAAGCGTAAAGCTGAGCGTTACCAGATGCTAATCAGGTTGGCGGGTAGAAATTTCCATCGAAAGCTCTGTGTAGGTGTGGCTCGGCAGAGGGGAGCCAGAGCAAATGCCCAGCCTTGACTTGCACTAATTAACTTTGGCTCAAGCCCTATTTGGAAGTCTTGGTTTTAGAGGTGTTATTACTAGCACCCATGGGACTTGAGCCTCAGCCCCTAGCAGCTTGCTCTAAAACCTCCAGCCTTCCGCTTTTATATCCTAAATTCTCTTATATCCTAATCCTAATCAAAGAAGCGATAAACCGCTTTTGGCTTCTGAGGACAGGGAAGACCGGGCAGGGGAGTAAGCTATTCCGTAGGTTTTCCCATAGGCAATGTGCTTTAAAGGCCGAGGCTGGGGCAAAATAAGCCAACGGCTGCCGGTGGAAAAACCTGGCGACTGATGATGCGAATTCCAACGGGTACCCCCTGGATTTGGCCGTTGTCCAGGGGGCTTTATTTTTGGGTTTAGGACTCAAAAAATAGGACTCAGCCGGGGTTTATGGATAGGCCTTCTATGGAGTCTCTGACGGAAAACCTATCCTCCCACCCCCGGCTTCAGGCTAGGGCGAAGGCCCAGGGGGCGTCGAGACCGGACAGATTCCCCTAGACTAGGTAGGGTCCCCCATTGAGATCAATCCGTGAATTACGAGCAAGAGAAGGCTGTGGCGATCTCTGCGGTGCGACAGGCGGCCCGGTTATGTGAAGCGGTCCGTCTGGAGATGGTGCCGGCTGCCATTGAAAAGTCTGATAAAAGCCCGGTGACCGTGGCAGACTTTGGCGCCCAGGCGGTGATCTGTCGGGCCCTGGGCCTGGCCTTTCCCCAGGACCCGGTGGTGGGGGAGGAGGACGGGGCGGATCTGCGGCAGCCGGAGATGGCCCCAGTGCTGGAGACGGTGACGGCGCAGGTGGGCCGCTGGGTGGAGGATAGTACCCCTGACCAGGTGATCGACTGGATTGATCACGGCAATGGAGACGTCGCTCCCCGCTACTGGACCCTGGACCCCATTGATGGCACCAAAGGCTTTCTACGGGGGGATCAGTACGCCATTGCCCTGGCCCTGGTGGAGGAGGGAGACCTGAAGGTGGGGGTGTTGGGCTGTCCTTATCTGAGTTTTGATGGCGGTGATCGGGGCCTGCTATTGGTAGCAGTGCGGGGCCAGGGGACGGTGATCATGCCCCTGTTTGAAGCGGGTCCGATCCAGCCCCTGCGAGTCAGCGATAGTACCCAGGGGGATCGCCACCGTTTTGTGGAAAGTGTGGAGGCCGGGCATGGCAATCAGGCGGAGCAGGCGGCGATCGCCGCCGCCATCGGTATTACCACCCCTTCTCTCCGCATGGATAGCCAGGCCAAGTACGCCGCCGTTGCCGCTGGTCAGGCGGTGCTTTACCTGCGGTTGCCCTCCCCCAAAACCCCCAACTACCGGGAGAAAATTTGGGACCACGCCGCCGGCACCCTGGTGGTGCAGGAGGCGGGCGGCCGAGTCACAGATATGGAGGGGCGGCCCCTGGATTTTTCCCGGGCGGCTCGCTTTGTCGATAACCGGGGGGTGATCGTTAGCAATGGCCTGCTCCACGATCGGGTGCTAGCCGCCCTCAAGGCCCATCCAAGCCACTAAGGTGGAGCCATGGCCTACCTGAAGCTATTGCTGATCCGCCATGGTCAGTCCCTGGGCAACCAGGAGGGCCGCATGGAGGGGTGGCAGTCGACCCCCCTCAGCCCCCTGGGTCAGCGACAGTGCCAGGCCCTGGGGCATCAACTGGGCAGCCAGGACTGGCACCCCACCCACATCTATTGCAGCCCCCTGGAACGGGCCGCCGCCAGCCTGGCCGCGATCCAGGTTGGCTTTAGGGCCGCCCTGGGAATTACCGCCAAAGCCCCCCTGGCGTCGGTGGTCTACAGCCCGGATCTACGGGAAAGCCACCAGGGCATCTTCACCGGCCTCACCTGGGCCCAGGCCTGCGATCGCTATCCCCAGCTCTGCCAGCAGCTCACCACCAGCCTGGACTGGCAGCCGGTGCCCGAGGCGGAAACTCCGCTACAGGTGCAAGGCCGGGCCCAGGACTGGCTGCAGGACATGCTGGACCGCCATAGCAACGGGGACCAACTTTGGGTGATTAGCCACCAGGGCTTTTTATTTCATCTGATCGCCCAGTTACTGGGCTGCGATCGCACCTGGGGGTTTGCCATCCCCCCCACCGCCTGTTTTGAGTTTTGGTTAGACCATAGCCGTTGGCAGGAGACCGGGCCCAATCGCCATAACACTGAACTGTGGCGCATCCAGCGGTTTAATGACCAGTCCCATGGGACCATCGCCTACTGAGGTCGGTGGGGCCGGCGCAGACTATCGATCAGGGCCACCGTTCCCCCCACCATGCCCCAGAGTAGCCAGACCTGGGGGGAGTAGCCTTTCCCCCTAGCGATCTGGGCCGCCACCAGCCCCACGGCACAGTGCAATCCAAATAGCATCCAGGGCAGGTAGGGGGGTAGGAGGTCTAGCATAGCAGGGGTTAATCGTCAGCCAAAATGGCCGGGTGGGAGGTGAGGCCAGACAGGCGCTGGGGAGCCCCCCGGCGACTGCTGGATCGGACCACATTGGCGCTGTAGCTATCCCCCTGCCCTGGGGCAACGGGCAGGGTGAAGTGGAACTGGCTGCCCTGGTTTTTACCACCAGACTCCGCCCAAATCCTGCCCCCCAGCCCCTGGATGATATGGCGACACATGGCTAACCCCAGGCCGGTGCCACCGGTGGTGCGGCGCAGGGCCCCCTCCTCCTGGTAGAACCGATCAAACACTGCGTCCAGGCGGCTGGGCTCAATGCCGCGGCCGGTATCGGCGATGGTCACCTGCAGGTAGGCAGGGTTGGGCTGACTCACCTGGATGGTGATTTTGCCCTCGGGGGGGGTAAACTTACTGGCATTATCCAGGAGCTTAACCAACAATTCCACTAACCATTCCCCATCGGTCCTGACCAGGGGCAGCTGTTTCGGCAGTTTGACCTTAATCGCCGATCGCAGCGGTTGATCGACCTGGGCATAGAGACTGCTCAGGGCCAGGTCAATACACTCCTGAACCGAGAGGGTTTCCAGGTTCCACTCCACCCGACCACTTTCCAGTTTGGAGAGGGTGAGAAAATCCTGGACTAATTTCCGCAGTCGTTCACTATTTTCCAGGGCGGACTGCAGCATCAACTGGCGCAGATCCGGGGGCATGTCGGGTTCCGTCGCCAGGCTTTCCAGGCAGACTTGAATGATCGATAGAGGTGTGCGCAATTCATGGCCGGTGATGGCAATCAAGTTACCCCGGGTACGGTCCAGGGCCTCCAACTGCTGGTTGAGGTCCTGCAGGTGGGCATAGGCCTGGGCCTGCATGATGGCCACGCTGAGTTGGGTGGCGATGGCGTCCACCAGGACCTTGTCGTCCTCGCTCCAGGTGTAGGGCTGGGGTTGACAATGGTGTAGCTCGATCAGGCCCACCAGACGCCCCTGGTAAGTGAGGGGAGCAATTAACCAGGACCGAATGCCCCAGCGCTGAATCAGGGGGGCGATCGCCGCCAGCTCCTGGGCGTAGGGTGAGGTGGGATCGGCAGTATCGACAATCGCCACCACCTCCTGGGAGTCTTGAACGTAGTTAAACAGGGGGTTGGGGGCCAGGGGCCAGGTTTCCCCCAGCAGGGAGGATACGCCTGGCTTCAAGTGCTGGTGCACAATGGTAACGGCGGCATCCTCCGCCTTACAGGGGTAGATTAAGCAGCGGCAGACCTGCAGGGCCTGACCGAGCTCCGTCACCGCCTGCTCAAAAATCTCCGTTGCCTCCAGGGATTGTCGAATCACGGAGGTGATGGAGTTGACCAGGCGCTCTCGCCGTTCCTGGGCAGCGATCGCCCTATAGGCCTTGAGTAACTTGTACTGCCCCGCCTGCAGATAGGTGACCAGCCGCTGGGTAAAGGGGTCCGCCGCACCCCCGTCATCCCAGCCCTGGGAGATGACGGCTGAAGCCTTAAGGTGACGTTGCTTGGCCTCCTGGGTGTGAGCCTGCAAGTCTGGGCGGTAGGCTGCGATCCGATCCAGTAAAATTTCTGCTGCCCGTTGGGTGACGTAGGGGTCCTGGGTCCAAATCCCCTCAAAGCGTCGACTTTGCTCCAGGCTGGGGCGCCGCCCTGAGTCCGGTGAGTGCCGCTCCCGACAGATCAGGCAGGCCTGGTACTGGTCACCGATCACCACCAGGTGCCACTCCTCGGTGAGGGTATCCTGAGGACTAAAGACCACCGTTTGATAGTGGTTACTATGGCTCTTAAAGCGGGTACCCTGGCCTGACAGCACGTAGAGTTGGTCGCTCAGGTCCGCAATGCGCTGGTAGCGGTTCGCTTCCTGTTGATAAAACCGCTCTTGTTGAAAACTGGCCACCACCAGGGCACCCCCTATGCCGCCTAGAATATGGTCTTCCATGGCATGGGAGAGGGCGGTCAGGGAGGTTTTAAAGTAGAGTCTTGGTCTTAGCTGGGGAATTGCCCTTAGCAACTCGTCCACCACAGATGTGGGATTGCTCATAATTGCCCATGGGTTTTGTGATGGCAAAAACCGTTAAGAATTAAAACACTGATATCGCCGATCAGGGCATCTCTTGATTCCAGCTGATACCGGGAAACCGGGGGAGGGCTCCACCAGCCCCTGCGGCCAGGGAATCTCCGCTAAACCAGCATGGCTATCTCTAGCCTACCAGTTTGGCCGCTTCCCTCCCGACTTTGTAACCATTCGCCAAACTGTTCCCCTTCTATCCCGTCTTGCTATCCCCTATAGTAGGGGGAAGAGGATTCCGAGGTAGAAGCCCATGACACTTCCCGCCTGGCTGATCCAGCCCCGTCGTTTACTCCAAGTCTGGCTAGTCAGTCTGGTGGCGGGGTGGTTGACCCTCACCCTGGGTATGGCGCCGGCCCAGGCGATCGCTGTGTTTGAGTTGCCCCAGGTCAGGGCCGGTGAGGCGACCTGGCTGGTGGACGACGCGAATATTATTAGCCGCATCAACGAGGGTAAGATTGCCAATCAGTTGGGGAACCTGGCGGCCACCACCGGCAACGAGGTGCGCCTGGTCACCATTCACCACTTTGACTACGGCGAGACGGTACAAACCTTCACCGATAAACTGTTCGACCGCTGGTACCCCACCCCGACGGATCAGGCTAACCAGACCCTGATCGTGCTGGACGAGGTGACCAAAACCGTAGGTATTCGGGTGGGGGAGGCGACCGCCACCCAGCTGGATGGGCCTACGGCCACCAGTGTGGCCCAGGAGACGGTGCTGGTACCCCTGCTGCAGGGCGACAAGTACAACCAGGCCCTGTTGGATGCCAGCGATCGCCTGGTGGCGGTGCTCAGCGGCCAGCCCGACCCGGGGGCACCGGTGTTTAACGAGGCCTTTGACAACCAGAGCGAAAGCACCTTCGCCAGTGCTGAAACCACCGAAGAGAATCGGGGCAACAACGCGGTGCTGCTGATCGTCTTGCTGGTGCTGGCCACAGTGATCCCTATGGCCACCTACTTCTGGTATGTGGGGTTTGGTAACTAGACCAGGTCATCCCTAGCCCACTGCTACAAAATTAGCTGGATCCTGGTCGCGACGGTGTTGGGTGGGTAGGGCCGCAGGGGCAGATGGGCTCACTAGGGCCGCCGTGGCTTCCAGGCTAGTGCGCAGGCGTCGAGCCGCGTGCAGGGACATATCCCGGGGGACGCTGATGCGATCTCGCAGGTAACGCAGGGCCAGGTCAGCGCCCGGCGGGGGCTGGCAGAGGTCTCCCTGCACCAGGTGTGTGAGGGCACAGCGCAGTCCTTCATCCACTACTCCTGGGGCGGCTGGGTTCACCGCCATCAGACTATGGCGATGCTTCAGTACTCGATGCAGGGCCTCCAGGCAACTGGTATCTGGCTCTGGATAGCCCACCTCCGGTAGGTCTCCCCAGGGACCCTGATCCACCTGCCGTTGATGCCGGGCGGTTTGGGGCAAACCATTGCCGTAGCAGCCCCCCATCTGGGGCGGCAGATCGTGGGCATGGGTATGGAAATCACTCTGGGTGCCCCGGTAGTTGGCCCGGCTCTCCAGGGCGGTGAACCAGTCCGCCAGGGCCGGATGGGCCTGTTTGAGGGCATAGCCCTTGTAGTAGTAAAGGCTGGCGTTCATACGTTCAACGTAGGGAATGAACACCAGGTCAGCAGTGCTGAAATCCTGCAGAAAGTAGGGCCCAGGGGTGGCCCCCAGGGCCGCCTCCACCCGACTGGCTACGCCGGCAAACTGCTCCTGGGCCAGGCCATCCTCCCGGTCGGAGCGGTGGGGCTGGCACAGCCACAGACACCAGGCTCGAAACAGCACCCGTTCCAGTTGCCGCAGGGGCGTCACCTGAGCATCGGTCATGGCCGCCCCCAGGGGGCCAAAACACTCCTCCAGGGCCATTAAAATGTCATCACTCTCGGTTATCAGCCGGCCCTCTAGCTCCAGGGCCGGTAGCATGCCGGAGGGCACCCGGCGCTTATACCAGACCTCCTTGTCGCCATAGCAAAACATGGTTACCTTAGCGATCCGATAGGGCACCTGTTTTTCTTCCAACCAGAGCCAGACCTTTTGGCAGTAGGGGCACCAGGCATGGCGATCGCGGTAGAGGGTAACCCGCACTGCCGATTCGGGTTGGCCAAACAGGCGCAGATTGGCCTGGGCATTGGTGGGGCCATTCACCCGATCACAACTGTAGGTATCGAGGCTGGTGAGCTGATCCCAGGAGAGGGGGGTAGCGGTGAGGGTCATAGTCAGGGGTAGGTTAGCGACACCAATAGGGAGGAATGGCTTCCCCCCTCCCTTCCTATCTTGGCATGATTACCGCTGGGGCGCAGGGCCACTAGCCCCCGATCGGGGTCGAAATAGGTGATCGTGATCCGGGCTGTAGAGGCGGGACCGGGGCGCCGTTGCCCCCTCCCCCCAGCCGGTGGCCAGGGCTGGACTGATCAGGTAAAGGGTGGTGCGCACCAGGTTTTGCCGATGGGTCAAGGCCGCCATCTCCGTCAAGGGCACCTGCCAAATTTGTTCATCCGGCCAACCCAGCCGAAAACACACCGCCACCGGGGTATCCGCCGGGTAATGTTCCAGGAGTTGGGCCTGGGCCGCCTCCACATGACGGGCACTGAGGTAGAGACAGAGGCTGGTGCGGTGGGCCGCCAGGGCCGCCAGTTCCTCCCCCTCGGGCACGGCGGTGCGGCCACTAATGCGGGTCAAAATAATCGACTGCACCAGCCCCGGTACGGTGAGCTCCACCTGTAGTCGGGCCGCCGCCGCCTGGTAAGCGCTAATTCCTGGCACCACCTCAAAGGGAATGGCCGCCGCCGCCAGGGCCTGCATCTGTTCGTGGATAGCGCTGTAGAGGCTGGGGTCACCGGACTGTAGCCGCACCACCGACTGCCCCGCCCGTACCCGCTCAATCATCATCGGCAGGATGTCCTCCAGGGTGAGGTTAGCGGTGCCGATGCGATCGGCATCAGCCCGCAGCCAGTCTAAAACCTGGGGTGGCACCAGGGAATTGGCGTAGAACACCGTATCAGCCTGGCTGAGCAGTCGCTGGGCTTTGACCGTAAGCAACTCCGGATCCCCAGGCCCTGCCCCGACGATATAAACAGCCGCCGCCAGGGGCGAGGGTTGAAACCGGGCAGGGATAGTTTCAGGGGAGACCATAGCATAAAGCCCCTAGGGCAGAGAATAGGGTCAGAAAGTAGGATCAGAAAACAGAGGTGAAAAATTCACAGATCACCCGGATCATAGCGGTAGGCTGTCAAGTTCCGGTGAAGCCTCTGAATTTTCCCGGAATTTGCGCTGGTTTTTAGAAAAGAGTAGTGGTAGATGCACCCTGTTTGGCCCTCCCGGCGACATCGTCGGGAGGGCTTTTCTTCCCTAGGTCTGGGTCCGGGTATCAAGCGGTTCCGGGTAGAGGTCCATCACTCGGCTCAGCCCCAGGCGGGATTGGGCCCCTACCTGCAGCCCGGAGCGATGGCCGCAATCCAGGTGCTCGGCGGCGGCACAGGCAATCATAGCGGCATTATCGGTGCACAGGCTCAAGGGGGGGAACAATACCCGCCAGCCCTGCTGCTGGCCGGCTAACTCTAGATGCTGGCGCAGGGCACTATTGGCCGCCACCCCACCCCCCACTGCCACGGTGGTGAAGCCGTAGTCGCGGGCGCAGGCGACCACCCGTCGGGTGAGGCTACGGGCCACGGTGGTTTGAAAACTGGCGGCCAGGTCCGCCAGGGGTAGGCTATCCTGCCCGGTCTGTTCCAGTTTATCCACCAGTCTAGCCACGGCGGTTTTCAGGCCGCTAAAGCTACAGTCGTAGGGATGAAAGCCCCCCTCCGGCAGGGAGATATTGCCCTCCGGCAGGGGGTAGGCCTGGCCATTACCGGTCTGGGCCAGGCGATCCAGCACTGGTCCGCCAGGATAGCCCAGCCCCAGCAGGCGAGCCACCTTATCAAAGGCCTCTCCAGCGGCATCGTCGCGGGTTTCCCCCAAGCTTTGGTATTGGCCGCAGCCCTGGACCCCGATCAGGCTGGTGTGCCCCCCCGACACCAGCAGGCAGAGAAAGGGCGGCTGCAGATCAGGATGGGCCAGGTAGTTGGCGTAGATGTGGCCCTCCAGGTGGTGCACCGCCAGAAAGGGTTTGTGGTGCACCATGGCCAGGGTCTTGCCAGCGGTCAACCCCACCATCAGGGCCCCCACCAAACCCGGGGCAGCGGTGGCGGCGATGCCGTCAATGTCTCCCCAATCGACCCCGGCCTGCTCCAGGGCCAGGGGCAGAAGCTGGGCCAGGGTAACCACGTGCTCCCGCGAGGCTAGCTCGGGCACAATGCCCCCGTAGGGTTGGTGTAGAGCAACCTGGGAGGAGATCAGGTTGCTCAGCATCTGGCGATCGCGCACCACCGCCACCGCCGTCTCATCACAGCTGGTTTCCAGGGCTAAGATGGTAGTCATGGCCAAGGCTTCCTCCTAAATTCGCTGCCCACCTTGAATAATCCCCAACCCTGTGCAACCCGCCCAGGGCAGGGGAAATTTGTAGAGATGTAAACACCCCAGTGATCTTAGCTTTACGGCGGTTTCAATGGCGCGGTATTATGGCCAGCAAGTTGGGTGAACAAGTTAGGTGAAACGTTGTTAAAAAACTTAACTTTTGTTCGAATTGCCCGGGGTTGATTGATAGGCTCTGGGTTTATTAGGTAAATAGAGGAACAGTGTATGCGACGGTTTTTTGCAATAGCTCTAGTCCTTTCTCTCTGGTTTGGCATTGCTGCCCCGGCCTCCGCCAGCCTGGCTGGAGATAACGTATCGGGCCTCACCCCCTGTGGGCAAAACCCGGCCTTTTTGAAGCGGGCTGCCAATGCCACCACCGATCAGGCGAAGGCACGGTTTGAGTTCTACGGTAACTCCAGTTTGCTCTGTGGCAGTGACGGGCTACCCCACCTGGTGGTCGACGGTGACCTGGCTCACGCCGGGGAGTTTCTGATTCCTAGCCTGCTCTTTCTATACATCGCCGGTTGGATTGGTTGGGTAGGTCGCGCCTACCTGATCGCGGTGCGCAGCGGCAGCAATCCTGAGGAAAAGGAAATCATTATTGATGTGCCCCTGGCGGTTAAGTGTTCTCTGTCGGGATTTGCCTGGCCCCTGGCGGCATTTAAGGACATCACCAGTGGTGCCATGTTCGCCAAGGAAAATGAAATTACGGTTTCCCCCCGCTAGTTTCCCCCTATCCCTTTTTCAAGACACCTAACTCGATCCTTGCTTCCTGATCTACGAGAGACCTCCATGGATAATTTTCTGAAATACCTGTCCACAGCACCGGTGGTAGCCACCCTCTGGATGGTGATTACCGCTGGGATTTTGATTGAGTTCAACCGGTTTTTTCCTG
>Ga0172367_10000648_pt1 | contig 53238 bp, 49 predicted proteins | sample Lak10m_FD_114542 | JGI IMG/M metagenome (GOLD analysis project Ga0172367, IMG submission 114542) | Freshwater microbial communities from Kabuno Bay, South-Kivu, Congo - kab_022012_10m | ecosystem: Environmental > Aquatic > Freshwater > Lake | place: Democratic Republic of the Congo: South-Kivu... | reverse complement strand
TTTTAAACCGGGGGAGAGAGACATAGCCCCCCTCTTCCTGGGCTTCAGCCCAACCTCTTTATCGATGTGATCCAGTGCGTTCTATACTCAGGAGGTTGGGCTGAAGCCCGGGATTATCAGGGGGGGGACTGTTTTCCCCGGACTGAAGTCCGGGGCTATGTGAAGAGGAATAAAGAATCGGGTACCCCGACAAGTCGGGGTTAAAACCCTCCTGAACTGCCAGGATGAAGTCCGGGGCTATGTTTGGAGAGAGTTAATCCGGCAAGCATAGACATGACAGGTGTCGGCGCTTATGCGGCTTACTTAATGGGGCTTGTATTTATAGATGAACAGTCACCTGTTTGAATGCCGGATTAATAATGTGTTATATCAGTAATACAATATCAGTTCAGGGAAAGAGCCTCAGGTACAAACTGAAAAAGCCTCACAGGTGCGCTCTGTGAGGCTTCTCGTAGTATTATGGTGCACTCGCAAGGACTCGAACCTTGGACCCACTGATTAAGAGTCAGTTGCTCTACCAACTGAGCTACGAGTGCAAATCTTATTTGGCCGGTGCTGCTGGCTGTTGGGACGGGGCCGGTATGTTGCCTGTTGCCGGAAGCGACTGCGGAAGGTTGTTGACCGGAAGTGATCCCGGAACATCTTTCTGCAGAATACTGCCACCTGCACCTTCCTGCTGACGCCCCGGAAGAGTGAACTGGGCAATGAAACAAAGAACCATGACGACACCGGCAAGTATGGCCGAGGTCTTGCTCAGAAAGTCACCGGTACGCCTGACGCCCAGGGTCTGCACAGTACCGAGACTTGCCATGCCCCCGGTGAGACCACTGCCTGCCTTGGGGCTTTGCAGCAGAATCGAAACGATCAGAAAAATCGCTGCGATCAAGGCAAGGATAACAATGAACCCGTTGAGCATGTCCGGCTATCTGATGAAATTCCCGTTTACTATCGTATCTTTCGACGTTGTGGGCATAATTTAGCAACTTTTTCACAATATGCAAGACCAGTTTTCATCAATGGGCAAAATGCTCATTTTTCTTGGGGCATCGATCGCAGCCATCGGTGTACTCATCGTTCTGGCTCAGCGGTCGGGAGGAAACGGATGGTTCGGATGGTTCGGCAATCTGCCGCTCGACATCAACATACAGAAAGAGAATTTCCGATTCTATTTCCCCATCGGCAGCTCAATCCTGCTTTCGATCATCCTGAGCCTTATCATCGGCGTCATCAATAAACTTTTCAGGTAAACCTTTCATGACAGATTCGACATCCAGTGGGCAGCGCATTGCCACACACACAAGGAAAACCGCAGAAACGGACATCTCCGCCACCGTCAACCTCGACGGCTCAGGAGCATCGTCGATCGATAGCGGTGTGGTTTTTCTCGACCATATGCTGAGCAGTTTCAGCCGCCACTCCGGCATCGATCTGCAGCTCCGGTGCACCGGCGATCTTGAGGTTGACGACCATCACACCGTTGAGGATGTGGCTCTTGTGCTTGGCAAGGCTATTGTGGATGCACTTGGAGATAAAAAAGGGATCGGGCGATACGGCTGGGCAATCATACCTATGGACGAAGCTCTGGCCCGCTGCTCGATCGACCTGGGAGGCCGAAGCTACTGCGTTTTCAAGGCGGAGTTTCAGCGTCCGGTAATTCAGGGACTTTCAACCGAAATGGTGGAGCACTTCTTTGTGTCGCTTTCGCGCACAATGAATGCCAATCTCCACCTGGCGGTGCTGGAAGGGCGAAACACGCACCACATGATCGAAGCGCTCTTCAAGTCGCTTGCCTATGCGATGAAGCAGGCGGTTAAAATCGAAGGCGCAGAGATCAAATCGACCAAAGGCGTGATCTGAGGCGCAAGCCACAGCGAACAAAAAAGGCTGCCCCGACAAGTCGGGACAGCCTTTTTTGTTACTCTTTGGATCAGTCAGATCGGCCTCTGAACTGACTGATCTTCTTATTTGGCAAACGCGACGGAGCGTTTTTCGCGGAGAATGGTCACCTTGATCTGACCGGGATATTGCGCCTCAGACTCGATCTTTCCAGCGATGTCGTGGGCAAGCACATCAGCCTGGGAGTCGCTGACATTGTCGCCCTCAACGATTACCCTTATCTCCCGGCCTGCCTGCAAAGCATAGGTCTTGATCACACCAGGGAATCCCTTGGCGATCTCTTCAAGGCTTTCAAGCCTCTTGACGTTGCCTTCGGCGGTCACTGCGCCGCGGGCACCCGGCCTCGACAATGAAATGACATTGGCCGCATCGACCAGGTCGGCAATAGGCGACTCTTTTTCGGCTTCACCATGATGGGCGGCAATGGCATTGAGCACCACCGGCGACATGTTGAATTTCCTGAGGAACTCCATACCGGCAAGTGCATGAGGCGTTTCGGTTTCGGGAAGCACCAGCCCGATATCATGCAAAAGGCCGGCACGTTTGGCCTGTCTTGCGTCGAGCTTGAGTTCTGCTGCCATCAGTCCGGCCAGCATGGCCACTTCGCGGCTGTGCTGAAGCAGATTCTGGCCATAAACGGTATGGAAACGCATCTTGCCGATGAGGCCTACAATGTCGGCAGGCATATCGGGTATCTGGAGCGAAGAGATGGCCTCTTCACCGGAGGTCATGATAACGTCTTCAATCTCTTTGCGCGCATCCTGATAAGCTTTCTCGATGGCTACCGGATGGATAATGCCGTCCACCAGAAGCTTCTGCAATGTCAGTTTGGCCATTTCACGGCGCAAAGGATCGAAACATGAGAGAATGACCACTTCAGGCGTATCATCGACAATGATATCCACCCCGGTGGCATTCTCGAAGGCCTTGATGTTGCGGCCTTCACGCCCGATGATGCGTCCCTTGAGTTCGTCGCTCTGGATATGCACCACCGAAAGAGCGCTTTCGGTTGCCTGTTCGAAGGAGATGCGCTGAATGGCCGTAAGCATGATTTTTTCAGCGATCCGGTCGGCTTTCTGAGCGGCTTCTTCGTGAATCTGATGCACGGTTTCGGTAGCCTCTTCCCTGGCCTTGGCAATCATGTTGTCGACAAGCATCTGGCGTGCTTCTTCTGCAGTCAGGTTTGAGATGCTCTCCAGACGCTGATTCTGCTCGAAAATGATCTTTTCAAGTTCTGCCGAGCGGCTGTGGACATTCTCGGCCTGATGCTTCAGCTCATCCTTCTGTTCCTGGAGCTTCTTTTCGGTCTCCTTGACATCCCGCATCTGGTTGTTCAGTGTCACCTCTTTCTGACGAATCTGCTTCTGTAACTGGGCAAATTTGTTGTTCTTGATGGTTACTTCGCTGTCGAACTCACGCTTGCGTTTTTTCCACTCCTGATTCACTTCATTGACCTTCAGCTCCTTGTAATCGTTGGCCTCTTTCTGGGCCTCCTGAACAACCTGAACGGCGCGTTCTTCAGCTTCAAGAACCTTGGTGGTGCCGATACGCTCCAGAAAAACACGGCCGATATAGAATCCAACCGCAAAAAAGATCACGGATGCCGCAATAATGAGAAACAGATTTATTACGATCCCCATTCACAAACCTCCTTTTTCAACCGGCCTGAACGAAGCCGGCTTTTCAAAAATTGAACAAAAAAAACCGCACCCCCAAGAGATGTGTAAGATTCAAGAACCCGTGCAGTCACGGTGGGCGCCTCCTTCAGGTTTTTTGCTTCCAATGCGGTGCTCGTGAAAGCTCCGATGCCGTCGGTTCGTCACCGGGCGACACTAAGGCCTGCAATCAAAAAGAAGAGTTGGGCTCCCTGTTCTATCCTGTTAGTTCTTTTACTTACAAAACACCTCTCGTCGTGGTGCGGATATTTCGTCTGCTTGCAATGTAACGCTTTAATGCAAATTCTGCTCGATAAATTCATTGATCCGAGCCATTTTCTGCCTGAGCTGCGACAGCTCCTCCTCCAGTTCATTCTTTTTTTCAGCAAACTGAACAGCCGCCAGTACGGCCAGCTTTTTCGGTTCCAGATCCGGAGCTTTGGCAGCAAAGCGCCTCATGACGCCATCGACATCTTTTGCCGCCTTTCCGGTCAGTTCGCTGTTCTCTACCCGTAAAGGATAGTTGTCGCCGTAAACATTGACATTAATCTTTTCCATGGATATCAAAATCCGGCTTTCTCTCCTCTCAGTTCCCTCTCGATCTTCTGCAAAACCATAACAAGCTTCTGTCTGATCCGGAGCTTGTCGGCGTAAGAAAATCCGTCGCCTGAAGTTCCCGGTGCCGTGCCATCCGATCCTTCGGTGCCCGGCAGCTTGAATGACCGCAATATGTTCTGGAGGCTTGAGACCTCAGATTTCAACAACTCATTTTCTTTCCGGCATTCGGACAACTGTTCGACAAGCCTCGCGACATTCTCTTCGAGACCCGCAAACAAATCATGACCACCATGCTCATCTGTAGCATCCATAAACCGGAATGGATCAAACTTGTCGAATTACCGCACCAAGTTCACTCCTGGCATTGTCACTCACCCTGGAGACAACGGCGCTGATCGCCTCCTCGTTCATCGTTCCCGACCTGTCGGCAAGCTCCAGCGAAATAGCCACACTTCGCGCTGACGTTTCACCCTGTCCCTCATCACCGCGGTCAAACACATCGAAAATCCGCACCGATCTGACAAGCGGATCACTCTCTTTAGCGAGATCGATCAGGCGCTGAGCCGGAATATCAAGGGGAAGAACGAATGAAAGGTCTCTTTCAACCACAGGAAACTTCGAAGGCGGTTCATAGACCACACCGGACTCGAAACAACGTTCCAGCACCGCAACATCAAGCTCTGCCAGATATACATCCTGATCAAGACCAAAAGCATCGAGCACTTCCCTGCCAACCTGCTGAACCGTACCTGCCTTCAGAACAGAAGCTTTTCCGTTTTCTGTCGATGTAATTTCAATACCAATCGTGCAATCATTATAAATATTGAGTGCTGATTTATCAAACAAATTCAGCTTCTCAAGCAACATCTCAACAACACCCCTGAGATCGTAAAAATCGGCATTCTCATCCCTGCGATTCCAGCTTCTGGGTTCACGACGGCCAGTAATGAGCATGAAAAGCAGCTCTTTTTCAAGATAAGCCGAAAGCGGCCCTTGCCCCTGGCGTTCTTTGTCCGGAATCATCTCGAATCCATGAGCCACCTCGAAAAGACGAAGATCACGATTGCCATACCGGATATTATGGCCGACAATCCTGAGAAGTGAAGGTGCAAGGTTCGGCCTGAGCACCTCAAGCTCTTCGCTGATCGGATTGAGTGCGCTGACCGGCATTGTGCTGAAACAGGCTGCCTCGCCTTTTCTGATCAGGGGATTGGTGAGCGTTTCCCTGAAGTTCAGGCCGATCATGATGTTACGAAGGTAATCAGGAAAATATTCCGGAACCTTCCGGCTGACGGGATAACTGGAGACCATGGCGGAAGCAGGCTCCAGATTGTTGTATCCGTACAGACGCGCGACCTCCTCTATCAGATCGATCTCCTGCTCGATATCCACCCTGAACGAGGGCACTGAAAAAGCGATCGAATCAGCATCGTCAGAGACTGCCCCCTGCGAAAATGCCTTTATACAGATCTTTTCAAGCAGGCGTACCATTTCGGATGCGCTGATCGAACTGCCAAGAACGGCATTGACCCGTTTCGGCCTGAGAGAGACGATGTTGCGGGCGGAAGGCATACTGCCCCACTCCTCTGCCGAATCGATTTTGCCGCCCGCGATTTCAAGAATCATGGCGATGGCATATTCGGCTGCCCGTTTCACATTGCCAGGATCGATTCCCCTTTCGAAGCGATAGGAGGAGTCTGATGAGAGCTGGAGCTGTTTTGAGGTCTTTCTGATCGAAGAGGGATTGAAATACGCCGCTTCAAGCAGAATGTCGGTCGTTTTATCCATCACCGCGGAGTAGAGTCCGCCCATGACGCCGGCAATGGCGACAGGTTCCCTTGCATCACAAATGACCGCCATGCCTGGCTGGAGCTGGTATTCGAGCTGATTGAGAGCAGTCAGGCGACTGTCGGCATCACTGCGCACGACAATCCGGCCTCCTGCAAGACGATGATAGTCGAAAGCATGCAGCGGCTGACCGAATGAATGCAGGATGTAGTTGGTTATATCGACGATATTGTTCCTGGGACGAAGGCCGATACGCTCAAGCCGGCGGGCAAGCCATCTCGGTGAGGGACCCACCTTCACACCCCTGATGACCGTGGCTGTATAGTAGGGACAGGCCTCCTCATCCTGAACCTCGACAAGTCCGCCGCCACGGGTGAACTCGATGAGCGGTGCCTGGGGATAGACAATTTCATGACAGTCTGCAAGCTCACGAGCCACACCGAGATGCGAAAGCGCGTCAGGACGGTTCGGCGTGACAGCAATGTCGAGCACAAGATCGGCTTCGAGGTACGAGGCCAGCGGCTGGCCGACAACGTACCCTTCGTCAAGCACCATCACGCCGGAATGATCGTCCGACAGCCCAAGCTCGTCAGCAGCGCAGATCATTCCCGAAGAGTGCTCGCCCCTGATTTTTGCCGGCCTGATGGTAAAAGTCTCTCCGGTTGCCGTCGTCAGTTCAGCACCGATACAGGCAACCGGCACCATCATGCCCGCTTCTACATTCGGCGCACCACAGACAATCTGCCGAAGTTCGCCCTCACCGGTATCTGCCATGCAGATGCGAAGCCGATCGGCATTGGGATGCGGTCTGACCTCGATCACCTTGCCAACCACCACTCTGGCATCGGGCAGTTTCTGTTCAAAAACCTCTTCGACCTCGAGACCAAGAAAGGTCAGGCGATCGACAAGTTCAGAACTATCGGATGAAAAAGAGGGAATGAACTCCTTGAGCCAGTTGACGGAGATTTTCATGGGTGGGTATTCGGTACATTCATGAAAGGCACCTCCCGAGAATCGTCTGGCACGACGTAGAGGCGATGCATCGGTGCACCGGCCGGGCCGAACCATCGAGTCGCTGAACAAATTTCAGAGATGCCCCAACCTGATAAAAAAAAAGCCTTGAACTTACAGCAGAACAGAGCCCGATAACCATCGTGTATATTGAACACTCCTCAAAACCGCAAGCTTCCAGGCTTATCGGAGCTGTAATGTGACCCCAACGGGATTCGAACCCGTGCTACCACCTTGAAAGGGTGATGACCTAACCACTAGTCGATGGGGCCAAACGGATGCTTCTGAAATACTGTTCCGTGACATCCGGCCAGTAAAAGCACTTTCAGAATCGGGGTGAATGAGGGGACTCGAACCCCCGACCTCCAGGGCCACAACCTGGCGCTCTAACCAGCTGAGCTACAATCACCATGAAAATATCTCAAAAAACAACTTTCTGTATGCCCGACAGGACTCGAACCTGTAACCCTCAGCTTAGAAGGCTGATGCTCTATCCATTGAGCTACGGGCACGTATCACCTGCCGATACTCTTTATGGTCGGGGCACCGAGACTCGAACTCGGGACCTCCTGCTCCCAAAGCAGGCACGCTACCAGCTGCGCCATGCCCCGTCTTAACGGAAGGCTCATAATATACGACAAGGACTCAAATTTTCAAACATTTTTTTCAGAATTCCCATTCACATTCTATCGCGACAAAGGGGAACCTGAAACAAGGGATCACAGATCGAAACGACTGGATAAATAACCGGTTACGAGACTCTTGAGTTCCTTGTGGAATATCATTTCCACTGCTTCAGAAGGGCTTACCAGTCGCCGCTGCCGGACATGCATCTCCGACCACCGTTCAAGCAGCGATTCAACTTCGAGCGGATAGACCCTGACCGAATAGATACCCGATGGCCGACGGTATGAGTAGGTGCCGATCTCTTCATGCCTGACGCTTCCGATGATACCGGCCTCTTCCCATGCCTCCTTTGCAGCAGACTCGGCGGGCGACATCCCTTTCTCGATATAACCTTTGGGAATGATCCAGCGGCCCGAACTCCGGGCAGTGATCAGCACGACCATGTCACCGGCTATCGGAAGCACGCCCGACTGCACCGAAATCTTTCCCGATCCGTTGGCCATGTGTTGAATGATTGATGCTGAAACCGGTTAAACGATGTGAAAACTGCGCCTCACATAACGATCGTTATAAGGCTGAACAGTGCAAAAGATAAGGCATTTCAGCTTTTTTCCATGACTATTTTACCAGGATGTCACAATGATCCTTTATGGTGCAGACACTCCGCAACACCCGCTCTTCGTATGGTTCACCTCTCATGCCGTATCACAACGATACCATTTCTCTTTCCTGCGCATAATGTTAAATTCCCTTAAATGACGTAAATTGATTTATATATTAACTCAACCACAAGCTGACCCTGATATGAAAGCCATCATTCCCGTTGCCGGTGTCGGCAGCCGCCTTCGCCCCCATACCTACTCGCAGCCTAAAGTTCTGCTCAACGTCGCCGGCAAGCCCATCATAGGCCATATCATGGACAAGCTCATCGAGTCAGGCATCGATGAGGCGGTGATCATCGTCGGTTATCTCGGAAGCAAGATCGAAGAGTACCTGACCTCTCATTATCCGATCAGACTCACCTTCGTCACACAGGCAGACCAGCTCGGTCTTGCCCATGCTGTTCACATGTGCCGACCCCATGTGACCGATGAAGAGCCACTGTTCATCATTCTCGGAGATACCATTTTCGATGTCGATCTGATGGCAGTGCTCAGCAGTGACATTTCATCTCTCGGAGTAAAAGAGGTGGAGGATCCGAGACGTTTCGGTGTGGCTGTCACCGAAGGCGACAGAATCGTAAAACTCGTGGAAAAACCGGAACAACCGGTCAGCAATCTCGCCCTGGTAGGGCTCTATTTCCTGCATCGGGCCGGCACCCTTTTCAGCAGTATCGACCATATCATTTCCAACAACATCAGAACCAAAGGCGAGTTCCAGCTTACTGACGCATTGCAGCACATGATCGATCTCGGCGAACCGTTTTCAACTTTCCCCGTACAGGGCTGGTATGACTGCGGCAAGCCTGAAACATTGCTGGAAACCAATCAGGTTCTGCTGGAGAAAAACCATAAGGACAAATCGCTGCCCGGATGCATCATCAATCCGCCGGTATTCATCTCCGACAGCGCAACCGTCATCAACGCCATCATCGGCCCCAATGCCACGATTGCAGACGATGCCATCGTCAGGGATGCCATCGTTGTCAACTCCATAATCGGCCAGAAATCACAGGTAAGCGATATCATGCTCGACCGTTCGATCGTCGGCAACAATGCTGTTGTCTCGGCGATGGGCCACGAGCTGAACATCGGGGATTATTCTGAAATCAGGATGAGATAAAAGGAAACACACTTTTGCCGCACAGGTGGTGGTTTTCCGGTCAGCTCATATACAGATAAGGTTTCCATTCATCCGTGATCGACAAATAGTGCTGGCGCATGAGGGTGATGTGACTGGGCCTGACCGGTTTCTGCAACATGGTCATGCCCGCCTCGGCAGGAGTCCGATTTCCTTTCAGGGTATTGCAGGGCTTGCAGGCGCTGATCAGGTTTTCCCAGCTCTCCTCGCCCCCTCTTGATTTTGGGATCACATGATCGATCGTGAGCGGAACGTCCTTGCGTCCGCAATACTGACACCTGAAATCATCCCTCCTGAAAAGATTTTTTCTGCTCAGTACGGCGTTCCGGTACTCAACCCGCACATACACGGTCAGCCTGACAATGATCGGCAGAGGATAGCTCTCCGTAACCGTGCGGATACGGTGTTCCGGATGACTGGCAACCATCATGGCTTTGCCGCAGAACAGCAGCAGAACGGCATTTCGCGCATCACAGATACTCAGGGGCTCATAGCTCGCATTGAGCACAAGAACTTTGGTTTTATGCAGAGACATGGTTGTTTCCGGATGCCGGCCAAAGAGCGCCGGTTTTCAGATCACCCACTGGTTCACTCACGCCTGGCAGCAGATGCCGCCTCCTCCTTTTCGGCAAATCCTGCCACGGCAAAAGCACCTTCATGGTTCAGCACCGCCCATACCCTCTGATGTCTGCGATCGATACCATACGAACCGAGAGGGTAATGCTTTTTCCACGGACCGTTCACAAAGGCGGAGGTTCCTCCGGTATTGGCCTCGACAGCGTTGACCCAGCGCCCGGCAACGTCTTTGCTCGCAAGACCATACGGAACACCTGCCAACGCCATTGAACGGATCTTTTTCGGATCGTATTTCATCGACAGCACAAAGAGATCGGTAAGGCTGCTGCCCGGATCGGCCATCCCGCCAAGAAGAAAAACCGCACTGACAGGTTGCTTGTACCGAAGTCCGGCCTGATCGATCGCAATCCAGCCGGTATTGACGGCTTTTGTCAGAGGTCGCCCTTCTTTTCGTGCGGAATCGACACAGCCGTCTTTTGCCATACTGCAATTGACTCCATCCAGTATCCGGGCCTCATTGCCATGATAGCGATCATTCACCACAGTATACTCCGCTCCGCGAGAAACAAGAAATTGTTTTCCGTCAAGGTTGTAGCTCCAGCGCTCCTTTCTGACAAATTGAAACTTCGGCGTCATGCCGGTATCCGGCCTGCCCTCGCCTTGAGGATAGGCTGCATCGGATTGCCAGTGACCATGATCATCTGAGTAATAATCAACCGTGACTGTGGGGCCGTCAATGGAATAAATATAATAGCCAACTGTATCGCATTCCTGGGAAATCGAGGTTTCACGATATTTCTGACCGAACCATTTCGGATCATCCGGAGGTTTCGGTTTGTAAAACTTGCTGCTGTTCGAGGCGGCTATGATCTGTTCGACGCTTGATTTGCCATCCGGGCTTGCGATTATCGACCGCTGGTGGATATGGTCGTGCCCACAGATGTAATATCTGACACCATTGTTGTGCAGAGTGGCTAAAAAGTTGTTCTGCCAGCGAGGATGCTCATTGGCATAACCACTGAAAAGGGTATCCTGATGACCCTCCCCGATCAGAGGCTGATGGGAAAAAACAAAGGCATGACGGGCAGGCCGCGTATTTCTGTCGAGACGGGAGCTGATCCATGCCTGCTGATCGTCGATGGTATATCCGGAATCGTATCTGGTGGAATTCTTTACAACCTTTCCGGGCACCGGCCAGTTATCGATGATCACAAAACGGGCACTGTCCATTTTGTCACCGTAATCAAACGAGTAGCTCAACCCATAGAGATCGCGGCTCACATTGACGGGACTGCTGAAATTCGACCCGATCTGGCAGCGCCTGCCTCCTTGCGTCACAAATCCTCCGTCGCAAGTCTGGGGATAACGGATTTTGAAACCGGGTGCGCCATACCCGTTCTCCTCACTGCGGGCTTCATGATTGCCCCGGAAGGCAAAAAAGCCGATACCCGCATCGATGAGCTGTCGGGCGGCAACCGCCCTGACATCTTCGGAAACCTCTTTGCCGTCGTCACTCAGGTCACCGACCTGGATGACAAATTTCACGCCGGCTTCGATGAACTGCCGGTTCACCTGTTCGATGATCGAGACCGGAACGGTGTGAGGATTCTGACCCGCGGGATCCGGGGTCGTCCACTGGGTATCCCCCATCACCCCGAACTTCCACGGCTCGGCCCATGCCGCCGCCGGAAACCGGAGCAACACGAAGAGCACGAAAAGCGCGCCCGATTTCCCGAACAGACGACCGATGCTCATGGCAACTTTCCAGTTATTTTGCAAAACGCCAGATTCACCCGAAAAGATAAACCATTGCCCCCGTCCGCTCCGTGCCAATTCTGCAAACTTCCTGCTCTTATCTTCCGTCCACCGTGTCCACTTTCCCAAAAGAGCACAAAACCTTTGCATACCATCATACCAATTCGTACATTTGTCGTTGATTTTTACCCGGCATCCCCATTACCTATGGACACGGTGCCAAAAGCTCTCTCGCGGGATTTGTCCCCGGAGCTTGCCGCAAGGCTTCCCGTGTCCCGTCTGTCCCATCACGACATTCACCCTCACGAGAACGCCATTTCGGTAAACCCGCCGGACTTCCGCAGTTCTTGTCGTTCGATTAACAAAAAACCGAAAGGGAACCCATGTCACAAACCAGGTACTTCTTTACCTCCGAATCCGTTTCCGAAGGCCACCCGGACAAGGTAGCCGACCAGATTTCCGATGCGATTCTCGACGAGTTCATCAAGCAGGATCCCAACTCCCGCGTCGCCTGCGAAACCTTCGTCACCACCGGACAGGTGATCGTCGGCGGTGAAGTCACCACCAAAGGCATTGTAGACGTCCAGACTGTCGCCCGCAAGACCATCACCGAAATCGGTTACACCAAGGGCGAATACATGTTCGACGCAAACTCCTGCGGCATCCTCTCCGCCCTGCACGCACAGTCGCCCGACATCAACCGTGGCGTCGACCGCAAGGAAGAGATCGCCGACGAGTTCGACCGTGTTGGCGCCGGCGACCAGGGCATGATGTTCGGTTACGCCTGCACCGAGACCCCGGAACTGATGCCTGCCGCCATCCAGTTCGCCCAGCAGCTCGTGAAAGTTCTGGCCGACATCCGCAAGGCTGGCCAGATCATGACCTACCTTCGTCCCGACGCCAAGAGCCAGGTCACGCTCGAATACGTTGACGAGAAGGTTGCCCGCGTCGATGCCGTGGTCGTCTCGACCCAGCACGATCCCGAACCGGCCGGCATGAGCGAAGCCGAGTTCCAGGCACTCATCCAGAAAGAGGTGATCGAGAATGTTGTCCGCAAGGTCATTCCTGCCGAACTGCTCGACGAGAACACCAAGTTCCACATCAACCCGACCGGCCGCTTTGAAATCGGCGGGCCTCATGGCGACACAGGTCTGACCGGCCGCAAGATCATCGTTGACACCTACGGCGGTGCAGCTCCTCACGGCGGTGGCGCCTTCTCCGGCAAAGACCCGTCGAAGGTTGACCGCAGCGCTGCCTACGCCGCCCGCCACGTCGCCAAGAACATCGTGGCTGCCGACCTTGCAGACAAGTGCACCGTGCAGGTCTCCTACGCCATCGGCGTGGCCCGTCCGGTTTCGATCTACATCAACACCCACGGCACCGGCAAGCACGGCCTCTCCGACAGCCAGATACAGGAGAAAGCCGAAGCGATCTTCGATCTCCGCCCGCTGGCCATCATCCGCCGCTTCAACCTCGACCGTCCGCACGGCTGGTGCTACCGTGACTCCGCAGCCTACGGCCACTTCGGTCGCGATATCTTCCCCTGGGAAAAAACCGAGAAAGTCGAAGAGCTGAAAGCCGCTTTCGGCCTCTGATCCGTAATCCTTTCGAAAGCCTCTGCAAACGCGCTTTGCAGGGGCTTTCCCCTGTTCCGAACCAACTGACACAAAACCAACAGACATCATGACAACTGAAGCAGCAGTGCTCGAATACAAGGTGGCCGACATTTCGCTCGCCGAGTGGGGCCGCAAAGAGATCGAAATCGCTGAAAAAGAGATGCCGGGCCTGATGGCCACGCGCAAAAAATACGAAGGCCAGAAGCCGCTCGCGGGCGCCCGCATCGCCGGCTCCCTGCACATGACCATCCAGACCGCTGTCCTGATCGAGACGCTCGTCGAACTCGGCGCCGATGTGCGCTGGGCGAGCTGCAACATCTTCTCGACGCAGGATCACGCCGCCGCAGCCATCGCTGCCGCCGGTGTGCCGGTGTTCGCCTGGAAGGGCGAGACCCTCGACGAGTACTGGTGGTGCACCCGTCAGATTCTCGAGTTCGAAGGCGGCCTCGGCCCGAACCTCATCGTCGATGACGGCGGCGACGCCACCCTGATGATCCACCTCGGCTACAAGGTCGAGAACGATCCCTCGATGCTCGACAAAGTACCCGGCAACGCAGAAGAGAAAGCGCTCTTCCAGCAGCTCAAGGATGTCTTCGCCGAAGACACCCGGCGCTGGCACAAGGTTGCCGCCGACATGAAGGGCGTCTCCGAGGAGACCACCACCGGCGTGCATCGCCTCTACCAGATGATGGAGAAGGGCGAACTGCTCTTCCCGGCCATCAACGTCAACGACTCGGTCACCAAGTCGAAGTTCGACAACCTCTACGGCTGCCGCGAGTCTCTCGCTGACGGCATCAAGCGCGCCACGGACGTTATGATCGCGGGCAAAGTGGTCGTCGTGCTTGGCTACGGCGACGTTGGCAAGGGCTGCGCCCACTCGATGCGCACCTACGGCGCACGCGTGATCGTCACCGAGATCGACCCGATCTGCGCACTGCAGGCCGCGATGGAAGGTTTCGAAGTCACCACGATGGAAGATGCCGTCACCGAAGGAAACATCTTCGTCACCACCACCGGCAACAAGGATGTGATCACCCTCGACCACATCAGGCAGATGAGGGACGAAGCGATTGTCTGCAACATCGGCCACTTCGACAACGAGATCCAGGTCGATGCGCTCAACAACTTCGCGGGCGCAACCAGGATCAACATCAAGCCGCAGGTTGACAAGTACGTCTTCGAGAACGGCAACTGCATCTACCTGCTCGCCGAAGGCCGCCTCGTGAACCTCGGCTGCGCCACTGGCCACCCGTCGTTTGTGATGAGCAACTCCTTCACCAACCAGACCCTCGCCCAGATCGAGCTCTGGATCAACGACTACGCGGTGGACGTCTACCGCCTGCCGAAGCGCCTCGACGAAGAGGTGGCCCGCCTGCACCTCGACCAGATCGGCGTCAGGCTGACCACGCTCACCCAGGAGCAGGCCGACTACATCAGCGTTCCGGTCGATGGCCCCTACAAGCCCGACCACTACCGCTACTGATCTGCGGTTTTACGCAGGATCGACGTGAAAAAAGCCGCCTTGAAAAAAGGCGGCTTTTTTTGTTGTGTTTTTTCTTCCGCTGGGAGCGCCAGGCGCCTGCCTGGCCTGAAGCCGAAGGCTTCAAACTTTCACTACGTAAAACACCCCCGGCTTTCATCCGGGCACGGTGCTCCCGAAAGAGATGCTGTTCCGAACATATTCATCACGGATGCCGCCCCGACTCGTCGGGACGGATGCCGAGCAGGCGCTCGGCGCTACCGGATTTCCCCGACCGTTCGATGGCGTTCCGGGGGCTTCCGGCGCTGCGTCCCTTGCGCCTCTTGCCCCCGGCTCGCCATCTCACTCTTTTTTGGCCGGATGAGCTACGCTTTGAACTGCGGGACGAACACCAGGCGGAAGCCAACGTTGAGGTTGCGGTTGCCGGGGTTGCCGTAGGTGCGATCAGCCGACCGGCAGTAGCGAGCAATGTTGAACCAGCTACCGCCACGAAGCACACGGTACGAACCCGTTTCCGCTCCCCGCGGATCCGTCACCACTCCCAGCTTCCGGCACTCCTCATAATATGCTTCACCATACCAGTCGCCGCACCACTCCCACACGTTGCCGTGCATGTTGTACAGGCCGTAACCGTTTGGTTGAAAATAATCCACAGGAACCGTTTTTTCACGATACTCACCTTTCGGATGCTTCCCGTATGGATAATTGCCATTATAGTTTGCCTGCCCGGTCGTCAGATTCTGGCCGGTGTTGAACGGCGTCACTGTTCCTGCACGGCAGGCATACTCCCACTCCGCCTCCGTCGGCAGGCGAAAGAGGCCGTCGCCCCTTTTTTCCGTCAGCCAGTTGCAATAGGCAACCGCATCGTTCCAGCTTACATGCAGCACCGGGTGATTAAACTCCACTTCTGGCCTTACAGTACCCGAAACATCGTGATGCCAGTTGATCCCCTCTTTCTGCGTCCACTTTTTTCCGTCCCAAACAACGCTCCGGTTTTCTTTTTCAGCATCAGTCTGATAGCCGCTCTCTTCAGCGAAGCGTCTGAAATCGGCAACCGGCACGGCATACCGGCATATCAAGAAGTCGTTCAGCTTCACCTCATGCTGCGTTTCATTCTTTTCTCTGTCCGTCTCGCTTTCCGGGCTGCCCATCATGAATGCGCCGCCTTTGATCAATGCATAATTGATGGTCAAACTCGTCACAAACCCCTGTTCCTTGCAGAAAAGCTGGGTCATATCCATGCCGGTGAAGTCCAGCTCCCAAGCTAAAGCGGGGTTTTCAAGCGCCTCTTTGGTGATGAAATATTCAAAAATCGATTTGTGCGCGAATTTCCATTTGAGCGCCCCGTCACGGGTAAGCAGGGACTGGCCCGTCATCTGGTAATCCCTTAGTCCGGTATCGACTCCAACTTCGACCGCATCTTCTCTGGAAAGCCAGAGAACATTGCTCTCCTTTCTTTTTTCATAAATTTTCAGCGCAACCAGACGAGAATACTTGTGCAGATTCTCTTTCAGGCGTTCACGATTGACCTTGTTATGCTCTCTTTTATTGCCCTCGCGCTCGATCCATGCATCGACCAGCGCCTCATAAATTTGATACGTATTGTGAAACTGCCTTGCACTGTCCACGAAGTCGCCGATATGACTGAGCAACATCGGGCGCACCATCAGATTCTGCGAATTATAGACGACCTGACGAGCTTTCTTTTTCTTCTTCCAGCAAAACACTCCATACTTCCTGTTCAGATATGAGTTTATTTCGCTGTTATCGAACGGGGAAAGATAGAGCTTTGCCAGTGAATGAAAACCGGGTTCGCTGTAACGGGGTATTTTCAGTTCATAAGGGTCATCTTCCTGACCGGGAAAATATTGCGTCCGGCTCGTAATCACCACTTCGCGAAAATCCTTGACTGCATCGAACAACTCATCGAGCACCTTGCGAAAGCGCTCGTCATCGGTTAAGCCGTCAGGCTCACTGGGGGGAAGCAATCCGGCATATTCATCAAACGCATCGAGCAAGAGAATCGTATCGATTGCCTCCTCTTTCTTTATGTCCCTGATGTTCTGAATCACATCACCGGAGGCAAACGGAATATATCTGATCGTAAAGCGTTGGTTCCTTTTGAAAAACGAGTTATAGCGCACGAACAGATTGACCAAAAAGGTCGTTTTTCCCATGCCTGAATCTGCCAATATCAGATAGTACTTGCCATCTGTCTTTTTTTCATCAAAGGCTTTGTCAAGAAAAAAAGGAATCAGTTTCTCTCTCGGAACGTAGTTATGCGAATCTCGTGGCTCTTCCTGCCTTGTCGGTGAAGCGCTCTGCCCTTGCGTTTCGATAAACAACTTCCGTTTTTCCTTCACCTCCTTGTAGGTGAAGTATGGCGCAAGGTCTCTGGCGGCTTTCTGATCCTGACGTCGACGATACAACCATGCAAAAAATCCAAAGAACCATTTGAACAGGTCTTTCAAACCAGGCAAAGCATCCATTGTGCATTCCCTTTTAATTTCCACGACTCGCAAACATTTCGATCAATATACGCAAAAAGGGCGGTCCCGTCTTGTCGAGATCACCCTTGCAGAACAATCTGATCAATCAGTCCGATCCGTCTGATCTCTTCACACAATCATACCCCGAGGAAGGCACGGCTGTTCTCGCCGAGGTTTCCGATGGCTGGAAGCATCACCTCGCGCTTCGCCTTGCAGAATTCGGCGTCGTCGATGCTGGCGAGGTTCACCTCGACGTTTGCCATCGCGCTCATCAGCCCGGCGACGAGCAGGTAGCGGCCGACGATGACGTCGCTCAGCATCGTGGGGTTGCCGATCTTTTCGAGTCGGTCGGCGTGGGGCAGCGTGGCGAGGCAGCGCTTGAACAGCTCGAACGGCGCTTCGGAGCAGTTACGCAGCATCCCGGATGTACGCTATCAATCCACCAATTGCTTTCCTTGTGCGGCATAGATAGTCAGCATCAACTCGGAATCATCGATCAAACGGTAAACAGGCCGCTTTCCCGCAAGTTTTTCGCTCTCAGAAAGAATAATCGGAACTCCTTCGCCCCGTTTGTCCATGATATAGCGTCGATCGCCAGACAGATTTTCATCGGGCACAGGACACCGGGCAAGCAGGCTGGTCAACAGTTCGTTGCGTGCTGATTGCCGAAGAGGAAGGCTGTCAATAGTCATGGTATTGGGAATAGCTCCCGGTGAATAAATCTCAAGACGATCAGAAAACATATGAAGACGTATCTTTGAACCCTGAATCGAATAGTCCCTGTGCGCGACCGCATTCACTACGGCTTCAAAGACAGCCTGCATCGCATATTGTGGTCTGTCATGCCTTGCGGGATCTTTTTCCGCTGAAACGCTCATATTCCGATCAACAAACCGACAGGCTCCGGTGATCTGTTCATCCAATGGGCCGGTAATATCCTTTGCATCGATCTGATAGGCGGCATTGCGCTCTGTACCGCGATAAGCGACACACTGAATGAATGCGTTGACGAGCCAGTCATGTGGCTGCCTGCAGGCCATCAGAACACCGCTGACCGTTGGATAAAGATTTCCATTTTCGTCTGAACACAATAACTTGAGCTTCATCAGAAACTCTTCATCATCCTCTGGTGATAGTGACGTTCTGAATTTTTGCCATAACGCTTTTTCAACGCAATCACGAGAAGCACTGGTTACCGGTTGCTCATCGAAACGGATGATTCTGGTCTGGCTGCGCTGCTGGAAAAGCCTTGCAAGAATGTCGGGCGTCATAGGTCGTTTCGAGCTGCCAATTCTTTGAAAATAGCCTCCCGGACTTTGATGAACATACAGACTTCTCGGCACATCGATTCTGATAACGATTCGCTCTGTTCCCTCATCCGTGAACAGAGGAATTTTCCTGATGCTGCAAACAAGTGGCGGAGTAATTAAATCATTGCACATTTCTCTGACCCATGTTTCGACGCCATCGAGCTTCTCTTCCGGAATACCGACAATCGTTTTCGATTTGTCATCAACGCCAAGAACAATGACGCCATTCGCCGTATTTGCCATTGCGGCAAGCTCATCAGCCATGCCTTTACGTTCCGGGCTGGAAACCTTTGAGCCTCTGAATTCGAGGCTTTTCAATTCGAGCGATGAATCTTCGCCCAGCCTGATCTGCCTTAACAACTCATCGACGGTATCAAACATTACTAAACCTCCAGCGTTATTCGCTTGTATCGTTTATCGAATGCGTCTTTTCCGCCTTCCATTATATCACAAATCGATTGACGGATATTCGATTCTTCAAGCCCGCCCTGCTGGCCGATATTAACCTGGCCGCCTTCGAATTTCAGCACATGAACCAGTTCAGCATCACCATTCACCACAATATTCGGGTTGTGCGTGACAATAATCAACTGCCGACGCTGTTTGTTCTCATGAATCTGCCGGACAACAAGATCGTAGATCAGCGCATTGTCCAGATCATCCTCCGGTTGATCGATAATCAGTGGATCACTTCCATGACTGAGCAGAAAAGCGAGGATTGCCGCCGCTTTTTGCCCGGCAGACCCTTTTTCGAGATCATCAAACCTGCCTGAATGCGGATCCCTTGAATACCTGACACGCAACAAATCTTCCGGCCACCAGGCATCGAGCTGATCGAAAACGACAGGCTGATCTTCAAACAGTTTTTTCAGCCGGTTATCGAAAGCTCCGTGATTTCCTGAATTCCGGCCTTGCGCAATTTCCAGCGTCACTCTTTTTATTGCCGAGATCATATCTGGCAATTCGCTTTCATGCATATTGAGTTCTTCCCAATTGCTGAAATTCAAAAGAATACCTTGCTCGCCCTCCTTATCGCATATCGAGCTGATAAAATTGGTTTGTCCGAGATTGAGTATTGAACGATAGTCACTCTCCAGATCACTCACATCGCCATAAGGAACAAGCTCCATGCGAACCAGTGCATTCGAGCCGATCACGGTTTCAAGAAAGCTTTTTCTTTTGTCAAGCAGCTCCTGACGCAATGCCTGAAAATCACTCAGAGAAACCTCGATCTGTTGTTCGACTGCATCACACTCCCTGCGAAGGGCTTCGAGATTGTTCAATTGCTGCTGCAACTGATTGCGTTGCCGTACCCAATCGCCATAAAGCGACAGACTAAAATGACTGTGTTTCTCGGAATATTCCTGTTCAAGTTTCTCGTATGCTTGTTGAGACACCTGCACTGCCTTGAACCACTCGCTGGATGAGAGCTTATCTGATCGCTCATTTTTCAGGCGCTCAACGGCTTCGGCCAGAGTGCGAAGCGATATGGCAATCTGCTCGAAGCCTTCGGCAGTCTCTGCGTGGACAGCTTTGAGTTCAGCGGTTAACGCATCCTCGTCGTCAAACAGATGCGCCGGGAAATCCGGCCATACGGAACTCTCCGCAAGTTCCTGAATTCCACGTGCAAGCTCATCGAATAGCTGGTTGTGCGGAATGCCGTTCAATTGCGAACTGCGCTGCTGATACTGCCTGAGCACTTCGCCATGCCCTTTCTGTTCGTACTGCTGCAGATCGTTGGTGACATCGCGGAATTTCGTGCGGAGATTCGGTTCGTCAGCAAGCTGTCGCAACAACTGGCGTTTGCGTTCCCTCAATTGCAGAAAACGGCTTTTCAGGCTCTCCCGGCGCAAGTTCCATTCCTGGCGAGCAACCTCCGGAGAGCGATCGATGATGTCGAGAAGCCCCTTGGGATTGGAGGCCAGTTCATTGATCTGTTTCTGGCTGTAGATGCTTAACGGAAAACGCTCTTTCAGATTACCGCTCTCGACCTCCGGCCAACCATAACCGGTCTCTTCCTCAAGAACAGTGCCTTGGCCATCATACCTCCAGCGCAGCCGGTAGTTTCTGCCACGTCGATGTATTTCAATCAGAATCTCGGTATTGCTCTCCATCACGCCTTTGTCCTGCGACAACTTCATAAACCTGTCGAGTTCTGCTTTCACTCTTGACGATCCAGCCTCCAGTTCGCGGTCTCGCCGCGTGACGATACGAACCGATTCAAGGACGGTGGACTTGCCGGTTCCCCGTCCGCCTATGACCGCGTTGAAATGGGGATGGAAGCTGAGTTCGAAAGGGTTGCCTCTGATGTGCCCACAATGGCGCATGAAGCTGATGGTGAGCTTCGAGAGGAAAATATCGGGCAGAACGTTGGGGTTCTCCTCCTGATTTTTCACGCAGAATTCATGATCCTGTAACGCCAGACTCAGCCCTTCGATGGAAGGACGACTCATTTTCACCCAGGTGTAGTACCTGCCGATTTCATCGGGCGTGTGCGCATCCGATCCGGCCACTCTGGCAAGTCGCTTCACAGCTTTTCGTAAAGCAGGTTCAGCATTATCGAACCGGTGAAGATCACAAAATTCAGCAGCGAATACTTCATTCAGACTCTTTTCCAGCTCCGGCGTCAACGAATTCACATCCTGAAGCAACCCTTTGGGGCCATCGACATGAGCGGGAATGGCGATTCCTTTCGCTTCCCTGATTTTCCGAACCGTATCGATAAAACCGGTTGTCGTGGAGGTGTAGTTGTCATCACCATGACCTTCGGTAATGCCGCAAGCACCCAGAACTCCGGTCACTTTCTGGCTGTCACAGCCCGGATCGAAAACCGCAAGCAGATGCACCCGGCTGCTGCTGTCAGCAACGGTTATTTCAACCCCCGGAAAAAGAGTCAACTCACGGAACCAGTCGGGTTGGCTTTCGGAAGTTCGGAGACTTTCATACGCTTCCTTTAAGACATCTACCCCTGCCCCATTGTTATGATCGGTGATGATAACGCAGTCAAGCCCGGCCTCCATCGCTGAACGCAACCAGACCGTCGCATCGATATTCTTGAGGGACTCATCTCCTCGCCCACAATCATTTGATCCGGGAGTGTGCGTATGGAAATCGAATTTCCACCATCTGCTCCCAGGGAAATCCCATGCTTCGCTCATAGTACTTGTCTCCATTGCATTGCGTGAGTACAAAGCAATTCTGACGCCTGTCTGCCATTAACGTAAATCTAACAAATATACGCAAAAAGGGCGACCCCGACTTGTCGAGATCGCCCTTGGCTGGTTGATCAGACCAATCAGTTTACACCCCCGCCAGCCCCCGCCAGCTCACGCCTATATTTCCAATCGCCAGGAGCATCACCTCGCGCTTCGCCTTGCAGAATGCGGCGTCTTCGATGCCTGCGAGGTTGACTTCGACGTTGGCCATCGCGCTCATCAGCCCGGCGACGAGCAGATAGCGGCCAACGATGACGTCGCTCAGCACCGTGGGGTTGCCGATCTTTTCGAGGCGGTCGGCGTGGGGCAGCGTGGCGAGGCAGCACTTGAACAGCTCGAACGGCGCTTCTGAGCTGGCTTTCAGCGCAATCAGGCCCCAACTTCAGGAAAAAAACCTAACGCTGGCGACAACAACCAAAACGAAACACCCGCCGATTTATAGTGGCATACCGATAAGCCCGGCTATCCTCGACGCAAGAAGCCGGAAAGCCTTTTTTGCATCCTGCACGGCATTGGCATGGCTGCCGATGGCTCCATCTGCTGGCGTCAGGTTGAAAATCGGTTTGCGATGCTCCTGAGCCATTGGAATAAGGCTTCGAAAATGCCGGATGGTTGCCAGACAATAGGGATCATCTTCCTGCCGTTTCGGCAGTTGATCCGGTATCTCGTTCAACACTGATTTTCTGTAAACCTCCGGTATTCGCTGCACCCATTTGTCATAGGCTTTCACCGGACGGTCAAGCCGAACGCTATGCTGTTGGCAGAGGTAACCGACCGGCTGCATTTTCCCCTGCGGTAGTCTGAAATCAGGATATCTGACGCATTCAGCACTCTCGCTCCAGTTATCCAGCCTCTTCTGCCATAGCCCTTTCCAGCTTCTCAACGTCGGTCCGAGGTTTTTCAAACCTTGCAGTGAAAAAAGATCCGCTCCAAGCGGAATGACCACATAATTGGTCGCGATGAGCACCGAACGATTGATCGCGCCGAGGTTCGGGCCAATATCCACGAGAATGAGGTCGGCCTGAACCTGATCGGCCGCCATCTGCATCACTTGCCAGAACGCAGTGATGATGCGCATGGGACGATACAGGTTGTTATCACCCATACTCTCCGGCCATACGGACGACAAGGTATCTTCAAAGCTGGAAAGACTCACGTCACCGGGAAGCATGTAAAGATTGGGCGAAATGTCCTGAAGTTCCGGTTTGACGATATCCCCGATGCCAGCAAGAGGGCTGATGCATTGATACATGGTTGTTCCGGGTTCCTCGCCGTTCCAGAGGCTGTCGATCCGCTCTTCATCCAGAAACGCCGCAGTAAGATTGGCCTGCGGATCGATATCGGCAACAACGACCCTTTTGCCAAGCGCGGCAAACATCCATGAAAGATGATAGATCAGCGACGTCTTGCCGACACCGCCTTTATTGTTGAAAAATGTCAGAACCGGCGTGCTCATGGCTTGCGTTTCAGAATGCAGACAATGGCTGACTGATTGACGAAGAACTCTGGAGGCGGATTGCCATTGCGTTCCATCTCTTTTCTGGCCGTAGCGATCCCCCGACCAAAAGCCTGAACGAACCCGAAAGTTTTCAAAACATCTCCAATATCAGGATTGCGATAATCGGTGATTCCGGGTCGTCCGAAATTCTCGATAGTCACATTTCCATAGGGACCACCCGGGCTGATGATTTCGATTCTGTCATTGAACCAGTAAACCCGAACCGGCGCATTGGTACTCTCATAGGTGCGATGCAGTACGGCATTGTACAGTATCTGCTGGATCGCCGCCTGCGGATAGGGTGTTTCTGTCCGGTGAGTCGGTGCGGACAGGATATCGAGTGCCGTTCTGTTGTGAGATCGCAGCTTTTCCTCCGTCCTGCGAAGCATATCGACAAGAGCGCCGCCGATATTGGCTTCATCGATAACGGGATCAGCCAGTTCGAAACCGTCGATCCGCAGAAACTGTATATACGCGCCTGAAAGAAAATCCTGCAGACTTTTCCCGATAGCGAGTAAACCAAGAACCGTCGGGGTTGTATCTTCCGGCGATACGATCATCTTGCAAGAAGCGAGACGCTCCTCATAGCTCCGGTTGTTGGCTTCAAGCACATCGGCGGCAAACGCAGCCGGGAGATATTCGTTTTCGAAAATCAGTTTCGAAAGATCGGTAAGCCGAGCTGAAGGAACCGGATAAAGATCAAAAGGAAGATGTTTGTATCTCCTTTTTTCATTGAGAATTCGCTCTTCCTGCTCATTGGCAATGGAACGGCGCGGCCCGGTCCTCACCCAAATCCTGCCCTCATACTTGACTGGTGGCATGTCTGATGGCAGAACGGTAACCACAGCCATTTCCGCCTCCTTCAGTACTCTTTTCTCCACCGTAAGCACCGGAAGCGGCAGAATGTTGCCATCGGTTTTCATGTCAGCGAGCGTTCGCAGCAACTCGTCTGTGATTGGTTCATGTGATGGGGTGCCGTTATCACAGGCGCCAATGAACAAAATTCCGGGCTTGTCATGATTTGGCAAGTCGTTGCAAAAAGCGCATACGGCCTGCCTCGCTTTTTTCGGAGTCTCGCCTTTAAATGATTGCTTGCGCTCAACAAGATCGGATTCAAGCTCATCCAGCAATGCTTCAAGTTCAATGGAAGAAAGTGGTTGCATCGATGTTCCTTTATTGATCCTGATAGTTGCCGCGAAAGCTTCCCTGTTTCACCATGGTAATTCAGAAAGAAATGCCTATTGGCCCATTCATTGAAACTTAAACACAAAAAACGGACTTTATTGACTTCTGGTCACATGAAAACAGTCTCATGCATCCCTCTTTTCTTCTGCTACCTCCCCGCCAGCCCGCGCCAGCTTACGCCCATGTTTCCGATGGCTGGAAGCATCACCTCGCGCTTCGCCTTGCAGAATTCGGCGTCGTCGATGCTGGCGAGGTTCACTTCGACGTTTGCCATCGCGCTCATCAGCCCGGCGACAAGCAGGTAGCGGCCAACGATGACGTCGCTCAGCACCGTGGGGTTGCCGATCTTTTCGAGGCGGTCGGCGTGGGGCAGCATGGCGAGGCAGCGCCTGAACAGCTCGAACGGCGCTTCGGAGCTGGCTTTGAGCGCGAGCTGGATCGCCATGCGGCGGGCTTCGGCCTCTTCCGGCGTCGCTTTCGGCATTTTGTAGACCTCCATGATCGTGCCGAACACCTCCATGTCGCGGTCACCGAGGTTGAGCATCTGGCGGCGGGCGTTTTCGAGTAGATGGGCTATCGAGCGCACCTCATCCTCGACATCGGCGAACTTCTTCCTGCCGATGGTCAGGTTGCAGACCATAGAGAGGAGTGCAGCGCCCTGTGCCGCCGTGACCGCCGCAGCAGCACCGCCGCCGGGGGTTGGTTCTCCGCTGGCCAACCTGTCGAGGTACGACGAGATTTCCATCCCGCCGAGCAAAACTTCATGCTTCATGGTGATAATTGCGATAGAGTTGCAAGGCGTTACGCATACACATGGCCACCGTCATGGGCCCGACTCTCGGAATGTAGATAGCCGCTGCTTCCCTGGCGTCCTGTTCGAAGTTCTGGATGGAGGAGAAGTTCAGGCATACAGCACCCGGTTTCAGCTCTTCAGCCCTGACCTTTTCGAAACTCTTCGAGGGCACGCCGGTAATGACAATATCCGATTGAGCGAGCGCCTCCTTTCGGGTTACTGGCTTTTTTTCATCACCAGGTGTCGAGACATCGACAATGATGCCTCCGTCGATGTCGAAGGAATAGACCCGGGCGCCGTCGTTTGAGAGCATGTAGGCAAGCGGTCGGCCCACCACCTCCGAGCGGTTGAAGATGGTAATCTGCTGACCCTTGAATGGCAAGCCGTAGGGAATATAAGAGTCAGTCTCTTCGAGCAGCTTGATGACAGCCAGCGGAGTGCAGGGCAGAATAGCCTTGAATTTCTTTTCCGCATCATCGAAACGCTCGTTGTTATAGAGCTTCTGAATCCAGTGCGGCGAAAGGCCCTCCACATCCTTGTGCGGCGAAATCATATTTCTGAGCGCAGCATCCCTGGTGTCACCCCAGATGGGATAGTAGACGAATATGCCGTGAATGGCGGGATCATGACCGGATTCATCGAGAATACGGCTGACCTCTTCCGGACTGCACTTTCTGAGTTCAAAACGGATTCCAACATCCTCGCATCCGGCGCGGGTATAGTCGGCGTAGGTGATCGAGGCCGGATCGGAAGAGGCCAGTATGCCTGTAATATTGATTTTCAGTTGCTCATCACTGATTTCGCGCCTGACGGCATCACGGAATCCGGCAGCGATATGATTCGGTTCAAGCACTTTCATGGTTCTGTTATTCCGTCGGTTCTGTTCAATGGTTTTCCTGATGGGGCACTCCTGTCGGAAATGGAGATCACGGGTATGGCGGGTGATGATCTGACGAACGGCTCTGCTTTTTTTCGAGTTGCTTCCGAGACGGCAGCCACGTGAATGGGTTCAGCCATAATGGCCCCGGAACCGGTGATTACCGGAACTCTCGGAACGATGACCGGTTTTTTGCTGGGGCGGCAGGATTCGAACCTGCGAATGTCGGCTCCAAAGGCCGATGCCTTACCACTTGGCGACGCCCCATCGATCGGGAAAAATCGTTCCGGAAACGGCTCGAATTATACGGATAAATAGCTTAAAACACAAAACGAAGCCTGAATGATCCCTGAAAAACAGCGCGGGCTTTTTTACCTTTGTATTCAACCAGAGACAGGCTCGAAAGCGATTACCGGAAAATTTTCGTTTGAGAGAGCCGTTAACATTCTTTTTCATTCAGTGACCGATGCAGTCGGCGTCTGAATGACCATCAGATGCAGATTCATCTCTTGCCAACGAAAGTCAACTTTGCTCATGACGAAAATCAAAATCTGCGGCATCACCCGCACTGAAGATGCCCTTGCTGCCACTCTGGCCGGAGCGGATGCCCTCGGCTTCAATTTCAGCCATAGCAGCCCGCGAAAGGTCGATGCCGATACCGCTCGCGCCATCATCGCCCGGTTGCCCCCACTGGTCACCGCTGCCGGAATTTTCGTTGAGCAGTCGCCCGAAGAGATTGTCGATCTTTGTCGGTTCTGCAACCTTCAGGCAGCACAACTCCATTCGGACGACTACGATGCTGAAAAGACACTGCGCATCGAAGGTGTCCGGCTAATCCGGGTGTTCCGGCCCGGCCCCGGGTTCGAGGTATCACAGGTGAGGGAGTTCGCAGATAAAACAGGATGCAGGAGCTTTCTTTTCGACGCCTACAGCCCGGTGATGGCTGGAGGCACCGGGGAGAGCATCGAAGCGCGGACAGCCGTATCGCTTTTTGAAAAAACGCATGATTTCGGGTGGGCACTGCTTGCAGGGGGACTGAAGCCCGGCAATGTCGGCGATGCCGTGCGATTGGTACGGCCCTGGGGAGTCGATACGGCAAGCGGCATCGAGTCAGCACCAGGCATCAAGGATGCGCTGAAAATCAGACAGTTTATCGATGCCGTCCGTGAAGCTGACAGGCAATACCCTAAAGGTTGCTGCTGATGTGCTGAAGCACTATTTCTGCTGCTGTTTCCGGAAGTTCAAGCGTGATAAGGTGTCCACAGCCTGGCACACAGAGGTAACTGCCGGAATGGCTCAGCTCCTGCAACTTCCTGGCGTTTTCGCAGGTCATGATCGCGTCTCCCTCTCCTGCAACGAACAGTACAGGCACCCTGACCGATCGGACCAGCTCCGGAAGCATCTCGGTAGTTGAAAGAGCCGTAATCTGCTGCGTCGTCTGTTCGATAGCCTCGGAAGCGCAGAATCCGAGGCTTTCAAATCCTACGTTGATATCGTGCATCATGATCGTATTCTTCGAAAGCGCCAGCCTTGCGAAGATATAGGCGGGAAGCCACCAGGTGAGCTTCCGCATCATGTTGTTGAAAACAAAATTGATGATGGCGGGAGCAGCCTGCGAAATGAATTCGTTGTTCGGCAGGTATCCGAAATTGAAGAATACCATCGACCTGACGCGGTTCGGATACTTGTTGACATAATCAAGTGCCACGAAGGGACCGAAGGAAAATGCAGCGATATGAAAATCATCGATACCGATCGTTCTGGCCAGCTCGTCCAGATCACGGGCGAAATCGGCAATATGGTATCGGTTCTGCGGATCGTTTTCAGACCACCCGTGCCCTTTCATATCATAGGCAATGGTCCTGAAACCCGCTGCGTTCAGCTCACGGATGACATGGTGCCACCACATCCACCAGCAATCCCATCCGTGAATGAGCAGAACGGTTCCACGAGGATTTTCAGGAGTTGAAACATGGTAGTGATGCAACAGGCCGCCAACTTTGACGAAGTGGCTGTTACGCATCAGATCGAGCTCGTATTGAGCCCTGTGTCGTTCGCCTTTGGTGGAGGTTTCGAGACGATCGTAAAGCTTCAGTCGATAAGCCCTGAATTTTTCCGATGAGGGTTCCGGCAGATTATCCATAGCTCGTCATGATGAGGTTCAGAAGAGCGAGATTTTTTTAAATGTATGAAAAATTTCGTTTGCACGCTGTTTTTTCATCATGGTTCAGAGTGCAGCACCTCATGCACCCTCCCGACCGGAATGTCACTTCTGAGAGGAGTCTTTGCGCAACTCTTCAGTTTCGTTTTCCGTTTCACGGAAAATCATGCCGCCATCACGCCTGATGATCTCCTGCTGCGCGAGGATCGTCTCGGGTTCGATCCTGAAATACTTGAGCAGTTCGGAGAACATCTGGATCGAGGTCTCGAACAGTTCTGTCACGACTGCATCGGCGCCTGCACGATAAAACTGGCCAGCCGATTCGAGGGAGCGGGACCGAACGATGATGAAGACCCCGGGATTGATCTCACGTGCCAGCCGGATGCACTGGATCGAAGCCTCAACTTCCGGAATGCAGATCACTACGGCCCGGCAGTGATCGAGCCCAATGCGAAGAAGTGATTTGCGTTCCGTGCAGTCGCCGTAAAACAGAGGCTCACCCTTGCGGCGCATTGTCCTGACTGTTCTTCGATCGGTATCGAGCACTGTGTAGGCCAGATTGGTTGCATTCATCACGGCGGCAATATTTCTTCCGATCAGACCAAACCCGATAATGGCCGCGTGGATTTCTCCCTTGCAGGCAATAGGCCCGGCAGCCGCACGATCCGGCGGCTTTGGCACAGGCATTGATTTAAGGGGCATGAAGCCGAGCACCGGTGCTACCTGCGCCGCAAATTTCGGGGCAGCGGAAATGAGCGACGGTGTGACGATCATGGTTACAACGATAATGGCCAGCATCGACTGAAACATGTGCTGATCGAGCAGACCGGTGTTTCTGGCCGTCCCGGCAAGCACAAAGGAAAACTCTCCTATCTGGGCCAGCACCATGCCCGACATCAGACTGACCCTCGCAGAGAAGCCGAGCGCCATCGAAATACCGGTCATGATCACTCCTTTGACCACCAGCACCACCAGGGCGATGGCGATCAGCCAGGGAAGCTCGATCATGTTGACATCGAGCAAAAGGCCGACCGAAACGAAAAAAATGCTGGTCATGGCCTCCCTGAAAGGATCGATGGTGCGGCTGATACGATGACTCTCGTCAGTGCTGGCAATCACCATGCCGGCCATGAATGCGCCAAGCGCCAGCGAAAGACCGATCAGAGATGCCAGCCAGGCCGCCCCGAAGCAGAGCACCAGGGCACCAAGCACAAGAACCTCTCCTGCATGAAGCTCAGTGATGATTCTGACGATTTTCGGCATAAGCAGACGGAAACCTCCGAACATACCTATGGCAAACAGCGATACAAGGGCGATCTCTTCGATCAGGGATTCGAATGACATTAAGCCGCCTCTGGTCAGGAAACTGAATCCGAACATCAGCGGTACGATGGCCATATCCTGAAAAATCAGGATGCCAAGAGCGATCCTGCCGTGATCGAATCCAAGTTCGCCACGGTCGGAAAGGATTTTCAGGCACAGGGCCGTACTGCTCACCGAAAATGAAAAGCCGAGAACAAGCGCTTCCCGGCTTTCGACATGCTTGCCGATCGCATCCATCAGCCAGTATGAAAAAAGGGCGACGACCAGGCCGGTCAGGAGAATCTGAACGGTTCCCCCGAATACGACGATCTTCTGGAGTTTTTTCAGATCATCGACAGAAAATTCCAGGCCGATGGTGAAAAGCAGAAGCACAACCCCCATTTCGGCAAGGGTCGAAATCAATCCACTGTCACTGATGATATTGAAACCCGTCGGACCGAGCATGATGCCCGTGAAGATGAGACCGATCACCGGGGGTATCCGTATCTTCTGAAATACAAGGATGTTGACAATGGCAAGAGTTCCAATCAGAACCAGTTGTCCGAGAAATTCATATTGATGCATACAACAACCCTCCGGAACGGAACCTAAACCGCTGAAACCTTTTCGAATGCAGACACACAGATCATTGCGATCCGGCCCGACCTGTCAGGCATGCTCTTTACAGGCAAATCTTGCTTTTGCCTGCCGAAGCACTGCAGACACAACTTGATGGAACAATCTGCACAATCATTGTAACAAGGCCGGATAAAAGGAGCAAATGTTTCTGAAAGATTATGATGAAGCCATTGGGAATTCCTTGAAAACTATACATTGTAGAACTGTTGACCGTTCATGCAGCATCCTGTCGGAACAGTCACGCTTAAGCGCTGATTCTACTGTATCCGGAATCGGACGATAACCGCTGAAACCATTCAGCATGTTCCTGGAGAGTGATCGCCCTCCGGGTTTCCGGCGTTGTTCCGGTACAGCGTGACCCTCTGGATGCCTGGATTGGAACGGACGTTCCTTCACATCATACAACCATCACCAATGTTCAAACCCAAACTTTTCACCGTTCTTCCCGAGCTAAAAAAAGAGCAGCTCGGACGGGACATCATTTCCGGAATTCTTGTCGGCATCGTGGCCCTGCCTCTTGCCATCGCGTTCGCCATCGCCTCGGGGGTTTCACCCGAAAAAGGTCTCGTCAGTGCCGTCATCGGCGGCTTCCTGATCTCCTTTCTCGGCGGCAGCCGGGTGCAGATCGGCGGCCCCACCGGCGCCTTCATCGTCATACTCTACGGTATCGTCCAGCAATATGGCGTCAACGGTCTCATGATTGCCACCATCATGGCCGGCGTCATTCTCATCATCATGGGTTTTTCCCAGCTCGGTTCGCTGATCAAGTTCATCCCCTATCCGGTCATCGTTGGATTTACCAGCGGCATTGCCGTCATCATCTTTTCAAGCGAAATCAAGGACTTTCTCGGCCTGCAAATGACGAGTGTTCCTGCCGATTTCATTGACAAGTGGGTTGCTTACGTCGAAGCGTTTCCCACAGTGAGCCCCGATACCGTCATGGTCGGTGCAGTTGCTTTGCTGATCATCATCTTCTGGCCAAAAGTATCGAGAAAAATACCCGGCCCCCTGATCGCCCTCATTGTCACGACGGTGGCTGTGCGGATGCTGCATCTTGATGTCGATACCATCGAAAGCCGCTTCGGCGACATTTCAGCCTCCATTCCAACCCCGAGCTTTCCCTCACTCGACCTTGCGACCGTACGCCATCTCATCATGCCGGCAACCACCATCGCCATACTCGGTGCTATCGAGGCCCTGCTCTCGGCGGTGGTCGCTGACGGCATGATCGGCGGCAGGCACAAATCCAACATGGAGCTTGTCGCCCAGGGGGTGGCCAACATCGCCGCGCCTCTCTTCGGAGGCATTCCGGTCACCGGCGCCATCGCACGTACAGCAACCAATGTCAAGAACGGAGGGCGGACGCCGGTTGCCGGAATCGTTCACTCGATCGTGCTGCTGGCCATCATGCTTGTTTTCGGTTCGTGGGCCAAGCTTATACCGATGCCGACACTGGCAGCGATCCTGATCGTCGTCTCCTGGAACATGAGCGAGCACCACGTCTTCCGTCAGCTTCTCAAAAGCCCGAAAAGCGACGTAGCCGTGCTGCTCACGACTTTCGGACTTACCGTGATCTTCGACCTGACCATCGCGATCGAGGTCGGCATGCTCCTGTCAGTCATTCTCTTCATGCAGCGCATGGCAAGCATGAGCAATGTCGGAATTGTGACTGGAGAACTGAAGGATGAAGAGGACACATCTGATCCCAACACCATCATCACGAGAAGCATCCCGTCAGGTGTTGATGTGTTCGAAATCAGCGGCCCCTTTTTCTTTGGGGCGGCTTCGAAGTTCAAGGACGCGATGCATGTGGTCGGCAAAGCCCCCGCCATACGCATCATAAGGATGCGTAAGGTCATGAGCATCGACGCCACAGGACTGAACATGCTGAAGGAGCTGGTCTCGGACTGCCGTAAAACAAATACGCAACTCATTCTTTCCGGAGTTCACGCTCAGCCGATCTTCGCCATGCAGCAATATGGACTGGCTGATGAAATCGGAGAAGAGAACATGTTCGGCAACATCGACGACGCCCTCGACCACGCGCGAAAGCTGCTCGGCCTGCCCGTGGAGGGGCGCCCGGAGGGATTCGTGGCAAGCGTGAACAGGGAGAAGGAAAAGTAACTCGGTGATCCTCAGCTCTCAAGCCTTTTAAATAGATAACGTATAGGACGTATAGGTCATATGCGACCTATACGTCCTGTAAGTCAGAAGAGGAAAAAGAGATGTGATTGGCAACACACTGCCGATACTACTCCTTGTTGCTGTAGGTTCTGATGCTGCTGATGGAATCGATGTCGTAATAGGTGTTGATCGCCACTCCCTCCGACTCCTCGGTCACTCTCAGGAACAGGTCGCTGATAAAAAGTACGGCATCTTCGTACACCTTCCCTTCGTTGAGCTGTAATTTGACCCCTTTCCTGATCTTTCTCGACATGGTTCCGTGCAGTGGAACTGAAGCGTATTCGAGAACCTTCTCCCATGTCTGTAATGCGCTGACCGCCATACAAGCCTCCTTTATTACATTATTGCAAGATTATCCTGATATTTTTAGGACTTTTAATCAATTTACCTTATCATTTTAACAATATCAATAGCTCAGCGCAACGAACCAGGAATAACAACAGACGCCTGAGGCGCTCCGGTAAACACGAAAAAGCGCTCTCACCTCATCAGTACATCGCGAATTATGGAAACAGAACCGCTACGCCCTCTGGGCACCGTCATGGAGCTGATCGAATCGATCGGCCACGAAGTCACCTACGCTTACGAAGACCTGGTCTTCGTCGATCACAACCACTTCCTGCTCCAGTTCGGCAAGGAATCGCATTCGCTCGACCTCTTCATCAACACCGAATGCTCTGCTGACGAAGCAGAGAGTATCTCGTCACGGATGCTTGCCGCCGCCCCGCCGATGGGCCTCACCATCCATCCGAAAGGCACTTACACCATGAACGAAACCGCCGACAACAGCTTGCAGATCGAGTTTCATCCGTGACCTTCGGAATGCGCTGATCGCCGATACCGCAGTTGACGATTGCGTTGATTGCGGTGTTTTCTGACGGCGAAAAATCATTTTCTGCCATCCTGCAAGGATTCTGGCGTATAGCTTCCGTTTGCGATGCGTATATTCGGAGGTTCACGCGCCTCGATGTACTTTTTTCCCCAGGCATTGCCATGGCATGACAAGCACCGATTCGATCCGGAAGACGCTGCACTCAAGGAACTGTTGTCGCCATTCGAAACTCAATAGCGTTTCTGCTCTGTATTGTTAGCTGTTCTCCTCAAGGTATCTCCTTCAAACTGAAACGAATATCGAAGTGTTTCGTTACCTTTCCTGTCAATACAGGCAACAAGGAAGCGGGCACTATATGAAAAAGCGGAAAAACCACCTACTGAACCACCTCCCCAATCACTCGGCATGAAAGGAGCTATCAGGAACATCAGCATCAACGGATTCAAGTCGATTCGTGAGTTGCGGAACTTTGAACTCCGGGATTTGAACGTCATCATCGGGGCTAACGGCTCCGGTAAAAGCAACCTTGTGCAGGTCTTTCAGATGCTGATGGCGATGTCTCGCAAAGGATTGCAGAGATTCATCCTTGAAAACGGAGGGGCTGACAATTTTCTTCACAATGGCCCGAAGCACACTCCGGCAATATCGATGGAGTTTGAATTCGAGTCCCATAGTGATCACCGACAAGGATCGAACATCTACCGTTTTGAATTGACCCCTACCGTAGAAGACACCTTTCTTGTCAGTGAAGAACGGAAATATGTTACGACCAATTGGCGCTCTTATGGCAGTCCATCACTTGAAAGCCGACTGGAAGATGAACGCCAGGAAACTTCTGCAAGCGGAAAAGGACGCGGAGTCGGATATTATGTCTATAAATCCATAGCCAACTGGATGGTCTATCACTTCCATGACACCAGTTCAACGGCACCCATGCGCCGTTACGAGGTCATCGAGGACAATGCTAAACTCAGAAGCAACGGCGGCAACATCGCGCCGTTTCTGCTGAAATTGAAAACAGACTACAACGCCCGTTCTTATTATCAGGACATCGTCAACGCAATCCGCCTGGTCATACCTTTTTTTGACGACTTCCGTCTCGATGTGATCAATAAGGGTGAAAAAGATCTGGTCAGACTGAGTTGGCAACAGAAAGGCTCTGATTTTCCGATGCAGCCCTATCATCTCTCCGATGGCTCGATTCGCTTCATCTGTCTCGCCACAGCCTTGCTGAATCCGTTTCCACCATCGGTCATCGTCATTGACGAACCGGAACTTGGCCTGCATCCTGAAGCGATCAGGATTCTCGGCGAACTGATTCGAGACGCGGCCAAACGAACGCAGATCATGGTCGCAACGCAATCGCCGCTATTGCTCGATCAGTTCTCCATCGAAGATATTGTCGTGGTGAATCGTAAAAAGGGCCAATCTGTTTTTGAACGTTTGCAACGCGCCGATTTCGATGAGTGGCTGATTGATTATTCCGTCGGTGAACTCTGGTCGAGAAATATTATTGCCGGGGGCACCTGTCATGAATGAGTATGCCGAAGTGATTGTGCTTTCAGAGGGGCCGACAGAACAGCTCTTCGTCAAGCAATTGCTGGCTCCATATCTGGCACAAAAAGGGGTGTTTCTGACGCCAGTTATTCTGGAAAAACCCGGTGAAAAAGGTGGCGATGTGAAATTTGCACGCGCCCGCAATGACATCGGGAAACATCTGAAGCAAAGAACCAGCACCTTTGTGACGCTTTTCGTCGATTACTACGGAATTGACAGCGATTGGCCAGGATATTCGGGATCAAAAAAGCAGACGGTGCATAGCAGCAAGGCCCAAATCATGAATCAGGCTACGGCTGATGAGGTTAATACCCTGTTTTCAGACTTCGATTCCGCCCGGCGCTTCATTCCCTATGTTTCAATGTATGAGATCGAAGCCCTCTATTTCAGTGATCCGGCTTGTCTGGCCGAAAAGTCTGGAGCGCCACAACCGACAATCGAGCAGATTCTTGCTGAGTGTGGCGAGCCGGAGAAAATCAACGATCACTCAACAACCGCACCTTCCAAACGGCTGGAAAAACTCTCGAACCGGTTCAAAAAAACCACGACAGGCATCGCCATTGCCACGGCAATCGGCATCCCGAAAATGCGTCAATCCTGTCCCCTCTTCGACAACTGGATAACGCAGCTCGAACATCTTCCTCGCTGACCAAATCCTCGAATGGCCAGCTCTTCGATTTCAAGGATGAAAATTCATGACGGAATCGCTACATTCCGAAGTATTCAATCACCAGAGAGCCGGACGGGCAAATTGACCCGATACGGCGCTATCTGTTCACAGCAACCATGAAGTACTCCGAAGCAAAGCAGGGCAGGGTTTTTGTCATCAGGCTTGAAGATGGCGACATTTTTCATGAAGAGATCGAGCGGTTTGCCCAAGAAAAAGGGATCGAACGGGCATACCTGAACGTGGTCGGAGGGGCAGACAAAGGAAGCCGTCTGGTCGTCGGGCTTGAGGAGAGCCGGGCGTTTCCGGTCAATCCCATGACTCTTGAGCTGTACGATGCTCATGAAGTCGTTGGTACCGGCACCCTTTTCCCCGACGATGCCGGCAATCCGGTCGTCCACCTGCACATGGCCTGTGGACGCGAGGAGAATACCGTCACCGGCTGCGTGCGTAACGGCGTGATCATCTGGCATGTGATGGAGGTCATTCTGGTGGAACTGCTCGACTCGAATGCCCGGAGGCTCCCCGACAAGGCAACCGGGTTCAGGCTGCTGATGCCTTAGCTGGGGAAATTCGCTCTTTAACTCTTCTTTCCTATACGACCTATTGGTCTTATAAGTCCTATAGGTCGTATAGGACATTCATTCCCATTCCCCCAAAACCGTCACGCAAACGGATTCTTTCCACACTCCATCCCCAGCGAATTGGCTGCCGCTTCCTGGGTGATCTTGCCATTCCAGGTATTGAGACCGCTGGCAAGGCCGGGCATAACGACCATGGCGCTCTCAAGCCCGAGATCTGCAAGTCGCCTGATGTAGGGCAGCGTCACCCCGGTAAGGGCTTCGGTCGAGGTTCCGGGGTATGCAGCCGGCATGTTGGTCACACAGTAATGCACGACCCCCTCTTCAATGTATACCGGATCGAGGTGTGTGGTTGGCCGCGAGGTCTCGCTGCATCCACCCTGGTCAATAGCGATATCGACAATGACTGCCCCGGGCTTCATCGACTGCACCATTCTGCGAGAGACCAGCCTGGGCGCACTTGCGCCCGCCAGCAGCACCGCACCGATCAGGAGGTCTGTTTCGGGCAGCAGCTCTTCGAGGTGCTGTTCGTTCGAGTAGATCGTATGTACCCGTGTAGGAAGCATCGCCTCAAGGTCGCGCATCCTTTCCTGCTGCGACTCCATGACAGTCACTTCGGCACCGAGACCTGATGCTGCGCGTGCGGCATTCAGACCTGCGGTTCCGCCGCCGAGCACAAGCACCCTTCCGGGCAGCACACCCGGCACACCGCCAAGCAGTTTTCCTTCACCTCCGTGGTGTTTCGACAGGTAAAAACCACCCATCAGAACGCTCATCTTGCCGGCAATCTCGCTCATCGGCGCCAGAAGCGGGAGTCGTCCCCCAACCTCGACGGTCTCGTATCCAATAGAGGTGGTACCTGCTTTCACAAGTGCTTTGGCGAGGCCCGGCACTCCTGCCAGATGCAGATAGGTAAACAGCACCAGCTCCTTACGCAGAAAACCATACTCCTCTTCGAGAGGCTCCTTGACCTTGACAACCAGGTCGCTTTTCCAGACCTGCTCAGCGGAAGCGGCCAGCACGGCACCTGCAAGCCGATATTTCTCATCACTGAAACCGCTGGCTTCACCTGCCCCGCATTCAACCAGCACGTGATGCCCGGCACCGACCAGCTGCCTGACGCCCGCAGGAGTACAGCCAACTCTGGTCTCGCGTGTCTTAATCTCTCTTGGAATTCCTATATTCATGGCAAAGAAATGATGACCATTATCCCCCTCTCTCTTCAATGTAGCGTTTCAGTAAATTTTCCGGAACACCCCTGAATCATGAATTTTCTGAATGAACCGATATACTGGTTTCTGACGGCAGGCTGCCTGGGCGTCGCATCGATTCCGGCACTGGTGCGCACAATTTCCCGAATGAGAGTCATCGCCATCGTGATGCTCTGGCTGGCAATCTGCACGGTAACACTGACAAGGTTCGGCCTTCTGCCCGCGCTGGCGACAGCCCTGATTTCAGGAGTCTGGGGCGTATTGCTTCTGATCGCGTCGCTGATCTTTTCAGGCATCAGGTCGATGCCCAACCAGCGCTTTGAAGAGCGCTGATTCTCCCGTCACGCATTGTCAGGCATGACGAACCATGCGGGCACAAACCGCCAAGCATGGCGCATCTGGCGGTCATGCTCCTTCCAGTCGGGGTCGTACCGGGCGACCGTCTCCCAGTAGCGCGACGAGTGGTTCATGTGTCTTGTATGGCACAGCTCATGGATCATGATGTAGTGAACCAGAACCGGCGGCAGGAAAAGCAGCTTGAGGTTCAGACTGATGTTGCCCCGTGACGAGCAGCTGCCCCACCGGCTGCGCTGTTTTCTGACTGTCACGCCGGTGATGACGAAGCCGTGTTCCGACGCAAGCCGCACAAGCTGCGGCGACATCCTCATTTTTGCCCGCCGGTTCAGCCATCTCTCGATGACTGCGATGCAGAATGCACGCTCCTCAACGGCGCCTGAAAGCTCCAGCACGTTGCCATCGAGTTCCCTGACGTGAATGCCCTTGCGTCCGGGATCGAAGCGATACTCGACCCGCCACGACTCTCCGATGCCGGGAAGTCCGATCGTTTCGGGAAGCGAACTCCCGGTGGAAACGGTCTCTCCCTGCCGTTGCTTGTCGAAACGCCCCTGCACTTTCAGAATCCACTCCCGGCGGCTCTCGACAAGTTGCGGCACCCTGGCCCTGTCGAACCCTTGGGGCACGACCACGATCAGGCCTTCGTAGGGCGACATCTTCAGGCGGACATTTTTCGCCCGGCTGCTGACCCTCAGCGTGTATGAGAGACCCTCGAAATGATGGACAGATGATCGGAAAGACATACGGAACAACCGGTTGTGGAGATCGGATGAACTGATTTGAAGTATAGGCAGGTGTCCGGAATAAAAAAAGGGATATCCCCACCGGGTCATTCCATCGGTTGCAGTCGAACGGAAACACCCGAAATCCTGCATTGCGCAGGTGGAGGCTGGAGTGGAGATATCCGGGATATGTCAGAAATCAGAAAAGTGCCTGGCTGAGATCGGCGACAAGATCATCTGGATCCTCGATGCCGACCGAAAGACGGATCACCGAGTCGGTGATACCCGCAGCCTTCCGGTGCTCGCTCTCCATCGATGCGTGGCTCATGGTTGCCGGATGTTCGATGAGCGACTCCACGCCACCGAGACTTTCAGCCAGGGAGAAAATCCTTGTACTGCGCAGAACCTGCTCCACCGCCACCATGCCGCCATCGAGTTCAAACGATACCATGCCGCCAAAGCCGCGCTGCTGCCGTTTGGCAAGCTCATGCTGGGGATGGCTTTCAAGTCCGGGGTAAAACACCCGCCTTACCTTCGGATGGGTATCGAGAAACTCCGCGACGATCCTCGCATTGCGCTCGTGCTCCTTCATCCTCGGCACAAGAGTCTTGATGCCTCGAAGCACCAGCCAGCAATCGAACGGCTGGGCGCAGGTGCCGAGTGCATTGACCAGATACTTCAGTTTCTGGGCGAGATCTGGCTCGTTGGACAGAATGGCACCACCCACCACGTCGGAATGACCGTTGAGATACTTGGTGGTGGAATGCACCACGATATCCGCTCCGAGGCTGAATGGCTGCTGGAGATAGGGCGAAAGAAAAGTGTTGTCCACGATCGACAGAAGACCGCGCTCTTTGGCGATAGCCGTCACTGCCGCTATATCGACAAGGTTGAGAAGCGGATTGGAAGGGGTCTCGATCCAGACCGCTTTCGTCTTTTCATTGATATACTTGCCGATCCCCTCCGTATCTCGCAGATTGATGAAATGGATGCGGATATCGAAATGTTCCGCCAGAGTGCCAAGCAACCTTGCCGTACCGCCGTAGCAGTCATCGGTGCAGATGACTTCGTCGCCGCTCCGGAACAGATGCATCACCGAAGCTACGGCCGCCATACCGGTGGTCACGGCAACGGCGAACGAGCACCCTTCGAGAGCGGCGAGATTGTCCTCGAGCGCTTTTCTGGTAGGGTTGCCGCTTCTGGTATAGTCGAAGCCGCGATGTTTGCCCACATCCTCGAAGACGAAGGTCGAACTCTGGTAAATCGGCGTCATAATGGCACCATAAGCCTTGTCAGGCTTCACTCCTGCATGAATGGTGTCGGTCTGAAAACTCATAGAGGATATTCCTTTCCTGATTATCATTTCACGGTCTGAACCCGTCACTGTGCAGCCCAAAAAGGCTCTCCCGCAACCCGGATATTCCTGAGTTTCCTGGCCAGCACCGGAAGGAAACATACAAGACGTGCAGCATGACTTTTTTCCATGTTTCCGCCTTCGTTGGAAGCGGACACATCCGGAAGATAATTAACGATTGTTAATTATAAAAAAAAATCTCCCCTGACTGGCAGAGTACTTGCGCCAGATAAAAAAAACAGAACAAACAAAAAGGTTTTGATACCATAACGAAATTCCCGATATTAACAATTGTGATTAACAATCGTTAATACCGTTACCGGGCCATACACAGAAAGCATGACCATATTCACGACAAATCGGCCCGGCAACAGCACGAACAACGCTTTCCGTTATCTTTTTAGACGGTCAGGGTTCGATCTGTCCCGACAAACCAGGAGTACAAAGACCATGTCAGCCCAATCTGCCGGCAAAGGGATTCCGATGCCCATCGTCAGTCTCAACAGAAGCGTGCTTCTCGGCGGCATCGTGCTCGGCTTCATCCTCCAGCAGCCGCTTCTGACGACCGCACTCTTTCTCGTCGTGCTTCCTGCGGTGCTCTGGGGTCAGAAAGCGAGCCTCATCTATATGATCGGTTCACGCCTGTTCAGGAAACAGAACCAGTCGGCCTTGACCGAAAGTCCGGTGCTGATGCGCTTCAACAACTCCATCGCCGTGATCATGCTCGGCATGGCGCAGGTCGCTTTCCTGCTCAATGCATCTGTCGCAGGATGGATTATTTCTGGCATTGTCGCGGTTGCAGCCTTTGTGGCGCTCTGCGGGTTCTGCTTCGGATGCTTCCTCTATTTCCATTTCAACTTGCAGAAATTCAGGCTGTTCAGCAAGAAAACACCCGACATGGAAACTTTGCAGGTCAAGCATTGACATGGCGAGAATGCCAAACTTGACAGGGGGCCGGCCCCGACTGATCGTGACCGACCTCCTTTAATATCTCCGCCGAGATGCAGATGTGTCCTATCCCCGATACGACACCCCCTGACAATCCACTCCAAAATCGAACCATGCACCGCCCTTCCGCATCGCCATCCGCTGAACCATCGTCGAACCGGAATCCCGAAACGAGCGGAAACACGATCCTCATCGCAGATACCCAGTACCTCACGACCGCAGCCCTGACATCGCTGCTTCAGGAAAAAGGCTACGAGGTACAGAGCGTGGCATCACGGAAAGAACTGCTCATCGAACTCAAGAACAGAGGCCTATCGCTGCTCGTCACCGATCACGTCCTGTTCGATTACCATTCGGTCAACGATCTGCGGGAAATCATGGCAGGTCGTCCGGAAATTCCTGTGCTTGTTCTGAGCAATTCGCTGAACCAGATGCAGATTCGCGAACTGAACCAGGCGGGAATCAGAAACATCGCGCTCAAGACCGACGATCGGACAGAACTGCTTCAGGCGGTCGTGTCTGCGCTGAAAAAGAAAAAAGCATATTCCGGCAGCGTTCTCGATATCCTGCTCAAACAGGAGGTCTCCTCACAGGGCGCCGGCCTGCTCACGGCATCCGAAACAGAAATCGTTCGGCTGATCTCGTCAGGCCTCTCCACCAAAGAGATCGCATCGAAAAAACATATCAGCTTTCACACAGTGATGACCCACCGCAAGAACATCTTCCGCAAGCTCGACGTATCGAGCAGCCAGGAGATGATGCTGCTGGCCATCAAAGCCGGCCTGATCGACAACATCGAGTACCACATCTGACCCGCGCCTACCCTTTTTATGGTATGAAAAATACCGCTTCAACGGGATTTCACGACCAGTCCGGCATAACGATCTTAAGAGAGATCAACGAACGTTCACCAAATCATTTTCACCTATGGCACACATCGCGAAAAAACTCACCGACCTGATCGGCAATACTCCCCTGCTCGAACTGGAGAACTTCGGACGTGAAAGCAACGCCCTCGGTACAGTCATCGCCAAGCTCGAATACTTCAATCCCGGCGGAAGCGTCAAGGATCGCATCGGCTACGCCATGATCGAGGCCGCCGAAAAAGAGGGACTCATCGATGCCGACACGGTCATCATCGAACCGACAAGCGGCAACACCGGCATCGCACTCGCCTTCATCGCCGCCGCGAGAGGCTACAGGCTGATCCTCACGATGCCCGAGACGATGAGCATCGAGCGCCGCAACATGCTCAGGGCGCTGGGCGCGGAGCTGGTGCTGACCCCCGGCCCGGAAGGGATGGGTGGCGCTATCCGCAAGGCCGAGGAGCTGAAAGCGAGCCTGCAGAATGCGATCATTTTGCAGCAGTTCAAAAATCCGGCAAACCCTGAAATCCACCGCCGGACGACCGCCGAGGAGATATGGAACGACACCGACGGCAACGTGGACATCTTCGTCAGCGGCATCGGCACCGGCGGCACGATCACCGGCGTGGGCGAGGTACTCAAGGAACGCAACCCGGCGATCCGCGTCGTGGCGGTCGAACCCGCCGACTCACCGGTCATCTCGGGCGGCAAGCCAGGCCCGCACAAGATTCAGGGTATCGGCGCAGGTTTCATTCCGGACATCCTGAACCGGAGCGTCATCGACGAAGTCATCACCGTGAGCAACGAAGATGCCTTCCGTACCGGCCAGAAGCTGGCCAAAACCGAAGGACTTGTCACCGGCATCTCCTCCGGCGCGGCAGCGTGGGCAGCACTGCAACTCGCATTACGCCCCGAAAACGAGGGCAGGAAAATCGTCGTCATCCTGCCCGATACGGGCGAGCGATACCTCTCGACCCTGCTCTACCAGTTCGGGAACGAGCCGGTCACTATCTGAGAAATTCTGTTTTATTCGACATCGACATCAACATCACCGATCATCATGGCAAATCAGAAACAATACCATCCCGAAACCCTCGCCCTGCACGCAGGCCAGACAATCGACCCGACCATGTCGCGCGGCGTGCCGGTCTACCGCACCAGCTCGTATCTGTTCAAAAACACGGAACACGCGGCCAACCTCTTTGCGCTCAAGGAGCTTGGCAACATCTACACGCGCCTGATGAACCCCACCACCGACGTGCTCGAACAGCGCATCACGCAGCTTGAAGGGGGCGCGGCGTCGGTGGCGCTCGCCTCCGGCACCTCGGCGATCTTTTACGCCGTCATCACGCTTGCCGAGGCGGGCGATAACATCGTTTCGGCCAACAATCTCTACGGCGGCACCTACACGCAGTTCGACGCCATTTTGCCCAAGCTCGGCATCACGGTGAAGTTCGTCGATCCGAAAGATCCGTCGAACTTCGAGAAAGCCATCGACGACAAGACGCGGGCGGTCTTTGTCGAAACCATCGGCAATCCGGTGCTCGACTACACAGACATCCGCGCCGTGGCTGACGTGGCGCATCGCAACGGCCTGCCGCTCATCGTGGACGCCACATTCACCACGCCTTACCTGCTCCGCACCATCGACCTCGGTGCAGACATCGTCGTCAACTCGCTCACCAAGTGGATCGGTGGCCACGGCACGGGGCTTGGCGGCATCATCACCGACGCCGGGCGCTTCGACTGGAGGGCCGCACGCCATCCTCTCTTCACCGAACCGGACGCCAACTACCACGGACTGCGCTGGGCGCTCGACCTGCCGGAGCCGCTCGCGCCAATCGCCTTCGCACTCCGCGTGCGCACCGTGCCGCTCAGGAACCTCGGCGCAGCGATCTCGCCCGACAACTCGTGGATTTTCATCCAGGGCGTCGAAACGCTGCCGGTGCGCATCGTCCGCCATTCCGAAAACGCGCTGAAGGTAGCCGAGCACCTGAAGAGCCACCCGAAGGTCGCCTGGGTGCGCTACCCCGGCCTGAAGGATGACCCGTCACACGCGCTCGCCTCACGCGACATCAAGCACGGATTCGGCGGCATGGTGGTTTTTGGCGTGAAAGGAGGATACGACGCGGCGGTGAAGATCATCGACTCCATCGACCTCTTCTCGCACCTGGCCAATGTCGGCGACGCCAAGAGCCTGATCCTGCACCCCGCCAGCACCTCGCACAGCCAGCTCACCGAGGAGCAGCGCCTGCAAAGCGGCCTCTCATCCGACCTCATCCGCCTCTCGATAGGTTTGGAGCACCCGGATGACCTCATCGCGGCGCTGGACGAAGCACTGGCGGGTGTTTGAGAAATCACGTCATATCGAATGACCCGGCGATATCTGTCACACACCCTGACCACAGAATGCAAACCTTTCTTCAACTCCTTGTCAGACAAGGCGTTTATACCCTGTCAATCAAGGCCTCTTGCCTCGATTTTCTTCACATAACCCTGTACGGGCGAAACCGACAGCTTGCAGGCCCCGGCGATGGCCCGCAAGCTCAGCGGCATGTCAAGATGCAGCCGGTCGATTTCTCGAATGGCTCTCATAGTGCTTCTTCTGCCTTGGTGCCGCACAGCCCTCCGTTTTAGTTGAACAAACGAATTGGCTACAGGATACATCAACCTGCAGAAGAATGGGGAGCTTATCCGCTCAATACCAAAAGGTGTTTGAAGTTTACCGGATTTACAGTTCGACCTTTTCCGGATTTAGTGTTCGAAGTTCAGCGGATTTTCTGTTCGATGTTCGCCGGATTTTGCATCAGGCATGACAACGCACACGGACAATGAACAAGGCACTCGATGGGGATGGATCGCCATGTTCATTGTCCGTGTGCGGTATCAAAAGGGATACGGGCGGCTCGCAATGACGGAATGCGGACTCCTGGGGGAAAGACCAAAACGATTTCGATGGCGATTTCGACAATGTGAAATGCCAAACAAATGCTGCGTGCTCATGAAAAGGATGCTTGATTACGAAGAATCCTTGTTCTTTCGAGCAAAACATAACCGTTTCGACTGGATTCCTCTCCCTTATTTGTCTCGATCAGAATGACAAACAAAGAATCCGACTTTTATAAATGCATACAAATACTGACAACTCGCATATCGTTTCCGAATAAAAAACTGACCTCTTCAGACGTTATCGTAAGCCCTCAATGTTGTGTTTCAGCCGCTAAAAGGCCATTGCTTAACATAGTTGCTTCTCCATGTGAACGGAACGAATCCGGCGTAATTCTGTCTGTCCTGGAGATGCAAACGTGCGTATCGGGCAGTCTCAATAGCATGAATATTTATATTTACTTCAATAATCACTGTGAATTGCTTTTTTTTGATTACATTTCAGTAGAATATTCATAGCTCCTTCGATGCAATGGTTTGAGATCAGGCCCCTTTCTTTTCTTTTACCTTCGAGGGAGCTTCTTTTTTTCCGCGTTTTTAACCTTCAATGACGCCTCGAAAATTCACGTTATTTATGTAAAATAAGAGATCAGAGGCAATCGATTACTATACGCAGGCAGCAGGTTTCCACCCAAAATTTCCTCGATGCAACCGTCCTGGCAACCATTCTCCATACTCCGCAGTTGATAAATGTTTTATATAATTTCGCCTTCGTCCTTAAGTGAATGCGATTCGTGCATCAGATGCGATTTTACGGACATTATGCATCATATTTTAATGAACCTGCTCAAAAGCCTTTTGCCAGGTCCGGGATGGCGCTGATCAACGCGAAGCATTCACAACCACTGAAAGCTTCAAAGTGCTCGCCGATGAAATACGGTAAAAATCTGAAACGACATTCTGGACGCCATTACTCATAACAAAGCATATTGGGTCAAGTGAGCATAACGATTCACCCCTCAGCAGATTTGCGTTTCGGCTCCAGCCGGATGACCAGATCACAGCCGACGGCTTCGGCGTATTTTCTCAGCGTGGCGATGGAGGGCGAATGCTGGCTGCCGCCTTCGAGTCTGGAGATGGCGCTTTTGGTCGTGCCGATCTTGCTGGCAACCGCCTCCTGCGTCATGCCGGAGTTTTTCCGCGCTTCAAGCAGCTCCCGGATCAGCGCATACTTCGGTTCGAGCGCATCATACTCCTTGCGGAACTCCTCATCCTCAAGATCTTTCCGGATAGCCGCCGCAACATCGTACCGCACCGGCTGATATTTCAAGTCTTCTATTGTTGAACCTCCTTCATTCGCTTGAGTGCTGTCATCAGCTCTTTTTCAGGCGTTGCCCATGATGATAGTTAGCGAGTTTGATAACCGTTTAAAAGCAGGCGTCAAACATTTCTCCCACACAAATACCATAAACGCGGTACGCGGGAACCGTGAATTCTGCTTACCTTCTCTGAATATCCGCAAACACGACCGAGCAACACAGTTCATGCACTTTGAAACTCTCGCCATTCACGACGGACAGACGCCTGAGCCGCAGACCGGTTCCGTGACCGTACCGGTCTACCAGACATCGACCTTCGCGCGGCCAAGCCTCGACGAGCGGGGCGAATTCTTCTATTCGCGCATCGGCAACCCGACGCGCTCGGCGCTCGAAGCAACCCTTGCGCTGCTTGAAAACGGCAGGCACGCCACCACCTTCGCCTCCGGCGTTGCGGCGATGATGGCCGCCTTGCAGGTGCTCAAGCCGGGAGATCATGTCATCTCAAGCCTCGACGTGTATGGCGGCAGCTACCGGATTTTCGAGCAGCTCATGCGGCCGTGGGGGGTCGAGACCTCCTATGCGGCGAGCGAGGCGACGGAGAGCTATCTGGCGTGCATCCGCCCGGAAACCCGCATGATCTGGGTCGAAACGCCATCGAATCCGCTCTTGCAGATTTGCGACATTCGCGCACTCGCAGAGATCGCCAACGAACGCGGCATCGTGCTCGCCGTGGATAACACCTTCGCCAGCCCGTACTTCCAGAGGCCACTCGACCTCGGAGCGCACCTTGTCGTGCACAGCACCACCAAGTACCTCGGCGGCCACAGCGACTTGATCGGCGGCGCGGTCGTCGTGTCGGACGAGCGGCTGCACCATACGATCCGCAACTATCAGGGCGCGGCGGGGGCGATTGGCGGCCCGTGGGACTCGTGGCTGATCTCTCGCGGCATCAGAACGCTGAAAATCCGCATGGAGGAGCACCAGAAAAACGCGCTGCACCTCGCGCGAGCGCTTGAAAAGCATCCGGCGGTCGCGCGGGTGATCTACCCCGGCCTCGCATCGCATCCACAGCACGAGCTGGCAAAGAGCCAGATGAGCGGCTTTGGCGGGATGCTGACCATCGCGCTGAAGGGAGGTCTTCCGGCGGTTCGGAAGATGCTTGCCGCCCTGAAGCTCTTCATCATCGCCGACAGCCTCGGCGGCGTGGAGTCACTCGTCGCCTCCCCCGCGCTGATGACTCTCGGCCCGCTGAGCAGGGAGGAAAAGCAGCGACGCGGCTGCACCGACGATCTGGTACGTTTGTCGGTCGGTCTCGAAAACGCAGAGGATCTCGAAGCAGACATCCTGCAAGCACTTGCAACCATCTAAATCTTTACAGACATGGCCGTCATCGCAAACATCACGAGCACCATCGGACGCACGCCGCTGGTGCGGCTCAACAAGCTCGCCGCAGGCCTTGAAGCCGATATTCTGCTCAAGCTCGAATTCTTCAACCCGCTCGGCAGCGTGAAGGATCGCATCGGGCGCGCCATGATCGAGGCCGCCGAATCGGAAGGGCTGATCGACCGGAAAACGCTCATCGTCGAACCGACCAGCGGCAACACCGGCATCGCGCTCGCTTTTGTCTGCGCCGAGCGCGGCTACCGGCTGCTGCTCACCATGCCCGAAACGATGAGCATCGAGCGGCGCAAGCTGCTGCGCTACCTCGGCGCCGAGCTGGTGCTCACTCCCGGCTCGCAGGGAATGAAGGGGGCCATCGAAGAGGCTGCGCGGATCGTGGAGGCCGAAAAGAACAGCTTCAACCCAGGCCAGTTCAGTAACCCGGCTAACCCCCGGATTCACCAGGCGACCACCGGACCTGAAATCTGGAACGACACCGAGGGCCGGGTTGACATGCTCGTGGCGGGCGTCGGCACAGGAGGCACCATCACCGGTACCTCGCGCTTCATCAAGGCGCTGAAGCCGGGCTTCAAGAGCATCGCCATCGAACCGGCAGCATCGCCGGTGCTCTCGGGAGGAACCGCCGGACCGCACAAAATCCAGGGGATCGGCGCAGGATTCGTGCCCGACGTGCTCGACGTGTCGCTGATCGACGAGGTGGTGACGGTGAGCAACGAGGACGCCATCTCGACGGCGCGAGCACTCGCCACAGAGGAGGGGATCCTCTGCGGCATCTCGTCGGGCGCGGCGGTTCACGCGGCCCTCGAAGTTGCGAAACGCTCCTCGTCGGCAGGTAAAACCATCGTCACCATCATCCCGAGCACCGGCGAACGCTACCTCAGCACCGCCTTGTTCGAGGGAATCGAGGGGTGAGAATTGACAATGGACAATGGATAATGGATAATTTTAAAATGAAAAGGCGCGGAAAAACCGCCGCGCCTTCCCTTCCTGTCCACCTCGTCCACTCAGTCCACTGCATCCATTTCCTCTTTCCGTGAACTGGGGTGGGCAAAAGCAAGTAATGACTTGTCTCGATTTCGCCGGAGCAATAACTCTTGCACGTACATTTCGTTTTGAGGCCAGCGAGGAACGTGTATATTTGTCGTCAGTCACAAAAGCAACGGTTCATCACAATTCAACGCCCATGTCCACCATCGGCATCATTCTGAACGGCGAGCGCAAGGAGGTTCCGGCAGGCGCGTCGGTGGCTGACCTCCTGAACAGCGTGGGTGCTGAATCGCAGAATGTAGCTGTCGTCGTCAACGAGCGCATCGTGCGCCCTGATGCGCGTGCGTCGATGCTGTTGCAGGAGAACGACCAGGTTGAAATTCTTGTCTTCGCAGGCGGTGGCTGAGGCCCGCCCAATCACTGTTTTTTATCTAACTCCATGGATTCACTTCGCTTAGGCACATATACCTTCTCATCCCGCCTGATTCTCGGCACCGGCAAATTCAGCAGCACATCGGCGATGATCGAGGCTGTCCGCGTGTCGGGCACGCAGCTCGTCACGGTGGCGTTGAGACGCTTCAATAGCCAGCAGGCCGAGGACGATCTCTTCGGGCCGCTGTCGGCAATCGAGGGGCTCACGCTGATGCCCAACACCTCCGGTGCGGCTACGGCGAAGGAGGCCATCAAGGCGGCGCACATCTCGCGCGAGCTTTCCGGAAGTCCTTTCATCAAGGTCGAGATTCACCCGAATCCGCACCACCTGATGCCCGATCCCATCGAAACCTACGAGGCGTGCAAGATTCTCGCCGCCGAAGGGTTCATCGTCATGCCCTACATTCCGGCTGACCCGGTGCTCGCAAAGCGCCTCGAAGAGGTCGGTTGCAGCTCGGTGATGCCACTCGGCTCAGCCATAGGCAGCGGTCAGGGCCTGGCGACTGCGGAGATGATCCGGCTGATCATTCGCGAAAGCAACATTCCGGTGATCGTGGACGCCGGCTTGCGCTCGCCATCGGAGGCATGCGCGGCGATGGAGATGGGGTGCGAGGCGGTACTGGTGAACAGCGCGGTAGCGGTCGCCCGCGATCCGGCGGCGATGGCGAGATCGTTCGCCAAAGCAGTCGAGGCGGGATTCGAGGCTCGCAACGCGGGGCTGATGCCCCGCTCCGGCGCGGCGGTCGCCACCAGCCCGCTCACCTCGTTCCTCGGAGCGGCTTCATGAGCACGTTGCCCGCATGGATGACGGACGAGCGGCTGTCGGCTGACATCGATCCGCTGCTTCGGGAGGATGACCCCGCGTCGCTCGAGCGGCTCGCCGCCGAAGCGCAAGCGGTCACGCTGCGGCGCTTCGGGCGCATCATCTCGCTCTACGCGCCGCTCTACCTCTCCAACTTCTGTTCGAGCGGCTGCGTCTATTGCGGCTTCGCGTCGGACAGAACTTCGCCGCGCCGCAAGCTCGATGCTGGCGAGATCGAAAAGGAGCTGCTCGCGATGAAAGCGCTTGGCATCGGCGACGTGCTGCTGCTCACCGGCGAGCGCACAGCGGCGGTGGGATTCGACTATCTGCGCCGCGCCGTCGAAGTCGCCGCCCGACACATGCCGCGTGTGGCCGTCGAGGCATTTCCGATGAGCGTCGCCGAATATCGCGGCCTGGCCGAATGCGGCTGCACCGGCATCACGATCTACCAGGAGACCTACGACCCGGATAATTATCGCGACCTGCACCGCTGGGGCCCGAAGCAGGATTTCCTTGAACGGCTCGAAACGCCCGAACGCGCCATCACCGGCGGCATCCGGAGCGTCGGCATCGGCGCACTGCTCGGCCTGTCGGAGCCGGTCGACGAAGCACTCGCCCTGTTGCGCCACGCAAGGCACCTGTGCCGGACGTACTGGAAAACTGGCGTCTCGGTCTCGTTCCCACGCATCCGCCCGCAGGAGGGCGGCTTCCAACCCAGATTCACGGTCTCTGATCGCTTCCTCGCCCGGATGATCTTCGCCTTCCGCGTCGGTTTGCCGGATGTCGATCTGGTGCTCTCGACCCGCGAAAGCTCGCAATTCCGGGACGGCATGGCTGGACTCGGCATCACCCGCATGAGCATCGCCAGCCGCACCACGGTTGGCGGCTACGTCGAGGCGGACACCGCGAGCGCGAGCCAGTTCGAGGTGTGCGACGATCGCAGCGCAGAAGCGTTCTGCGCCTCGCTGCGAGCCAAAAATCTCGATCCGGTCTTCAAGAACTGGGACGCAGCCTACAACAACCCGCTCGCGGCAGAGGAGCTGGCATGAGTCTGACCGAAGAGCAGCGCCAGCGCTACGCCCGCCACCTCGCGCTGCCGGAAGTCGGCGAAGCGGGACAGGAGAAGCTGCTCCGCTCGAAGGTGCTGGTGATCGGCGCGGGCGGCCTCGGCTCCCCGGCGGCTTTTTACCTCGCTGCGGCGGGCGTCGGCACGATCGGCCTCATGGATGGCGACACGGTCGATCTGTCGAACCTCCAACGCCAGATTCTGCACACAACCGCCTCGCTCGACGCGAACAAAACCGCTTCGGCGCAAGAGCGTCTCGAAGCGCTCGATCCCTCGATCCGCATCGAGCCATACGCTTTCCGCCTGAGCGCCGACAACGCGCCGGAAATGCTCGCCGGATATGACTTCGTGATCGACGCCACGGACAACTTCGACTCCAAATTCCTCATCGCCCGCGCCTGCCACCAGGCCGCCAAACCATACTCCCACGCCGGAATCCGCAACTTCCACGGCCAGACCATGACCGTCATTCCCGGCCAGACCGCCTGCTACCGCTGCCTCTTCCACGAAGACGGCGCACCCGTCAGCACCACGCCGCAAGGCCCCATCGGAGCACTCCCCGGCGTCATCGGCTCCATCCAGGCCCTCGAAGCGATCAAATGCTTGCTCGGCATCGGCACCCTGCTGACGGACGCGCTGCTGACGTTTGACGCTCTGGCGATGAGTTTTCGGAAAGTCGCCGTGCGGCGCGATGCCGGGTGTGCGCTGTGTGGGTGAGAGAGTTGCCTGTTTGTGAAATCTGTTTCGACTGTCGTGAGCATCCCCTGATTTTCGCCTGAATTGAGAGCCGCATCGGTTTGTTGACGATATTCGGGATTAATGCTACTTTACACCGTGGCACAGTACTTTCTGCAAAAGTGCAAAACAAGAATCCAGGTAGCCAAGTTATGGAAATAGCGCTCGATATGCTCCGAACCATTTGCAAAGAGTGTTCGATCAGGAAATTAAGTATTGTCGGCTCGATGGCAAGAGGCGATGAAGGGCCTGAAAGTGATGTTGACTTGCTGGTGGAGTTTGAGCGTCAGGGCAGTCCTTTGAGGCAGTACATGGGAACAAAAGAAAGGTTCGAAAAGCTGTTTCACCGAAAGGTCGATCTTATCGAACGGTCAGCCATGAGAAACAAACGTTTCGAAACCAGTGTTTTGCAAGATGAGAAGGTGATTTATGAAGCGTGACAAAGAAACCTGGCTTATCGATCTGCGAGAAGCCTGCGAGCATATCCAGCAGTTCATCGGAGATTTATCGGCTACCGAGTATGCGTCTAATTTGATTGTAAAAAGAGCTGTTGAAAGAGAGTTTGAAATCATTGGAGAAATTCTACGCAGAATAAGAGATGAAATGCCTGATCTCTTTGAGCAAATTCCATCAGCAAAGGATATTATTGGTTTCAGGAATGTTCTATCTCACGGATATGATGTTGTCAGCGACGAGATGGTTTATTCTATTGTAGAATATGATCTTCCGCTATTTTATGATACGATTAAACGGCTATGACTTGCAGATTCAGAATATAAAGATAAGTCACGTCGTTCTACGAAGCGCTGCTGACGTTCGACGCGCTAGCGATGAACTTCCGCAAGGTGACGGTACGGCGTGATGCGGGGTGTGGGGTGTGCGGGTAAAAAGGAGAGATTGGTACAGGAGTCTAACGTAGAGGTCACCGGCGCGGCGCGGCCTTATCGCGCAGCGTCCGGTGGACCGCCGGGTTGGGCGTTACTGGCAATCGGTTTGACATTCAGTACTTACCATATGGCCTCTTCCAACCAGAGGCCACGGATATGAATCGAGAATATCCGTATTGCCTGATGTATTGGAGTGCCTCCTTGTACTTCTTGTACTTGTATCCCTTCTTGGACTGAAAATCATAAAGCGTTGTGCATGCTCCATATTCGGGGCAATCAGCACAGGTTGAAGCGGCACCGAGCTTTTGGATGCAACATACTTTTACCGGGCACCGCGCCTTGCAAAGCTTGCGTTCGCCGCTGTCATAACCAATTTTGCAGCCCCGACAGCGGCCAGCTTCGAATTCTTGGCAAGTTCCGCAAAATGCACCGCAGCACCCTATCAGCAGTTTGTCCATAAAGATTCCCGCTCGATTATCGTGGCGACGCCCAACGTAGCCGCGGATGAGCAGCGCTCCGCGGCGGAAAATTTATTTGACGACGCGGAGTGTCTGCTCCAGCCGCTTGTTCGCCCGCCTGCGGGCGGACAGGCGGATGCTCGATCCGCGGCTACGTTCACCCGACCGCAGGGCGGGTGAACAATGTTTAGACTGATCTGCCTAATCCGGAAAAGGCTGAAAGCTGCTTTCTGTATAAGACAATTTCAAATCCATACTCGCAGACCAGCTAATTGTTTATTTATAAAAAACTTAATCAAGTTAACAATGATTTACACCTGTCGGTTTATACAGGTCAGTCTAAACCGGCAACAAACATGTCAGCCGGGCTTTTCACTCCATGACCACCCTTGTTTAAAACATGCGTATAAACCATTGTGGTACTTACATCTTTATGGCCCATTAATTCCTGGATCGTTCGAATGATCATACCCCGCCTCAAGTAAATGCGTCGCAAATGAATGCCTGAACGTATGACAGCCGACATGTTTGACGATGCCCGCCCTTACAACAGCTTCTTTTACTGAACGCTGAATGATTGTTTCGTGAGTATGGTGCCGCCCTTCTTCGCCGGTTTTCGCGTTCTTCCATCGGTGTTCCTGAGGAAAAACCCACTGCCATCGCCATTCGGCAGGAGCATTGTGGGATACTTACGATCTAAAGCACCCGGAAGGAGTACACGCCCCCAGCCTTCAACAAGGTCTTTTTCGTGAATGCTT